>JGI24159J19872_10000939_pt1 | contig 29932 bp, 18 predicted proteins | sample Ectturendosymbi4_FD_19872 | JGI IMG/M metagenome (IMG submission 19872)
ATTTCTTGAGAAAAACATTTTCTTATTTCATTAGTCATAGTTTCTTTTTGTCGCCACTAGTATTCTTGACGTCAGTCAGTTTGTTAAGCTGTTATGTTTTCTGAGCTTGTGTTACGAGATGCTGACCGTAGTCTTGAGTTTACTTTTTTTTTCTCTTCTGTTACTTCAGCCTTTCAGCTTTTCACCCGGAAGCTTTGCTTGCAATTTTCAGGACTGAGGATGCGTAATTTGACGTGAAATCGATTTTCTATTAAAAATTGCTGATCGATTCCTTGCTTACACCTAGTGGCGCAACTATAGGTTTGATCCAGGGGGGCAAACTTTGGTGAAGGGGGCCCATTGGCCACCGTTTGGGAATGCAAAATTTATTTCCCAAAAATTCACATATATTACATCTATATGCGCTTTAGCCTTCGCATGTTCGCGCCACATATATGTGGGTGTAAGTCTTCATGCACACCCGGTTCCCGGTGAATCGCACATTGAAAGACATGTTTACCGAAAGGTTGCAACAAAGGATAATCGAACAATACAAAAATGTTTATTTATAGCACAGTACAAAGCAGATGTTACATTATAAACATAAGCAACACAGGCATGGGCGTTCACAGAAATTTTTCCATTAATTGGTAAAGTCGACATTTTGCTTGCCCGTTTCGGGCTCCTAAAGATGCAGTGCAAATGGGCGTTCACATGAAGCTTTACCATTTCTGCACCACAAAGAAAATGACCCATGTTACGGCAAGAATCCCAAAAATGCGCTTCGATGGCAGAAAGGTTTCTTTTCAAATCGTATAAAAGTACGTGACTTACTGCAATCAGCAGTCATTGCCTCGCTGCATTACCTGCCATAGATGTCGTCAACAGTCACATGCAGCTAAACGCCTACTAACGCAACTTGAAGTGAAACTTTGTTGCCATGTTACTGTTACGTAATGAAGGCCAATTTCAGAACTATCCGCACCCAGGTTTCGCAACCTGCCTCTTGGCAATGTAGCAGACAGATGTGAACTACAAGCTCAAAATTGCATGACACCACAACAGTGAATCGGCTCTTGTGCAGTGTGAGTGTCATATCAGAAAATAAAACCTTCATTGCAAAAATTAAGTCAATTAAGCTGCTGACTTCAGGTTTTCTGGAAATTTTTGGTTCTTAGTCCCAATTTCCAGGTGGTGGCAAATTCCCTTTTTGTCCCCCCTGCAGACACTCATGAACACAGGGGAATGCCAAACACTGAAACAGCGCACCAGCTATACCAACGTCCATTTATCATCAAAGAGTAATCCGGCAGTGGGAAGAAATGAAGACATTCTAACATCAGGTTCTGAAGTAAATGGCTAAAATTGTCGGATGGAGATGCTCAGTGGTGTACAAAAGCATGTAAATTGTTTTGATCAAGGTATCAAATGTTTTGCGAGATATTTTTAGCATGAGACGGACAACCGTTTGTGATCATTTATTTTAAATCACTATTTGATGGTTGGATTTAATTGTAAAATCAATTCTATTACGTTTTTTGCTTGCGCATATCCTCAACATGGCGGGGGTGAAGGAGTAATCAAAGAATTAATGCAACTAAATACTGACTAAATTTTCAAGATATTAATTGAAACTGTGCAACTGCGCTGAGCATACTAGTCACAGAAGTGAACGTTTCAGTTGCAACATATGTTTTTTATTTGAGTTGACCCATAAACTGAACATCTCCGCGGACATTTAATTGTCGCAATTCAGATCACAAAATTGCTGACCTAGAACACCTCCGCAGTATTTATAGCGTTAGATATTTCCTAGGCTAATGCATGTAACCTTTTAAATTACATCATTTTTTTACGAAATATTCAATACATTTGAAGCCGCAAAGGCAAGAAAACTTTGTCTTTCAAGTTGGATAAATACTAGCAAAACATTGCAGTTTTTTCACCTAAATTGTTGTTAATGGAAGCAGCAAAAAATTCCGTCCGCTATATGGACTTTGCAGCAGAACTTTGAAATTGCTGTTGTGCTTTGTCTCTACGTTCTTGAGCACCAGATTTCATATTTACTCTTACTTCGTAGATTTATGCTGCACATATTCGCACTTCGTTGTCAAAACTGGCATATTTACTGCATAATCAACTTTACAAAGATCCAGAACCGTCGCCAGAAAGTTATCAATATTGGGGGCTTCACGTTTGTTCAAGGGGCTTGACATTCTGAAATTTAACAAAAACTCCACCGATTTATACTGCTTCATGGTTCAGTTTGGGGGGGGTTGGAGCTTGGTTTTGGGGGCTAAGCCCCTAAAACCTTCCGTTTGAAAAACATACTAATTTGTGTTTTTTCTTGCTAAATATTAATTATCGCCAAACAAAATCAACTCAACTTAACATGATAAAAATGTCGATTATGTGGATGATTTTTGGCAGTAGGTTGCTAAGTTCGTTTTCAATGTCAGCATTCTACTCTTTCCTCAAGTGCCTACGCTACACTACAAACAGACAGACAAATTTGAAAAAATGCAACTCAGGGTTAGGTTTATGATCACCTCGGCGCTACCTATTTTCTGACCCTTAGTGAAATCGCAACCCTTGCTTGGGTCGCGACCCATATTGTGGGCTTAATCGCATGCTTCATCTCGAGGTGTAAAGCGCACTGCGCAGACGAAAGCCGTGGTACCCGCTGGGGGATGGCCAGAAAAACGAAGCTATCACCTTCAGCCGAGATGCTAAAATCAACACTCGTTTGTTCAACTCTCACCGGTGAATTGCAGACAGCTTTGTCAAATGACTTTGCAAAACAAAAAATAAAGTTGTTGTGTCACTACACAACTTTCCCAGTATTCTAATATCAAGGAAATGTACATGACAGCTTTCAGACATAAACTTATTCACAACTCCACCACACAGTCCAAAACAAGTAAAACGGCCGCAAGTGGCGGCAACGTTCCACACCTAAGGCCGATTGTTACATCTCACACAGTATGCACGGTCAAGATGATGTACTGTACAATGCACGCCGCTGCTCTGCAACAACTCTGAATTTACTATTCATTTGATGATTGTTGGCTTGGTACGCACTGCACTATTTCAGTATTTGAAATGTCAAGACCAACGGAATTCCAAAAATTGTAGAAGCACTTCATATTCTGCAGTTAATGAAATCTCTAAAGGGGGGCATTTTTTACATTTAGCTTGCCAGGGGGGGGCGGCACTCACCCCTGACCCCCCCCGTCAGTTACGCCACTGCTTACACCCATTGTGGAGAGTACTTACTTGAATATGGATATGTTCAAGTTTGAATCATCGCAAGAAGATGAAAGCAGAGCGCAGTCGACTGATTCCTCGAAAGCATACAGAAACACTTAGCGCTTTTAAGTGTGACGACACAAAGGTCGCAGTTCGGCTGGGCTAACTCCAGACGGTACAAGAAGTTAAGGAATCATTGATACTAAACAGCAACCACAGCAGAACTAACGTTGCTGCTTAAGCACGCAAATAGTATTGCTTCCGCGACATTTGTGCAGTAGGCGTGATGCACGAGTAGATAAACTCATGCTAAACTCATGGCAAAAGAACGCTTATTAGGAAAATTTACAAACAAAATTCAAATGTATTTGCAATGAACAAAACCGAAAATATTTATATTCAGTAGTGATTACTATAACTGCAGATAGTCAAACTTGCAGATAAATCATTAATGATACTGAACGCAACATAGAAATATAGAGTTTCATTTTTGTATGTGTTTTGAATCACGACAATTTCTCAAACGAATATTTTATTTAAAACAAACAAATGTCATGTGTCATCACGGGGGGCCCCTTGCAGCGGAGGGCCCGGTGCAATTGCTCCAGTTGCCCCACCCCCCTTGATCCGGCCCTGGGTATATTATCTTAGTTTTGTTTACTGACACATTTCATTTTTCATTCAATTTGAGTCACACCAAGACAATTGAAAATATTAATTTGTAAAAACGTACAGACGCCGGGACTAGAGCCATGCTAAGAAAAACGAGAGCTCCGCAGCCGGAGCAGTGTCAATTTCACGACGGCACCGCAGCCTTGAATATAACCGTTGGTGTAATGTGCCTGTGAGAAAGATTTTATTTACTTTTTTCAACGACAAACGACGGCAGGCCAGAGCCTGGAGTGCCATCTGCCGGGACCAGTTGCGAAAACATGATATGTCACGAAACAGTTTAGGGGTTGCAGTGGCTAAAAATGTAGGGCATGGTCCAAGAAGAATTTTGTGCAAAGCAAATAAAATGTGGCTGCATCGACGAAGGTGCAGAGGTGACATCGAGAGTTCATTCAGGATTTTCAAGTGCGAAATGATTTGCACATCACCTAGGATACGTTTAGCAGCCGTTGCTTGTACGTTTTCAAGGCGAGATAAATCAAAAAAATATCGTAAATGACATCACCGTAATCGTGATTCAAGTAGAGGTAGAATATAGGAACGATGTAAAATTAGGAGTGCGTACCTTGGCAAGGATAATCGAAGATGTCTAAGAACGTTCAAACGTGTGATAGCCTTGTGATACAATGATACTACGTGGGTATGCCAGGATAAGGGACGGTGGAAAACAAGACCAAGGTGTTTATGAGAGTCTACCTGATGGCAAAATATGGTTAGCTAACTGGAGAGGTGGATGATGAGAAACATTGGAAGATATTTTAAGGACTTCCGCTTTAGATGCATTTAAACTGATGCTCCAAAGGTCAGCCCAAGATTGCAAAGTTTTCAAATCATTTGACAAAACGCCATGTAGATTGTAAGGGAATTTTGAGGAGTAAGATCGGACGGTGTCATCAGCAAAGAGGTAAATGGAAGATTTTATATTTTTTGATATGTCGTTTACATACATCAGAAAAAGCAAGGGACCAAGGATGGAACCTTGTGGAACTCAATCGTATGCAATATGTCAGACTTGGCATTTGAAATTTGTGCAAACTGGGATCTGTCTAGTAGGTAAGTCTTCATTAAGTTCTAAAACGATCCGCTTGCACCTACCTGTTGCAGCTTACAAAGGAGGCCGGAATGAACAACTTTGTCAAATGCTTTGGAAATATCCAGGAACACCACGCGTGATGAATAACCGTTATCTTTGGCGTGGAGCAGTCTGTGAGACACTTCATGCAGATTAGAAGTAGTAGAGTGGTGCTTGCGGAAACCGGAAATTCGACTGAAAAGGAGATCGTTAGATTCTAAATATGTGTACAAATGATATGTAATATTTTTTCGAAAACTTCAGAAACTGACGGAAGTATAGCTATAAGTTTATAGTTAGTTATGCCATACGTCGGACCGGATTTGTGCAAAGGTACAACGGACGCAATTTGCCACGACCTTGGCTACCGGTTGGTTGCAAGAATGAAGTTAAAAGGGAGACAAAACGGTGTACCAAGCGACATGGGACATGACTCAAGCAATTGGTTAGGTAAATTATCAAACCTTTGGATTTTCTTGAATTCAGACCTGTTGCAACACGATAGACAACAAACGGTTCGATAGTAAGTGGCGGTATACGCAGATTACTGATGTAGTTGAAGGGTGGAAGTGATTTAGAAAGAATTTCATCCGGAACACTGGATATTGAAGCGAAATACTTTTTAAACAAATTGGCCTTAGAGACATTGTCGTAGCACACATCATTGCCAGTTTTTAAAGGAGCATTGGACGGTGATGCAGTGCCAAGAAGGTCTTTAACAGTCTTCCAAAAATCGGGTCCTGAGCTGGATACATACTGAAGTTTATCCATAATGCGCAGCTTGTGTTGTTGTTTCCTTTCTTTCATAGTACGTTGAATCGTATTTCGAAGCTTATTGTAGGAATATTTGTAGCCTGGGTTGAGTGTTTTGCGCCATTTGGAAAATAAACGTTGTTTTTGCGAATTAAACGTTTCAAATTTAAGGACAACCAGGGCTTGCTTAATTGAGTATGTGCATTGTGTGAGATAACTTTTTTTGTAGGAAAATCATTGACGAGCACATTGATTAATTATGTCCGTTATATTTGCTAGATCTAAATCGACATTAGAATTTGCAATGGATGTCTTCCCAGGGTACATGTACGAGAGCATCATGTAGATTAGTGAAATCAGCGTTGGCGTAGACCCATAACAATTTCGATGAAGGTGGAGAATTTGGAAGCAGACAGTTCAAAGTAGTGAAAATTAATGAATGATCGAGAATGTTTAAAGGCGGCAAATGACCTGAATCCAACACGAGAGAAATGTTGTCGATTGCGAACCAGTCCAGAGTACTGGAGGTCCTAGTAGGTGATACTATTAGTTGGTCAAAACCATACGGCGAATGGAAACGGAATAGTTCAGATAAGTGAAGTGGTTTGTCCACAGAGCGATTATTAAAGTTGCCAGCTAGCAGAGCAATTTTCGACGCATCGTGAAGTGAAGCATTTATTGGTGTGCTAAGGCAATCTATGAAATTTTGCTTTTGCGTAACATTAAAGTTTGGAGGTTGATAGCAAACACCGAGAAGCAATGTTTTTGAGTTGCACAGTGAAATATCAAGACACATAATTTCTATGCCTGCGACTTCTAAATCGAGCCTTCGAGTACGCAGTATGTCGGATTTTACATACGCCATGACCCCTCCACCATGACTGTTGCGGTCGGAAAGGTTTAAGATAGCCATACAAGGAAACACAATCATTGTCGATGGTAGAATCTATCCAACTTTCTGATACACAAATAACATCAAAGTTCTAACAAGTGGCAACAAGCGACAATTCAAGCTTGCAATTACTTTCAAATGCGAATATGCTACGTGCATTTAGGTGACATATCGAAATATTACGATGCAGATACATTACTCGGCTTAAATATTATAACCATGCTGCTTGCAGAGAATTAAACGTACCCATAGAAGCAGAAAAGATTAAAGTTTTACATTTGACAGCTAGCCACAATGCATTATTACATTAATACACGCTCACCATTGGCATATAAGCAATTGTTGGCACCTTCAATTTTCCACTAGATCCTTCTGCCTGCTTTGTAGAAGCGAGAGGCCGATTTCAGTAACGAAGCTCTTTGCTTCTGCATTGATAGAGGTAAGTGGCGCGTTATATTGGCATTATGCTGTCGAGCATCTTGTGCAAGTTTTAGCAGTGTCATCTTATCCGTGATTCGAGCAAGTTTTATCACAATGGGACTTGAACGTACCGAAGAAACGTCAGGAGTAGATTGGATTGCTAAGTTCTTGGAATGCGACGAATGTTGCAAAATTGTATTTCGTTCAAGCGATCCTACGAGAAACGCAACTTGTCCACTATGAAAGTATGCACGGTGGACTCGAGCTGGTCTGTAGTTTCAATTTTACTGTTCTGAGTGATTCCATGTAAAAGAATGTTGTATTCTTTCGAACGAAGTTCCTCTATTGTCCGTTGCTCATTATAACTCCACTGTTTGAATGCGTGTCTACAACTTTGATACAGTGCTTTCTAAGTTCAATATGTTCGAGTGTGCTACGTCAAGGCTTTTCTCAACATCAACTACTCTATAAACAAGGTCGCCTTCAATAGCATCGAGGCGATTGCACACTGATAATAAGAGTTGATGAAGGTCTCGCAGCGTCGGTTCGGTGACTGCCTGAAGCTCAGTAGTTGCTTTGCTGCGCAGTTTGCAAGTTGAAAACTCATCCACTTCTTTCTTTGCAAATAAACTTTAGTTTTTCGGACCACTCTATTCTGACAGTAGATTACTTTATTTTACAAAAGAAGCCGTGTGTTCTTTTCCAAATCAGGTTTCTGTCTGTGTCTAACTGACTCTGTATCCAGAGTGCTTGCACAACAGGCTAGTAACAGGCTGTAAAAGAGAGCTCACAAACACGTCCGCACTCGACGACGACCAAATCAGAATGCCGATGATCCTTTGCTTCGCTTCAAAGTTTGACAGTTTTATTGATTTCAGCCCCAAGGCCCACAAGACATGGCTCGCGCACATACAGAACAAAGTGAATGCGAACTTTCATCATAATCGAGGCAATTATACAGCCCCAACACACACGAGACGAGGGTATTGGCGACGTAGATAGAAACAAATATTTTAATAATCTAGAGCCGTACTAATTCATAAAACAAAAGCCAAACAAGTGAAACCTTGCAGCCAGGACACCGAAAAATCTTGCGATTATCGAGTCGAAGTGCCCCAGCACAATGAAACATCTCAGTGATAGCCAACAGTGAAACCAAAGACACAATTACGTAAAACAGTGAAACAGACCTGAGATAAGGACGATAGAAATACTTCAGTTGCCTACCAGAAAATGCCAAGCGCCACGTTACAAACCATACGAGCAATCAGAAATGCATGCCAAACGTATGCGCAAACGATAGGACAGATGAAGTGATGAAATGTTTATTAAAAATTTAACTAGAGGTATCCAAAAGTATAGTTTTTCAGACATTTATTCATATTGCAACAACAATAATGGTCGGTATTGATTACTAAAGACGTTATGGGTTTTAACTTTGAATTGCTGTTCTACATTTGCCCAAAGAGTAGCTCCTCGATGAGAAGTTGTTTTTTTGCCAGCGTTTGCTGAAACGTGTTGTATAAACTAGCTTTGGTTGGTTGCATATCTTGTATTATGACAATGAATTTCAGCCGTTTTCTGAAACAAGTCTTATGATGCTGGCAACATTTAATGGTGAAATTTATGCATGTGTAGAGTTAATTCTAATTTACAAATATCGTGAAGTTTCAGAATATTGAGAGATTTATACAGAGGTGTAATATGACATCCAACGTTGTTATATGTAATAGTTCATAGAATACTATTGTGCACTACTTCTAGTGGTTCCAAAACAGAATTAGCAGCTGTGCCCCATGAAACAATGCAGTGTTTTAGATGGCAATGTCCAAGACTAAAATACAACATTTTTAAAACATCAACTGATACCATATTTCGAATTTTATAGAATAGATAAGATGCCCTAGCTAGCTTTGATATCATGTATTGCACGTGAGATGACCAATCTAACGAGCTGTCTAACAACACCTCAAGTATTTTGCACATGTTGTTCGTTGAAAGCAACTGTCATTTTGTATTTGGAACGAACAAGTTTCCGATAGATTTCTTTCAATTTCTCAAAGATTTGCAAGCATAAATGTTGATTTGGATTTATTTAAGGACAATTTATATGAGCACAACCAGTTGTCTAGTCTAATTAGTTCCACATTCACCAAATGCTGCAAATAGTCAAGATATTTATTAGACAGACCAAGATAAATATCATCAGCATATAGTACAGTATAAAATGCAGAGAATTTAGGTAAATAATTAATGTACATGATAAATAATTGCGGTCCCAGAACAGACCCTTGAGGCGCGCCATTTGAAATGTCAACTAAACCAGATTGCACATTTTCCAACATTACAAATTGCTTGCGATTGGACAAATAGCCACGAAATAATTGTAAGGGAATTCTTCTTATGCCAAAGTTATGATAACATTTATCAAATAGTATGTTATGATTTACCGTGTCAAATTCTTTTGCCAAATCAAGAAATATAGAACAAGAATATAATCCATTATCAGCATTACTCAAAAGATTGGAGTAAATACTCTCAACTGCATCTGAAGTTGCAGAGTTATGCCTGAAACCAAATTGATATTTGCATAATAACGTATATTCCTGTAGATAAAAGTACACTCTATCATATAGAATTCTTTAAAAAATTTTATTGAACTGTTGCAAAATAGATATTGGTCGACAATTTGAGCAAATACTTTGTTCTCCAGATTTGTAGTTGGGTATAACTTCGGCCACTTTCAGACAATCAGGATAAAAACTTTCATTAATGCACTTATTAACAATACATGTAAGTATTGGCGCTAGAACAAACTTGGTTAACGTAATAATCTTAGTTGGCATATCATTTTCATTTATAGCTTTACCTTCTGAGAGATTCCCTATAAACGTATCACTTTTTCCTCTGACGTTTCATGTAAATAGAAAGATGAACATAAAGTAGCAGTATGCTCAGGCATACCATTTCGTGAAGGCATTTTTTCAACGATTGTAGAACCAATGTCACTAAAATAATTGTTAAATTCATTTGCAATATTTAAAGGGTCATATAATTCATCACCACCATGGCCACTTACTATACTTTGTGGAACTTTGTTTGTTTTACTTTTGAAGTTTCACACATGTCCTAGAGTCTGCCACAATTTTTTTGAATTGTTTTTATTAAGATTGATTATTTTCTCATAATAAGTGTTTTTAGCTATCTTTATTGTCCTATTTAGACTATTTCGAAATTGCTTATAAACATAGTACGTATGTGTTTGCTTTTTGTTATAAACTTTATGAAATATTTTGTTTTTGTCATTATCAATTTATGGATATTGGCAGTCATCCATGTTTTTTTTAATAATTCTTGCAGTTTTCCAATACTGCATGAAAAGTTACACATAGTAATTAAAATTGCAAATTGACAGAGGTAAGCTGATCAAAATTTAATTTGGAGTTTAATTGAGATTGTAAATAGGCAATAAAATGTTCTGCATTGATGTCATTAATTTTCTAACTTTTCTTTTAGAATATACTGTCTGAGGTGTTATTTTTTTACTAATTGCAAAAATTGGTAAATGAATTGACTACGTGTACTAACTATCACCTTACTTGGGATGCGGTGTGCAGAAGCATTTTGTACCCTTCCGTTCTTTTAACTAATGCTTGTTGTAAGGACCTTGTGTCTGAGCCAAACTCCTGAAAGGACTGAAATGTTGACACACTAGTACAATAAAATAGATACTGCAGATTGGTAAGACCTCATCAGAAATTTGCCCGACAAAAGTAAGACATATGCCTTTGAGAAAACAAAGCAATAGTTCAGAAATTGAGGAAGAAATTTGCAGCAAACATCCCCTGCATGTCCGGTGAGTAGTTGTTCTATACGAAAAATACCAGTATATTCAACAATTTATGTGAAAACACTTGGGTAGGTTTCATGCCCACGAAAGTGAAAAAACATCTTGTTACCCGAACTCTGACATAGCATCAGTGATGTTTCTAAGATGCTTTGGTTGCTCAAGCCTACCCCAACACGGCTGGTCGACTGGTGGGCCAGAACCGTTCCCAGAAAGTTTTCAATAGGGGGGCTTTGCGTTTCTGCAGGGGCATTGCGTTTGTGCGGGGGGGTTGACATTCTAAAAATTGACATTGACAAAAATTCTGCTGATTTATAATGTTTAATGTTTCAATTTGGGGGGCTCGAAGCTTTTTTTGGGCGGGCTAAGCCCCCAAATGCCCCCCGTGGCGATTGAACTGTGGTAGGCAATTATCAATGACGTAGAAATTTAAAATAAAAAAAACAATACAATTTCAAAAGGTGCAGGGTACCTCTCGTAGCTTGGTCAATGTCTTGCTAAATATTCTTAATAATTTCCAACAATTGCGTCAACGTGATGAGCGACACGAAAGGAATATAAATTTGGGGCAAATGACTTCTGAAACTGAAATCGGAAGTAAACGCTGTCTCCGGGTCTGAATTTGTACTTCCGTTTCCATTCTGATAGCAGCAACGATTTCGATGCATGTTGACGACAATGCACTAATCCTCAAGATGTATGAACAGGCACGTAAGCAGCTTGGGACATCAAGAGTTTTCCGAGGGGGGCCCAAATTTTTTAAACTATGTCCAATAGTTTGAAATTACGTCTAACACATTTTTACAGGGGCGCGAAAAAATTTTAGGTGGGGTTTCTATCTTTGTGCCCCCCTGGTTACGGGTCTGTGTATGATCTAACTGATCACATACGGAAAAAACGCTCTGCGCAAATATAGAAAGTGGGAAGATATAGTATTGGGGGGTAGAACTTCTGCGAGAGAGGACTGCTGTGAGAGGAATGAGGATAGTCTAACTCCAATGAACCCTGGCGAAGGAATGCAAGCCAGTTAGATGGTTTGGGTGTATGTTCACCTCTCGCTGGACGAGATTTAAAGTTGTCGCAAGTCTCTTCTTTCAACATCTGAGAAATGAACGATCGGTCGGCCAGCATTTCGAGTACCTGGGATAAATACACCATAGAGAATGTTTTTTTGGAAAGCAACACTCAGAAAGTCAGGAAAGGTGACTAAGCCAGAGCGTTGGCACATATACGCAGGGGTGTAGTGGGGCGGGAACGCGTGGGAACGGCGTTCCCACGCCTTTTTCAAGTTTTGTTTTGAAATGAGCTTGAAGCTGTTTCAAAATAGCTAGTTTTTTAGGTTCGTTCCCACACCTTTTTTGTTAGCACTACATCCCTGGACATACGTACACCACATCTTTCTTTAAGCAAAGAAAAAATTGCTACCAATGCTGCTACATCCAGGGTTGAAATGCATCTGAAAAGTTTTTCTCAAAAATACACCGTAGTTAGCTGTAACAAGCAATTGAAAGAAAAACTCGGACTTGCTTGGGAAATCTTATCCGTGGATAGAAATTTTATCCGTTGGCACTGCTTGTAAACGGTTGTGCACTACGTGACTCACTCACTGTTTACTCTCTTTGCTGCAAAGGCGTACGCAAAGGGGGTTGGGGTCAAACTCCCCTTGAGCTTGATTTTTCACGAAAACTTTATTACCTGCGCAAAGGAGATTAATTGTTTTCACACTGTTTTTGCTTGTGAATTTGTCGACTTAATGCAAATACCACGGAATGAGTTTGCATGCAAATTTCAATAAACATTGTAAATGGGCCAAAAAATAATAATTACAGTAGGTTTCGTGGGATTTTGCGTTAGCGTCTGCATCCAGAAACCATCTCACCATCTTTTGCAAACCTACTGTCCACTACGCATGTTTAAGATTGTGTTCCGCGATATTTCACTTTATCCGTAGCATTTGCCTTAATTTTATCTGCTATAGGCTTATCAGCGCAAGCGCTGACCGCATTGGCTACATTAGCAATTTTTGTGGCAGGATAGAACTGTTACACGAACTCAAAAGCAGCAGTTGTTAACATACAAGCATTCAGGCATTTGATAATGTCTCAGCAGGGTAAAAAGAAAACTAAAAGTTTGGTGGACTTCCGTAATAACAAAAAATCGAAAGTTTTCTGGCGTATTTATGCGCATCCTCAATTCTTGTGTAGTTTCGCAAGATTCGATCATTCAAACCGGGATGTGCATCCCGTCAGTCCAGCTGCATACTTTCTATGCTCGACTGCTCGTATTCAACAAGACATTAGCACAGCCTCATTTTGCAGTTGTGAATTGCTCTGACTCATTGATGAGTGTGTTTTACTTCCCTGTTTTAACACGCAGCCTGACATATTTGCAGTTATGAACTGCTGTGTCGTACCGTTGAGTTTATTTTCCTCCGATAGCCTAACCTGGAGCACCGATGGTTTATATGCAGTGCAATGAAACATAAAATAAGGGGAGTGGATGTAGAAAAATATGCATGTTGTGTCAACAAACTTCACCAAAACGTTGGCTTGGAAACATGAATATGACGTCAAAATTGTGACGTCACAAACAGCGCACATCAAATACAAATGGCCACCATATGCCACTGAACGAAGCCCCCCAATGAAAATTTTCTGCGTACGCCACTGCTTTGCTGAATGCCATGTATGCAGTTGAAATATGTGCAATGCAATGCATCGCACTGTGCAATGAACTGTACGTATTTCAACCGCACAGGGCAGCTACTGTAGTGTTGCACAAAATTGGTCATCAATATCGATATACCCTTTTCAGTGAAGAACATACACAAATAATGAGTCACAGCCAGGTTAATATTGCTTTGCAAAAACATTTTGGACTAATTTGTGAAGCCACATTTCCGCTATTTCACAAACGTTAAATAAGCTAATAGACATTTCTGCTGCTTTGAACATGGCGTGTCAATGTAAGTGCCTTTCTTCAATAGGTGGAGATAAACACAGGAATCAGCAATGTATGGCCCGTTAAAATATTATTGTAGCACCCCACTGCATTTAGAAAATGGGGAAAAGTTATTGATATACACCTAGGGCTAGGGCCTGAACATGTACTGTGAAAACGCTGTTCTTTTGAAAGGTCATTTGCTTTCCTGCTTCATCGCCGACTTCATTCTAGATAGATTGCTATTTTCATAGGTTGCACTAAAATTGTCACATTGACGTATAAAAAATATTTCTTGCATCCAGCGTCAATGTACTTGAGCTGATGATGGCTAAGTAATACGCGAAATATATACTCTGTTAAGGTCTTAGCGCCTTATTCTTAGCTATGAAAAGACTCCTTTCGATAGACAATCAGTCATAAAGCAGTACGTTTGCTGCAACCAGCGGTCTCGCAAAATGTTGGCACCGGTCAGAACTTTCTTTTCGATCACTTCGCAGTTGAAAATCAAATTGATTTCAGAATGAAAAGTGCAGCAATTCGAAGACTGAGTAGCTGCAGAGAACTCCTTATTCGAAGCGAACGTTTTCAGAAGAAAGCATGATTGATAAAACAAGTGTTTCTCAACTTGTGCAAACCGGGAATGCATGTATGCTCGCCGGAAAGTTTTACGTCACAGATCATTCATCAAACACAATATGTTCATGTTGTTCATGTCGCAAAACATTCGCTGGTGTTCGAACCAGTTCTAGCGCATAAAAACAACGTGTTGAAGCCAACGGTACACACATTGGCTTATATTCTTGTATTACTTTTTGGAATAAAATTGGAGCAAACTCCAATAAGTATTGTATATCGTGAAGTTGAGCCCTGCATCACAGTATTATCTTCAAATTTATTGAAGGAATCTTTGGGAAAATATTTATAAATCCCTTCATACTACAAGAATTAAGCTCAATAGCGTGTTTGCGTACAAGTCTTTAGGGTACTTTTTCATCATTTAATGTGATTACAAAACAATGCTTTACATTTGCTTCATTAGTACATGTCATTCTAAAATTAGGTGTATAGCCCGGGAGGCAGGCTGTGGTTCATGCAGTTGCTCTGCATCAAATATAATTGAGCACCCAAAAGTTGATATGTTGCAGTGCAACAGGATTGCGACACGTTGACGAGATCACATTTCCGCTATTTTGAAAATGGTAAATAAAAGGATAAGCATTTCTGCTGACTTGAACATGAGGTATAAAATCAATTACTTCTTAAAATAACAACTCGTACTTGAAAAAGCAATAAACTACAACATATTGATCATCTGTAGCTTCCGTGTTAGTCTATATAATATGAAAAACTGACCGTCTTGTCTATTGCAGCTGGCTGCAATATGATAAGAAATTGAAACAATTTTGTTGTTTTGAGACTTACTTAGCTAACAGCAACTTGTTAATGTCCATCGTGTTGACTTTTGATACAAAAGTTAAGTTCCAGCAATATCAGCAAGGAAGCAAACCAGTAGCAAAACCATAACGGTACAACAGCATACAAGATACAGAAACTTGTGATCCTTCTCTTGCATCAATAAAGCACATGATTTGGTATGCGCTGGAGCAATGAACTTAAGTTTTGCGAGTTATGAATGAAATTAATGAAGCACGCTGCGTTGGAAGGGATTTACATTTCAACAAGTCACTGCAAGCAGTGGCGTAACTGACAGGGGAGCAGGGGGGCGAGCCGCCCTCTGGCAAGCTAAAGGTTAAAACCGGGCCCCCTTTAGCTTACATTTTTATATTTACTACACTTTTGATTCTCTGTAGTTTTTTTTGCGTTTTGCGGGGTGTTTTCGTTTTTATAGCTAGTATAGTCATCCATGACCTCCGGATTCACTATCATTTCAACTTTTTTCTGAATGTTGGTTGGTGGCCCCCTTCAGTTACGTTTTGCCTCCCCCTGGCTCAAACCTCTAGTACGTGTTTTCAAACAAACGTTGGTACTGTGGCACGTAAAAGTGGAATGCCAACGTAGTTCGCTTCAATTCTCATTTTAATGAAAGCTTTATGAAGTAAAAATAGCGACCAACATATGTCACGATTTTAATCGTAGGAAAGGATCTAATGGATGCACCCTGAACGTCATTTTACAAAGTCCTTCAAGAAAACTTTTAGATGCATTTCCAGGTTTTTTGTCTCTACCTTAAGAAACAGTCTCTGGGGTTATGATCCCTTATTCCTTCTGACCTCATTCACGGGCAGTTGTCCAGTTTCGTCTGCAGATTTCAGGTATTCACAATGGGTACTATATTTGTCTACATTTTGTCTTTGTGATGTGACAGCAATTTCGATAACAAACCTTCAGGTAGATATGTATATACGTTTTTCGTAAAAAAGATATGTAGCCCATAATGTCCACCAGTTGCCAGGTTTAGGACCAGGTTTTTCGCACTTGCGAAATTCAGTATAGGCTGCCTAATGACAGTCACATGGACAGAATTTCACAGTTTTTTACTTGTTCAAGTGCATTTCTAACTTAGTGCCCCGCGCTGTTGATATGCTACAGCCGTGATCTTCACCCTTTTCTGTTACGGTGCACCCTTAAGGATGTTTTGACGAACTCATGCACTCTATTTACTTGAACTCATGCAACACGTGCACCCTATTTACTGGCACGCTCCCGTGCCCCCATCTAATTGCGCCCATGTCTGTAAGTACCCTGGCCTATATAAGCAAGTATCCTAAATGAGTTTCTCAGCTACATAACTCAATTGATAATGGCTCGTTGTCTGTTGCTTATGAATCACAAATAATCGACTAATTACAACAATTAGTTTGACCTGATCTGATGCTTACGCTTTACACTTTAGAATGCGCAAATTCTGGGTTAAATCTTGAAAGTCATTCATTGGGCGATGGTTCATTTTTGCTAGCAGAAAGTTTTTGTAAAAGCTATCTGTTTAGTATGACAAGTTTGTGATGCACCCTTGTGAACCTTTTCGTAGCGGTGCGCCCACGCATATTTTGGTGCACCCTAGGGTTCACCGTGCACACCAGTTGAAGAGCGCTGTGCTACAGGTCCCCGCTTCCTTAATCCGGCACTGCTTATGGAATAATTGAGTTGCACATTGTTTTCTGAAAAGAATGTAAAATGGCCACAAGAATGGCATCAAAGTTACGCTTTCTTTCAAAATGCAGTTTTGTTTGTGCAGTATTTTCTCTGCACAGTACTAGTCGTCATTAGTTCGTCATAAAAGTGTATGGCTTGTATCGTCAGATTGCCACTAGTGATGGATTCAGGTTAATTTTTCAGTTTTCGTGCAAGAGTCAGACTTGTTATTCGAATGGTCCATGAGCAGTGGCGCAGCGACCATGAGGCCGAAAAGGTCATGCCCCCCCGAAACAGATTTGCAAAGATTTTTGCTAGTGCTATGTATCAATTTTCAACTTTTAGAAAGATGTCAGTGACTAACGACATCACTGACTGGCCCCTCCCGAACAAAATTATTGGCTGGGCTGCTGTTCATAATCTCATAACAATATCTCATAATAACTTTTTTCTTTTGTATCACTTGTTTGTGACGAAAAACTCGCATGTCTCTGTGTCCGTCCCGTGGACACGATTCTACGTTATCCTCTTTTCTCTTCAGGGTGGGTGCGCAGAGAAGAGCTTCGTGACGACATGAGTGTTAATTCATGCTAGATTTAAGGTCCTAGTTGGTTTGTTTCCCGTGACTGCCGAATGCGACTTGATTAATTTGTTTGCTTTCCTATCACTTTTCTACAAATCGATATGAAACCCGTTTGTCCTCCCTGCTTGCTGCAGCGCCCAAGTTGTTCTGAGTTTAGTCCAGGGATGTACTGTGGCGGAAAAGCGTGGCAACAAAGCTCCAACACTTTTTTACATGCACGGACTAACTTGAAGATGCGTATTTTTACACAGATTTCTTGTGTAAAGTTTCAGATGTTGCATAAATCAACAAACAACAACGTATCTCTTGTGCAGTCCCTTAGAATAACTGTACAATTACTAATAATGCTTAATTTTAGTGATGTGTTCCCACACTTTCTTTTTCGCGTTCTCACACTTGCTTATTTAAAAATGGCTGGTTTTTGTCTACGTTCCTACATTTATTTTTTAGCACTACACCCCCGATTTAGTTCCACCACACTTTACGTAGGCTGTTGCCTTTTGCGTTACGAGTGAGCTGCACCCAGTCTATTTTCAATTTTAGCACGATGCATTGTTTACAAAGAAAATTATCCAAGGTCTTACGGAGATTTTAAGTCCCACGTGGAATTGCTGTGAATCTGCGAATTTGAACAAACGCACGACACTTACTTTCTTCTCGTACGTTGCTTACTGGCGCATGTCTGTTTCAGGAAAATGCACGATTGCTCGTTATTCGTTAATATATGGAATTTACAATGCCACTTGCATTAACGCAACTTACAGAGTTTTGCTACACATGCTGAACAGATATCAAAATCAGTCCTGCTACGCGCGCTACATACTCTCACTAAAGTGCGGTCCAAAGGTTGAATAAAGCACTTCAACCTGCGTGTAATTTTACTTTCCCTGTCTATGTAAGCTCACCGCATGACATTTTATTAGTTGACACATTCCAGGGGATCAAACGGAAAAATTAAGCGATGTGATGGCGGCATACCTGCTTTGCAAATGTAAACATTTGTGCATGTTAAAATTTCGTGTAGTATCCTCGTATTTAAGTAAAAATAGTATATATACTGCGTATGTCAGGCTATATAATCAATTTGATAATATGATCTCAGTGATGTAAAGAACGTTTCATTGTTCACTTCACGTTTCAGTAGTGGTTTAATCCTCTTAGAATATATAGAAACGTTAAGACTGTGGGCACTTGCGCGGAGCCCTCTATAGGTGCAGGGACCTATTTTGAAAAAATATTTTAAACAGGCCATGGTTGAGAAGCGCTACGTTGCAGTCTTCATCGTGCTGACCTGCGCACTTGGTCAAGCTGTTGCGTTGGACCTCTTCCAATTACACGTGCATAGTGTTATTCCTTGCCTTTGTTCGTCACCAACAGAACCATCAACAGAAGGTCTTCAATTGGGAGACTACGTTTGTGCAGGGGGACTGACATTCCATAATTTGACAAAAAATGCCCTGATTTATAGTGTTTCATATTTCAATTTTGGGGTACTTGTAGTTTTTTTGGGGCGCTAAGCCCGCCAAAGCCCCCGTGGCGACGGGACTGGTTACCAACAGACGTCTGTTTCGAAAACAGTACTACCAAACCATGCCAGCTGGGGCCTAGGCCTTTTGGATGCTCAGCAGTGATTACAACGTCATACCTTCGACGGTTATTGCGATGAAAAACTTTATGCAGTGCAGTCATTGCCAAGCTGTACAACCATTTCGATTAACGATCTTCTTAATAAAAGCGTTAACTACAATTATATCTAAACATATCGTTTACCCTTGCGTTAGGTTTTCAGACTAAAGTTCTTGCCTCAAATTCATCAAAATGAGAGCAACACCTTTTTTAAACTTTTCTTGTTAGAATAACTTTTTTTATGACTGCCAATGTTTAAAGTGCACCGTTGAACAAAGGCGACTTCACGAAAACCACGTTACCTATCGGCTGGCTCTTATTCACTCTACTTACAGTTCAAACCGATCATCTGAGCTCAAAGTTACCCACGATAATACCCCAACTGCACCACCCCGCTTCAGGAACGCCATTTTCCGGCACCATTGCGTCATGCAGAAAAACAGCAGTTGTACTGAAACTGACAAAAGTTATCTTTGCAAAGTTCTTCACTTCAACCACCAAAACGTAATGTTGATAAGCCCACCTAATGACTAGGCTACAGCTTATGGCGGTTATTGGAAATATGCCACTGAACATTCAAAAATAACATGAGATGTACCGAGAAATGTTTTTTTTTTAATTTTGGCGACGGCAATTAGCGGCATGTCAATGCCTGAAATATGCTTCTTACTGGGGCAGTTTAGGCTAACGACCTTGCCTAAGAAGCGCCACGGCGAGTCACTCAGTGTCTGTAAATTGGACACACAACCATCCAATTGAGAGGCGGACACTCTACCACCGAGCTATCGCCACCTCAGCGAAATCTTCGTCGCCAATGCCTAGGTGTCAGGTGATGTTATGATGTACCCCCTGGGGCGTTACTGAGAAACCAAAGTTACGAGAAATAGGATTAAGCTAGCCTTGACGCTTTACCGTGATTTCATGCAAAAAATTTTATCAGATTGTGAGAGGAAGGGCAATATAAAATGAAAACAACAGAATCTCTAACGTTTTTAGTCTGCAGTCGAATGTCATCTCTTTCCTTCGTGCAAAGGATGTTTGACTGAGATGGCTGAAATGGCTTTGTCTGGCGTGTAGGTCTAGGGACTGGGGCACAATAGGCCCCCAAAGAAGTATGTCCATAAATAGGGGGCGCAGGAAAATTTTTCGCTCCTCATTGGAAAACTGTTTTGGACTTAGTTTAAAACTATTGGGCATAGTTTAAAAAATTTGGGCCCCTCGAAGAAAACTCTTCGCCCTCCAAACATTTTATCAATTGACTCACTCCAAAACCACATGTGGTGTTCTTTAAGGCTGGCCTACCAGCTTCTAAACATGAAAAATGAAAAGCCTTGGAATATTCGAAATGTAGGTCTTTTTAAAATAATAACGAAACACAAGAACTTTTAAACGCCTTTCAAAAATTAATTTTTGGCCACCGAATCGCCGCCCCCTTTCAAGTGCCTCCCAGGGCCCGCGGCCCCCAGAGCCTCCCCTTGCTACGCCACTGGTAGCAACGCAGACAAAAACCAGCCAGTTTTGAATAAACAAGTGTTGTGGGAACGCGAAAAAAGAAGTGTGGGAACACATCCACAAAATTTAGCATTATTAGTAATTGCACAGTTATCCTAAGGGACTGCACAAGAGATAGCTTGTTGGTTGTTGATTTATTCGACATCTGAAACTTTACACAAGAAATCTGTGTAAAATTACGCATCTTCAAGTCAGTCCGTTCCTGTAAAAAAGTCTTGGAGCTTCGTTGCCACGCTTTCCCGCCACAGTACATCCCTGGACTAAACTCAAAACAACTTGGGCGCTGCAGCAAGCAGGGAGGACAAACGGGTTTCATATCGATTTGCAGAAAAGTGATAGGAAAGCACACAAATTAACCAAGTCGCATTCGGCAGTCACGAGTAAAATTATGTGTTACTCGGCTAATAGAAACCTGCTTTGTCTTCTTATTGATTGGTGTGCATAGACCAAGTGGATTGATTAAATTACTTAGCCTTGTTGCAGTGGAGGCTGTCAAATCATGAAGCATCTCCGTTGTATATTGCAGCGTTTGTTTTCATTGCGTTCACAAGGATTGGTCGCGTCAAGCCGGTGTGCGGAGTTTCTGGATGCATTTAGTCTATAGATGCAAAACAAGCGATTTTCCGCTCCCATGCATGCATTGACAGTGAGTACATTTCTGCAAAGCATGATTACATGACTCGTTCTCAATCTGCTTAAATCTCGTGACACCATTACAGTGTTGCATCGGTCTGTGACCTCTGACGCATTTCCTCTCTCGCGTTAACTAATATTTTTAAATATGTGAAAACAGTGAAGGTTTAATGTGGCAACTTTAAACCATTTTCTTCTGGTGGCTTGACCTTGTCTGCAACGCATTATACTTCAATAACAGCATTGCATGTATTACATTTTATACCCAGAGCAAAAGACTTTTATTAGCCAATATGCACTGTTCCCTTTATACGATAAGCAGCTTCTTCCTTGGGAGGTCTGCAGCCTAAATAACCCATGGTACTTCGCAGCCTCCCACGCCCTCATACGTTGTATGAATCGATGTACTTGAAAATCATCGAAGTACTACACTACAATAATCATGATGGCGTCATTGATACGTGTGCCTTATAAGCTTGTGTTTCATCAAACCAAATGCATTGTGACCATCAAGTGCATACACTCTACTACCGCCACATACATATCCTCGTCTTCTTTCATGTATTTGTGTATGTATTTGTGTATTCCTTGTTACTGCAATGCATGTTTAAAGTCAAGCTCCTTGCGCGTGGAAGTGAAGACGTTACGCAATACAATACAGTATATTGATTCATGAGGCGATTTTCTATCAAATTGTCGTTTTTTTTCTCACTGGAAAAGCAACGCCGGGTGATTTCCGCCCGGTGAGGTGTGGTTTTTATTTTCATTAATAACAGCATCAAATTAAAGTACAAAGTAACTTTATGAGTGCACAAACCACGGAAGAAGAGTTACATTTCCAGTGTAGTTTTTGTAATCAACCTTAACTGAAAGAAAGCAGGCTATTTTATTTATTTTTCAAAACTGGTGAATTTCACCCGGTGTGTGTGTTCGTGTGACAAAAAAGGAGCGTTAGCTATCCAGGGTATGAAATTAATTACAATTTTCATATGGTTGTATTGAGTGCATTGTTTTTACGTAATTGGAATTTTCTAGAATTGTTCACCTATGACTACTTTATTTTTCTTTCAGCAACTTCATACAGTTCGAAAAACGCATAAACTTAACCAAATAAATTTTTTACAGATGACCTGCCACAGTTTCGACGATCAAATCCCACTTTTGATATGAGCATTTTTTAAAGATTTGTTGACGCTGAGAAATTTTGAAAGATCTCAACTATTTTTTCTAAATGCGTCACAATAACTGCGGTTTCTTTAGCGAATTATTTTTTGTATTAGCAGAGCACATTTCAAAAACAAACTTTTCAGTTTCAATCTCATGCAACGAAACAGGTTAACATTAGAAACTGTTCATTTAAAAGTCATTCGACCAATTTCTATAATTTGCAGATTCAACCGTCTTCAAAGGTTGCATCTGTCACTTTCTGTCGATTATTTGTTATTTGCCACTTTCAAACCACTTTTCTCCGCGTCTTCGTCAATGAGCTGCTCCTGACCGTTGATCGATGTGTTTGTTGGAGCATTCAGGGCAACATCTAGTGGTCTACTGCACTGCTGGTCGTCAACACGAAATGGAGCGAGCAAAGTTTTAGGGCAGCAACGGCATGTGTTTTTGGTTGAATAGCAAGTAACTGTTTATAACTAGATTGATAACTTCTTCACAGCATTAGTGGTGATGTTGAGATTTTTTTGCTGCAGCAACACACAACAAATCGTAATGTGTAAAAACAAGAAAACACTAATTCTTACCCACGTTTGAATAATCTCAATGGCAGCTCCGTGAACTTCTTTCGCGATGATGAGCTAACTGTTAAGACTAGTAGCTCAACAAACTAATCGTCGTTTGAGCTGTGACACTTTATTTATTTATTTATTTATTTATTTATTTTATTTACTTTATTTAACGGCAAACGACAGCAGGCCAGAGCCTGGAGTGCCATCTGCCGGAACTAGTTGCGACAACATGATAGTAAAAAGTCAACATATAGAGGCGAAAAAAGATACATTAATAAAAAAGTAATAAATAAAGATGCAAAAATATGAAAAGAACGATAATACAGCATTGACAAAGAACGTTGAGCCCCCAGCGCAAGAAACACGAGTCGTTACAAATTCGTCAAAGCTGTTGAAAGAAAGTCACAAACTGCGTCGTATAATTGCAGGATGGAAGGGAGTTTTTGTTTAGAGTGGCCACATAAGAGCATGCGCTTCCATGCAGCTGGGCTGAGTCTATTTCGTTGAGACAATGTGAACACCTGTTCTTTCAAAAGAATATTTCTAATGGAATTCAACAAAACCAGACGTGGAGCTTTGGTTAAGTCACATTCTTGCAAAACGTGAGACTCCGTCTGGGAAAGACCACATGAAAACAAACGATAGTGTTTATAGTCTGGGTTCAGCAGTCTGTGACTTGAACGAAGCATACACAACCAGGACGTGGCTTGCGGATTCACGCCACAGAGATGCAGTACTTGATGCGACTTTCCACAGATTAAAGCAGTTACTTTGGACCGAAACAAATGTGGTCCCAGCGATTGAACAGATGTAGGTAAAGAATTCCACAGTCTTGAAGCTTTTAAGAAAAATGAACTATGGAACAATGCAGTTCGACATGAAGGCAGTTAAACGTTCATAACATGACGCAGAGTGATTACTCAGGTCACGAAAGAGTTTAGGGGTTACAGTGGCTAAAAATGTAGGGCATGGTTCAAGAAGAATTTTGTGCAAAGCAAAAACTGTGGCTATTTCGACGAAGGTGCAGAGGTGACATCGAGAGTTCATTCAGGATTTTCAAGTGCGAAATGGTTTGCATACAACCTAGGATAAATTTAGCAGCCGTTGCTTGTACGTTTTCCAGGCGACAACTGTCTGCAATAGAGATATTATCGTAAATAACATCACCGTAATCGAGTAGGGGTAGATTATAGGAACGATATAAAATTAGGAGTGCGTACCTTGGCAAGGATAATCTAAGTTGTCTGAGAACGTTCTGTCGTGTGATAGACTTGTGATACAGTGATATTACCTGTGTATGCCAGGATAAGGAACGGTGGAAAACAAGACCAAGGAGTTGATGAGACTCTACCTGATGGTAAAATATGGTTAGCTAACTGGAGAGGTGGATGATGAGAAACATTGGAAGATATGTTAAGGACTCTGGTTTTAGATTCATTGAAACTGATGCTCCAAACGGCAGCCCAAGATTGTAAAGTTTTCAAATCACTTGACAAAACGCCATGTAGATTGTAAGGGCATTTTGAGGAGTAAGATAGGACGGTGTCGTCAGCAAAGAGGGAAATGGAAGATTTTATATTTTTGAAATGTCATTTACATACATCAGAAAAAGCAAGGGACCAAGGATGGAACCTTGTGGAACTCCACAATTCGTATGCAATATTTCAGACTTGGCATTTCAAATTTGTACAAACTGAGATATGCGTAGTAGGTAAGATTCCATTAAGTTCTAAAACGATCCGCCTACACCTAACTGTTGCGTCTTAAAAAGGAGGCCGGAATGAACAACTTTGTCAAATGCTTTGGAAATATCCAAGAACACCACTCGTGATGAATAACCGTTATCTTTGGCGTGGAGCAGTCTGTGAGACACTTCAAGCAGATTAGAAACGGTAGAGTGGTGCTTGCGGAAACCGGAATTTCGACTGAAAAGGAGATCGTTAGATTCTAAGTATGTGTACAAATGATTATGTACTATTTTTTCGAAAACTTCAGAAACTGACGGAAGTATAGCAATGGGTCTATAGTTAGATATGTCATATGTCGGACCGGATTTGTGCAAAGGTATAACGGACGCAATTTGCCACCTTCTTGGATACCGGTTGGTTGCAAGAATGAAGTTAAAAGGGAGACTAAACGGTGTAGCTANCGACATGGGACATGACTCAAGCAATTGGTTAGGTAAATTATCAAAACCTTTNGATTTTCTTGAATTCAGACCTGTTAAAACACGATAGACAACAAATGGTTCGATAGTAAGTGGCGGTATACGCAGATTANTGATGTAGTTGAAGGGTGGAAGCGGTTTGCAAAGAACTTCATCCGGAACACTGGATATTGAAACGAAATACTTATTAAACAAATTGGCCTTAGAGACATTGTCGTAGCACACATCGTTGCCAGTTTTTAAAGGAGCATTGGACGGTGATGCAGTGCCAAGAAGATCTTTAACAGTCTTCCAAAAATCGGGTTGTGAGCTGGATACATACTGAAGTTTATCCATAAAGCGCAGCTTGCATTTTGTTTCCTTTCTTTGATTGTACGTTGAATCGTATTTCGAAGCTTGTTGTAGGAATATTTATAGACTGGGTAAATGTTGCTTTCTGCCACTGGTTCCCAATCTTTTTGGTACTCGGCACTCTTGAAAATCAGTTTTCTTCACGCAGCACTCCAAATCTAATTACTTAAACGAACTAATAGCAACGTGAAAGATCCATTTCCAGAAAAAATAACGTGTGGGAACCAGGGGCGTAACTGGAGGTTTGTGGAAGAGGGCAAAACTTAGCTGAATGGGGCCCACCACTAGGGCCGGATTAAATGAATAAGAGGCCCCGGCCAAAGTTGTGACCGCGAGGCCCCCTAAACACTCAGCGCAACTGCGTAGCGTTTCACATTCTCTCGTTTCCCTTTTTGCAGAAGCACCGGTCAAAAACGTCAAAACTGATGCGATCTGGCCGCCTACACTTCAGGGAGAGAAAATTGGGGGTGAACATATGCAGCGGTTCGTTTGTGGTTAATTTGTTCAAACAGAAAGTTATATCACAAAAAATCAATATTTTTGCTCCCATGACACTTCACAGCAATATTTTTTATCACAGACTGTCTGACCATCTTCACTGCACAAATCGTCCATTCACATATGTATTGAGGAAAGATATCTCCACTCTTTCGCAGATCAAAACATACATCGCTTTGAAAAAATGTTATAACGAAATATCACGCAAAAGCAACTTGAACCGTATTACTTGACCGAAGTTTTGCGATGGGAACTTTAAAATATTTACACCTATTAACTGTTCTACACGCTCTAGTGGACAACAGCGTTGTGTTGGATCTAAGACTGATACCCTCACGATCACAACAAACACTTCGCAACCAATTGTTACGTCAGCGCATTATACGGTAATTGCAAAGGCGTTAGATTGCGAAGAACACTTGGCAACGAATTTATTGAAGTGACCCTGGTCTCTGTCAGTGTGTGCTTTGAAAAATAGTCAGCTACTAAAAGTTTCATGACGCCGCATTTTTTGCATTCGAAAACGTTGGTGATTGTCTCCAGGTCCGTATCTCGAAGAATATCATGCTCCATGCTACGTTTTATCGTTAAGGTTTAGTTCTAACTTCTTAGCGAGCAATAAGTGCAAAGCTGTATTTGCTGTGGCGAGTTACCGTACTTCACCTGCTCAGTTTCTTTAAGCCTGCGTGGTGTTCTGACTTCAGTAAGTTGTCCGATAGTCTTGTCAACATATGGTTCTACTTCTCATTGTTTGAAACAGTTTTGCAAGAGTGTCTCAGTTTTTTGTTTTTTCACCGCTCATGTTGTTCTGGCCGTTGATTATGACTTATTTGTGGAAAGTGAAAGAAAAAATGGACATCAGGAAGTTTATGAAAAGAAAAAGCATTTCGGACAGCCGAAATGTAGAAAACATTTCAAACATAAGATTGGGAATTTAGGTTCAGTCAGCACAAACTAATGGGATAGAATGGGTAAAGCGTTTTGTGAATGTCCGTTTACATTGCATCGTCAGCAACCTGAAAAGGATAAGCAAAATTATGACGTTACCCCTCTGGAAAAATTTCTGCGGACGCCCATGGATCTGCGGACGTCCATGCACTGATTTTGATCTACTTCTTGTTTGTCATGAGGCGTGGTGCTGTTTGGTTCAAATTCTTTTAAAACTCAAAACGATAAATGCCAAAGTTGTCAGTTTCTTTAACCTATATAGCAAACGCAGTAATTAAAAAGCTCTACAATTTTGACCCGTGGATAACAGCCCAAAAACATGAAAAACCAGAAAAGGGGTGTTTTGTCGTTCAAACGCGAGGCCCCTAAAAGTGCGAGGCCCCGGGCATTTGCCTGGTTTTCCAAATGGTTAATCTGGCCTTGCCCACCACCCACCGAAGGCAACTCTCAGAAAAAAGTTTAAAAAGGATAGTTAATCCGCATGCTGTGGATATCTATACTAGCGAAAACAAACCGAAAACACCCTGAAAACGCAAGAAACAACCTACTGAAAAACAAAAAAGTGTTAATATCAAAATGTGAGCTAAAGGGGGCCGAGTTTATACATTTAACTTGGCATGGAGCGGCTCGCCCCTCTGCCCACAGTCAGTTACGCCACTGGTGGGAGCTGTCATAAATTGGAGCCAGTGTTACGTAAGAAATTACCTTGTGCATTTAAAGCATCAATACATATTATATGGAAAACACCCTGGCGGAAAGTATTGTGTGAATTATGCGTTTGTAGTTTTGAATTGTGATCGCTTTCCGAGGTAAAAATCCGCATTGGACGCCCATGTCGTGGGCGCAATTCTGAATACCGAGGTACCTGGGAATCTGATGAGCGCGGAAGAGTCTGTTCTGCAGAAAAACGTTTATTTGACGACAAACAGCAGACAATGCAGCGATCACAGCTCTGACATGCGACAGCGTAAGTTAAGTCGTAATGCTGGAACTGTTTGAATGTACGCGAATGAGAGATGTAGCACAGTGAAATCGAACCGTCATGGCTTTCTTGCTAATTGCAGTGTAAACAAAACGGAAACACTTCAACTGATGAACAACCTACGTTTGCTGAAATGGCTGTTTAAAGGGGCGATTGATCTGAAAATAAAAAGAAACAACAGATGCACTATGGCTTAATTTCCACTTGTCATGGCTCTGAGAATATCACACCTGAAGGCAAGACCGTGAGGTCTACACAAATAATCGCAAAATACTCTATTCCCAACCGTTGTGACAGCCTTTGATGAACTTTCCCATGGTTCCCATTGGCACTGTACTGCGCTGCAGCCAACCAGGCTCCACTGCGATACGGTTCAGTGATTTCGGGGTGAACTGGGAGGCGTGGCTTGTCTCGAAACTTCTCTGACCACCGAGCGGCGGCGAGAAATTAGTTTTGCGCAAGTTTTCCAGAGCGACTGGATTGAGACAAAGACGTGGGAGGTTGATTGGTCGAAAGTCGTTCCACGTCGTTGAGTTCGTCGTCGAGTCACCTGAAATGTAAATCCTTCAAATTTTTGCACGCTCTACGCTTCCAAATATTGCTGCACGACTGGAACTTGAATAAGAAAAGAACAAAGTACAACCGTGGAAATCAGGGTCTCCCAACCTTTTTTGCCCCACCTAATCACTTCTAATGCCCTGATTGCCCTTTTTTGTGGCTATATATAAATCTTGATTTGAAACGAGAATCCGTTTCAGCAAAGAAGTTTAAAACGCCGATATCTTGGTTTGAACAAGCTTTGGACCCAGACATTGTCAGTCGGCATGAATGCCCTCCTTAAAAAATCAAATCTCTTCCCTGTGGGCTGTACACCCCACGTTGGGGCCACTGGGCTCTAAATCGTTTATGAAGCAACGCCACGTGATAATCTGGTGCGTGACGTCACGCCGCACTACTTGTGTTGTAGATAAGTTGTCTGTAAAATTGAATCGCAAGACTTTGATGTTAAGCGAAGCTGTCCTGTGCGAATTTGCGCGTTGGTGCTTTGAATGAGAAGCCCAGCTGCGCGAGGTCGTATTGCGTGGGAACGAGTTGTGCGAGACTGGTTGAGTTGTGATTGGTGAAAGTAACTTGCTTTTTCTTCGCTGAGACATTTCGGTCATTTGTTCAGTACTGGTGTTAAAACACACCGGATTGGTGGAGTTACATGCAGAGTCAATTACGCTTGTTTGTCCACGACTCACCATAGTAGTCGAGCGGGATCACGCTGCGCGGGTGAGACTCCGCTAGTTTGTAGGGAACAGACACAGCTTTGTAGGTTTGATCGCAGGTCGTGTCGTAGAAGCGCTGTGCCAGTTTCTTCTCGCCCAGCTTCACGTTGCTCACAGTTCGAATGTTAGCGCCGTTCACGTGCTCCACCCCGGCCTCGCGAAGATTCAGCTGACAAATGATAACAAGCGTGTGGTTCACTGGCAGTAAAACACCGAACGTGTGACAGATGCAATTCACTGCCAGCAAAACACCGAACGTGTGACAGATGCAGTTCACTGGCAGTAAAACACCGAATGTGTGAGAGACGCAGTTCACTGGCAGTAAAACACCGAATGTGTGACAGATGCAGTTCACTGGCTGTAAAACACCGAACGGGTGACAGATGCAGTTCACTGGCAGTAAAACACCGAACGTGTGGCAGATGCAGTTCACTGGCAGTAAAACGCCGAACGTGTGACAGATGCAGTTCACTGGCAGTAAAACACCGAACGTGTGACAGATGCAGTTCACTGGCAGAAAAACACCGAATGTGTGACAGATGCAGTTCACTGGCAGTAAAACACCGAACGTGTGACAGATGCAGTTCACTGGCAGTAAAACACCGAACGTGTGACAGATGCAGTTCACTGGCTGTAAAACACCGAACGGGTGACAGATGCAGTTCACTGGCAGTAAAACACCGAACGTGTGGCAGATGCAGTTCA
>JGI24159J19872_10000940_pt1 | contig 29925 bp, 21 predicted proteins | sample Ectturendosymbi4_FD_19872 | JGI IMG/M metagenome (IMG submission 19872)
AATAATCTAAACCACGGGTTATTACCCTGGGGTCCGTCAACTTCTAAGGTGCCCGTGAACTTGATTTCAGAGTCCGCAAATGTGATTTAAAGTGATTTAAATAGGTTTTGCTCTAACATTTAAAAACTGCTAATAGGCTTTGCAGACATTTTGATTACTACTGCGATGATTGAAAGCTAACTTCAAATATTTGTTACCACGCTTCTTCCTGAGGGGTCCGTAACCATTATTAGAATGCACTAGGGGTCCGTGACCCACAAATGTTTGAGAAAGGTTATTCTTAACTGACTTGGAGAAATGATTCCTGAAGCCTGAAGCAGGTAACTACATCCGACCGTCAAACAAAATTTTGTTTCTAAGCATTCGCGAAACCAATTTCTGCTCTTCTAGAAAGGCAATGTCGTCAAAAAAACTGTGAGAGTGATTGGCTGTTACCTGCGCACTGCTTGTCAGCGTCGCCGGTAAATCCCCTTCTGCAAGAACAGGAGAAGCTTGCTGAGGAATACAGCAAACCAGCGATCGGACTGCAATCGGCGTTCCTGGCGCACTTGTCTTTGCAAACGTCCTCAACTTTAAAACGTTAAATAGACTGTAAGGTCGACAAAAGCGCTTAAAAACAGAACGTAAAACAGCAATCCGACGATACAGTCGTGCGGAAAACGAATCACACTGTCGTCTAACAAAATGTTAAAAATTTGGGCGGAAAGTTTGTCAACGACGAATAACTGTTAGGTATTGCAATTCACACTTTTACATTTTTTGTTGACGACAGCGTTGTATGTAAGTCATAAAACTCAACGATTTGCTTCGTGGCAAGAAACAGCGTCTCGATTGAAAGCGTTTCAAAACAATTATACTCTATACTCGAAGTCAGCCACTTATTTGTGCATTGCTCAAAATATCGACTCAATACGAGACTATCACTAACACAAATTTCGCATCACGCAAAAATAATTAGTGATTGGTATTGTGGCAAGACAACCATTTTAACACAATGGAATGCTTATTTTGAATTTTCGTTATTCAAAACGAAAACACTTCCATATTCTTTGGCATCATTTTTATAGATTTTCTATTCCGCCACCTTTGCGATTCCACTGCACATCATCTAAAATAACAATTTAGTGATGATCATCGCAACTTCCATACCGACGCAGAATCCACGACTGTCTCTCGTATATCCTGATCGGCAAACGCACTGGTAACTGCCGTAAGTGTTTATACATTCTTCAGATTGCAGGCAGGAGTCCAACCCAGACCGGCATTCATTCAAATCTTCGAAACACGGCAAAGTAACGAAAACCCGATTGAAACAAGCAAGAAGCATCAAACATCTACAAGCAGTGATTTGCCACGAACGTGACTTTAACCTTTTCACAAATTCACTCAGTAATTACTTGGCTCACAAAATACCAAGAACACTAACAGGTCGAGGGAACGAACAAGTACATACTAAAGCAATCTTGCCAACAAACACTTCAAATATTTTATCTTATATATTACTGCCTTTCCTACCACAGGAGATTTCATTCTTGTTGGGCATTTTCTACTTAAACTTCCTGAGTTCTGCGTGGCCTTCCATTCTCCACAGCGATCAGAGCAAATAATTTTAGGGCGGTTTATTACAGCCATAGTGAAACAATGATCAAGATCGTCAGTGCTATGGTAACACCCAGCAAGTGCCTGTCTTTGTTGATGGTGACACTGGGACAAAAATGAAATTGAACTTCAGCCTCACCCTCGGCACCAAGCCGTGAATAGAAACCCCGACAGAACGCGACATTCTGCAGTCGAAAGTAAACGTGAACATTGTGTTAAACGCAAGCGTTGTGCTCGATCAAATAAATCAGTCACTTGCACACCTCACGCATTACCTGCGCAATCCCGCTCATCACTGCCAGTGAATCCACTGTTGCAAACGCACGTCGGCGATCCGTCAATGACGTAACACGACGCCAGCCGATGACAACGCTTGTCGCATAAAACTGTGGCAAAAGCAAGTTATAAAGGCGCAATATAGGACCCAGCATTGCGTTAGAGAACTATAGTTTCCAGCTAGGGTTTTAAGCATGGAACTTATTTCAACAAACCAAGTCCCATAGCCGCTACGAGAAATGATTATAATGGCCGCAGTGTTTCGAGTCCCGAAAGCACCAAATTTTTTAAACAGACATCTGTAACAGAGAACAAAATCGACTGAAAACTTAGATCCATATCTCAATACCAACCAGGTTCCGTCGGTTGGGTTTCTGGAGATGTTGCAGCTGTTTCACCTAAAAATATGAACATAGGATGTGACTGCGCAAGACAACTCTGTGGGGTCTTTGTACTGAGCCAACAAGTATTTCGAAAGAACAATTCAAGGCTGAAATGTGCAGTAGAGACATCAGCGTAAGTATTTTCAATTTCTTACGCAAACATTGGCAGAACAAACTCAAGTAAACATTTTAAAATGATAAATCTAAACGTCAACAGACTGAACTTCCGTATCTAAAGTTTTTGTCAGTAGTTGCGTAAAACAACGTTTTCTTTGTGATGTTTGTTTCGATAGATTTTTGTCTTTTTCTTATGTTACAACCAGGGCCGGATTAAAACGACATTGAGTCTAATGCTGCAGAGCAAAACAGGCCTATTTTCAACATTGCTTTATGTTCACTCCTCACTCATTCGCACTATGCTACATGTGTTGAGCTTATGGTGATGCCAGCAATTATAAAATCAATTAAAGGTAAAATCGTCTGCATTCATGTGCGACTATTTTAGAAACGAGCATAAAGCTGCAGCATCATCAGCAGCATCCACCTTAATCCGGTATTGGTTACAACTGTTCGCAAGCAGAAAGAAAAAATGAAAAATTTGTCTAAGGTTGCGGGCTTGTTCATCGCTCCATCGACTCGTTTTTTTTCGTTTTTTTCCGAAATTGGTAAAGCTAAATAACAAACTTTTGTCAATTTGAACTGATAGAAGTACACGAAAAATATGATTGTGCTAGGGCGCTAGGCAGACGTGCAGCAATCTAGCGTATTTCAATCATAAAACGATATTTTTGTTCGGAAATTAGTGAAGGTGCGTTCGAAAAATTGCAGCCAAAACGATTGGAGCCACTGCAACATCTGCTTGACTGAAGCCAAGCAGGCAACAATCACTGTCTATCCTCTCGAGTCCAGTGTTCAGATCCACGATAAAAAGACAGTGCACTGTGGCTTACTTTGGCACGATATGAAACCATTGCCGGTGAATCCGGGTAAACAAGCACAACTGAACCCGCCATCTGTGTTAATGCAAGTTGCGTTCGCAGCGCACAGCTCCTGGTCCTCGGCGCACTCGTCCAGTTCTGCAAATCAAATGGAGAAGCCTCGTGAGTAAATTTTTCCGACGAAAAAGTGTTTTTTCCAATTCTGTTGCTTCTCGTATGTTTTAAGGTTTTCGGTTATGTTCTATGAAAACTCGATCTGAACCATCAGCAGTTACTGTAAGAATTACAAACCGATGGGAAATGGATTTTGTTACAAAGTATTAAAGCTATTAGGTTTTTCTCCACCACTAACAACATAACAAGAGTACAAAACTGGCAAGCATGTACTGACCTTCGCAAGTGTATCCGTCGCCAACGTAACCTTCCGAGCATTCGCAGACGTAGCTTCCCTCGGTATTGACGCAAGTAGATGCCTGGCCGCAGGTCACAGTGCCTTGTGCGCATTCGTCTACATCTTGACACACAGACTATAAGTTGTAGGCAGCATCGCATGCATAAATAAGCGATCAGCAAACAAATTCGTTGAAATTACGAAAATGGCCTGAGTGGATACGTTCAAAATTCGAAATACAAAAAATTTGGAAAACGACCTTTCCAACGAATGCGCGTTAAATGTTGAAAAGGATCCTTCGCAAGGAAAATTGTAAATTTTCAGCAAAGGAAATTGTAAGAAACTACGATTGAACTAATTGAATAAAGCTTTTGTCGAGAGTGGCCGTGATGCCTCAAACGCATGTTTTCTCACAAAGAGTACAGTGAGTTCGTCAACCGTTTTTGGTACATTTTGCAAACAACAATTGTTGGGCGTTCACTACCTTGTGTTTCACAAAATATCCTTTTACGCATTACACAGTCACATAACACAATACTTTAAACATTGTTGTTCGGGCAATATCTCGGCCAGGAATCGTTGATTGGCAAAATCTCACCATCCATGCGTATATTTCCTCTGTCAGGACAACAAAATTGCACTTCGTAGTCTTCGCATTCTCCCGTAGCCTGCTTGCTGTTGCTGCAGATCAATCCGTATGAGGGATGGACAGAAACGACATCCTTAGTGAGGGAATAAGCCTTCTTTCTTGCTATGGCACGGGCCCTGACGGCGGGGGGAGATTGGCAGAGTTTTCCTGCAAGTTCGTCGCATAATATGCTAGCCTTATGAGATTTTGAAAGGTTTGAACACTATAGCAAAACAATGAATGCCACAAGACCAAACATAAGATCAAAGATCGTTTCAAATAATATGTCGTGGTCATCATTAGTGAAAGACATTTAAATTTTGATGCGTGTTATTCAAGGAAAATTGTTTGCCACTGAACGCTTAAAGGAAGCAGTAAATACAGAAAATTATTTTGCTTGCAATCTACCCATCACCCATATTTTACCTTAAGTTTATTTTACCGCAGTTAAACATTAACTAACACATTTTTTTTCATATATTTTCTGCAAGTGTGGTATTGGAATATTCACAACGGATGATTATGAAATAGTTAGATACCTAAACTGCAGTACAGCTCATAGCGAAACAAAAATGACCTCAATTTCAAATGCACATTTCACCTGGATTCAGTTGCTTCAACCTGCTCAACATCTCCACGTCTCCAGCCTGCGCAACGTCAGCTGGTGTATTCAACCACTCAGACCACACGAAACCAGCGGGACACACTCCAGAAATTCCTGCATAGAAACAAATCTTTCGTGTTCCTTTTTAATTCATATCGAAAATGTACAACAATACCAACGTACAGGACGACTTTTCGAAAATGCAGACTTTCAGTTTAAAGTAATAAAAAAACATGTTTTGGCGAAATAAGCCAAGCAGTCCACAGTGATGGCGAAATTCACAGGTTTGCAAATGCTATCATGTCCGGCTTTTTGCAACTATTGGCATTCAAAACAATCTGATTCGAAATATCGATTATTTTCAAAAATAAATAAATCCTAAATTTGGTTTCACTCGAATTTATGGTCCAAGTGTATTTCAAACCATAAAAGCTAAAACGTTGTACCGACTTTCAGTTTTCTCGATTCGAGTCATTAAAACGTGTGGCCGCATCTCACGATAGACTTCCCTGATCGCACAATTGTTTCGAAGCCACATTGCAGTCCCATTACAAAAGGTAGACAAAATACAGGTTAAGGATAAAATTTTGACTGCATTTAAGAAAAGTTTTGAACTTTTTAAAAATGTGTTTTGTCTGGTGTGCAGATGAGTCTCCCGTCCGTTGCCAAAATTATGTTTCTGTCGAGTTATAGGATTGCACTGTTACAAACTAAACCTTGCCCCTTTGTTGAAGACCTTCCCAACCCAATCAGTGATGGCTTTAATGCCTGCAGTGAAAATCAAACTGAAAATAGTGGGGATTTGCATTTCTTCTAACAAGTACAAAAATACATACCGCAGCAGTGGTTAAGCAAATCCTATTGCGATCATTGCTGTCAGACACAACAAAAAATGAACTTGGCTTTTTCTGAACCAAAAAGTGGAAAGTCAATAAAGCCTAACATCCCAAACACGGCTGCTACATTGTTAAATCCTTCAATTATAAAAGTGTGGTCCCCTTACATATTATTCAACGGGCATTGAATCACTCTTCAGCATGCAGACGTACTCGAAGCGCAACACACGAGCTATCTTTCCTCTCAAGCTGTTCAAGAGCAAGAGTAGCACAAGTACAGCAACAGTCATTTTCAACTCGGCGCACCTGAACAGCAGAAGCGGACTTGGTAATCTTCGCAGGCGGGGCCTTCGGGGGGTTGTTCGCCAGCAGCGCAGACAATCCCTCCGATGTTGCTTATCCTCACAACGTTTCCCGTGCTGTTGTACGACCGTCCGTCTCTGGTTCTGGCTTGAACGCCACTTGGTATTTTGCAGAGATCAGCTGCAGAGTACACCAGAGTTTCCATTACTGCTGGTTAAAGCACGGCCTATGCCCCATGGCAGTGGTTCCCAAACTTGTTCGAGCTGTTACCCAAATCAAGGTAGCGATTATGTCTTAATTACCCTCAGTATTTCGCAGTGATCGCTCATAATATAGAATAACATTGTGGTTTTGGTTCCACATTACCCCAAGAAGAATCGCATATTACCCCCGAGGGGTAATTTACCCCCAGTTGGGGAACCACTGCCCTATGGCATGATATGGTGACCGATTGAATGGTGACAGATTGATCTTCAACCATTTAAGATTCCTTTCGAATCGTCCTATTTTGTACGTGAAATCGTCACATAGTTACGAAAAAATACAATACAATTGTAGTAAATTTCCTCCGTAATATTCTGCAACGATTGAGCAATTGCACCAGTTACGTCACAGACACTCAGTCAGGTTGCAAACAATCTCTCATTTCTTCTCGTCTTCTACAAATCAGTCGAGTAGTTTCAGCAGCGCGTAACTTCTCGCGAAAAACTTTAGCATTTTTGTCGAACTTTAGCTGCGGCAAACGCATCTGAGTTTCAAAAAAAGCAATTCATCAAGCTTAGCTACGATGTGCAATTAGAACGGTGCCTTTTAGCCTTTCTGAAATTACCTGGGTACATTCGCAGGAGTAAAGGAAGTGATTCGTCATCACGGAAACCATCGGGATCATCACGATCAAACCATCTCGTCCACGAAGAATCAGAGTGGCACGATTCAACAACTGGTTCCTCTGCAACCGAAAAAAGAAGCATATAAAAAACTATTGAAAATTCAAACAGATTAAGGACAGCTTGAATCTTATGCGCCTTAAATTTCGCCAACCGTCCAATTACTTTCACTTTTACAACTCAGCTGCTTTATGGGGAGAACCGACCTGTTTAAGACAAAAGATTAGTTTGATTTTGTGTTCATAGTTACTCAAAACTAAATCGTGATTCGAAACTCTTGACTCGAGATAAGTTTCATATAAATTAACTCAACAGTCACCCGAAACTAACTTTTGACTCGCAATCAACTTTTTGTTTGGCACTCAAAGCTAACTCAACGGTTACTCGAAATTAACTTTTTCGACATAAACGTTTTCACATACACAAGCAAATCCAGTTGTAATACATGCTGGAAGAAAGAGCTAGTCATGAATCGCAAGCGCTTCCAGGGCGCGCGCTGTTTGAGGTATACAGCAACTATGAAGAACTATAGACGCATATAACCGTGTAACCTGCTCTGTGTATGCCTACTAACGGTATGCACATCTTCCAACAAGCAAGGTTTTAATTGGATACCTTCCTAATGCTTTAGGAGCGCCCCAATGCTTCAGCGGCACGCGCAACGCTGGGAAAGAGCAGAAAAGGTAGTTGAATGAAGATCTTACAAACTCCCGTCAGTTGAAGCTACACCAGAGCTCCACTTAATGCGTAACAGCGACTTTTTGCAGTCCTTTCCTCTTTGCCCGTGAAATAGTGCTTGCGCCATTACTAATTTCCTTTTGCCTATTTGAGTTTCATCAGCCATAATCTTTACATAAAAATAAATTAATAAAAATAGTCAACGTTTCACATTCTAGGCCAGTGATTTTCAACCTGGGGGTCGTTTGCCTTTGTTCTAGGGGTCGCGATAGCTTCTTATAAAATAATCATAATTTGTTCTACAGATATATATATCCTATATGGAACCACTTTTGATGTGCTGCGTTTGTAAATTAGACATCTGAGCGCGGTAGCTAACGTGCGGGTTATTCTAATTTTTTAATGAGTTGTACTGTGGAGTGATTTGTATACGGCACGGGTCTCTCTCACTGATGCTGGCATGTGCATGAATTTGATAAAGGAGTCTTTGTTCAACATAGCCATATCGTAAGGTGCGTTTTAGTCATTGTGATTTTCTATTTGTGCAAACACAACTGCATTACATAATGCCTGACTGGAAATTTTCGGAAGGGGATCGCTAGGTTAAATTGGGCTGCAAAGTGGGTCGCTGCATGAAAAAGGATGAAACCCACTTTTCTAGGTGATCAATGAGGCAGTCACCTTTTCAACGATTCCATGCCATGTGCCGCACCCCAGCACGTCTGTACGTTACCTAAACTCTCTCCAGACAAAATTTGAGCTATATCGGTTCTCGCGCTGAAGCGACCTGAAACTGGACTCATCTTAGACACACCTCTCCTAAACGTTCACAGTCCGAAACCAGGAGGGCCTTCCTGCATTGTTGGCAATCGTCGCGAAACATCATGTTTTGCGACGACCGTCGACATACATTAATCCACAGCCGGAACTTTATCACCAGGAACGACACATACCAGTGCAGCTTGTTCCATTCCCGATGTAGCCTGGTTTGCACTTGCATCTATAAAAACCCTCTCCGTTGATGCAGTCTGCGTTCGTGTCGCACATGTTGTTGCCTTCGCTGCACTCGTCTACGTCTGAAACGCGAGCATTTAGATTTAAACTACGGTACCAAACGACCAAGTGGCCGAAAACCGACGATTTTCACTGTTTTTCAGCGCCGCACGTCATCGATTGAACTCGACTGGTTCGAACTGAAATTCGAGGCAGAATCTCCTTGCGGTGTCAGCGAACCAACAGACGTTTTTCGTGCACTCATGTGACGTTGAAAGCGTTTTTTTTCAGTTTTAAAGATTAAGCTTGCACACGGTTCATTTCATCCTTGACCACAGTCAGGTTGTAAACAAATGTAAACAGAACACTTTTAGTCTTTGTTAAAGGGCGTATTATTGCGTACTAGCAAATACAGTTTCCGATCATCTTGGTGCGCATCATTTACATTCCATCCAGAACAAAATGAATCACCAGACGAGGCGTAAAAATCATCTTAGCATACGTCTGTACCGGTACAATGCGTTCCGTTGCCAGTGAAGCCCAAGAAGCAAGAACAGAAGAAACTTCCAACAGTGTTTGTGCATTTACCGGTCTCACCGCAAGCGAATGCATCCAGGGAACATTCGTTAACGTCTGCAAAAGAAGGCAGTTTCCGAAACCAAAAACATACACAAGCAGGAGGAAGAAGAGTTTTCCTTGTGACGTCACCTCTTTTTTCTATCGAAATCTCTCACTCAAAACTTTTCAGCAATTGCCCCAGATACGACAAACCCAGGGGTAAATGAGCTCAGAACGTCACTGTCTACGAAGACTGTTGCTGAGAGTTGATTGGTTTATATAAAAACCTTATCAGAAAACGGTTAAAACTGTCAAAGATTGAAACTGCGGATACAGACGTTTTCTCAAGTACGAGTACGAATTACAAGCAACTTCAAAAACTACCAGGTTGGAGCTGCTTGTAACAGCATAGCGCTGTTGCAATTTTTACCGGAGTGGTGCACATGCTGAGTTGAACTGTAACATCACGGAGTATAAACGTCCACAGCGTTTCACCACATTAAAGAAAAGAATCAGTCGTCCTGCAACTTCTATCGCACACCGATCGTTGAATCATTTCTTGCAATCGCTCATTTCGTGCTACGCGCGTTGCTATACGAGACAATCGCGATCCTTCGCGAAATTAAAATAAGTCATAACGCCGCCATCAAGTCTACATCATCAAGTCTTTCACCACGTCACACATCTACCGCAAATGGCGAACCCGTTTGACCAACGGGCGGAAACAACAGAGCAAACCACTGAAGCATAAAGAGTTGAACGTAAACGTCACCTCCGCACATCGATCCATCTCCGTAATAACCCCGAAAACATTTGCACTCGTAACTTCCGATCGTGTTGTTGCAAAGAGCATTTTCGTCGCACGGATCGCTGTCGTAACATTCGTCTAAATCTGAAAGCAGTGGGGATGATTTGTAGACTTTTCTAAATAGGCCATTAAACGCTCTAGATTTGCTGTAAGCTTTCTGCCTCCATCCTTTCACGATAATTCAAACTTGCAAATTTCAAGTAACTAGTCTCCAGAATGATGAAGTATTTGAATCCATCATTGCATTTTTAATAGGACATCGATTTAACGTAACACTACGTCAGTCTTATAACCTTATTTAAATAGAGATAGAACTGCACATGCGTACTGTTACGTGAAATCGATCTCCTATTAAAAAAAATTGCTGATTAATTTAAACCCCTCACCTTTGTAGAGACTGTTTACTCGAAATAGATCACGTTATAAAATGGTCCGTGGTTCATTGCAGAGCCGACACAAGAAAAAAGACACATCGACTGTACACGTCGAAATTCAAATCGTGTGCAACTTTTCAAAAAGGTTAAAATTATTTTTGGCTTGAGTTAAAAGATCAAATTTACGACCGGAGCGCATATAGTATGACAAATAAACAGTTAGATAAAGTGTTCGAGAGTCGTACCTTCACAGCGTTTTCCATCTCCTTGATACCCAGCTTTGCAGACGCATTCTACACCTTGATGACTCAAGGAGCAGTCTGCATTCTGAGAACACTGCTCTACACAGGGATCGAGTTGATTGTCTAAACACGATACAAAATGTGTTAATTTGCGAAGCAAAATGGCTGGTGGGAACTTCAGCTAAATACAGCCCGACACTGACAGTGTGCAGACAAGTTTTTCGAGTTGGCAAAGGAGCACCTTTCACGCTTCCAAATCCTTAGCAAACGTTTTTTCTTCGGTGTTTTTTTCTGATCCATGTTAAAACATTAACATCAATGCCAAGCTTGTTGCAACGTAACCGTGCATGAAACACGAATTTAAAACCTTAACGTCAAAACCGTTGCTTTCAAAGTTACTGCAAACCACGCCTACGAACATTTCACTTCACTGACGAAAGCTGGAAAACGTATTTTGGAAGAAAAGCCGCTTCATGTAAATACAGCTCAGTGATTTTCAATGGATTCAAAACACATGTTGATAAAGTACGAAAGATGAAAGAAGTTGCGCTGACGTCAACCCCCCCCCAAACCTGAAGCCATGCTGCGATGATAGGTCACGTGTCTTCTTTTGCAAACTACCGTGAGGTGACTGCAGATCTATAGGTTAAACTTTTAATAGTGAGTTTTCAACATTCTTGCAGGCGAAGCAGATGCGCTCTAAAACATCTTGACCAAGACTAGGCCCAACCAACGCAAAAAAACCTCCAGTGATATCGGCAGACAATCGTTTTGTGATTTCAGTGTAACGTGAAAGAAAAGAAAATATCTGCGTGGTCTTGCGTTTCAACAAGAAAACTTTATTCAATAAACTTCTGTTAAGTTTTCTGAGAAGTCACTTCACTCAGAAGAGTCCAAGATAACTTTTCTCGAAACAACGGAAAATACGCACAACAGAAGAAACGACAGAAGCGCAGCGCCAGAAAAATACAAGGGAGCCTTTTCCTCGCTACTTCGTGTTTTCCTCGCTACTTTTCCTCGCTACTTCGTGTTTTCTCAGGGGAGCGGCTTACCATCAGGGTTTCATGCTGAAAAAAATGCCGAGGGAGATGTTGTTCTCCTGCATGAAAAAACACCTCGCCATTTTTGTGCCATTACCAGAGCTTTCAAACGTTTCTTACCGTAACTGCAAACGTAGTAGCCAGCTTTTGTTCTGTTGCACGAGAGGCACGTGGCGGTGGCATTGACGCATTCAAACCTATCCATCCCTTGGCAGGTGCACACGGTGGAACAACCCTCGTTCCAACGTTTGTCACCTGCGTAAAAAAAGTCAGTTAAAAATGTAAATAGTTTTCAAAACATTTCACAGTTATTGTGAACCCTTGAGTCCACTAGCTAAGCATTATTGCGATCGGAAATCCCGAGCGGCATGTGTGCAAAGCTTCGCACTGTGGAAGCAAGCAACAATAGAGATCATGCTCGCAATCTCTCTTCGCGTACGCTGGTCATCATGTTCAATCGTTCACACGTTAATATCAGCAGAGCCACCACGCCGCAATCTCTCTTACTATTGCTTGCTCGCGCTACACATATAATGGTGTTATGCTTCACGCACATCCCGTTCGTGGTGAATCACACAATCAACGCAACGCCACCGGAGAGGTTGCAACAGCATGATATTAACAGGAAAACATTTTGGTCATGGCAACAGGTTCAATACCACGAAGATCGAATGCATCAAAATTTTGTTATTGTATTTCATTTTTAATAATTCACAATTCGTGGTTCCGTCACACGTGTTTAAAAACGAACGCATATTTAAAGAAATTGAAGCAAAAAAAAGTTTTGAAATAGACTAAACATGCAAATTGTTGCTTCCATGCTTCTAAATATTTCGAAATCATTCAAAAATTTTAGGAATCTCAGCCCAATTAAATACCCGTGGCAAACTTGAGAAAACGTTCAGCCTGAAACTTAAAGCTCTTAATCGTCTTGTTCATGTTTAGACTAAATCCGGGTAGTTTCTGCCCCAGTGCAAAAACAAATCGTCCAAGTTTAACAGCGATTAAAAACCTTCGAACGCAAAAAAACAAGGTTACTAACCTTGGTTCATCATAAATCCTCCGTTTAACCTGCATTTATCTTTAACGAGAGCAACGTTGCAAACCGACCTCGCGATGTCTTCTGCCATTGAATGAAAAGACCAAAAGTCAGGGGCAAAAAACGAAAAGTTCTTGCTGGGTTCAGAGGCTAAGGTTGTCACCAAATCGTCTTTTGCCGCTTTTGTTCCAAGGGCGATCACGTGACCGATCTTCTTCAACTCTTTGGACGCGTTCAGGAACTTGTCGTCGGGGTATCCTGTCACGAAAATGACTGAAACAGCCGGGATCTCGGGCCTGCGGCCCTTGTTCGGGATCAGCACGCTGCCTGCCGCCTCCCTCAAAACCTTGCCAAGCATTCGATTTCCAGGATAGTTCTGAACGCTAGAAATCGCCTCCAGGACACTCGCTTCGCTGCCGTGCGCATTCAGGAAAAAAACCACGTCCGCTCCTTCGCTGTAGCGAACAAGCGCAACGCGAACGGCATCCGGGCCGATCACGAACCTTCGGACAATGTCTGAAGCAATGTGAAGATACTCGTCAAAGTTTTGCTTGCGCACAGTCCAGCTCGAATCGATGAAGAAGACGACATCCGCGACCATGTTCTGGTCACATTTGTCTGTAAAGCACAACACACGAGACGTCTCGTTATTAATCTATTGCGGGGGTTCCCAACTGGGGTGTCGCTTTGATATCGCAAGGGCGTCGCAACTTTATATCGAGCTTAGAACTATTTTGTATCTAAAGAAGCTCTCCGGATTTTAATTCCATTTGCTATTTGTGCGAAGCTGACTTTTCCGCTGTTGCGGTAATAAAACAAAGCATCGTTCAAAGATAAGCGTCGCAGGAGAAATGCGCTCAACCGTTTCAAGCATAACACCGCATTTTGTGTCGCAACAAGCGAATTACTGAATCGCATCAATTAACAATCCGTGAATATATTTTGTGCAGTGCGTAGTTTGATTTTATGCAATAGGATTAGCAGGCTTGTCCATGGAATGTCATTCCAATGGGAATTCCATGGGAAACGTCCCATGGGATGGGATGGGACAGGCATAAATTTCTGATGGATGGGATGGGAATGGGACAGATAAATATGTCCCATGGACAACCCTGAGGATTAGCGCGTCGGGATTTCATGCAAATTGACAACCACTGACGCATACCGTGGTCTACTGGGAGCCAGTGATCTATTGGTTTCCATTTCTTGCAGCTAGTTATAATACTTTGCTCAGGCGTGGCCGCTGCAACACAGGCTTGCGTTTACGTTTGACAAATTTTGACGACAGGCTTTGTTTGCAAGCAGACTATTCATAAAAAGATCATGCACAAGCGCATCGGCTAATGATCGCACGTTTGCCTCTGAAGCAATATCGCTATTTTTATTGAATATCGTTTCTGCTGGCGACAAATTATGGCAGTTTGCAGATAATCGATAGCNATAACCAGCGCTATGCTAGACCAGTGAGCCAATCCTGTTGGTGACAACGACTCGGAATTTTAATGGAAAATCAACATTTGTCGTTTCAAACCAAAAACAACACACGTGCACTTACAGTTTTTCTCGGGGAAACAATGTTCCACCTTCAGTTCCTGATTGTTCTCGCAAACGTCACCTTCCGGACATGACGTAGGCGAACAGACAAAGCCTCGCGCTCCCGTGCACACGCAAATGCGTGTGCAGTTGTCACGCAAATACTTGTATCCTTCACAAAAATGCAAATCAAGATTTCCGAATGAATCATTTTCAGAGCATGGCGTTTGTACAGTTACCACTAAGGTCAGCGTCGATGTTTTAGCATCGTGTCCGACTGCAATTGATCGTGGTTTAAACAAGTCTGAGAACACCCTGAGACAGTTTTTGACGTTTTCCGGTTCTTGGTGTGAATCTACTGGCCACTCGTAAAACTACCGAGCCGGCTGCAACTGCAGGTTTCGTATACGTCGATAGTGAGTATCAGCAGTACTTATCGAAAAGAAAATGGCAGTTTTATACTTTTTGCAACTCCTGAAAAGTAAAACAAAAAACATTGGGTTTAACTGCGCCTGCCGTTCGCAATTTTGCTTTTCAACTTGGGTTTGGCAAAAAGACGCCTTTTCTCGTGGAAAAAAGTTGTTTTACTTTGAAAACTCCAAAACGTTGACTGCCTGGCATCAATCTGACTTTTAACCTGCTAAAACAGCGCATCCCGGCGTTTTCACCTTTTTCAACAATCATGCCGTTGTCAAGACGACAGGAGCAGTCCATCGACGTAAAGCAAACATCACGTGGTACGCTCATGTTGCACACAGTCCTGACGAAAGCATCAACTCCGTCGCCTAAGCTCTCCAGCGAAGGAAATGTTCGAGTGTTTTCACTTCCAGCGCTTGACACTCTCAACAGAAGATCAGGTTCTGCGTCCTGAAGCAAAAATACGAAGTTTGAACGAGAAAAGAACTTTGCCTCTGAGCGACGAAAGCGTTTCAGCATCGACTTTCAGCTGAATTCTGCACGCCTTTTACCTTAGACCAGGGGCTCCCAACCTGAGGTATATGTACTCCTTAGTGGTACATTTGCCTATTTGAAGGGGCACATTAAGGTTAGCAACAGAAGGGAAAAATGTGTTTGTATATTATTTATTTCCAAATATTTATACATATACCAATGAATATTATTTTGAGAAAAGATTTTGTGCTTATTGGTAAATATATCTATGATTGGTCTTGATAAAATATATTGTCATATGAAACTTTAGAGCAGCGTTTCTTAACCTATTTCTACCTCAGCACCCATTTTCGTCACGCCTACGCAGTCCAGCACCCCCTACCATTGGCTAACACCTGGTTACTATAACGATAAAGTAAAGACAAACGTATTCCTTTTACCTTTTACCGCCACATATGTGACTTTTCCCAGCACCCCCTGAAATTGATTTCAGCACCCCCTGGGGGTACTAGCACCCCAAGTTAAGAAACCCTGCTTTAGAGCGACATGCTCATTTGTCGAAGTGCTGAAGGGGTACAGGGTCAGATAAAGGTTGGGAACCCTGCTTTAGACTATCTACATAGCAAGAGAAGATGATCGCGTTTGACAAGCCTAACAAAATCCGGTGTTGCCATTTAAGACAAAATAGATGGCAAAGTGGTTAATCTAACAAACAACTGCGTTAAAGTGTCACTCGCTAATATTTCTGCCATGCGTAAAATTTCTCGCAATTTAAACCCTTGACGTATTACTCGTGAATAATAAAACTAATTAATCCTGATGTGGACGAAGAAGAATAAAGCCATCGTACAAGAAGGCATACAGCAATGTGCTGATTTTTTAAAGTACAAATGTATTTTTTGGAATAGATTTCTGCTTTCTTGATGAAAAAATTATTTCCCTGGGTGAAACGTCTGGTTGTTCTTTTATCCGTTAGAANGCGACCCAAATCCACAATTTCTACCCTTACGTAATTACATAAAACTACAAAACTCAAAAAAGTACAAAACAAATGTGCTGGTCAGCATGATTCTCACAACAAAATGGCAAGGCAACCAGTTTTACACTAAAACGCTACCTTCCGGACTTTACCATTGGTTTTGGCAAACGAAATTTGTGGCATTAGAGTTTGGCTGTAGTTTTGCAGAGTGTAGATAACAAACACATACAATTTTCTTGAAGCAAGAGCGAGGTTCTATCTTGAAATGGAATTACTATAACAACCTACCTTCAAACCAACAGCGATGACTTTGGCATAATCACCAAGATCAGTCGAAACAACTGAAGATTCCAGCGAAGAACGACCGGTTACCACCGCCACAACGACTGCAGGCACATCCAGTCTTCTACCAGAGGATGTGGATAACGACTCTCTGTGAAAGCAGACAAGAAACGTGGAGTGTAGTTGATGTTCGCATGGGCGGTTTTCTTACCATTGGAAAAGTATGTACGCATTTTTAATTGTTAGATATGCGACTACAAAGCGCATTGACAGCACTCGATTTCAATGGAAGGTCTTACTTGTTTTTTTAAAGTGCGAAAAACTGCTTCGACATGTACCTTTAGAAAAGATCGAAACAGGAAAAATACGGTGCTTGAATGCAGTTGATTCTAGCCGCAAGCACCTGCTTCAATTTTTCAATCTGGCAATTAAACATCATGGTTGCAAAATATTGCAAAACCTCGCAAATCGAGGAAAAGAGAGACTAACAGCGCACTAAGAAATCACAAGAGCGTTGATTGTCTTGATTCAAGACAATCACAAGCAACGGGACTTACTGCATAACATGGAGCATAGCACCATCAACACTGGCTGCTTGTAGCGCTGTAGATGATTCAAGCGTAGAAAATATTTCCGTTATATTTGCGCTCTGGTTGAGCTTCCAGGTAGAGACAGGATTCGACGCGTTGTTAAGGACTACCCCCACCTGTGTACCAAGCGCCTTTTCAAGCAGTTGTTACAGATTGTGAAGTTTAGTGCATGGAAAGAACAAGCAACTGTTAGGACACACTGCGACATTTTGATGCCATTTAACTTCAAAACAAAAGGAGATAGAGCTTTTTTCACAATAACACTCGTCCCATTTCGCTTTCAAGTTAACACCTAGTTCTCTTACTTGCACTGCATCGTCATCGATATTGAATCTGTCAACCACATCGACCAAAAACTGTGTGACGTTGCTCATCTCTTCGGTTGTGAGCGAAGCAACATCCAGCAGAAATATGACGTCCAGAAGCATTTCATCCGGACATTTGTCTTAAAACAGCAGTATTTCCAAAGTGTAGCTAAGCACTAATTGCCAAAAATCAGCAGGGGCGCAATACTTGTTCTTAATCTTTCAACTGTTGCAGGAAAAACTTTTTATCTTGTTCGTGGCGCAAAGGAATTTTAAAAGCTGTTGGTCAATTTTCTACCAACAGGGGCTTCCTGTCCCAGGTTCACCGGTGTCTAGGAGCCCATTGCAACTGATTTATCTTAAATCTGGTCTTGATTCCTGACATAGGTTCTACCTACATACCATATGTTTAACATCGCCCTCGCATATAAAATATTTTTTGTGACTGCAATGTTCTCGCCCGTGCACTTATTTAGTAACCCGTTATATATTGCACCACATCGTCCCCAAGAAAAAGAACAATGGACGTGCTGGCTGTGAGTTTTATCGAACTTGCATGTTGCTTATAAGCAATGACATGCATAAAATATAATGCAGCACGGATTAAACACATTTTGCTCCTTCTTTGAACAAAACTTCAGAAAACTGCTACAACGACTGATATACCCTTGCCACAAACTTAACGTCAGCTTTGCAAAAGCATCACAGTCGCCTGTGGTTTCGACAAACTGCGCTTTTATAATTACCTGGCACGTATGTCGGTGGTGGATCTGAGGAAACAAAGCAAGCACAAAGTTAATTCTGGAACAACTTCTTTTACAAGAGGAAAAATTACTATCTACAGCGAAGTATACTTAAATATCACCAAGAAAAGAGTAAAATGTTCGACAAATCCAGTTTGTCACCGGATAAAGATGAAAATTGTTGTTGGCAGTGCCGTATCAGCCCAACTCTGCCCCCCCCCAAACTGCTTACAAGGGCTCCCCTAATGGTGATTTATAAAAAAAGTTATGTTATGCTAAATATCGAAGCCGAATGGACTTCAAAACAAAATATTCTAATTGCAGACACAATTTTGGCAGAACCAGGCCCGTAGCCAGGTTTTAAGGTTTAGGGGGAAATACATTTTTATGGGGGAAAGATTTTAATTTTTGTCATATGTTTGAAACAAATTTTTCTGAGCACAACAAAATTTGGGGGGCACAAAAAGATTTGGGGTTAACTGCCCCTAAATGCCCCTCCGTGTCTGCGGGCCTGGGCAGAACCGTCGCCAGAAAGTATTCCATTGGGGGCTTTCATGATTGTGCAGGGGGGCTAGACATTCTGAAAATTTATTTTTAATTTGCAACATGAACAGCATTTGCAGATTGTGCAAATTAATTATAAATATTTTCCCGCAAATACGCACAATAGGCTCGTAGTTTCCAACTAAAATTTTTGAACCAGCTTAAAGGAATTGGGTCGTAAATCGTTGTCATTTAATTGACGGCGATTATTTAGAGATGTCGTAATGACATGCAAATGTAAAAAAAATTGCAGGAAAGCAGAATCAACCCTATCGTTCAGTTATCAAAACATTATTACCGAAGGAGCAAACATGAAGCCGGTCAAAGCATGTGTGCCGCGATGAACGTTTTCTTTCATTAGCGCAAATTGATAAACTGTACCATGAGCTTAAGTGAAATATGCTTATGAAGCGTGCGCATTGGGCTTTTTACTGGCCGAAATACGCCTGCATAAACCTTGCTGGTGTCTGGACTGTTAATCTCCTGGTGCATGGCACATGTTTAGATTAATAATATTTTGCATCTCAAATCACCTGTAAATCTTAACAAATATAGACTAAGACCTGCGTGGACGCAACAGTTAACATGCATAACCCACTAACTGCACTACTCTGTTTTGGGACACCCCACAAAACAGACTTCTAACTACACAATTAACTCCACCTGGTTGTCTGGACAGCAGGCTGCGCAAATGTGTAACTTTGGTCGTAAGCACCAAAGGTATCTTGTTGCTATGCAGTAAAAAATAAGAGAAGACTACCTGGACTAGACATAGTAGCCTACATTTTTTACAACAATCACTACACAACACAAAACACGTTGATCAAGTGGAAGTTTGACTTCTGGACGTATACAACAAGGCATGTAGGCAGGGCCGGATAAATTAACGCGAGGCCCATCAGGGCAAAATCGTGACCGCGAGGCCCCCGACACCCTTAGCGCAAGTGCGCAGTTCGCTCCTTTGCCGGGTTGTGAAACTTGCTAGCGGATTGTTGTACTCTTCGTCTTTATTGCGTAACAATAACTCGGAAATAAACCTTTAAATCAGTGGTTCTTAACCTGTGGAGAATTCCCCACTGGTGGGGAATGGTTGCGTTGCCAAGTGGGGAATGACCGGTTGGACAGTAGAACCACTGCTTCAAAATTTAACACATCACATCCAAATGTTTACTTACTTTACAAATCACAACCATTTACAGACTTTTTTAATAACAAAAAAAACAATATATGAGGTATTGTAAGTCATTTACGTACTAAACACTTCATGAGTTAAAATCGATTTTGTCGAAGACCGATGCTGTGGTGGGAAATGGAGAGTTGGCCAACTAAAAAGTGGGGAATCGGATAAAAAAGGTTAAGAACTCCTTCTTTAAATGTTCAATTCAAGTTATGGGAGTAGTAGGCGTTTTGCCGCATGTGACCAGGGCTCCCACTGAGGTTTTTTCCATCCTGATCTGTTTTTTGAGCCGACCTGTGTGTCTAGGTTATGAAACATCGCGTGATATCTGTGTTTTTTGAAGTGATAAACTCATCAGCAACTTCAATGCGTTCAATAATATAAAGATAACTTTACGTGTTTACATGGGCACATCAGGTACGAGATCTTTGTCAGGGTTATATACAGTGGTGTGTGTAAGGGAAGGCAAGGGAGGCACTTGCCTCGGGCCCCCCTTTGCAACTGTAATGTGTAAAGTACCTTGCTTTCAAAGGGGCCCAACAGCAACTGCAATGCATAATTGGGCTACTTTGCTTTCAAACGGGCCCCCAACAGCAGTTGTACTGTGTAAATACCTTGCTTTCAAAGGGGCCCAAGTAACTGTAATGCACTTTTCTTTCAAAGCGACCCCTAACTTCATTGATTTCTACTGCTTCATATATCAATTTGGGGGATCGGAGGTTTCTCTGGAGTGTTAAGTGGTGACAGGAGTGGAATTTTGGGCCCCCTGTGACAGCATGCCCCCCCCCCAATTGGGGGGTATGGAGTGCGGCAGATACGGCTCTGGTTGTTGGCCATCAATGTGTTTACTGCAGTCTTAACTATTTCAAAAACAACAATGCAGTGAGTTGCTATCGACATGTCGCATCTAACGACCTGAACCTTAGTTTCTGAAAAAGTACGTTGCATTACAGTAATTACATCTGCCATGTGGACTTATCACCGGCATCTGTTTTTCTGACTTAGCGCACTGTGGTTTCGGCTTTGCATGACCGAAAATCCGAACCAGGTTTTCATGGTGCGGACTGAAAATCAGGGCCCAAACTTGTGCGCACCCCTAATTTGGGACTTTCCGGAAACAAGTTACGTTTAGCTGAGGAAAAAACGCCAGTAATGCTTACCCGTAACTGGAGTCGTAACTGAAAAAAAGAAACATAAGTATATTGGATGCAATCGCAATCGTATCATGTTCGTACATTGTTTTAATGTGGTGGAAAAGTTTATGAAAAAGACCAGTCACAAGTTGGTTTTTGGAAGCGAATATTCCGCACTGTGGTTGTTTCTTTACAGAATAAATAGGACACCACGTCGCAATATTTATTATACAGTGCGTCAGAGGTCGCGCAAATAACAAGACGGCTATGTTGAATAAAATGAATAGCTTTTTGTACAGAAAGAGTATACTGTGTTGATAGTCACCTCAGCAGATGCTTTATCACATAACAGGTTCGTTATCGTTCTTAAGCAATCGTAAAATAATCGTGCAAATGAATCACGAGATTTGCTTTATGCAAAAGTGAAAAACAGTTTTAATGCAGCACAAGCAGCATGGTTCAATGCAAAGATTTTCTAGCCATGCATGAAGATTTTTAAATAGATGAAGAATCGCGGCAGTTTTTGACAGCGTGTTCACTTTCTATGAAAACGGTAAAAAAGTCACAAGATTGTAGCGTCTCCGTCATGTTCTGGAGTCTTGATTATGGCGGAAGTTGCGATTTACAGAAGAAAAAGTTTTGTCCAAGTTACAAAGAAACCGAGACAGTGTTTAGCTTACACTGGCTCTTAACGAATAATTTACAAGAAATGGAATTACAGTCTAAAACGATTGAGTTTATAATGATCATCCAAAATGATTGCGGAAGGTACCAAATCGGAAGTCTAAACATCTACAGCCAAAGTCTACAATCAACCTAACAACCTCACAAAACCAAGGTATTTTTTGCGTAATGCAGAGCAACAACAGTAACACAAACCTTCTGTCTTCTTCGTGCAGTTGAAAACACCCTGACTAGTCTCGGAACAGACTTCGTCTTCAGAGCAAAACATGTCGGCACACATTAAATTGTTGCCTGCTTGGCAGATGCACTCCGTAGAACAATCCGCGCTGATGAATTGATAACCTGTGTTGGAGGAAACAAACAAGTAAATATCACAAACCGAAAATCTCTGCCAAGTATTCAATCTTCGCTGTTGAAATCTCAACTTGAGTTTTTGCGCTGTGTAGGTAAGTTGTATCTAAAGCAATATGGATCGATAAAAATATTGCTTGAAGTGGTAAACCTGGAATAAGTGTCTCTTAGCTGTTCTTACCCGCTTCAAAATAATTGCCACCAGGCAGCAAGCATCCACAAGAATCGACAGGAACACATTGTTCGTTGTCGTTGAACACGAACCCTTTATTGCAAACGCATCGATCGGTGTGATTCAAGCAGCTGTTGAAGAGAAGCACAGATATTTACAGCACAGCAGCATCACCTCACATCAATACACCTGAAATAGCCATTCGAATTTCCAGGAAAACTACGGAAGAGTTATGAGTGTTCATAATGAAAACAAAAACAATCAAAGAATCTGGGGGCCACAGTACACACGAGATTAACTGCTTCATTTCCTAAAGAATTTCCGAACTCACAAACACTGTGGGCATAGTTTGCCAGGATTTCGCAAATCTCATCCAGCCAATACCTGTCTTCCGCATTCAAGTTCCGGCAGGAGTTCGGGCAGGCGTTAACGCATTGTTGCGGAGTTGAGTTCGGCGGGCACTTCATTTCATATCCTGACGCCTCTCTCCACGTACAGATCTGTACTCCAGCGTCTTTGCAGCTTTCCGCATATTGCTCCATAATCTGACAATCAGAACCGAACTTCGTGTTTATTAGAGCGCAACATGCAAGCGCGTCATCGCTTTGATAAAAGTTTTCGACCTGCATGCTACTTCCGCCATTTTTGAAAAAGACAGGCAACGTTTGAATACCTTTCCATGATACCCTACTTTCAAAAGATCTATGAAAGTTACGTTAATGAATTTGAAGCAAAACACATATTTCGTTCGCGTAAAAACATCGAGAAAGCGTTTGGAATCGTGAGACAGCAAAGCTGAATTGAAACAAAGCCATTTGATGGAACATTACACGAGCAAAATTGAATGTGGCTATTTTACGAATCATAATAGAAAAGAACTCCCCGCTGACTTAAAAAAAGGTACAGAAAATATCACAACTGCAATAAATTCTTCGAAAGTTATAGAACGCAGCTGGCGTGAACATCTTAACTTGCATTTGGCGCTGTGGACAGCCCTGCTCGTTTTATATCTACTGCTTAAAACTTTTTTATAACTACTGCGTAAAAGTAGATTTTGCGCTTGTCGAAATTTTTTTTAAGAGAACCTAATGCGCAGCAGCATAACACTCACCTCTTCGATCGACTGGTGGAAAGAATCTGGAAAGCAGGATCGGAATAAACATTCCCCATATGCGTATGATGGATCCACATAGTCGTGACAGGCACCGAATGGACCTCGCTTGTCGCGAACGGCTTCACATAGACCACCGTATAAGCTGCGGTACAAGCATCATAGAAAAAGATTCTGTTTTGCAAAAAATCACATTGAAGAAACGCGGTGTAGAACTCTGACAGATCAAGGGTTCTACCTAGTTCATTTTGAAAGGATAAACAAATAAAGTGCCACTTGAAATCTTTTATCAGGTCCTGATGACGTCATAAAAAATTCCCTGACCTCCGCCAGTCGTGACGTCGCACCAAAAAAGTTCAAACCCAAAAGAGCCCGGATTTTGTAAAAATCGAAGCTAAGAGATTGTCTGATTCTTTAGAGCAATAGTGGCCAACCCGCGGCTCGCGAGCCGCATGAGGCTCTTTGCCCGGTTTCATCCGGCTCTGACGTGATTACCACAAATCCTGCTAAACAACATGTCTAGCACTAAATGNCTTGTAAAGTCCTATCATTGTCGTGTTGGTGTGTGATATTTACAATAAATCTAGCTGAGCAAAGGTATGTGTGTGAGTGAGGAAGAGATGGGATGATGTTCATGTGTGCCCATGTGTATGATGTGGCTCTTTGCAGTAACACAGTAAGAAATGTGGCGCTTGGTCTCTGACTGGTTGGGCACTCCTGGTTTAGAGGGTTCGAACAGTATCCGTGGAAAGTTATGACTGGACAAAGCACGAGCCACAATTGTGACTTTACGGTCCTCAACGGGTTCTTAAAAAGTATTTTACCTCACAAATCGATGTGACGTTTTTAAAATATTACCAAGAAATTACCTGTTCACATTCTTATTGACTGGACGCAAACCAAGTGTTCAAATAAAAGCACTTTTCAACAAAGTTTTATTCTGCAAAAGAAGAACCAAATTGACGAAATTATGCTCTTTACTTACGTGGACTTTATTAACGCTGACCTTGGGTGCATGAATGAAGGACAATCATTCTTTGGAGAAGCAAAACGTCCTGAACCGCATGGTCCGAGTTGGTAGCTATCAACAAAATCGTTGACGTCATTTGTCACCTCACCGTCTTGCATGACGTATAGGTTGGTCGATCGACCATCGAAATTCCCACACAGGCCACTCAGCTGCAAGATAGTGTCGGAAGTTTGCCGAAAATTTACAACGAAAAGCTTGTGGTAAAGGTTTGGAAACGATACTGATGATCGCATAAATAATTATCAAAGACGTTTGTAAAACCTATCTCACCTCACAGCGATCTGACCGAAAAAACGTTTCAGCCAAAACCGAGACTCATGCAGCAGCCTTGACGGGCTTACTGTAACTGCGGACCAATACTGTGGCCTGCAAGCACCCTCAACGTCCACTGTTTGCTCTTAGTGCACCCTGCCAAGAACAGCGCTTTTACACGTTTTTTTCTGGAACTTCTCTAATGTTTCCAAACGAAAGACTGAAAAAAAATATTCCACCAACATTTCAACGAAATTACGGCTGTTCAAAGGTTTTGTCATTATTTTGTCCTGCTCAACAATTAATGTCACTTGCTTCTGCTTTCTTTAACCACATGTGTTTTTAGCGAAAGAAGACCACTGCTTAGTATCTGTCCGGGTACTTCCGGGAAACCTTCGAGAGTCTCAGGTTTGAGTTTTTCAGGTCACATTTTTCGCATGGTTGCCATGCAGCTCGAGATTAGTTTTCTCCATCCTCATCACAACCACTGTTCATTCTCGTCATATCCGTGTTCAAACCCATCATACCCGTGTTCATCCTCATAACCGTGTTCACAATTGTGGTGATCTCAGATCTGTTCTCCGAATGGCATTCAAGCATAAATATTGTTTAATCACCCAACTGAGGATGCGCTATTTTACGGACTGAGAATGCGTAATTTTGCGTGAAATCGATTTCCTATTAAAAAGTTGCGGATTGATTCTTAGCTTACCACCAGTGTAGACAGTACATACCCAACTGTTTTAATGACTGGGTCGTGGGCTTGGCCATGCATTTTTAAAACCCTTTTTTAACAACCCGACTAATAAATAACCCAACTGTTGTAATGGACGAATCTTGCGCTCCGAATTGAATTGTTTCATGCTTTCTGGTAAATAACCCAGTTTCGGAATATTTTCAGAACTAGATGCAATTACTCACATGAACCTCTGATTCACCTCACATCCCAACCGTCGTTAGCAGATTTTACCAGGGTCGTGAAGCTAAAAGACGTTTTGGTGCACTATTACAAAACAAACACGCCTAGTTGTATAGTAAAAGATAGTTGAGCTATTTCACTATAGAAAATTTCATAAAAAATGCTCTAAAAATTACAATCTTCACAACACGTGTCTCATCAAAGCCCTTCCCATTTCAAAATAGAGGGACAGACCAACATTTTCCCATATTTTACTACCACTACATCACCGGACTTTACGGGGAACCATCAAAAACTCAGCTGTGAAATGAATGAGTCAGAAATGTTTTATGTGCACAGAAAGGCTTGTTGGCGAGTTCACTGAAGTACCATGCAAAATATGGAGAGTCTGGTGGTATGACAGTCGATAAGACTCTTGTTGGACTCGACACACATTTGCAGCGCAAGACGCGATACCAAGTAAGAAGAACGGCGCGAAAATCCCCCTTCTTGATCGCGATGGTCCCAAGAAATTTTGTTGAACCTTGTTTTGTTTCACACACGGCGGGCAACCTGACTGCAGCAGCAAATGCCAGAACATAGACAAGCATCCTACTTGCCTTGTTTCTGTATCTGCTGTTTACATTGATGTCAACAGCTCGTCCGTCAAAGGTGACTTTCAGCCAGTACGGTGTCCGAAGTATCAGTTGTTTATCTTCGATAGCAATGTTGAACATCGAATTGTTATAACTTGTTACAGTCGTTTTGTTGATCTGAAAACACATCAAAATCCTGAACCCGCTCATCAAACGGTGAAAGTCGTCAGACGGATAAGAAACCGTTGAAGACTGTGGAAGATCCCAAGTGTCATGCATTGGCTCACCTGGGCAGTGAGACCAGGCCCAAGCTCCACAAAGCGCGTCAGGCCCTGGAAGGCCACTCTAGCCCTTTCCACAAACAACTGGCCGTCTTGGTCACGTGATATTGACACTGTGACGTTAAACCATCTCATTTCCAGATCGTACAATTTGCTGGATGCAGACAGCAGGTAGGGGCAACCTTCCCTAAGCTGGGAAGTGTAGTTTGACTCGAAGTCCCTGACTTGTCCATCGTCGAGCGCAGAGCAACTAGCCGTTTCTGAAGAACAAAGAATACATGAAAGAGTCGAAGAAGTCTGCAAACACTAAAATGCCCTTCCCATGAAACGTGCGATTTTCTATATTTCCGCAAACTTTGCGTGCTTTGAAACAACGTGAAACTTAGGAATCGTGTTTTAATCATGTACAAAAAGTAAAGTACTGCAAAACTAGTGGTTTATATGTAATTACATTGTGAATTAAATCCTATGAAAATCATGCTGGGTTCTGCATATTTTACGTTTTGAAAAGTTCAATGTGGTTGAACCAAGGTATGCGGGGTACGTCTATTTTAGGTGAGCGTTGTTGCTTCATACAAAATTCATTCCGAGATCCGTTTCGCTTAACTCCCAGCATTGAATGAGTCTCTCTAAGTCTACAGTAACGGTGGTTTGTGACATAACAACCCCAATTTCATGTTGATTTTAACCTGATTATCCTCACAAATTCTGGCTCAGTATCAAAAGCATGTTATGCGGGGAATACAGCAGCATAGGTTTGGGGAAGAGAGATGCCGGTGTGTTTTTTTTCGTACAATGATGTAACTTGTAAATAAGCAATCGGCATGTTGGTTGTGAAGATCTTTTGTTGCTACTCATAAGACCTTCGTAACCTTTTTTCACACAAAGTTCGATTCGTTTCTTCTTCAGGATAATGTCAACGGGGAGTCACTGTCAAAACTGCAATTTGTAGCCTCGATGATGGCATCATTTTACGGAAAAAAATGAAATTATACCCGAAACCAAATATAAGCTCTACGTTTTCTGTAGGCTTTCGAGAAATCAGCCGACTGGGCTCTGCTATCATCTTTTCGCGATGATTCAAACTTGCACATATCTGTATTCAAGTAACTTCACTCCACAACTGAAACAAGCAAGGAATCTATTGCAAATTTTTAATAGGAAATCGATCTCACGTAACACTACGCATCGTCAGTCCTTAGATGTACGACCTTACATCGATAGCCTATTAAAAATTTGCGATAGATTCCTTGCTTATTTCAGTTGTAGAGTAAAGTTACTTAACTATGTCCGAAACCAACGCCCTTTCCCCAAAATCTTTCTGTATTTTGTTTCTATTTGCTTGCCGCCTGTGTACATAATTTTTATGTATACCGAAAGCTTTGTACATAAAAAGGTACTCTAATGCTTGCAGTGAATTAACGCTTACCGATAGGTAGACAACCGAGCTTATAGTTCACGTCAGCAGAGCATTCCTCATTTGGTTTGCACCCTGCTTCTGCGCATCTCATCTCTCCGTTCGAACAAATACACAACTCCAAGCAGTCAGAAGTGAAAAAGGTATCCCCCGACTGAAACGTAAACAACACTAAGTTAACCAAAGCGTTGAGGTAAAGAAGAACCTCTTCGTTATTTTGAACACACATTCTTAACCTGGAAAAAATGCTTCATTAAGGAAAATTGCTTGAGAGCGTAATAAATATGCTTGCGATTTTGATAACTTTGGGAATTCCCAACGTTGCACTTTGTTCTAAGGCTCAGTAAGGCTTGTTGTTACGCCAGGTTGTATCCTCGACCGTATCGCTGCTTTAAAAAATATTTAAAGTTTTTGTGTGGTAGACCGCTTTGCTATAAGACTACTTGTCTTCCGACAACAATTAAAAAACACTTAAACCATATGCGCCGCCAGCAATCGCTTTCATTTCAATGGCAGTTTCACAAAAGTTGTCAGACTTTCCGCATTTGCCTTCTGTGCAGATTAAACCCATGTGACCACCTACCTTAAAATATTTTCCTTCTGACTCACAACCACATTCTTCCGGTGGGACGCACTGTTGATCAGAGAGTAGCATGCCATCCTCGCAAACGCAGCCTGCATACGTATGTTTGTATTTGTGCACGAAAACACAAGGTCACAGCATAAAACCAGATTTGATCTCGGCAAAAAACAAAACCCCGCTTGGTAAAATGGAATCACAAGCAAGAATCTTACGATGAGGTTCGAACATTTCAAGCCGAAAAAGCGCGAAGCACAAGCTGAAAAGGCGCGAAGCATTTATTGGCTACTGTGAAAACTTTGATGTACTTTTTTCTGCAAAGAGCCGTGCGTATAGAAAGGCATTAAGTGGCATTGAAGTGCATCTGAAGCTGCAGCAAGATACACAAACTGTTTTCGTCGGCAAGTTTTTGAAGCAAGCTATTGGCAAGTTTTTGAAACAAGAGGAGAAACGCCCAGGTTTTTCAAAACGCCGATAACATTTGAAAGAAAGACTGTAAGACACAGCAGCACCCATTTGAGTGCACGTCCCACGGCCGCGTCAATTAATATCGGAATACGATACGAAATAAACTTAGCACCGAACTATTTCTGTGAATCAAAGATAGAATTTAAAACAAGGCTTCTCAGCCTTTTTTGTCTCATTCACCACTTGCCCAGCTTCAAACATGAAACGTTCCCCAAAACGTTTTTGAGCTTTAGCGCTTCAACTTGGATTGCAGATCATGAACCAAGAGACAAATAGAAAGTTTCCATGTAAGGAAATTAAAAGTATGACCAAGGAAGAACTTTTTTTGTTAATCAAATGGACATAATAAAAGAACAAAACAATGCTATCTTTTCCAGAATTGATATACCCGACCGCAAATAATGAATCAGGAAATTTACAACTGAAATGAATTTTGTTCGGCATGAAAACCTTCTGCAACTAAAATCCATTAATTATATCTGTTTGAAACGTATTTTGCATGCACGAGTCAACTGTTTTGTGACTCGCACATCAAGCTGTACAAAACGTTCAAACAGGTTCTTCAGTTTCTGTGTAGAGAAAAGGAAAATAGCAATTCAGCGCCCCGTCCTCACCCCGAAAACACTGTGATACTTCCGCTGCGTTTACAAAATTTCAAGTTATCAAACTTGAAGATCAACAGAGTCGTAATGACGCTTCTAAATGTTTTTGGAGTTATTGCGTCAGTGATCACGTGTTTCGTAGAAAATGAAAATATCGTATGAGTTCAACGTTTTATCTAACATGATTGGGAAAGTAACGTTGATTTGCCAGTTGCAAGATGCATTTAGAACTGTGTTTATTAAACCAAACGTTCAGACTGCAATCAAAGTTCATTGCAGTGGAAGTAAGTTCATTGCGCGACTGTAATATTGGGAGGGGCGCAGATTATATTTAGGGGAGCTACCTCAATGTGTTTCTGCCTGCGAGTTTAATACTATTTTGCGCATAAAACCACATTATCAGGAAATAGACTTTGAAAATGCCAAAATACAATTTGTTGCTGACAGAAGTTATCAATAACTTTTTCTTGTTGTTTTATCCGGATGACTGTTGCTAAAATCTCAAGCATTTATTAACCCTTTAACGACCACCGGAGCCAATTAATTGGCTCGAGGTTTTTTTGTTATAACTATAATGAAAATCAACTTTCCAAACCTTTCCAAATCTTTTTATAAGATCGTGTAATTTCAAGACCAAAATGTCACGAACAGTTTGAGGCTGAAGTCTACAGTACCTGCGAAACACTCAGTACTGGGACACCGGCGACTAGCCTCTGGATCACTGCAGGTG
>JGI24159J19872_10000943_pt1 | contig 29913 bp, 20 predicted proteins | sample Ectturendosymbi4_FD_19872 | JGI IMG/M metagenome (IMG submission 19872)
TGACNAGAGGGTTTGAACAGCTCTCTAGCTCAATTGCCTGGCGAGTTATAGGATTGCAAAGCTCTGCAAGAAAAGTGGCGNACGCGGGACTGAAAGGGCTAGAGAGGTATACATCGCGGTGACAACGTAACAGATTTGCAAAATTTGAAAATTTCGTTTTTTGTTTTACAAGAAACTGACTACCTTTTCTTATTTTCGGTCATTGTAACACTTACCCTGAATCTGAGGGTGTCATTGAAACCTTCTGAGTAGGTGTGATCCATGTGGGTGGACCTGCTCTACAAGCTCATTTATCTTGGAGCCAGGATTGCGGAGTCGGAGGTAAAATATCCAACTCCGACCTTTCCAAAATTTCCGACTCCCGACTCCGGCCTTTCCAAAATTTCCGACTCCCGACTCCTTAACATAAAGGGAATGAAATTTAGCTGGTAAAATCAATGGAAACGTGGTGCACAGCAAGAAATCTCTGTTTCAACAAAAGTTTCAAAAGAAACTACCATTTCGACAGGAATTCCCAATTTAAAGGTGTGATTTAAAAAATAATCCAATTGAACATCCGGTGTCGGAGTCGGACAAAAACATCCGACTCCGACTCCCAGAGTTGTTAGGAATTCGAATCCGACTCCACCCAAAAACCCCTGACTCCTTACGATTCCGGGTATTGCAAGTGGCACCCCGGTTGGAAGGAACCACTGCTTTGGAGTGTTATTTCGCAGTAAAGTACTTGCAATGCGTCGGCAGGAAACAGAGATAGCCAAGTACGAGTAAAAGTTTGGCAGTAATGGTGCTTCTAGAAGAGGGGTTACCAACCTTTCTCTGACCATGTATCCCTTCAGCATTTCGACAGATGAGCCTGTACCCCTAAAACTTCTTATGACAAAATATTTCATCATGATCAATCATAAATATACTTAACCATACGCATATAATGTTTTTTGAAAAAATATTCACTGATAAATATTTGGAAATAAACAACATATAAATATATTTTTCCCTTCTATTGCCAACAGCTTTTCAGATAGGTAAATGTACCCCTAGGGGTACATGTTCCCAGGTTGGGAACCCTTGCCTAGAAAAAGATACTGTAAATAATAAGACTGTTGCTTCTACAGTAGTTTAACGTACCGGCCCCTTTCACAGCTTGCTCATGTGACCTGTTACCTAAAAATGTCAAGTATGTTTGTTTCAGCAATAGTGTACTCTTGGGAACACTGGAGCGCAGTCTCCTAACTTTTTGAAATTCTCCACTAACGTGAAAGCATGTCTTCTTCACAACGGAGTGTTACCGCATTCCTTTACTAGCACTACACCACAAGCGATATTGCAGTTATGAAAAAGTAATGCTTGAAATGTTAGCCGGATTTTTTTAAGGAATACTAAGGCTAGAACTGTGTCCGCATTGACCTTGTAACAGGGAGCCACTCACTCATGGCTCCACTGATCTAAAGCAAACTAAACGTGCGTTGGGTGTGCGACCGTGATTAGTTGTGCCTAACCGTGATGATTCGTACCATATTTTTGCACAAAAAAGAAATTTAAAACTCCTCGACACTTCCAAAATTTTGTTAGTCATACACAATAAAAAAAAGGAAACGTTTCGTACGAAGATAGACGAGCTGTTCTGCTCGTTTTTAGTTCATTGTGCTGACTAAAATTTGCAGAAGTTAAAAATTCACATTGTATTGACTAAAGTTTACACAAGACAGACTACTATTGAGTGGATGCAAACACTGGAATGTAGCCGTTTGAACAAAGTAAATGTGGGTATAAACGCCACGGTTTAACATTGAAAAGATAGAGGAAAAGTTCAACAATACGTAACAAGAAGCAGGGGTGGATCCAGGGGAGGAGAGCGCTCCCCTAAAACCTACGAAAGTAACTTTTTTCACCATAATTTTGTACACTTCGAAAAACAACATTCGCGATATAAGGCCATTTTGTTGTCCATTTTTTTGTCACAGAAGTGTTGTGAAGTATACCTCACCCCTCTTACAGTAGCGAAGCCTTTATCGACTTGACTACCAAATATTACTGAAATCAAACCCCTGGCCTAATCTCACTGGCTGGATCCGCCACTGACAAGAAGTTAAATATAGATGATGTTTGGGCAGGGTTTCCAAGAGAAATCTTTTTAGGCGGAACAAAACACATTTTCGGGCCCCAGAGCTGCAAAATTATTTTGAAATAATAAAAATTGAGGCCAATTAATGTGCATCAAGCTTCAACAGGCGCTCGTTTATTGAACATATGAAACATTATGTTAAAACATACCGGTATTCAATTAATGTGACAATATTACCATTTTTTAAACATGGCTTTCAAATGTTCATAGTAAAATCTTATCACGGAAGAAACTAGAAAAAAATGCCGCAGTCTCAGAATGTATGAGGTTGATCGAGGTTGACTGAAACGCTGTTAGTGAAATGAGACTGCGACCTCATTGAATAACTGTATCCTTGGAATAAGCTTACTTATTATAACAAAAATGAAGGCAGAGAACGAAATATTTTGTCAACCAACTATTGCTTCTCTTTTTGACCGCGAGCCACGCGGGCTACAGGCCGGCGACCACTGCTTTAAAGCATCCTGACGAAATACTGAGTGGTTAGTTTCTCCTGTAAGGTTTCGAAATCTTCAGATTTCTGGGTATGTCCGCTGATCCTAAACTCACATTCGATAGCCTGTATCTGCTTTCGGCGCAAGTTTTACAATCAGTTAAATGCACGGCACACCGCCGCGGTGCACTATATTCGTAATCGCTTGCGTTCTGCACTGCAGATAGGCTACTTGTTAATTTTTAACTTTTTTAGTTATCTTACACATATGCGCTACATTCGAGGGCTACTGTTGTTAGATTAGTTTTTATTGTGAACTGACATGATTCCATTCAAATTTCACTTGAAGTATCTCTTAGCTTGAAACTACTGGTTTATGGGAAAGAGTTTTATTAAAGATTTGTTTGAAAATGAAAGACGTAAAGGAAAATTCAGTTCAATGGACAGACCGGGACAGTAATCGTGAATGTCTTGAATTCGACAAAGTAGGCAAACATTCAAGTTCAACATAAATAATTACTGTTGATAATTAATTATCAATGCTTCATATCAGGAAAATGTACTGCCAGCAATTCACATTAAAATACATCACACTGGCTTACTAAATCCTTTTGGTCAGACCAGTTTTATCACCAGTATTAATTTCGCTACATTGTTCCGAGTTTGTTAGTAACAAACACTCAAATGTTGCTTCAGTCTCGGGCCCCTTCGTAGCTGTCGGGCCCCGGAACAATGTACTTGTTGGACGCCCCTCTCATAGGTCCTGTGTTTGGGGATTTCAGAAGTACTTTCCTTTACCTGGCTCAAAATTGCATTTATTTTATTGGCAAAGCGGGGTGGTACATAATGTATTACTCAAAATCTTTGTCTCCAAAATAAGTACGCAGTTTTGAATTCAAAAGAAAAAAATCAAATAAAAAAGGTTAATATTGGTTTTGAAAGCAAGGTTGAATCATCCCTGTACAATTTCCACCAGCATTATTTGATCACTGTCACTTGTTTTCGCATCCCTATAGGGAAGAGATCAAGAAGTATTTTGCTCGTCAGTTTCCGAACAAGCCAGTGTTTTCTTCCTTATGCTTGGGTTTTTTTACGCCGTATCTGCGCCTTACACTCGCTTGGATTTCTGTTCTGTGATGAAAGTTGTATACCCAGATACAGAAATGTGATCTGTAGACAACACTTATCATGAACTTTGCAGTCAATACCACGTTTTTAAGTAAATTTGGATTTTCCGTCTACATTCTAGAAGAACGTTTGATGCGCGAAACTTGTATAGCGTTTCCGTAATAAGGGATAAAAAACAACCTCTTGTCGCGTAAGAAGTTTGACAGAAATGGTAAGCTTTCTACAGTCCGCCGTATCACAAATGCGCTTGACCTGATGAACTCGCCATACTTTGACGCTTGGAAGCAATGGTGAAAGATTTGTGTTCAACGCCCGTTTTTCAGCATAAATTAGACTAAATTTCTGTTTGTTTTGAAGCAATCGAAAACTTCACGCGTGAAAAGCAAACGCAGAAAATCGGGTTTTTGGTAACATTCTACATTTTTGCAAAATGTTTAATGTGTGGAAATCATGTTTTGGCTTTGATCTGGCACTTTCAAATATGTGTTTGCGTCATTTAAAGTTTTCTGATTGCAACTTTCAGTTCAAGAAAATTGGCTATCCGACCAGGGCACATCTATGGAACAGGAAAGCAAATCAATTTTGCCACAGCATGATGCCATCAGATTTGGAAGTCAATGGCAACTACAGATTTAGCCAGCAAGTGCAAATCAGCAATGTACGTATCGCCTGACTTGAAAATAATGAAGCCATACTACATAGTGTATACAGTGTTAATAAGTTTAACCGAAACCTGTATTTGCCTCATAGGTAGCCTATTACAATTTGAAATAACGGTGCAGGTACGCAGTTAGTTACACTTTGGTTTCACATCCCAATAGTGGCGTAGCAACTTCCAAGAGTGCAATTGTTCACCAACGATATTAATTCTTTAACTTCAGAATTAGCGCATCAGCACTTGATGTTATCCCTTTACAATTTCACATCATTCCTATTTTTAACACTGCAAGTAGCTATTTAGAGAAGTACTTGCTACGTTTAGTTGCTCCTGTCTAGGTGCCCTACAGCAGGTGACTGAAAGTATGAATGCCTCACAAACTTGACCAATGATTTATGTATGAACCGCGGCCGCGCTGAGGTTTTCTAAATGTATACAATGTAAACGATAATATACTATTTAATCTGATTTTATAACATCCTACTTCAATTGTCACATAAAAATAAAATATTCTCAAATGCAAATCGATCCTATTGCTGCATTAAACCACGGCTCTTACCCAGGCCCGGATTAACCATTGGGCAAACCTGGCAAATGCCCGGGGCCTCACGCTTTTAGGGGCCTCGCGCTTGAATATCAAACCATCCTTTACTGGTTTTTCATGTTTTTAGGCTGCTCACCACGCGTCAAAATTGTAGAGCTTTTTGTTTACTCCGTTTATTACAGAGGCCTCAAACTCAGCTTGCTCTGAGGGCCAAATGAGGGCTTATAAAGCAAACCGAGGGCCGAGTTGCGCTGACGCTGACACAACAATGGCGGTATACGTGAACCTTGCTAGAAACGGCTATGGCTGTGCACATCTTATATCCCGCAAAAGGTATCATGAGTTAAAGGCAAATCATTTCTAGACGTCTCTGCTTTAGTGTAAAAAGAACTTGTTCACTCGCTAGTCGGGCACTTTTAAACACCGGTGAATAAACTAAACAACATAAATGTTAATTATTTGAAAATTCCCAAAAAGCATCGCGGGTCACACAAAACGCCCTCGCGGGTGGCGTGTTTAAGATCCGTGGTTTAGTATATTAAATACGTTAAGGAAACTGACGACTTTGGCATTTATCGTCTCTGAGTGACTTAATAGAATTGAACGAAACAGCACCCCGCTTTATGACATCAAAATCAGTGCATCCATGGGCGCCCGCAGAAATTTTTCCAGGGGAGCAACGTCGAAATTTTGTTCATCCTTTTCAGGTTGCTGACGATGCAATGCAAATGGACATTCACAAAATGCTTCACCCTTTCTACCCTATTAGTCTGTGCAGGTTGAATTCTCAATCTTTTGTCTGAAATGTTTTCTACACTTCTGCTATCAGAAATGCTTTATCTTTTCATAAACTGCCTAATATCCATTTTTTCGAGCATTTTCTACAAATAAGTCATAATTTAAGAATGATCAACGGCCAGAACAACATAGTGAGTCTCAACCGCTCATGTGCGTGCAAAAAATGCGCCGTCATGATACTGCTCGCAGCTGACTTTTTTCAAAAAGCACACATTCGCAGAGTGACAGAGGCTAGGTATCTTCAGTAAGTTCGTTACTAAGTATATCTAACACCTTTGCAATTACCGTATAATGCGCTGACGTAACAATTAGTTGCGAAGTTCTTGTCGCGATCGTGAGGGTATCAGTCTTAGATCAAACAAAGCGCTGTTGTCCACTAGGACTAGATCGTGTAACTACTGTAAAGCTCTCATCGCAAAATTTCAGTCAAGTAGTACTGTTCAAGTTGCTTTTGCGTGAATTTTGTTGAACATTTTTTGTAAACGGTGTACGTTTTAATCTGCGAGAGAGACACATCTTTCCTCAATACATACATGAATGGGCGATTTGTGCAGTGATGATGTTCAGAGAGTCTATGACAAAAAATTGTTGTGTAGTGTCACGGCAGCAAAAAATTGTTTTTCTGTGATACAACTTTATGTTTAAACAAATCAATCACATACGAACCGCCGTTCATGGTCACCCCCAACTGTCTCTGAAGTGTAGGCTGCCAAATCGTATCAGTTTTGACCAGGCCCGTAACCAGCTGGTGACACCAGGGGGGGCGAAGAGTTTTCTAAGAGGGGCCCAAATTTTTTACACTATGTCCAGTAGATTTGAACTATGTCCAAAACATTTTTCTAGGGGGGCAAAAATTTTCTAGACCCCTGTTTACGGACCTGGTTTTGGCGTTTTTGACTGGTCAAATACTGTAGTACTGTTCAAGTTGCTTTTGCGTGAATTTTGAACATTTTTTGTAAACGGTATACTGTTTTGATCTGTGAGAGAGTGTAGACATATCTTTCTTCAATACAAAAGTGAATGGGCGATTTGTGCAGTGAAGGTGTTCAGAGAGTCTATATGACAAAGAAATTGTTGTGTAGCGTCACAGTAGCAAATATATATTTTTTGTGATACAACTGTCTGTTTGAACAAATTAACCACATTCGAACCGCCGTACGTGGTCACCCCCAATTGTCTCTGAGGTGTAGGCTGCAAAATCATATCAAATTTGACGTTTTTGACAGGTGCTTCTGCAAAGTTGAAACAGGGCATGTATAAGCTGGGCAGTTGTGCTAAGCGTTTAGTGGGCCTCGAGGTCACGACTTTGCCCGGGGCCTCGCGTTCATTTAATCCGGCCCTGCTCTTACCGGCGTCTTAAGTAGTTCTAACAAACATGGAGTTTACTTTTCGCCGAACAACTCGTGTTTGTGTTTTTCGCTAGACAGCTTGCGTGATGGAGTTTATTTTTCGCATTGCATTTCAGAAATATTTGGGTTTAAAGTAGACGTCACAAAATTTAAAAGTGCCTTCGCAATTTCAGGAAAGCGAGAGTGTCGATTTCGTGTGGAAGATAACGAGAAAACGTCGAAGAGTGTACATGTTGGAACAGCCAATCTTCAAGTCATAAAGCTAATTTGTATGGACTTGTAGACAAACCTATTGACAGTTGTACAGCTATTGCTTGTAGGCTGCCGGACCAATGGTAGAAATATTCAAGCTGCAGGTTTCAATCACTCTGGTATGTCACAGGAATTATTTAGGCATCGCAATCTTAAGTTCCAACTGATTGCTAGTGATGTTTTTTCTGCTTTCAAAAAAAAAAAACGTAACTTAATTTACTGCTTAACGTGCGCAAATTTTGAAGTAGCTGATTTGTATGCTTGTTGAGATTTTGTGTATCTTATGTCAATAAAATACGACTTCATTCGCCTCCATTAGTTTTCACCAAGCGTTTCTTTACTCGAAGGTATTTCTTGGTTGTCATGTTCAGTCTACTTTGTACCCATATTGCGGGAGCACCTCAAGTGAAAAACCGCGTCAAGGCGATAACAAACTATAGTTTAAGGGTTTTTTAAGGAAAATGTTAGGTACCCGGTATGGACCTGTAGGGACCCGATTTCTCTGATTTTAGGGACCCGATTTTGTCTGATTCTAGGGACCCGATGATAATTTTATCTTATTCTAGGAACCTGATTTTCAATTCTAGGGACCCGAATCGGGTCCCTAAAACGCCTTAAAAAGACCTGGTTTAACAGAAATACATCAAACCAGCAGACAGCAACCAGGCAATGATCACTGAAACGGATATATTCACACTTGATTTTGTTTCCATTAATAAAATGCAAACGAAAGCAAAAAATTTCTCTTAAAATTTGCCACTATTAACAGTCAAGGAGTCGCCTCGATCCTTCCTCCATTTCAAGCTTCGTTTAAGCTCTTCGTACTTTATGAAACTGATACACAGAAATTTCAGCCACCGATCTCTTCACGGCGGTAATTTTTGATGATGCGTGGTCAGTTAATATAGAGGCTGTGCAAAGTAATTTTATACTGTTTTGCAACTGCAGAAAAAGGTTCCAAGCCTTCAATAGTTTTTTTGTTTGTTTTATTGAATTCGCATCAATTTTTGAGGGCGAGTAATTCTGTTTTCATTATTAGCTCCTGCAACGCACTTTGCATACAAGTTACAAACAGTAAGACAAGCGTTCTAAGGCCACGTACTATGGTCATTCGTCGTGCATATATATGACATGGATCGAAATTATGTTTCTGAGGTTAAGCCTTTGCAAAAGAAACTTTATTGCTTTGCAAAATTAGACGCTTTATAACCTGATTGAGACCGTTCGATTTGGGCTCACAGTAGTGATACTGTGCCAATAACGTCGAAACCTGATTTTGAACCGGTTAATTTTGAAAGTAGATTTGGTGTCGCTGAAGTTTGTGATGCAAGTCGAAACCCAGTGTTTAGAATGCGTGACGAGTTGACGATACACATTTCGCGTAAATAGCAAACTCACCGACACTTTCGAAATCAAATAAGCAAAATGCCAAAGGAGTTGTTTCGTAAAAGATAGCTGGTACAGAACATGTCGATTCTGTTGCCGTAATTTTTTGCAAAATTTGATGTCAACGCAAGAAAACGTTACAATAAAATTGTGTGCGCCCGATATGCAGTGGCGTGACGATCAAATCAGGCCTGTAGCCAGCACAACAAAATTCGGGGGCGGGCACTAAAAAAACTGGCCCCGAATGCCCACCGTGGCTACGGGCTTGGATCAAATACACACATGCTAAAATGTGCAGAGTACCCACCACCATTAATGTCAAACCACACAGATACGATACATGCTAACTGTCATATGCGACTAAGGCTATACTTGATCAGCAATTAGGCAATCACATTACGCTATAGGCACGAAGAGCCTTGCGGTCAAACTTTCTAGTAACAAACAACGTACAGTATTTCAAAAAAGTTGCTGGAAAAAAAACAAGCGCGAATTCCTGACATCCAACTTAGCTATACTTTGCAGATGTGGAAACGAAACCTTCCTAATTACAGTTTTTCCACCGTGCTCGGTGTATCACAAACGCGTTTCAGTTCCACATTTAGTTACGTAAAAATGTCACCAGCTCGCGACAAAAACAACCTGACTTTAAAAAACATTATAGTACTTTTGACCGGCTGAGTTGGTTGAGCACCCGCCGGCGAGGAAACCAAACCAAACCAAACCTGGTAGGATGGGTTCGATTCCTCGCTGGGTTATACTAAAGACACGAAAAACGTATTTGCGGCCTTCCCAGCCTCGTACTCGGCGTTGATGAGCGGATGCAAGGGAACGGTTCACGCGCGGTGCTGCCACTGACTCGACACCAGCACGCAGCATTCAGTGCGATGTTCCATGGCGCAGGAAAGCGGTGATAGGCGCCCGCAGAACTTTCGAATGAGTACAAAAAGCGAGTTTAAACCAAACCGAGTAGGGATTTTTGCAGATAATTTTTATGTCTTTGTGATCAACGTTTAATTAGGTTTTTTTTAAGGCGTTCTAGGGACCCGATTCGGGTCCATTCGAAATTGGGAGATACGCCGGATGATCATTGCGATATAGCACAAGATTTTGCTAGGTGACACTGGAACCCTGAATAAACTTTTTCTGGTCGGCACAAGCAGTGCAAACCTTACCCGCTTTGCAGTGGCCGNTGTGCCATGGTCTCGCGTGCAGACCAATGCGGAACCGTATATACGACCAGGAAGAGATGAAAAAACTCAATATCAGCTGGATTATCCAATTGACAAAAGTGAATTTGGCCGTCTTGGAAAATAGATAGCGCATGCAAGTCGAATTGACAGCCACACCATCACTCCGCCTCCTTGCAGGAATAAGCGCTTCCACAGCGAAACGAGCCCTTTCGAGTGCAACAGAAGGTTTTGCAAAACTGACTCAAAAAACAACATGCTCCCCAACGACGAAGAGAACTGCAAATTTGGGGTGTGCGAAAGACAATTGCAAGGAACTCAAGTACCAACAGGAAAAAACGTGGTCTTGAGCAACGCTTTGCTTAGAAATAATCAAGAAACAAATTCTGTGTGTGCGTGATACGGTCGTAATGGTTTTTGGGTTGTCTATCCTTCAGGATTCAGTTTGAGGGGTAAAGGGGTGAATGCTCGAAAAAATACACTCCTTGACCGTGGTTGCAGACTTAAATGGTTGTCACTTTAAGTTCAATCGTACCCTGCATGCGCTGTGTGATGACAAGGATGATAAACACAAGATCAAGACGGCAAGTCATGTTAAGAGCAGCACTATCAAAGTAACCTCATTACTTAATATAGTTTACAATGTGATAAACCAATAGCAAACTGCCACGTGCCATCAAACGATGGTAATTTTTAGACAGTTCTACAACAGGGAGACTAGACTTTCCTTTCAACTGTTTTCCCTTTGTCGCCAAACAGGACGTCGGAGAGCGGTGGAATGACGGGGGCATTGCCCCCTGCCTTTCCAAAAGGGGGCAAGGAGGGTGGAGGTGCTTTTTCATAACAGAATCATAGGTGATTCCATGGTTTATCAAGATCGACTTGAAACAAATTTATTGCAGCTATTCGCGCGCCCAGAAAATTTACAATGGTTTTCTACATTTTCTGGTATTATTTTTGAGGTCAGCGCTGTTGCGGAACAGAAATATGGATAATTGATAACGATTTTTTGTTTTTTACAAGTTTCCATTGCCCTCAACTCTTTTACTGCCCTCCCTGGTCACCGCTGTTCCGGCGTCCCTGTCGCCGAATTCATACCGGTACTTCCAAAATCTTGCCGTGAATATGTTTCATAAAAGAATACCAGCCACCTCTGTTTTCACTAGGCAATGAGCGAAAATCGTAAATTTAACGCACTTTGAAAGAAAACCACTTCATTCACCCATAGATTTAACTCCCTGGTTACGTTCCTGACATCATCAAATCGGAAAATCATTGTATTCGTCATCAAGCACAACCAGTCAATCGATAAAACATGATTTTTTAAGAAAGCACAAACAGAATGTAAGTTCCGACGCAACGAACCCAGTGCTGATCGTACACAGAATGATTTCTTGTTGACACGTTGACATCCATCACCAGCGTTCTAGAAGATTACTTCAGAGCGGGCACAGGTCCAGTCATGTTTTCTGTAAATTCTCTCGAAGCTTCCAACAAATCGTTCCGATACCTGATGGTCTCCGCCCACTGATGCCTGTTCTTGTGAAGTGCGGTGTTCTTGTTGCACTCGTAATGGAATTCGGGACCTTTCATCTCGTACCTGCAGGAGAAGAGCGCAGATAGAAAAAAATCCAATGCACGATATGGTTACGTAATTCTCTGCAGAATCTCGTACATCCTGTTAGGTCAAGCCTGCACAACTCAGAAAGGTCGAAGGGCCAAATTGATCAGCACAAGTTTGTCGCGGGTTGCAAAAGTTTTTTTAATTTCGTTGGAGCTTGTAAGAAATTCTGGAGCGACAGTTAATTATCCGCAGTTTTGCAACATTTTCTGCAATTAAGAAAACGCGCGTGGTCCGCAAGAAAAGCTCCGGCGGCCCGTATGTTGTGCAGGCGTGTTAGATTATCGACGGTGTCTTTTGATTCAAAGCAAGTCAAGGTTAACTAAAAGTTTGTTTTTTTTTCGTCAATTCATCTCTGTAGGGTCTTCAGGGGTCGGCAACCTCCGGCCCGCCAAGCAAAATCATCCGACCCGCAGTCTCTTCAGATATTGCAGTAACTGTATGGCCCGCCTACTGGTATTACATTTTTCGAATCTGACCTCCTTGCAACCTCTTGTATTGTATACTGATGAAAAACTATTTATGATCAATCGCACTGTGCTATAAATGTACTGCATGTCGCATTTTGGGCTTCCGTTAAGAACTTTGAAAATCAGGAGTTGATCTGATTAAAATTCCATAAATTCCCAAGTTTTAACCACATCATAAACAGCAAAGACAACGGAAGTGTTGGTGGAAAATTAGTACGGGCCGCGATACCTTGCAGAGTTTCTTTTTGACCCGCGACTATGGGGAGGTTGCCGACTCCTGAATTCTTGAAGCTTGAGGAGCCTGATTTTTAGTTCATTAATTTTTCGTTACAAGATCAACAAAGCTCGAATAACACAATCAGAGTCTTGATGCCAGCTGATGACAAACCTAAGTCTGTTTCGCAGAAACAGTAATTCAACCACTCAAACATAAGAAAATGTCCTTGTAACAATCGTTATGCCCGCCGGACAAACCCACCACTTCGGCTTCGGGCCTCTGATCCTTTCCAGCTCCGCTTCCCTTTTCAGTTGCAGCAAGTACTCTTCCTCAACTCTTAGTCTTTCCAGACGCAACCTAAAGCAACCATATATCTCGGAAGTCACTTCTCCGGCCACATGCTTAAAAGTTGACTCGGCAAAACGTGACCACAAGAGGGCGCTGTCGTCTGCACTCAATTTCGACTGATCTTTACACTGACGTTGGTTTCAACCAAAAAATTGCAACAGATATATATAGAAACGCGCAGCCACCTGGTTTTTCGACGTCGTTCCTTGCTCGCGTGTGAAACACTCACCTGGACAGCGCTTGTTGGTAAGGACTGTTCTCCACTAGAGCGCGTCGTGTGTCAATCTGGTCAGCTGCGCGAAGAAACGAAAGTTCAAGATGACCCGGCTGAGGCTGCACCTGTGCAATCGACAAAGGCTGGTCAAGGTAAGTTCTCCACAAAATATGTGCGTCAACTGTGCGGTTTGTGGCTTCGAAACGTGCGCTGCTTTCGGAAGAACACCGCGAAAGGTTTAAATTAGAACCATTGACGATACGTAGGAGATGGAGCTATACGTGCACGTCAAGAAAAATATCTGCGGGGGAAAGAAAAGCTTCAAAAACCAAGTAAAGCAACTTTCCTTACGAAAATATTTTCGTATTAAGTACAAGTCTTAAAAATAAACACAGTATGAAACCCTACGAACACACATCAACAACATGGATTAAAATTACCGTCGGTCGCTGGTAGCGGGGTAGTTCGGCTGGCATTGAACGTCGGGAAACGGGAAGAGCTTTTGACTGCACTTTGAACTCTTTTTCGAGCTCTCTGTAACCTGTGGCTGTCGCTGGCCTTTTTCTGGTAGGAGATCGGCCCCTGTTCAGTCAAAATACACGCGACCAGATAAACGAAAAGAGCTGAGTGCTCAATCAGTGTTTGGACGGGCTGGAGCATTTGTTAGCTCCCACTTAGTAATCGTATTGCCAGGCCAGAAGTCAGTAAAAATGTAATGAAAAAAGCCAATGCGACGTCCAAATATCAAGTAAGATTGCTCTGAGCGACACCGCTGCATTCTCACGCGGCTCTAAAGCAAAGTTGATGCTTGATAGCAGCATCGGATCCTTCCCAAACCTTTAAGAAGGACCGGTCCGGAAAAGACGCTTTAGGAACACGTATACAAATATTTCTTACATGTTTGCTTGATACTGTCGTAGTTGATCTCAACTGTCTTGGAAACAAGAGTATACCAACCAACTTTCAAGCACAAAATCTACTTGTAAGCTAACAGCAATTGAAATTTCAACCACTGAAAAATCAATGTGAGACTGAGTTAACAGCCACTTTGAGTGCTTCTAGTTTGAGCTTGTAACCTCTCATTTCTTTTGCGAATATCAACCATAACCTTGTTTTCCGATGACGGCGTCTTCGTGATTGAGGCATCAGCAATTTTTGCAAGTTACTCCGTTAAAACTTCGCACAGGCGCCTGTCACCTATGCCATTTCACCGTTCGTTTATGTATTTTAACTTTTATAGCAATTGTGAGAAGCGTGCATGACTGTTGATCAACTTCTTGACGTGATAAAAAAGTGTGACACGAAGATCATGGTAGAGCAAGCAGCAGGGACACAACCAGCTGACTACTAATCATGTTTTTGAAAATTCCGGTGGGGGTCAATTGCCCGGTTTTCCCCCCTTGTTGCGGGCATGGTAAGCAGTGAGTTTCAATGAAGACATTTCGCCAAAGTGTATCACGCTTCACTGATTTTGACTGATATGAAATACCTTGTTTAGCAAACGACCATATCGAGAAAATGCATGAGAGCGATCTTATAGTTTCCAACCTATTTCCTCCAAACACTTAACCTTAAACGGACTCAGTTTTACACCCACCCTATATGCTCCCTACCCACACTAGTACACTCGAAAGAAACTCCGTAAAAATCCTCTTTGTCCAGTCGCTATCTTGCCTTACCGTTGTGAAAAAACAAAAGTCAAAATCTTCTCACCAGGCACGCGCGAGCTTATTTTAAGTCAGACTCATATTAGCGAAGCGAATCGCCTGACTGTGTTGGTTCCATAACAAGCCCCCTAAATGCGCGGGCCAGAAATGTGTTTTGACTAAGTTAACCCAATCAGCAAAATTTTTTGAAAAATTATACCTTGCTAATTATCAAGCGCTCGATATGATGTATCTTGTTGCATGTAATTTACACTGTTTCTGTCTCATGACATCATGTACGGCACGCAGTGCTTTCCACGCAAAAGGCCCCAGTTGTTTCTCTCCGGTGCGCGGACGGATCCAGAAGTGGACGATCGCCACACTCTAAAACCTACGAAAGTAACTTTATTCACCATGATTTTGTACAATTCGGAAAACAGCATTCGCGACATAAAACCATTTTTCCGTCCTTGGTTTTGTCACAGCAGTGCTGTGAAGTATACTTCATCTGTCTCGTAGTGAACCCTTAACGAGACTTGACTAGTTACTACCAATACCAAATATGACTGAAATCGCCACCGTAACATTACTGGCTTGATCCGCCCCTGACCCGGTGTCTCGTGGCTACCAGGTTGCTATCAATGCTGCATTAAATGCAAAGAGCACAGGTTTTTATGTAAAATGATACCTCTAATTGTACTTATTTCCGTCTGAAAAACAACTATCTCACAAAAGCATTGATAGAAACTTCATACCCTGAGCTTCGTTAGCCTTTCATCTTGACTAATGAAAAGCAATACGCGATTAAACGTTGGCTGTTAAGCTTTATTTCATAAAAATGCAATAGAATTACATGACTTTCACCGGTTAAAAAAAAACCTTGCCTTTGTTTACGCTGTAGTCCAGATGATAAAAAATCACACTACAAAAACCTCCGCGACAATGCGCCGAAAAACGTTTAGGAAACGGTTTTTCATGTTTCCAGTACATCATGAAATGCGCAGCGAGAAGCCAAAAATGCCTTTGTATAAAAAAAGATATTGTTTCCAACGACAGGATGTTCGTTTTTAAGGAAGAGTAGCTTCCTGAAGCTTGTCTATCGCGAATACCACTGCGTGAAAATGTTGGCAACGGCTTCTGTAAAGTAGCAGTGGCTGGTATTTTGTATAAAAGCGAGAAGCGCCACTTTTTAAAATTCACTGAGAGTTTTCCAATTTGCAAAAGTTTTAAATGAGCAAGATGTTCTTGAACTCGTGATGAAGATCTTCACGAGAGTGAAGACATTTTTGCGTACGTGGCAAGTATTTGAAATATGCAAAGAAAGAATCTGCAAAATTGAACTAATAAGCGGCCATTACCTTTTCGTTGCTTTGAAAGGAGGCGGGGCTTTCGATGACGCGTTCGCATGCGGTGACGTTGGCATCCAGACTGGGAGAGGCGAGGGCGACCTGTCACGGACACGTGATCTGCTGCGCCCCCTGGACCGGCCTCTGGGCCGCGTCAAGGTTCTGCTGCTTCTCATCATACTCATGTCAACCGATCTAGTGATGATTGCAAAAACATAAGCGAGGAATTGACAAAATTGTGGAAGTGGAAGCCACAATTTTTCGTAGCTTTTAGCGGGGGGGGGGTCGCCCACCCTGCATAAAGTCAGCTCTTACCACGACATCTGGAAAAACAACCCCAGCTATGTTGAGAAAAATGTCTCACAGAACCACGACCTATACCAGCGGTGGGGAACCTGCGGTCCGCGGGCCAGATAGGCCCGCGGGAGCATTTGATATGGCCTGCGTCAGAATTTTCGTTACCCAATCTAGAGTACAAAATCGTGTCAAAACGAAACTCCATAAGAAGCAGATACTTAGATAGTATGTCAAGAGAATCCCTTGTCACTCGCAGTTTGACAAAGGTTGAGTCTGGATTAAACCAATTGCTTTTGCGGCCCGCCAGCGACAATCCACCATTTACACGGCCCGTGATAGTAAAAACTGTAGGTTTCCAACCCCTGACCTATACACTTGTCAGGAAGATCATTAAGATAGTCACTGCTCACCCACACTGAGGACATGAGCTGGAGATTCATCTTGTTGGAATTAAACCTCTTTGGTTCCACGTTCACTGACTTTCGGTATAAACAGTTGTTGTAACATGTTTAGATATGAGGTATGGTTTACTGATCCGGAAAAGGAGTGTGGTCCAATAACACGACGCGCATTAAGTTCTTCCCACATCATGGCACGCGAAGAACAAAAAAAAGAAATTGCAGAACTAATCATAAAAAATAACATATGGATGTGTTGGAACTTATAGCCCACCCTGTACATGAATATGATGAACAATAGAAAACTGAGATAAATTTTGAAGTACACTTACTTCTGCTACTAGCCCTAAAAGGAAATCAGTTGTTTAAATTTTTTGAGACGGCAATGAAAAATTTGCAATGGAGGTATCAGCAACATAGGTGTAGGAGCAGGCAAATGTTTGGGGGTGCGAAGAATCTTTGCCCGAATTTCCCCAAATTTGCCCGAAAAATTTTTAAGCCACTTTTTTGTGCGAGTATTTTCTCATGAAGACCGTTTTTGGAATGAAAAAAAGGTCTTCATGTGATTCTGCACACGTTGGGCGCCAATTTTTTCAAATCAAAGCAAGTTGGGCGCCATTTTTGCCCGTGTTATCAGGAGTTTGCCCAGATTTCCGCGGATTTTGCCCGAATTTTCAGGAACTTTTCCCGGATTTTCACCACATCAAAATTTTAGGGGTGCGCTTGCACCCCCTGCACCCCCGCCTCCTACACCACTAATCAGCAACAATGTCAACAAATTTACTTTTATTCACATTAAAACTTCAATTAAAGGCTCTAGGTTTGCTGAAAGCTTTCGAGGAATCAGCCGACTGGGCTCTACTTTCATGACATTGCCATGATTCGATCTTGCAACAAGTTTATGTTCAAGTGATTAGTTTACACAAAAGCGATGCAGTCGAATCTATCAGGAAATTTGTTTTAATGGGAACTCTCTTTCATGTAACGCCGCATCCTCAGTCCTGAAATTCGCAAGCAGCGAGTAAGGGTGAAATGCTGAAGGGCTAAAGCAAGGGCAGAGAAAGCAAGGAAAGTCAAGACTAAAATGATTTAATGAATGCATCAAAATAGAAACCGCGGCAAGTAAAAACTAGAAAATGAGCTGTTCTCAATTAATTAATTAATTGCTTTCACTAAAACTGAATAACTATCTGACGCCAACTGAAGAGCAAAAACACACAGTTACAAGCAACGCGGGGATAACTCAACCAAGGGGTCAGTGGAAAGCGTGAGCAGGAGAGTAGTCAAGAGGTCGTAAGGTCGACAAATGTACTCTAGGGCCTTTAAATGCTAAACTTTGGTAAAAGAAGCACAAAAATCGGTAAATGAAAAGCTACGTTTGTGGCTAGAAAGTCAGTAAAGGAATCAAACAAACGGGCAAAGCAGAAAATATAAGCAACGCAAAGGGGTACAAAAATTATTTCACACGAGGGAGGATCATGCTTTGGATATTAATTTCTGCATTTAGTTTGTTGAGCAATGTATCTTCACAGGTGTACAGAGAGTCAAAAACGGATTGTTCTACAACGTTCTACAAAATTAACAATGTTAGAGTCATAAATGGATGGCTAATTTATGCCATGGGACACTGCATGGTGCCGGGATAACGCCATTTGATCACTGTCATCCCTCTTATCTGGTTCGTTTAAGTACCGCGGTGCGCTCACCATCTCTTCGAAACATTTTTATTGTTTGGCCAACATGATGTTGATTGCATATCACACAAGTCACCGCATAAGTGACCTAGTTTGCACATAACAGGTTCTAATTCAGCGAAACAGGCAGTCCACAAGTTTACTTTCAATTCCGTATTAAAACCTGACCTGGATACTCAAGAAATAGGTTCAACTTTGATTTGCTAATGCCGCGTGGTCAGCATAAGTTGGAAAAGGTCGACACTTTTGGCGGTAGCAAGTTAATACAAAATAATCATGAATTTTCATCACTGAAAACCAAACATTGAGTAGTAGTTTCAGCAATTCGCAAAGCAAGCAATCTTTTTTTTGCATCTATAAGAGTTAGGCTATTGAAGAGTCAGGTACACTGTTTTTTGTGGATATACTTGGTGTTTAGGTGCGACTTTGATTTAACCGCACATAGACATTAATCTACTTCGCATGTGGCGAGCGTTAAGGATACTGGCGAAAGAATTTNTTGACAGGGAGCAAAAAATTAGGGCAATTTCGACACGCACAAAAGATGCGAACGCTAAAAAGCTNACTCTCAAACAAAAAAACAAACATACTTCGAACGCGCCCGCGGCGACTTCGCTCTTTCACGTTCTTGAGGACGGACAACGTAGCGAGGGGGAAGCAGCGAACGAACCCCCACAATGTGTGGCGCTGTCAACTTGACAGGGAAGGTGAGGTTGTTGGAAGCGACGTCTAATGACGTGACATCGCCGTCCACGTCCTGAGAAAATGTTACCAAATGTTTGTTTTGTCTTTTAGTTGAAGACGATTCAAAACGTTTTGCCATAGTTCACCATGCTGGCTGCAATATGGTGGGAATTTTGTGCAAGTGATCCAGGGGAGGTGAAATGACGGCGTTTGATGCCATCAAGTTTGCACCTGCAACGTTTTGGGAGAGGCCGCGCAATTCTGTCAGACAAGAGCGGACTTTTTTGAGTCTGAAAATGGCCGACTTGGTTCCCATGGAGCTACTAAATCTTTTTTTTGCTCTGACCACGAAGAAATGTGTTTTGATCTTTGGGGGTACTTTTTTCGGGTGAAACCAAGGATTTTTATTGTCGATAACCAAATGAACGAAAAATGGCGCATACGCAAGCTTGTATATCGTGCTTGAAAACAATTTTTTAAATCTAGGCCGGGTTAGGGTGCCTGCGTTATTTTCCCACCCCTCGCCCACAAAAATTCAGAAACATGCTTTTAGTAAAATGCTTTTTTATTCCAGGAACTATCCCACAATGATATTTGAGGGGACCGCTGTGGTTTGTGTTCAGTATTTTTCGCTACGGTCTCACAATTTCTCGTGTCTAAACTGAAAAACATTTCTGCGTCTTGCTAGAGAAAATTTTTGGGGTCTTGCATCTTTTCTTCAAAAAGGTCGACTTTAGCGCACCACAGTTTCCATAATATCATTTCCCTGAAGATTGTTTGCGTAGATATATATACATAAGGAGTGAGGTTCATGTGTTGTGTAGCAAGCAAACCAAAACGCTACCCGCTGTTTGTTTAGCTTTGAAAAACGCATAGCAACATTTTAGAACTACGTTTAACGTTATTTTTCATTTGCAGAACAGTGTTTGTATTACTGCAACAAAACACACATATCCGCGTCCAGCACGATTACGGATTATATTATACTCAGTTATTTTTTTACTGATAGCAACTGTTAACGTTGACTTGCTTTCGCGGCGATTTCCGCTCCGAATCTGCCCACAGTGCGTCCGACTGGCGACACTGATCTCCTGCTTGCGCCCATGCTCTGTAGCATGCTATAATCTCCGAGTGGTTTGGTCAAATGTTTAGGATCTTCAAACCACTGTGAATCATCTGGGCGGTGGTGACTGACAGCCTCTTTATCTTTTCTTTGCAGTAAGTAGGTCAGTTCAGGGTCTTCGGAATATGAGCTGAAACAGGCATGTTCAAAAAGCTATTTTCAAGAAAAGCAAAGAGAAAAAACTTTGAAAACTTTACGGATCTCTCCTTACGCTCACAATAAAAACACATGGATTTTGTTTCGATAGAGGAAATGCACACAAAACTACAAAGAAACCACAGGCACTATTTACGAAAACACAATGAAGGTCAAAAAATCATCAAGGTTTAACACTTTTACCAAAATTGTTATTGGAGACATCGCATTTTTTGGCTAAACCGTCTGAAACAGCTCGTACTGCCAGGTTGTTAAGTCCTTTGATTACACGTAGCAGTGATGCAAATCATGTTTGGTCATCACCAAAACTACCCCTGAAATCCACGTAGTCGTATTCAAAATTAGGTTAGTGGTTTCAAAAACAAGACTAGACCTCGATGCAGGTCTGTAACTAGGGGGAGTACAGGGGGAAAAGCCCCTTTAAAATATTTTTCGTCTCCCCTGGAAAAATGTGTTGGACATTGTTCAAAACTAGTCGACATACTTTAAAATTTTTGAACCCATCTCAGAAAACTCTCCACCACCCCTAGTGTCCTAAGCTGGTTACAGGCCTCTCTCAATGTAAAAAGTAAATGCCATGAATGGTCACTTTGTTCAGTCAGGTAAATTGTATTGTACATAAATTGCATTCTTTGTATAATTGATCTACCTACATAAAAACAATATAAAACTAGAATATTGCTTTCCAATATCAACAAACGAATGGGATTGGCTGATATCAGTGAAAACTGATATAGTACTTCATTGGTACTTTTTAATATTATTACTGGAAACTTCAGATAAGAACAACTCGACTGGAAATTTTTGTACTTGCCAAAGATGAAAAATGTAATTCAAAAATTATGTATTTCTTCGGCCAAGTTTTTCAGCAGATATTTTTTGTTCTACTGATAATAATCAAACAAGCATGTTCTTAACTGGAATGGTTAATTACACAGACAAGAAACTTAGTTGTAAATAGCTCATTTACATAATAGCATGCTGTGCAACACAAACTAACTTTTGTACAAAGTTTTCAGACTTGGGAAGCTCCAAATCTTCATCCAAAAATACATCACTTTTTCCATAGTTTTGTACTAAGCTTCTGTTTAAACTTTCAATGTCGAATTTGAGGTCATCGATTGATTTCTCAAGTTCAGCTATATCTGGGACATTTAAGCTGCCATTTCCACTAAATTTCAGATGCTCATCTACAAACACAAGAGAAAAAGGAAATGATTACTGGTTCAACAACCAGAAGATACAAATTTTAGAAAGCACTGCAATGTATCTTTCAATGAAATATTTTTCACAACAAAAAAATTTGGCAAACCAGTTATCTAAATACACAAGAAGCTAGCTAATATAAAACGTAACATCAACAACAGCACCATACAAAATACTTTAAAAGTGTCAGTAGAGAAACTTACCAGTTTTTGGTAAGTTGAAGCTAGTACTCAAATTCTTGCTACTTATTGTTTTCTCAGAGTTTGACAAATACTCGACATCCTTTCTCCTGTAAAATATTAATATAAATGATACTTTCATATACTGTACAAATCTACATTAATACAAACATAGATACTATCCTTAGCGCACATCCCGTTCATGGTGTGTCACGTATTCAATGCTGTGCCAACCAAGAGGTTGCAACAATATTATCTTATGCTGGGCTAGCATATGATGCTTGTTTCAATAACAAACTTGGCAGGAAAAGAAATGTACTCAAGTTTGCAGAGTGCAGTTACTTGAACTAGAACAAACACCTCAATAAAATATTATGAGAAAAGATTGGTACTACTTATTCAGATCTTTTCTCTTTAATTCTTTTCAAAAGGAGTAGAGTATTTCATCACCAGTAATTCGACATTTGCAAGATGAATAAAAAGAAAAACATACAAATTGGTAACAAATCCTACTTGTTCCAAAGGTTTTCTGTTTAATTTTACTTTCCTAAAGCAATTGTAACAGTATAAAAAACTGAGAAGATACACAAGTTTAAACACTTGATAAAGTAAACTGAGAGTTACCTTGTCTGAAGCTAAATTTTCATAAGACTATTTCTTTCACAATCCGACTTTTTATATTTGTTTTCTTGTTATATTCATTGGAAAATTATGAAATATATCAGATGAATTTTTACATCACTTTAGTTGCCCTGCTGCACCTTGTTATCTATAACATTCAAAGAGTATGTGTGCTCCACTACAATATGCTACTTTAGAATAGCAGCGTATGGTACACATGTAATCAGTAAGCAATTTAGTTATTGACAAAGCAAAACTACAGATCATAAGAAATTCAAGTAATAGAAATGGTGTAGTAGTAGCAAACGATCATTGCAAAATAAACTTTTGCCTACTGTAGGCATACCACATAAGACACCAGTAGCAGCAATTAAATAGGGTAGCAAAAACTGTTTTGCATTAAGTTTTTTAATTCTGTAAGTTCTTTTACCAAATAATGTGCATACCATTTCCCAGTTAATGTATGATTAGGATCAAACTCAACTATATTTCATGCTTCTTGGAAGCTAATTGGCTAAGTTAAGTATGTTAAAACTGAAAAACCATCCTACATTTTAATTCAACCAGAATACTGAAGTAAGTATCAACATTTGATTTTTTCACAATGCAACGTGGAAATTAAGCAACCAATGTTTTTGTGGTTTCATACATTAAATAAAACCAAGACCAAGTTGCATGATGTCTGTGCACACCAAAGAGCTTAGGTTTGGTTTTAAATTTGGATATTGTATAAAGACCATGAAAGCTTTTAATCTGCTGCAATTTGTTGCAGTGAAATTGTTATTGTTTAGATAGCTTACTTGATTGGTGTTTTTCTGCCAAACAGGACAAAATCAGCATCTGGATTTTTTTCATGAAGTTCCATCAGTCATATTTCATAGACACACTGAATAAAATCTGTTTTCACATTTATTCTGCAGAACAAATATTATTCACATTGCAATTTTTTAACTTATACATAAAATTATAAATTTATGGGGAAAAACACATATAAAACCAACAGGAAACAGAGAGAAGACACCTGTTGTAAATATGATACCTACAGTACCTGTGACACTTCTACATTTGAAAATGTCCAAACAGATGTACTTCATATCAGAATTCAAAAATTTTGTACGAGGTATGATACAGTCAGACCTTATTTATCTGGACTACTTTGTTTCATCAAATAATGTCAGTTTAGCGAGGTATTCAGATAATTGGAATAGTAAACATAAAGAGCAAAAATCTTTCCAGAGCAAATACCAACAATGCAAACAAAGGTAATGATATGCAGTACAGTAGAACTTGTCTAAGCAGATGCTCAAGGGGAACAGAAGAAAAGTGTAGGCTTAGATGAACTGTCAACAGTAAATATGTAGGCTGTGTGTGGAACATGACTAAATTAAAAACTGATAGTTTTTTTGTTTATTAGCAGATCTGTTTGATATATGTAAGCTAGCATGCATTCAGAATGAGATCAAAAGAGAAAAAGAACTGCACAAGAGACCTAACTACATCTTGCAAGTTCTGCCACTGTTACATCCATTGGGCATACAAAAGTGACTTTCACACTTCCATTGTGATTTATTAAACAACTAAATAACAGTTGATGTGATCCAGTTTAAGCTTTTTTCTATTGATTTGACATTTCTGTTCCTAAATTTCCATGTCAGAGTTGGACAGTGAGGTTTCTGGATTTAAGGGGTGAAATCCATTGGGAGAAATCTGTTCCTACTGGTTTTGTGTTGGATAGCAGGGATTCCATATTTTCAGAATTTGGATAAACGAGATCTGACTGTATATGAATTCAGCTGCTGGTATAGACCTTTGAAGAAGCTGAATTTCTTTACATTGTTTCACAATAATCTTCCAACACTGCTAGCAGAATGTGGTAACATCTTTTACTATTGTTGCGATTGGAAAGCCCAAGCATCATGTGCGCAAAGCTTCACACTGTGGCAGCAAGCAACAATAGAGATCATGCACCGTGACCATTCTCTTATTACTTGTTCGCGCCACTTATATATGGGTGTTGTTCTTTACACACATTCCGTTCGTGGTGAACCATGCATCCAGTGCAACGCCAGCCAAGAGTTTGCAACAACATCCCTTCCTTTTTACAATGAACCGCACCGATCGCACGTTCTTTTTGTGAAGGCTTCACACAGCACGACCTTCACATCCTGGTCACAGCACCATTTTGTTGTGAAGCCCGAGTGGCATGTACGCAAACCTTCACACTGTGGCAGCAAGCAACAATAGAGATCATGCGCCGCAATCACTCTGTTGTTGCTTGTTTGCACCACTTATATACGGGTGTTGTTGTTTATGCACATTCCGTTCGTGGTGAACCGCGCATTCAGTGCAACGCCAACTGAACACTACTATTATATCAGTATGGTTAAAAAAATTTTTCACAATCTATTTTTACCCCAAAACCCACCAATTAGCCAATGGTAGGTTTAAATAAACAAATATCTAGGGTGACGCTAGAAAACCTGAAACTAGTTACATTTTGTAGCATTACAGTTAGAAAACAGCACAAAGTGATTCCTTTTTCTTTGATGCTGAAAATTCTGTAAAAGTTATTTACATTTTCCAGTAAGACCCCTTTAAATACATAGTAAAGCACTTTAGTGTACATAAAGTAAAACCACGAGAATTATTTGTTCAAACTGAATCTGTCATCATAGCTACCATGTTCCTTGAACCATTTAGACCATTTCAGTCTGTTACAACCACTTATAACGAAGCTACTGAAAATCAATTTCATTCTGAACACACAAAATTACAATGCTTAATTAAACCCTATCTTTCAAGCTTTCCAAGTGGTTCATGTAGTAGAGAATTAATCTTTTGGATATTACTTAAACATAAATTTTGAAAAAATGCAGATACTCTTCTCCCTGATATTTTCAAACATCTTTAATTGACGTGAGACTCTTTCATTGGAAAATGCTCTTTTTAATCTTTCCAGCAATACCTCACTTGATAATTTTGTAAAGAAATAAAAAAGTCACAATAACCTTAATGTCATAGTTCTGCTAGTTTAGGTCTAGCAAATTGGTTATTTATTTATTATAAATCTACCACTGCATTATGACCTTTTTGCTAGCCTTTTCAAAGGTTTTTCATTTTACTCCTTGTTTGAAATGCAGTAACGCCATTATGCTAGTCACTCCAACCTTGAAACTTTTTATGAAAGGTGAAGCCCTCCTCTTTGAAAAAAAAATTTTGTTCAATAGCAATAAGATGAAATGAAAAACAAAATCAGATTTCAATGCAAGTTTAGATAGACTATACAGCAAAGCTTCAAAATCTCGTTTTTCAAAAAGGATGGTGAAAGATATTACTAGCAGAGCAAAGGGGTGGACGCAAAGAAAAAATGCAGGAAAAAGTGAGGAAAAGGGCAAATTGCTGGTCTTGACCTCTGGCTCTCATCTTAAGCTTAGTCTAAGGCAGGTATCTCCAAACAACAGCCCGCAGGTCGCATGCGGCCCACTGGAAGGTTTTGTGTGGCCCAGTTTCGTATTTTTGCTATAGTAAAAGTATCCTACATACTGACAACTTACCCTTATTTTGATAATCATGAATTTGATATTTTTGAGGAAGTGGTCCTTAGTGCTACTTTATCATGTCTGTTACCATTGTAGTTACAATTCGAACACTTTCAGGACATCAGCTTTAGCTAAATTTAGTTTGCTAAGATCAAAGTAGCCATTCAATGTGTGGCCCTAATTAATATGTTATTCAATGTGTGCCCCTGGTTAAGATAGTGGCATAATTTTTGACTAAGTAAGCCATTTGGGTTGGACATAGCTGGTCTAAGAGAAAGATCACTACAGCTTAAAGCTATGATTTTTCTATGTATAAAAAACAACCAGCACTAAGGGACTACTTAATGAACTACAAGAATATTGTCCATGACCAGCATGCAACCACTGAAGATTGTTTTTCTACGTCCTTCAGACATTGCACCTTATGTGGCAACCATGGCATGGTTAAACAAAGACTATCTCTGCACTCCAACATGAAGAATCAAGCTGACACAACATGTCTTGTGCAAACTATGGTATCTACATGACCACTTGTTCACTTTGCAAAAGACATTATGTGGGTCAAGCTAAAAATAAGTTTTCCATTAGATGGACCACTCAGAATGATTTGCATAAACCCACAGAAAAAGAGGAGGATGCTTTGACCAAACATGACACCCAGTAGTGTAACTAAAGGTTTGAGCCAGGGGAGGAAAACTTAGCTGAAAGGGGCCTACTAGCTAGTGTAGAGGGCACACTAGCTAACACTCAGAAAAATTTGAGAAATGATGATGAATCCGGATATAGATGGCTATACTACAAATCTACATCACCAGAAAGTATTCTGAAAAAGCCAAAAAAACAACAACCTGCTGAAAACCGAAAGAATATTAAACTGAAGTTCAAGCTAAATGGGGGCCCAGCTTTCACATTTAGTTTGCCAGGGGTACAATTCATCCCTTTGCCTTTGTCAGTTATGCCACTGATTACACCATGAAGGACTCTGTCATAAGTAACAAACTTCCTCTCTTATTCTATTGCCATAAGGTGACATTTGTGGAAAAAACTCAAAAGCCTTTCCATGTGTAAAGATAAAAACCTTTCCATGTGTAAAGATAAATGGATGCATATTTGAATAAAAGCTTTAATCAACTTGAAAAAAATGATCTTATTAGACATCAGGTGATTTTGAGTTTCATTTCTAATCAAGTTTTACTTTTACATAATCTTTATTTGTGTTGTCTGACTGATTCTCAATCTTAAACCTCTAATATGTTTTGCAACCTGATTACTGCTTTCTTTGAGACTTTGGTTACCATTCCCTTTGGTAACTGTTTTTATGTGATTACCTTTTTTTAGATTTTATTCAAATTAATTTTGTCTTTCTAATTTTTAACTTATCTTATTCATTGTTTGATTGTAGAGGTTTTTGTTTAAATATACTTTTCCTTGTTCTCTTTTTCTGCTTTAATTATATTTGTCTTTGGTTTTGAATGCTTTTAGTTTCTGATCTTATTTTGACATTTTGTGCTGGTATGTTTATTTGTTTCTTTTTTGTTTTAGGCTTTTATTTATGCTTTTCCTCTTTTGAAAAAAATTGTTATAGTGTTTTAGGTGGCTGCTGTGCAATAATACTAATGCTCACATGCATTTATGTAGACACTGCCAGAGGCTAAACCCAATGTTTGCACACTTTTGAAACAAGTAAAGAAAAACTAGTCCCGTGAATTGCAACGTGCAACTGTTACTACCAAAATGAAACTCGCCAAGGTGAGAGTTGAACCGAAAACCATTGGCACAGCAGACATAAATGCTACCACTACCAGGATGGTGCCACTTGAGTGACAAACTCAGCGTTTTATTCAATCTGCCTCACATGCGAGGTTGATCCACAGCCACTTCCTATTTTTTATACTCCGTGTACTATGAAGAGCTGATTATCATGATGCCTACCCAGTAGTAGGCGAAATATATAGCCTACTCTGCAAGACTTTAGCCTTAGTACTGATTCTTTGCTACGAAAAGATTTGACAAAAGGATAAATCCTTCTGACAGACAGATATTGATTGTTCAACAGCAATTTATTTTATTATAGCCTATATGCAGTATAAATCCCACTCCTGTGCCTACTGCTGTAACTGTAACCTATACATCTTAATCGTCGACATCACTGTACACAGCATTTTGGATGGATGTAGCCTACATCGATCCTACATTGTAGGACTCGGAGCTGATTGCCTACTTAGTACTTACTAAGAAGGAAAAAGGACGCCAACTCCAAGGAGACGCATAAAAATTAAGCCATTGAAGCATGAATTAAGCCATTGAAGCATGACATAACTCCAGCAGTGCTTTTCCCTCTGATGCCAAATAGATGCTTCCTTGTTGATTTTGCAAATGCCAAAAGGCTGTGTCTATTTTGCCTCATGAGGCAAAAGCACTGCTGGAACTATTTTGCCTTCAACCAATCATTTAGCTAAAGGGAAAATAGCTCCAGTAGTTCTTTTGCCTCATGAGGCAAAATAAAGATATATGAATTTACATTGGCAGATCAGGACTGGATCAGACCGATGATTTTCAAAAACTTTGGGGATCAGGGCTGGATCGGATTCAATTTCATCGGATCAGGACTGGACTCAAACTGAAAAATTTCACAGTCTCCTCATCTCTGAAGTCTAGTGACAAAGCCACTACTTTGGTTTCAATTCACCCTAGTTCGTTCGACTCTGCAATTAGCTTACAAATTAACCATCAACCAATTAGATGTCTTTTCACGAACTTATCATACATCATGAACAAGATAAGCATTAACTTAAATGCTCCAGGGTTTATGACACAAGTTCAACAATTTGAACACATATGAACCTGTGACTCGTAGAGTTATTAACATTTATAAAACGTAAAACATTCTCCAATTGAGAGATATTTACAGTCTTGAAGTGGGAAAGTTCATGTACAAAAGAAGTAGGACTGTGCTGCACAAAACAGAGGTGGCTGGAGTCACTTTTTCAGACTCCGACTCCGTTCCTGTTCCAAAATTTTTGAATCAAGGTACGTCAAAGTTTCAAATCTGAGAATCCGACTGCTGCTCAGACTCCGGCTACAATCATCGATCCAACCATAATTTACCCATGTTTTCACATAAGAAATGACCACACAGACTCCTGTTACTGCCGCAGTTGAAAAGTGACTCCGGGTACGGTTTTTCTTAATTTTTTGACTCCGGTCCGGATCCGGTTCCGAAAGAAATGCGCAAAATCCTGCCGGAGTTGACTCCGGTTCGCCGGATCCGGTGTCAAGCGAAATTTCTGACTTCAAGCCATGTGCGCATGCACAGAGTAATTTTCTACATATCAAATACACTGGGAAAACTGACGATTAGGGCTTATGGTTTGGTGTTTAGGTAAGTGTGTCAGCTTAGGGTGGAAAAAAAGAAAAATAATTGAGGTCCAAGAATAAGTCCAATATTTTTCAGTGGTTATAGCTGTTTCCGTACAAAAGGTTGTTGTGGGTATCTGACCTCTTACAAAAAAGTTTTAATTTACAAAACACACATCAAAAAAGTTATCGCCAAACTATTCTTTTACTCTGAGAGGCAAAACAAATGACAGGCAATAATAGGTCAGAAGTTTCGCTTGACACCGGTCCCATCTCTGGTAGGACTAAAGCTAGATGCACACGGCAGGCGTCCTATGCGTTTTTTGAGCGCATGCGTCTGATTTCGTGACGTCACGTCCTTTTCTGATGCGTCTGGTGTGGTCTGCATTCAAACAGGAACCTGTTTCTATATTGACGCATCAGACTTACTGCTCTGACTCACTTTTACTCAAACACAGACTATCAATGGTGCCATTCCTTGTGTTTTTCCACTAGATCTAGTGTTTTTTCGATTCATCTAGTGCTCTAGTTTTTTTTATGGCTATCTAGTGTTTTTTATAAGTGAGCTGAATGTAATTAATTGCACAATTTTGTGTCATTGTAACTGTAATTGAGGCCTTATTATTTAGTGCAATTGTAATTTGCTAAAAATTCTACCTAATTAAATCTTAAATTACACAAGACAATATAATTCATTTTAAGTTAAACCACTGCGAAATCACTTCGTCATCTGTTAAACGTTTCAGTGACCTGTACAAACAAACGCATGCATTGCTGCTATCTCCCGTTTTCTTTGTCACTGCTTTACAATGAGTTGCACAATGTCAGTGTTGGCATTATAGTGGATTTAACTTTTGGCATTACGACTTGCCGTTTCCTACTCGCTATTGTAGCTCGTTCGTGAGATCTGGTTTGTATCAACTTGTCATTCGCGTCA
>JGI24159J19872_10000944_pt1 | contig 29892 bp, 26 predicted proteins | sample Ectturendosymbi4_FD_19872 | JGI IMG/M metagenome (IMG submission 19872)
TATGAGTGAGCTGAATGTAATTAATTGCACAATTTTGTGTAATTGTAACTGTAATTGAGACCTTTTGATTTAGTGCAATTGTAATTTGCTAAAAATTCTACCAAATTAAATCTTAAATTACACAAGACAATATAATGTTTTGAGTTAAACCGCAGCGAAGTGACTTGGTCATCTGTTAAAAGTTTCAGTGACGTGTACAAACAAACACAAGTGTTGCTGCTATCTCCCGTTTTCTTTGTCTCTGGTTTAATGTCTATGGTTGGCATTGTAACGCACTTTCTGGCCATTTTCACTGTGTGTAAGTTTCCTTTTGTAATCTAGTGTTTTTTTAATCATGAAATCTAGTACTTTTCCGTAACGACAGAGTGGCAACACTGCTACAGACGCTGTTCAGCCTTTGTGGGAAGAAAGTAAAAACAGTGTGAGCTGCTGTTCAGCCTTTGTGGGAAGAAAGTAAAAACAGTGTGAAACCCAACTTTTTACTATTTAGTCAAGCCAGATAATGTGAAGCGAAATAATAACAACAGCGAAGGTGTGGACGGTAATGAGCAACGTATTGCAAATGTAAAAGAAGCACCTAATCCGAAGCGGACCAAATGTAATTCAGTTGCCAAAGTTAAGAAAATGGGACGACACATAACTGAGATACCGGTTCTTTTTTCCGGATGACCAAGTAATTCGTGCTTTTTTAATTTTTGTTAATGGGGGTTCCATGTCAAACGCGAAAGTATATCAAGGGTTCCACGATGACAAAAAGGTTGAAGAGCACTAGTCTAGAGTTAACTCATCTTCAGGGAAATGTTCCCTTACATTTGTTGCTCCAAACGTATGGTGTTTAATACCAGTCTTCTCTTCTGCTACGTTTACTTTCAAAAGGCAATTTAACAAACACCTATAAAATGAAAAATATTTATATGTTTACGTATCATTTCACTCCATAAAGAACATAATCTTGCCTCTACTGGTTTAGCAAATTGATAAATCCCATGTTTTTTTGTTTCTTTTCTTCGTTACCATTTCTTGTGCACATCCCATGATAGATTTACACTCCATCGTTTTTTACTTCATCAGTTTTTTAAGCTCTTACCGTCTAATATTTTCACCACACCAAATATTCTCAACATGAGATCAGACCCACTCCCTTGCGCACGTAGGCATGGTCTTTTCATCTGTAATTTTTTCTAACTGTGTTCTGATCGGTTATTTGATAGTTTATTTTCTAACTGTGCATATTTTTGTTCCAACTGTTATTTTCTACGACATGTCAATAAGTTTCAAATGGCTTTTTTTGACTAGATGACCTCCATAGTCTTTCACCAACCCTGCGTGACAATAATCTTTGTTAACACTGATCAGTTCTTTTGCCATTGTGTTTTGGCATGATGGCTTTTTGCAATGTTTCTGCTTATTAGCTGAGTCATATGAAACATTAAATCAATCTATAAAAACGAGTGTCAGTGTCAACAAACTGAGAATAGTTGTTTTCTAAATCTGATTTCATTTGAATCTCTTGTTTGGAAACTCACACTGCAAGATTCCCGCTGTTTAGTTACTTCCAAAAGAAATTTCCATGTTATTTTTATTAAATTTCCAATGATACACCAATCAGCATCCATGCTACGTATCATCTACAGCAACTTAGCAACGCCAACTGTTGGAATCAAGGTTTTACAGCTAACCACGAAAAATAAATTGCGAATTTAATCAAAAACAACGCAAGCCAGAACCAGAGGGTGTCACCTCACAAATGAAAAACAAAAACAACAGCCACAATATATATTCAATAGAAAAACAAGCCACAGTGTTTCTTTTCATTTGGTATCACACAAAATCGCGACTCCTCTCAAAACCCAGTGATCAGGATGTTGCGTGGTCCGCAGCAGGAGTGGGAAGATGTACGTCAGGTCTGTAGATAAAACAACACGGAGCATTCGGCTGTTACTCCAATAAAGTTAACATGGAAATTGCTGTAAAACACAGTCGACACGGTGAAAAAACTGCACTTACAGCAAGAACTCAACGAAACTGTTCTACTCATGTCATTAAATTTATGTATTTCTTCAGCATGAAACACTTGACAGTTCATTTCTAAGCCAGAGAAAATTACTCCACTGGAATATTTCTTAATAACAAAAAATGGCAAAATGAATCGAATAAAATGTCTTCTGTTAGTGTTTAACGAAACGTCAGTCATTTACGGTCTGTAGCAACGCACCTGTTCTTCTGGGTTTCTTGTAGACTGGGCACGAATAGAGCTGCATGCCTTGGGTTTTCTTGTCATCCTTAGGTTGGTCAACATTGATGGCGTAAACATGGACAACGGGGAGGTTGGTGAAAAGGACCTTTGGGGAGGGTTCTATCAACTTCATTTGCCTCCTGTCCCATCCAGCCCCCTCCAGATACAACCCGAACACATAAACACCCCCTGAAACAGACAATAACAGTTGAATTTCCTGCAAACATTGTGATATCACAATTGATTAAGACATTGCGGTCATCCGAGCGTGACAAACAAGATAGATTTAGATGCAACGGAACTGATAGAACGTTGTTTCCCCCATTCCTCCTAAAGTATCACAAGAGCATGGCTGTGAAAAGAGTTACAATCTATAATCCCTCAATTTCATTCCGGTGTTAAAAACATTAAGTAAACATCCATGTCATGACGTACCTATGTCAGCAGGGGGAGGTGACGTGATATCCTCCATCGACAATTTGGTGACGTCATTGTGAAGTGTGACGCTATCCAGTGCCCATCCTTTGTGAGAATGAGCACGCGTCACTTCCTGTCTCATTGCAGTGAGGAATCCCTGTGGAAAGGTCAACTGAGGTTAACAACAAGGCAGTAAGTGAAGTATTTATTGCAGATGTTGTCCCTGCCCATACCCCACAACAAATAAAACGCACAGCAAAACTTTTTTGTTCCCACAAAAAACATGTTTTTTACAAAGTGACTTAACGACCAGGGTAACTCCATTTCTGTTTCACCAATGCCCGGCATTACAACTAGAGAAATTTAAAGACATATCTTGTGTGACTTTTTATCAATTTTGTTCGGTAACGTTTTGATGCTGTGCAGAGCAGAAAATCCACCTGTGGATTGAAGAAGCCAGTCATCCAGAACTGGTTTGGTCTTCCTTCGAAGAGCCAGGTGTGGAATTGTTGATGGCGCTCCAGAAACTCAGTGAACCAGAACCCGAGGGTTGAACTTTCCCAGGAAATCTTTGAACATTGAAATTTTAATTCAAAATGGAATCCAGCGCATAACTATTAGTTGCTACAAGCGATGTTAAAATAACTTGAACCTCACCACTGGCCACACTACCACAACACAACCCGAGAGAACCAGGTTCATAATCACCTGTTCTGTTTTCAACGGTAAGCAATGAGCGCCTGCCAAAGCATGCGTTGTTTCCCATCAGTGCCTTACAATCCCTCAAAGAATACAATAATACTGAAGTCGTGAGCAGTAATCCATGCACAATGGGTTACCGAGTTATTTCAATTGCGTAACGCTTTCAACAAGTATATGTTGCCAGAGCTCACATGTCATCAAGTTTTGGTATTTTAAGGTTTACATGAAACCGAGCCATCACACAAGAACAGTAAGGACCCGATTATTCCCAAAATCTAAGTAGAGAAAGTAAGAAGTATGTAACACTGCTTCTGCTTGCAACAACCATCGTGACACAAACCTTCTGCCAAGCTTTAGGGATCCTCGCGTCATACATTTGATCGAGGGCGTCTCGCAGGTTGTCGCTCATTATGATCGTCCCATCAATGGCGAGCTTCAGGTCGTTGAGCATTGTTCGCACGAGAGTTATGACTCTCTGCATCCGGTCGATCTCCTGTCGCAGGAAGATGTTCATTGGTTGAATCGCTCCCATCTTCTGCAAACGAGCTTTGACCTGCAGGGAACAACATTCGTGTCCAAGTGAAAATACAAACAAAATCATGTTTGTGTAAGCGTAAGGTCGAGCGCAGGCACAGCTGGGCTTCACAATCGACATGATACTGTGGCATGTCATCAAGTGACGAGTTCTAAAAGGGTTTAAAATGTGAAACTGAACACATTGCTGTTATCTTAAAAGCGTGTGTTTTGAGTTTACTTTTCTGTGTTTGTCACACAATCGCCCTTGTCAATGCGCATTTGTGACGAGATGATGGGAATCATGTGATACAGAGGTTGTCCGCCTCTTTTATGGTCCGTGCCACAAAAGACTTAATCCTTTCATTTCCTTGTTAATAATTTCTTTTAAGGAAGAAACTATTTCATTAAACTCTAGCGTAATTGCAATCGACAACCCCAGTTCATAAACTACAGTATATATATCAAAAGCTGTCAACAAATTCTTCGCATTTTTAACAAAAGCTTGGTTTGCTGCAATAAATCTTCTTCCCAAGCCTGTTTTTGGATGTCTGATGATTAAGTCAGACAGATTCTGCGTCAGAATCAGTTTTACTTGCGCCGCTGGCCACGAGGCTACTTTCGCAGTGAATGTTAAACTGGTGGCGAGTCAGTGGCACAACCGCGTGTGAACTCTTCCCTTTGCCGAGTACAAGGCTGGACTTGCCGCAAGTAACGTTTTCCAAGTCTTCGGCATGACCTGACCGGGAATCGAACCCAGTCTGCCAGCTTTGCAACCCGTGCTCAACCCCTTGTACAATATGGCTGGCACATTTGATCTAAAAATACCAGTGCAAGCAAAAACACTTGCGTTAGTGTGAGATCTGAAGAGACGCACAATACTGGAAAAAAACTTAATACGTCCTTTTGCTCTTGCATTGTGTGGACAAAACGGAGTTTGCTCCGAACAATAGTTTCTAGTGTTTTTGCAGAAAAAGATGCAACGATATTTTCGCCATTATTCGATGAACTTGCATCAGTAATGGAGAAAGGTTTAAGAACAGATCTCGGTGTCAACAGCTTCCTCAGAAAAATGATTTAGGATCATTTCTTTCCCAACACTTGAAATAACTGTTTCGCAACAGAATCACAAACAGAGTCCCACCAAGCGTCTCACAAGCAACACCCCACAAACATAAAGTTTGAAATATGTTCAGAAAACTTTGAAAATCTTCGAAACTTTTAATTTCTTTACGGTTCTTATTATCGATGGCGTTTCAAGTCTTTCGGAATCACCCTGATCAGTAAGTAACAGGTTAGTAATTACACAGACCTCGTGAGGAAGAAAATCTTCAGGAAGTTTTTCAAGCATTTCGTCGGCCATCCTCCAAACAACAGCCTCCCTCGTCTCACCGGCTCCTCCACTACTCTCCTTCGGTTGGATGCTCACTATTGTTCCGAGACTGTCGTTCGCCATATTTGTCTGAAAAGATTCAGGAAAACTGTTGATTAAATTAAACGCTCTTACCTTTACAGTGCAAGATTCATACTCGTATAACGTGAATACTTCACCCTAAGCAAGAAAATTTTTACAATCAATGTTTCAAACAACCTGGATTGCTGGGTGGTCATAACTAACTCTATTCCGTCCCGGATGTATAAGTTGAAACACAAGGAAGAAATATTTTCTTAAATGCGCTGATTTCAGGAAACAGTTCTCGAATGATTTTAAAGCTACAAGCTATGAGTGAGCAGAGCATCCGATATTTGGATTTTATGTTGCTGTACATAAATATTTATAAAAGTGGTTCACTCTCACACGAACCATGTAGAATACCGTGATGTTATAACGACATAAGTTACGTTATACCTAATATTTGGCGAAACACTTTTCTGCCTTACCTGATATGTGATGTCAGCATTAGGATGAAGGCCAAACACTTCTGGGGTATCCACAAGAGGTAAGCTGTCGATATAGTTGTGAAATTCCTGACTTGTTTTCCCTTTCGGAATGACGTAACCTGCGTGGATGGCATTTTGTTATTTGCGCCTCGCAGGAGCAACTACATCGAAGCTCACATCCGTTTCTACGATAAATTCTTGCACGGGTTTGTTTGAGCTAAAGGTTGGATGTCGTTGTAATTTACACGTTGCAGACACTTGTGATACTTTCAAGCAGTCAACACATGCTAAGTACAAATATGCCCATAGACCACTAAGCGCACGTGCTGGGTGAGAGAGACAGCGAACAGAAGAGAACATTATTCCAACAGCCTTGAAATGGAATTTTCAACAACATTAGTTACTCTTCATGAGATGCCGAGAGATTCAGTTAAAATTTGATGTTAATCTTATTCAACAATCTTTTTGAATAAGATTTGCATTGCTGCATAAGGAAGGAATATTTTCTTAAATGCGCTGATTTCAGGAAACAGTTCTCACATGATTTTGAAGCTACACGTTATGAGTAAGCACAACATCCGATATTAATATCTAGCACGCTAACAACTTCACTTCCCAAAGCATAGATTCTGTTCAAACCGGATGGACACTGACCTGTGTAGAAACTGAACTTGTCCGAGAACATGTGTTCACCAAACCAGACCTTGCAATACGTGTTCAGCAAAACTTTGTCCAAATCGTCAGTCACTCGGCCTCCATATTGAATCTCTCCGAACATGTACCTCACCGTCGTCCATGACACTCCCTGTGAAGAAGGTGATGAGCATTTTGATAAAACGTTCTTCAGACACTGGATCAGTTGATGAATAAAAAGCTTTTGCAGTGAGTGTCATGTAAGCTGCAGGTCAGCAAATTGTTGTCAGAACAGTTTAAAATCTTCAACGTTGTCCTAAGACAGGCTCAGGAAGCAAGCTGCAGCTTTGCTCGACTGCTGAGCAAACACTTGAGAACATATCACTCAATAGATTCAAATAAGCAATGCATTTACGTGAGGGACAATTTTCCATTTCTTATGTCAAATAAAATATGCATTTATGATATGTGAGTGAACGAGACAGTAACAACCATGAATTAGTAAGTTTTTGTAAAAACAAAAATGAATAGAGAAGATTTAAATGCCAAGTATGTGCCACGTACAGCACTTGTGGTTTCAGATTCCATAAGTGTCTCAACACGTAACGAGTGTACTGAAGGTGAACAGCAGCGCTGTGCAACATGAGTAAACGTTTCTGTTCATGAAAACCCACTCTAAGTTATTTTCGGTTGGGTTAACGCAATTCCAAGACAGACAAAAAAATATAATTACAGACATTGAAGTTGATTTTATACTTTTAACATAAAATAAGGACGCAACAAATTAGGCAACAAACATACTTTTTTGGCGTCAATATCGTCCAAGTGATTTTGAACGAATTGAACACTGGCACTAAAATCTGATTGGTTGAACTCATACGGAATGTTCCACCCGAGTGGCCCGAATTTTCTTCTTTCTTGGACGGTCGTGTGAAGGAATGCGACACCGTAAAGGATCGATTTCCATTGAGGCATGTTGGAAATATCCAAGAATTCCTTTCAAAACATTGGTCAGGAGATTTAAGGAATGTTCACTAATCATATTAAGGATGGTTGCTTTTACTGCTTGTTGAAAGTGGTCATAAGAAGCAGATGCTTCTGTTGTTCATTCAACTGAATGTTCGAATGCGCTGCGTGTTAAATTGCGAAGATTACTGGACGTGTTTTAACCTCAGATTATTTCCTTATATCGCAGCAACAGACTGAAAAATCATTTTGCTTCTTGAATGAATACACACAAAAACAGAAGCATTGTAACACCTGAGTGACGCTGTTGTAAGTTCGCTTGAGGCCTGCCTTCACTCCCTGAGGTGGCTCGTTGGTGAATTTTATGCTTGTTTGAAGAAGATTTATAGGAAACTTCTTGTGAACTTCCGTTGTAATCCATGTTCGATAGTTCTCATGTACGCTTTCTGTGTTGGTGAGCTGCATTGGATAAATATCAAGTACACAAATTAAAATTGTTTCACAATTACAGAAACAGCTAAAATGAATACCGAAATATAAAATAAAGTTGGTTAAACTGATGGATTTAAAAAACAGGCCGATGTTTCAAAGGTTAAACAGCGAGCTTTCATCGGGGTAGATGACAAGTATAATGAAGAAGTCACTAGAAGTACCAGTCTGAAGAAAGTATGGTCAGTGAAACGTATAGATAAAAATAAAAAGATAAAATCCAAGGAATTCCAGCATGCAGGAAAATTGAATAAAAAACAAGCAAGACAACAACGCAGTCAAAATATCAGCCAAAACACACAAAGGTTGCTTAGCAAAGATTAGAGAATGTATCTGAAAAGACTTTTCATGAAGAAAGTGCAGTGTTTATAAACATGCAATTCGGTGAAGTGCCTTTCTCGATATTCATTTTCAAGCGCCATCATTTCTGTAAGCGACCAGTTCATTCTGTGTCAAACTTCAAGTGCATATTTTGCTAAAGTATTTTTTTTCTTGGCAAAAGTTCGTAATAAACTCATGTGTTTTTTTTCACGTTTACTGAAAGAACTCTTTGTTTCATATAGGTACATTTGGTTGCAATCTCCCCACGAAGCGCTGTAGACAAGTCTGATACTGGCACTGTTACTAACATTTATTTTACAAAAAATAATCATTTTGTAAAAACGTTTCATATTACTCTTTATTTTTGTTAGCCTACGTGCGGTATAGGTCATTGCCGAATAAAGGAATGATGTTAAGCAAACGCAGTATTTCATGTAATTTCGCGCAAAAGAAGGAGGTGGCGTCTACTTCGGACACAGTCGAAAAGGTACAAACATTTTCAAGTAGCTCATCCATGTATTCCAGACCGAGGTGACAGTTCTGCAACAACAGCCAACCTCCATCTTGGAAGCACTGTGTGAGCAGTCTTCGGGCGTGCACCTCTTGTCCCTGACCCATCGATATGGCGCGGCAAGCTGCAGCAAAAGCGTGTTTAGACTTACTCACTGCCACATATCTTGAGGAAACACGACTGTACTTTAAACTCACGTGTTGATTTTGACTTTGCCAGGCGCTCAATGTTTTCTGTAGGATCGGAGCCCATGCTGAGGAAACATATCATCGGNTTCCTGTTGTCGGACTCCGACAACATGGCGTCCATATCCAGGACCACTGACTCAGCATATTTTAACCCCAAAGATTGAGCGATATAATGACGTGCCTGCAAGTTATATTTTTGGGCAAACTATGCAATAACTGGGAAGCATATCATTTCTGTTTACATTGATTTATTTTTTGTGTTTCTAAAGACGTATCATTGCTCTGTGAGAGCTGCAAGCTTCAAATTTTCTATAGATAAGCTGAAGGATAAATAGTCTCAAAATTTATTTGAAAACCTGCCTTATCAACAAAATGTACAGTCCATAAACGTTTATGCAACAGAACTTTAGAAATGAATTTAAAAGCAGATTTTGCAGACACTGATCATTCGTATTGTGTTTCAAGAATGCGAAACAAGTATTGTTTGATGGTAAAGTTGTACTCAGCAGTTTGGAAACGCACCTGAGCGATGGTCCGGTCCGGGCACCAACTCCGTATGAGCAGAAGTTTCCGGAATGTATCCAAAGAACTGCTGTAGCCATCCGGGATCACAGCTTCCTCAGGAGCCTCCTCATCGAACCACGCCTTCCAACCCTTCACAAAAATCACTTCATATTACTGGCAGCAACGATTACTCCACAGCTTTGAAGTGTTTGCCACGGTGCGATTGTGAATGTTCAAGATGTAGACGATGTGTGCATGTGTGTTGTTGTGTGCAGGTGTGTTGTGTGTGGGGTTCATCGAAAACGGTAGTGCACCTAGTTTGATAACTAAAAATTAATAAAAATCATTACAAAATATTGGAATCGCTCAAAAAATGCAGCAAATTGTTAAATTCAGGAAACATTAAAATGCTTACAAAGACAGTTTTAAAAGATCAGGTGCTCTTGATATAAAAAAAAACGAAAAGCGTTTAAAAAATCGCAAACGTTGCAACCAGAACCTCCGCGGAAATTTTTCAAAGGGAGGAAAATCAGCAAGTCATGTTTGCATCGTGTTTTGATATGTTAGGAAAGCGCACGACCACTAGAAAGCAGGAACTGAAAAAACTTTTATATTTACATCAGGCCCAGACTGGTGGTCCATGCTACAGTGTTGTAAAACAACACAAAAAATGTTTGATCGCAACACACGAAAGGGAAGGTGCTACACAACAAACACAGAAACAACGCAGCAGCAACGACTGACATTAGCATTACATAGTGGCACAAAAAGGTTGAAGAAAGATGCACACAGTTGAGTAAATGCATACAGACCATTTCTGATAAACAATTCAAATGAACTTAGTATATAACTTGGAGGAATCAAATAGGGGGGGCATTGATAAAGATTTAACACATACCCTGTCGTTTCTGCTGATCTGGTTAAGAAGTTGAGAGAACTGGGGCAGTCTGCTCAATTGCACCAGATTGAGCCAAGTCATGTCTTGGATCCATTTCTTGGGTTTTGCCTCCACTGCGTTCAGGTCCAGGGACGCCCCTCCTGCGATTTATTTATAAAAATAAGTTAAAAGCATTTGGATACAGAGAACTATTTACTTTGTAAAGAAGGGAGCTTACCTTTGATAAAAGTCTGGAACTCATCATGAGATAGATATCCTCTGTTCAGATCGATTTTAAGAGCGAGTAACAGAGTGTACAAGAACTTGTGGTTCTCATACAAGCCTCTTGCCGTGTATTTGAACACAACATAAGTCAGGTAGTCAATGATGTTGAGGATACGTTTGGCAGGAATCGGTGACTTTGCGCTTCTTTCCAGCGACTGGTCAAAAAGGCCTAAGAATTGTCGCAGAGAGGTCTGTGCACAGAAGCATGACGCACAGTGTGATTTGACAAAGTTCAGCATAATTTCATTTCACGCTTTTTGCGTGTTGTTTACAATGCACTTTTTGTAGACTTCAACATTTCAATCTTTCCCAAAATTTCATAGCATTACTGCTATTTCCTAAATTAAAAATCTGATGAAAATTTTTATAAGAACTTTCAGTAGTTAGTGCACATATTGAACAGCAAGTCAAAATTAAAAAACATTACTTTTGTGCGGACATGAAACTGACAGAGATGATTTCGATCAAGCTGAGAAACAGACTGATCGACTTTTTTATGCAAATTTTTCAGCAGATCATGACAACATAAGCAGATAGTGGCTTAAATGTAATATGATTACCTTGATGAAGAAAATGGTACAATTGCAAAACCAACCCTAAAAGCGAAATACCTGATACATGACGTCGACCAAACTCATCTCAACTATCAGGAAGTAGAGAATGGATCCTCTGGTGGCAACAGGCCTGTACTCTTCACGAGCAGAATTGATTTTGATTTCAGTCTCTGCTGCGATCGACAATTTTTCACTGACTTCTTCAGCAGTTTGTTTCGTCGTCTGCAAACCATGATTCAATTCAAAGTTCGCGTGAGGCGTTGTTGATGTTAGCCAGGTGCAACGTGCCAGTTATGCGAATAATAACAGAGCAAAATGCTTGCTTATATCAGTTTTTTTAAGGTGTTTTAGGGACCCGCTTCGGATCCCTAGAATTGAAAATCGAGTCCCTAGAATCAGGGAAAATTATCATCGGGCCTCTAGAATCAAAGAAAATCAGGTCCCTACAAGTCCATACCGGGTACCTAACAGTTTCCTTTAAAAAACCTGCTTATATTCATGTTCGTTAACCTCTAACATTACAAACTCATACCTGCAGCACTTGGATGAGCGATTCGTCATCAACCAATGAGCCTTTGGTCGACGTGAGGCGGTAGAGAAGATTATCCTCCAGTTCCTGCATCTTTCTTTTGTTAGCAGTAACCTCCGTCATCAACGCCACTCTTTCTGCCTCTAGTTCCTGTGAGAGGGTCGAGTTGACGTCATAATTGCACTCGATTAATCAATTCTGCTTTTCATCACATACACTAGCAGTTCGATGTACTTGTCAGTTTTATCTTTTCCTTTTTACAAATGTCAAATCTTTATTCAACGTTCTCACTCATACATGCAGCACACGGCATCAGTTATTTGTTCACCAAAACGGGAAAGCACCTGCTTCTCGGTCAAGATAACTCGTCCCAGCAACTGGTCTTCCAATCCTTTCATAGTTACAGTGAAGTCAATGACGGACGTCCTGGCGTAGATCTCTGGCGTGTATGCTGGGTTCGACAGCTTGGTTGTTATGTACAGTTTGAAACCTTTCATTACATCAACTTCTTTGTCACCAACTTTCACCTGCACCAATGTTTAGAAACAATGAGGCGACTACAACGGAAACACGCACGCAGAGTTTTTGTATCGTTTGTTTTTATCAAAATCATAAAAACGTTGATAGCAACGGAGGTGGTACTTTACAGAGATACGAGGGAATGACAGCATATGATAACGATACCACAAGTTCCTACTGCTGCCAGTGTTGCAAAACCAAATAGTTTCTTGTGAAGCTTATCAGAGCCCAACAAGGAAATGCAATCTTATCTCAAATGTGTATCGCTTCTTACAGTTCTTACAATTGGAAGTCCAAAAATGGTTGAAAATGATCATGTTCGTAACGTTCTTATTTTCCTCGTCTAGTTGAACGCATTTCACGTGGAGATAGAGTATTGTTACGGCAAAACGTATTGTTTTTACGTAACAATACTCTAACTCGCACATATTGTGTTGTTACGAAACATCGCACCTATTGTTACGAACAAAGCATCTTCCTGACCTTGAAAGTTGACCCTGATTTAATGAAGTTTTGTTCAAGAACGTTGTCCAAAGCTGGATCCAGTTCTTCTCTGACATCCTCAATGATAAGAGCGCGACCTAGTGACAGGGCGTCCTCAAGATGAGTGCGGAAGTATTTGTGGTTAAGTGAAGTGAGCTGGAACGAAATAACATTTAAGTGAAGTGAGCTGGAACGAAATAACAGTTAAGTGAAGTGAGCTGGAGCTTAAAACAACTTTAAAGAAATTAACCGAAACATAGGTGCGAGATATCAATCTGCCAAACAGGAACAAAACTTATGTCGCCAGATTCACCTGCAGCTCATTGTCTTTCTCCCTATTTTTTATCCAAATTTTTCCTTGTCCCTGTGGATCAATTAACAATGGATATCTTGTTGCCTTGGTAACGATTATGCCATTTTGAACGGACAATTCGTCGTTTGGAAGACCTTGCAGATTCCACTCCCCAATAGTTGGGTTGTCGACCAACATCCCGATGATGTTGATGTCCTTAAATGTAGAAGTAGAAAATTCTTTAGAATTTGATTGATTGAGATTATTGTGATGAAAAAAACACTGCGGGAAAATAAAAAAAACAATACGTTTGCAGAATTATTTCAATTTAAACTTTTGAAAAACAAAGCAAAACAAAATGCGAGACTTGATAATAATTGTGATTGTGGAGTTCCGCCCACCTGTAAACAAACCTTGTTTCATCACTAACATCTTGCACAGGTTTTTTAAAGGCGTTTTAGGGACCCGATCCTGGTCCCTAGAATCAGCGAAAATTATCATCGGGTCCTTGGAATCAGAGAAAATCGGGTCCCTACAGGTCCATACCGGGTACCTAAAAAAACCCTGGTCTTGCACGAGGCTTTCATGACGTTTGCGGGGCTTAACGTACGTTGACCCTGACCAAACAAGTTCTTAAGCGTTAGAATGTGTTTGCACTGCTCGTGGAAAGAACATTACGTTCCTGCAACTTCCGGAAGTGAACCAGGGTTTGAGTACAGAGGCTTTTGACAAGTTTGGAACATACTCTTTCTTTGACTAGACATTACGCGAGAATTGCTGCTGCATATGGACGTTTAGAAGCAAGTAACTATGAACCTACAAACACTGCCATTGCAAGGTATTGCTTCGGAACATTTGACTTGTATGAAAGAAACGAGCTTTATTTACGCACACCATGATTTAATAACTGCTTAGGTTAAACAAACCATGGGATGAGAACAAAGAGCGATTACTTCAGAAGCCTAAAAAACCATCCAGGAGAGATTTTACTTTGTGACATTTTCCTCGCGATAGAAAGCCACGAATCCATCACTTATGCGCTATCATTCAGTTTCTTGGATCTTGACACAGGAAAGTATGGGTTTACTCATCGTGAAGTAACAAGCGGATTTTTTGTGTTTATTCCGACCGATACGTAAAGTACCATTCAGAGGCAGTGACGAAATATAACGTGTGGGGGATTTCCAGTTAAAAGCAGCTTGAAATGGTTGAGTTGTTTCAAGGCGTTGCGCTCTTTTCGCAGAAACTGGTGAGTTCGGCAAGAGCGCTGGCAATTCCTGTCTCAATGTTACACAAAGATGGTGGTAACTAAAGCACTGACCTCGGAGAAAGGTATCTCGTTTGTCATCATTTCGTTCTTCCATTGCTTAAGTAAAAGATCTCTGAAGTCCTGATTGAAAGGTCCAGCGTAAGAAAGAAAGCCTGTCGCCAACAGGACGTCTCCAACCAAGCGATGTATCTGGTCTTCAAACTTCTTACCGGCGGCTTCCCATCGGATCTAGTTTGATCAAAAAAAATTGTTTTGAGATTACATTGTAAATAATTGTTTTTCACGCGGTCGCCTTAACTATAACGCGGTTGTTCGATATTAAGCCAACATTTTGCCAGAACTTTCCACAGAAAGACCTTTTCTCCTCCCAGTCCTTCAATGAGAGCCATGGCGTTGGTCATTTTCCTCCGACAGGTTTCTGCATCTTCCACTAACATCTGCTTGTGACTCATTGCTTTGTCATATTGAGCCTGAATATACACGTCATATTTGACTTCGCTCTTATGGTGACGCAATAAAAACATCAATCATTAACCGACCTGAACTTCATCAAGTTGCTTCTGTTTCTCGTCGAGTGTGGCTTGTGCAGCGCGAAGATCAACCATTGCTCGCTCCAACTTCGCTTCTTGCACAGCAAGGTTGGCCTGCGCGACACTCGGCTTGAAAATGCGGTGACAGTCGCTTAACTTGTATCGAAATTAACCTGTACCTTAAGAGGCAGAACTTCTTTGTTGATTCCGAAGAAATAAGCCATGGCCTCTGTCCAGGAACACAATCCGGCCACGTTCCCACAAACTTTCTTGGCCGTTTCCAAATTGTAATCCTCCATTTCCAAGTAAGGTTGAAGTAGTTCGACCATTTCTTCAGTGATCGAATCCTAACATAACATATTCAACCTGTTCGCGATCCTCTTGTAATTGCTAAATTTTTATCAACTACGCAAAACAGGTCAATCTCACTAAGGACTTGGCCATTAAGCACGTTGATAAATAGCAAATTAACATCAGCAACAAATTGAATACTTTTGGGAAGTTAAGGAGCATTCCCAAAAACTGGGACTGATTCATCAGTTTCAAAGCTTCATTCCAGGAAGGCTTGGGGCAAGGTCGCTCTGCATCTAACTCAAGATTATTCAGCCTTCTTCTCATCAAGATCAACACACAATCCATGATCCGCATGATCAAATGAGGTGGTTTGCCCAACTTCCTCACAGTTGCAATGTCAGCTGGCTTGATAGTCTGAACAAGCAACAAAAATAATCCACCGTTATCATGAATCTGCACGAGAAGCTTTTATTTTCCGATCAAATAATCCACATGAAGTCAGTGCAGTTCTTGAGCGTGATCATATTTTTTACTATGAAGCTTACATACAGAAATATATCAATTAAATATTCGAGTTTATTGTGAAAGTGCTTCGTGCTTGGCGAATAATTAACGCTTCTAATATCTGGGAAATTGTCTTTTTTAATTTTGTAGGTGGGTTTCCTGTTTTGTTGGTTAGGGTCACAACGATTGGCGTCATTCCGACTTGCACTATTTACAGGGGGGCAGCTGCAAGGGGTAAATAACTCAGTGGGTGCGGATCGATCCTTCAATTGAGAAACACTGCATCATTGATCTCTGGTGTGCACAGCTCTCTTGACGTATACTCTTTACTGGCAGACACGCACACGAACTTACTTGCAAAGCAGCTTCAGCTTTTTCCAGGGCTGGTTTGGCTGCGGCCAGTTTTGCTTCAGCAGCGCCCTTGTCTTTATTGATCGCGTCCACAATCATCTGGGCTTTGTCTTTGACTTTCTGAACTTCCGCCTTCACCTTCTCAGCAGCTGTAGCTTTTTCAGTGACAACTTTAAGCACCTGGGTACAATGGCCATTAATGTACTTTTGTTTTTGAACATATTCCTAAAACACATGAACTCGCCTGACCTCGTCTGCTTCCTGTGACGCAACCGCGAGATCTTTCTCCTTCACAGCGAGTTCTATGGACAAAGCACTGACCGACTTTTCAGCCTCAATCAACTTATCCAGGCCGGTTTTCATTCTCTCAGAAAGGACTCCGATCTCGCCCAGTTTCATTCTGAAAAACAAAAAAGTTTTAACCATAATTTTGAAGAAGTCTGATGTGTTCCAACCGTTGATATTCCCCCAAACATCAAATGTCCCCCCAAACATCAAATGTCTCCCCCACACATCAAATATCCCCCCACACATCAAATATCCCCCCACACATCAAATATCCCTCCACACATCAAATATCCCCCACACATCAAATGTCTCCCCCACACATCAAATGTCTCACCCGTAGATTGTTTTGTATCCTGTGATAAAAGACAAGTACGATTTTGGAGTCACGTGACAGGAGCGTCGGAACCGGTCAAAGTATTCAACACATTTCTCTGACACGAGATCCTGCACTGATCCCATCACCTGGAAAACAAATGCATTCGTGAAAGCTCCTTTCAAACAGATTCAAGCCAAAGGTTCCATCAGCCCGTTGGATAGCCCTGCGCACCTGCACCATCTGCGCTTTTGTCTCAGGCGAACACTTGATATCATACTCGGCCAAGAAATGTTGCGCCACTTGAATTAGGGCCTGCCGAGGCCATCTCAGGAACCAGTCCATGGTGCAGCCAGAAAACAAACCTGCCAAGGTAACAGTGATACAAGATTTAAGTGTTTGGCTGTTTTTTGTTTTTGCACAAAAAAGCAACTTTTCGTTCAGCAAGTGACAGAATCTAACCAATCTTTATTTTATGACGTACCAGGAAACTTGAGAGAGCGACCTCTGAACTTCTCACCAACCGGCGAGAAGCACAAAACAACGTGGAGGTTCGCTCGCGCTCTGGACAGGAAGAACTCATACAGGTTTTCAGGGGTGGGGGGGCGCTTCGGATATTCCTTTTTCATGACTGGTATCAGCTCCATTGTGATCTCATCAATCTCATCTCGAGCAAACAAACTGGAAATCTGGACGGAAAAATTAAACCGTCGTTCACAGCAAACAATATCATCGTTGACATCATATGTCTCCCTAGCCTATACTAATTGGACAAATCAACACCAAGGCAATGTTTTCCTTTCCGATTTTTTTGTGGAAAAGAAATTTTTTGAAACGACTTATCATTTCCAAAATGGTATATTTTTCAAAACCTGATTCTTTGCGAAATGTTTTATTACAAGCATAAACCTAACGACCAGTAACGTATAGCAACGGATGCACCATCGTTTAATATCGTGACACAAAACTACTTCGCCCACTATCTTTGCAGCAAAGTTGCGATAATAAAGCATTGATTTTTGGAGGTCTACAAGAACCAGAAAGCACAAACGCCTGATGCTTTTTGTTCTTGTATTTCCAGATAATGATTTCTGAACACAAAGTATAAAATTATTGACCAGGGTCTTACTTCACCAGACGCCAGTAAATTGTTCATATATTCCAAGAATCCTTCGTCCTTTATCTCGTTGTCTGTGAAAATAAACGTCACACCTTGACCATCTTTACCGGCGATTTTGTACAAAACCTTCAAATCTTCCAGCAGGTTGGTCGCATTGTAGGTTCTGCAATTTAGAAACAATAAATTTAACGATTTGCAATTTATCTATTTCAGCTGCATTAACAGCACAGCGTGTATCATCTGCTGTAATAAACTGCGCTTAGTGGATAAAATAATTACGTCACATTCTTTTCTCTAACTTATTTATAATCATACATAGTGTCGATTAGAAGCAACATAGTAAAATAAAAGTATGAAGTCAAGCCATGTATAAAAAAACACTGCATACTTGAGGACAGTGAGTGCTCCCGGAAAATATGGCAGTTGAAACTGTCGCTTGATCTAAGTGAAGCAGCACCAAAAAATGGTGTGATTATTTAAATGTGTGGATGAAGCGTACCTGCTCAGCGTGATTTGAAATATCTTGTAGCCTGCTATGAAAGAGGCCAGCCTCGTTAAGGACTGCTTCCCTGACCCTCCAACTCCCACCAATAGGGCGTTGCCACGTGGAAGGCGAATGATTCTTGATATCCTCATCAAATGTACCATCGCATCCTGCATGGGAAAAATAATTTCCGTAAATGGAGGTCGTTTGGTAAAGATCAATGATTTATCATTGATTATAAAAAATAATGATCAGACATTTAAACTGTTAAAAGCTGGTATGGAGGTTTTGAAGTAAAGATGCAATATTCTTTTAGTGCCGTTATTTTCAACCAATGTTCTGTGCCTCAAAAAAGGTTGAAAAACACTGTTCTTGTGAACACTGTTACCTCGTCCAGTGAAATACAAGCAAAGAACTTTACTGGATGAGTCATAAACATTTTGCTGAAAACATATGTCACCCAAAACCTCGTGTTCATCTCTTGAATGTCTTTGATGACATCTAAAGATTTTAATGACATTGTTGGCGCCGGTGAAAGTATTTTGCTTCAGCAATCATCCATACCTTCCCTGAAGCATTTGCATCAATTTTAAATTAGACAGTATTCACATTATCATCTAAATCAAACAGTATCAGTCTCAGGAAAATATTTCACAGAAAAGGAACAAGAACTGGTCGAGGAAGCCAAACGATATCTCCGGATATTGTCTACATCTCTTCAGCTAAGCGCCAGAGTTCTAACATTGTTGAGCTGTTGGACGATGGGTGGAAACTCTTCTACTCCGACGCTGAGCCAGCAAAGTATACCCAGGCTGGAGTGGGTATGCTTGTATGTCCTCAGCTGGCGGACTGTGTTGATGAGTGGATTCCATTGAGGGAAGGGTGTGCATGTTGAAGTTGCCAGACCGCTCCCTGTGTTTGATATAAGCACATGGCTCAAGTGCATAGTACCAGGAATTAGTGGAGGAAATTGGCGATGCCCTGCGAAGGGTTAAAACCAACAAATCCAGAATGTTTGTGAAGGACTTCAATGCTCCCTTTCTAAACGACGTTGTGGTATGGAAGGGTGCGATTGGTCAACGTGGCAATGCTGACGTAAATGGAGAAGTTCTTCTGCAACTGTGCTGTAACAACGCACTGTACATCATGAACACTTTCTTCCAGCAAAGAGATGTGCACAAGCCACCTGATGCAGGTATTCCTTGGGTCATCGGGCAGTGATTGGTTTTTGTATAGTTTCAGCTGACTTGTTCCGTTCAGTGTCGAGTATTCGTGAAAGCAGTGTCGGACGAGTGTAACGTCTCGCAGAAGTCACATGCTGAGGGGACTGCTGGGATACCGCAAGGCTTTCATAACATTCAAGTGAACTGCGCGCAGTTATTGGATGTTTCCGGCGTTTTGGGAGCAGATCATTTTCGAGCATGGGGCATTTCTTGTCAGCAAGCTGCTGGTCAATAAACAACGCGAGTCTTTCAACCATTGATACGCGACTTGAGATCGAAAACCACTTTAGAGCACTTTCCGCAAATGCAGCCCACCAACTTTTCCACAATTTTGCATTCCAAGAGGAAGAGTCTAATTTCATGTGATGTTTACATATTTCCATGTTTCTTTGAATCAAGCAAAATTTACAACGATTTTTTTCGTGTACAGTAAAAATTCAAGCTTTTCTGTCATGTGCACCAATGCAGAGCCGATGGATTTTCAAAAGAAAATTTAATCATAACTTTATCATTCCATCAATCATCACCTTGAAGAATACAAGATCCATCTTCCCCCCTCTGACAGTTTCATTGTATTGTTCAAGAAAACTGTTCAACCTCTCTTGCATGTCCGACAGTTCAGGCACAAGCTCATAAACCTTCGGAGCAACTGGCTCAAAATCTTCTGGTTCATCTCCTGCAAATAAACAATGTTGAAAGGACGGTTTGTTCTCGCACTGTTTGTTCCTGGCTGGTGGGATAACAGGAATTAATTCATGATTTCATTCAATATTTGATGAAAAAATATATGCAGAAAATAGAATATTTGAAGAAAGGGCTGATGCACAAATCTTTTCCAACAGTCAGGATGTGATTCTATGACGTCACAGTGTCTGCTTCAGCGTCTGGCGAGGTCGACCGGAACTGTTCGAAAACCACTCGCTGCGTTCGCTGCAGCGGATGAATTGAAACAAGTTCTGACGCTATCTAGTCGAACACAGACACCGCTAGAGGCTGAAGCAAACGCTGTAACGTCACAGAGTTAGATGCAGACCGCTGACAAACGCACTTACCGTACCTGTCGATACTTGTACTGCAACAGTATACTGTATATACCGTACTTACAAGAAGATCTGTAACTACTAATTCATCACTGTAACCGGAAAACTTGCGATAAGTGATGTACCAGCAATGCACATAGCATATCACACATTTTATATCAGAATACTCACGTGCACGAAAATCATTAAATAAATAACAATAACAAAGACGGCAGTGAACATATCACAGCTTTCTGGCGCACAGCAGTCGATACGTTGAACCGACATTTGCAGTAAAGAAGGTGAATTTATGAAATTCAGCTGCATATCCTTCAGTAGCCATGTATGCTGCTTCGTCATGTATTTTACAGCTTGTCCTCTGACAATCCAGCATCCAGAGAGTTTTTGTTTGCAACAATACAATAAAGCAGTAACTTTCCCTTCGAACATTCTGCACAATTGCAAATAGTGCAACCGGCTTCTCACCAGTCAGTTCGGGAGCGTCGCGGAGAAAATCAACGAAGAAGGGTTCATCCGCCAACTGGGCGCCGAACTCATCACCAAGCTCATCATGGATGATCTGTCAACAAAGACATGAACAGTCAGTTTGTCAATAAACGGTATTTTTCCTGAAGTATTGGTCTTGAGTCAGTTCAGTTCAGTTTATTTCTGCATCCCGACCAAGCACAGGATGCTGAGTCAAGACGTCTTTGAGTTAGTCACAAAACAAAACAGATCCATAGGAGTGTTGTTTATTTGATTTAAGTTTATCTGAGTGTTTAGGGTACAACCCTTTCGCTCGCAACAAGACCAAGAAATCGCACAAAAACTGCTCTAACAAAGAGTTGCATACCAATTTCTGCATCAAAAAAGTCTCTGTTTTTCATCTTTTCGATGAAATACTACTTTGCATGTGTAACTTATTCCAGTGAGATAAGCATCTCGCTTACGTAGTTTGGGCGAGTGGCGATTAGGATTTTTAGACAAAACAATAGCAATTCACGTTTGAGGTACAAAAAATAAGGAATAACTTTTTCATTACATGTTGTTCCTCATCACTTAAATGTGCATCAACTGTGCTTTTCACAGTAAAGCAATCACAAAGATTGTTCGGAAGGAACGACCAATAACTATTAAACAACCACTGATCTTATCACAAGTTTTTCGGTTTTATAACGCATTTATTTAAAGCAGATAGTTACGAAGAAAAGTTTTCAATTCCTCACAAAAAAGATAAAGACTGGGAAGTTGACGTTTAATTTAACTTTCATTTCATGTTTGTTTGAAAATAGAATGTCAAAATACAAATCTGCGGAAGATAAACTCTTTCAGTGAAACGGCCTTAAACGACAATAGATTTTTGGGCATTTTGTAGTCTTCAATTTTCATCAGTGCCGTAAATACAATTTGACGACATTGTTGACCAAATTTCGTACCTTGTCAAGGTTTTCATCAAACCACTGCTTGTCAGGCATGTTTGTGAAGCGGTCAGCGATCACTCGTTGGCATTCATGCTTCCATAGACTGAGCAGAACTTCGGTGGAGTTTGCAATTTCGTCGTCGACCAACAGAATGCCCTGCACGAAAACAATGTGCAATGGTGGACAGTTCTTTCGTATTTATTGCTATCAAACATAAAAAGCAAGTGGTTTTGCATTTGACAAATTACCTGCCATATTCTGCTGAGATCTCGAAGGTTGAAAATGTAGTGGAACTTCGCTGGTGTCGGAAGCATCTTCACTTTTGTTTTTTGCCAAAGGGATCGAGTCAAAGGAACCAAGCTTGCGACAAGATCTGTCACCTGTCAATTTAGACAAAAAAGTATTTGTAAATGGGGCACTTGAGACATTTATGTTACGTCAGGCAGGAAAATAAACACTTCCAAAGTTCTACAATGGTTATAGAATCAGCAAAAAGATAAGCACTTGTACGGACCTCACTTTTATCTTGAGCTTAAGTACTTTGTAAAAGTTTTAACATCCATCCGAAATGTTATCTCATACCGGCTTGGGAAAGTTTCTTTCTTTGCAAAAGTATCCGGTTGCAATCGTGGAAAATATTTTGTCAATGGATGTGTTCGAAGGAAGAGTGCAGTTGAATATACAAAACTGTCTCTTCAACCTCTGAGGGACATCATTCCTTCCACCCCCGGGATGGATCATGGCGGACACCAACTGTATGTCAGCAATGGTTGTGAAATCACCTGGAAAATCAAACACAAATAAGGTAAAGTTACAGTAGGTTGGTCAAAATTGAATTGCTTTAAGTTTGAATTCACCACTATGCTAAAAAAAACTTCAATTGCCACTTTGATTTCTTTGAAGCAAAAGTTTCGAGTAAGCAGGAGGAGGGCAGAGCCTCTTCATGCAAAAACGTTTTCTTTCACAGACAGCCAAGCAGGACTGTGACGGACTCTCTTCTTTCGAACATGAAATAGTTTTTATTTTAATAATCCTTGCCATGTTCTTCGTGTTAAATACTACCTGAAAACTGATTTACTGAACGACGGCTGGAAGTATATTTTAAAGGCACCAAAACCAAACAGCGACCACATGCCTGGTTTATCCAAGCTGTAGAATCCTTTGTTCTCGAGCAGCTGTCGAACGATCTCGTTTGTTATCTGCAAACAATACCTTGTTATCCACAAACAATAAGCTTCGGTCAAAAAAAGCAGCAACACATGGTTTGAAACTCAACCGCCAGATAGAATAGAACTATGCCAATCAAACAAAAAACTACAAGCTTTTTGTTGCATGGTAAGTCCTGTTCTGAGTTCATCGTTTTGCTTCATAACATTTTACAATCGTGCAAGACATCGTCGTATACAAATTGCTGACTTTCAGAGAACTAATCAGTGATAATAGAATTTTATTATATTAGATTGTTTTGCAAATCCGTGATATGGTTGTTTTGCAAATTTTTGATTGTTTGTCGTTCAGTAAATCAGTTTTCAGGTAATATTTAACACGAAGAACATGGCAAGGATTATTAAAATAAAAACTATTTCATGTTCGAAAGAAGAGAGTCCGTCACAGTTCTGCTTGGCTGTCTGTGAAAGAAAACGTTTTTGCATGAAGAGGCTCTGCCCTCCTCCTACTTACTCGAAACTTTTGCTTCAAAGAAATCAAAGTGGCAATTGAAGTTTTTCACGGATTTGCAAAACAATCTAATAAAATAAAATTCACGGATTTGCAAAACAATCAAACAATCAAAAATTTGTAGATAACAAGGCATTGTTTGCAGATAACAAGGATTTCTTAAACATATTACAAGTAGTGACGTTTTTGATTCTGTAAAAATAAAATGGTATTTCTGCAATACAGTAAGTTGACCAAGAAAANAAATATTTCAAATGCGCTGAGAAAAAAGCTCACCTGATCCCCCCACTCATTGATGGTGGGCATGTTGATGTCATCGATGAACACAGTCATTTTCTTTCCAGCTGGTGGGCCGTAAGTGGTTCCAACCCGCTTGTCAACATAACTCTCGATGGTTCTCTAAAGAAAAAACACAAGAAAATGGCAACTAATAAATCCAACGCTCGATTTCTTGGTTATTTTGAATTTACCTGAAACATGTTTGGTGTTGTCGCGCTGCTGAAGTTAAGAGCCTTGGTCAGATGGACCTCCGGGTCGTATTTCGCGGCATATCCTTTGATCATGACTGTCTTGGCCGTTCCCTGCTCTCCAATCAGCAGCACAGACTTTTCCTGTTTACGAAAGTGTGATATTAATGCTGTGATATTCATCATTCAAATATTAACGCTAACTCCCGCAAGTTTCAGTTTTTTCTCACTCCAGCAATGTCAGTGTTGACCAAATGTTTTAAACTCAATTGGAGTCGACCAAAAAGAGACAGTTTTCCATTCATTGACTTGAGTCGTTTGGTCACATCCATGTTTCAGCAAAACACGGTTAAAAAATCAATGTGAAGAAAATGCTCTGTACAAATAAAAATTTTACAAAGCTATATTTTAAAGAACAATCATTTCCTGACAAAAACTTCACCTGCTTCATGATAGTTCCGATCAGGAAGTCTGTGCGAACGTTGTCGACATTCGGCACAAGAATCGAGAGGTACTCCGGGACGGAATTCTTCGGATATTCGTAGGTTGGTACCCTTCGCATGAGCAAGCAATTGCTTGGGTGGTTGTTAAGAGGTCACTAACACTTTTGAATCATTTAAAGTGCAGTGAGTGCACTTCAATATTTGAACAACAGTTACTACCAACTTTGGTGATGGAAAAAATCGTCAGTACTAAATCTTTCACCAGTATTTCGTTGCCACGTTTCATTCACAACGTTTTTGTCAAACACCTTATGTTGCTTAACTTTTGTTTCTAGAACAAAACTGTCTTAAGAGTTTCAAATTTCATGGCATGGGATCTTCAGGCTTGTCAGTTTCTGACCGCTACCAACTAAAGATTGAGAACCACCGGATTTAGGAACATTTTGGTAACCTTTATTTCCACGTTTTAAAGTCATGCAATAGCAACCTGGTTTTCCAGTGCTCCCATTCTCCTTTTTCTCCAACCATGTATTCAAACATAGTTTCTTCACCGGCAACACTTGGCAAGTCCAGCGACGACTCATGCGTGCGTAAAAATTCTTCCATCATTTCTCTGCCGGGTAAAGATGGTAAAACAGCAACTCCCTCCCTTACTGACAAAGCATAACTTGAGGAGCATGTTATACGTTACTTTTCACAAAAAATTGAGTAACTTTTTCACAAAAAATTGAGTAACTATTAAAAATCTACATTTATGAAAAGAGCCATACTTGTCTTGAAGTAAGTGGAAATAAGAGTTGAAAAACACAATGTCGCCAAGTTGTCTCATTTGGAAAGCGCAGCAAAAACAAGTATTGCTTAGAATTCGCAAAACGTGTTTTTAGACCAACTATAATTAATAAAACCAATGTGCTGTAGAAGTATCCATTAATTTCTATTTAGGTACTAATGAAATCAAGTGTTTTTGTCCTCTTATTATTGTAATACATGAATTAATAAATGCAATAAATCTTCAATGTAAAAAAATCTTGCACCTACAGTGAATTGTGTGGGTGAACATGAGTAAAACCCCGCCGAACCCCCCAATATCGGCTCACCGAGCACTTGGGGGCGATCGGACCTGGGTTTAGGAAGCACTGCCTTAGCCTCTATGCTTTTAGTAGCGATGTAGCTCAGTCAGCCAATGCAGCTCATGCTAGTATAGCCCAGAATAGACATTTGAGAGCAGCAGGAGAGCAACTGCGTATCTACCTGTGTTCCAACTCCAGCAAAGCACCAAGGGACCACATCAGTGAGAATACAAATATCCTCCCCAGGTGACTTCTCGAAACCGTTTTTTCATCAAGTCGAGGAAGTAATCCTGCAAAACCATTCCTTCGATGAAATGCGACATAAGCGACACTAAAGTGGGGGTGAGCCAGAGATGTGACGCACGCGCTTTTTATGAAACCTCCCTTTCAATTTACCTTGCAAAAGATCCATAGCCTGTCGTATGTACATGCATTCCAGCACATCCATCTTTGCCACGAGCTTGGTAGTTACGTAGTTGTAGAGGTCCTAAAACATGACGTTTTGTGGTGATTAGTTTTAAAACGTGACGTTTTTATGTCGATCCATATATTTCTTGCATGTCGTGAGAATTATAAGCAAAAATCAAGTATATCAAACCTGGAAGATTTTTTCAAATAATTCCCAGAGAATGTCTCCTTGCTGCGATGGGATGGTTTTCAACCAACCTTGACATATTGGCCGCCAGTCAAGGGCAGAGGAGGACATGAACACCATTCCTGAAGAATAATTAACAGCGCATTCATTCTGCAAAGTTTGCTATCAAAGTGAAAAGTGCGTAAATGTGTGGGTGGATCTTGTTTCGTACCGTTATCAGTTTCGGTTCAAAAAAATCTTCAAAACCATCGATAAAATAGTGATTTCTTGTTTTTGGCTTTTCGTGAAGATCAAGTTTGTTTTAGCAAGAAGACCTTGCAAGAACTCGTCCATTACAAAGTTTCATCGACTTCAAACTCAATCCTTACCATTCCTGGACACAGTAGCCGGAGATGCGTTGTCAACATTGTGAGGTTCGAAAATGATTTTGCAGTTCGGAGCCATCGGGATTCGATCCCCGTTCGCGAGAGTCAACGTCTTGTTGTCATCCAACACAGAGTTGAGGTTTTCGATCCACAAAGTGTCGACGGGACCATCCAGCACCAACCAGATATGTTCGCCCTGTTGATGGAAAGGCGCGTTTCTGGACAAAAACCTGAAATATTTCTTGCTACATCTTGTTTCAAGTTTTTTGTTAGCTGAGTATTTTCAGGAAGTGACCATTCGTCAAAATTACTGTAAACGCACGCCGTTCACGCTCCCCCCAGGAAATTTTATATAAAATTTAATTTTTCTTCGACGTAGACAGTAGCATGAAATAAATCGAAGTGCCATTCTACATTGCGAAAGGCACGCTGGAAATAAAGCAAGTACTTTCCACTTTGCATGCTTATTTGTANGAAACGTAGTTAAACGCAAAATACATGGAACACAACATCGGCGTCCGTCATCATTAACCTTCTTGGCCTTGTGACTTCGTCGCCACAAAGTGGAAAAAATTCCGTCAGTCCAATCGTTGGTCGACACGTCAAGAGTACCGAACATCTGAGGAGCAGTGATCGCCTTTGGATTCATCCGCATCTCACTTTTCGCAAAAACAAATGCTTGGTTAGCTGCAACCAATGTTTTTAAACTTAAAGATAGCTTATATAGAAAATCATTGACAGTCTACTATGAGTTACTCTATGACTGTGAATGACTAAGTTACTGCATTCATTGCTGTGAAACAATTTCTTTCACTGATGCATTCTGCAATATGTTCATTACCGGTGGGGTTCGCCACAGTCAGACATTGCTTTCATCAGAGTGTAGATACATTTCGTCTTTCCAGCCCCGCTCGGTCCCAGGACCATCATGCCGTGCCTGACACGCTGCGTCTCGAACAATTGGATAATTTTCAGCACCCATGACGGGTGGAAGATGAGACCAGCGTCGGAAACCTGTTGAAGCAACAGATAACAAACATGAGAAGCCCATTCCTGCCCTGTCGCGCCATTCGTAGTTGATATTATAGATTTGCAAAAACGTCTTACTTAAATAGATTTAACTACAAAAATCTTTGATCAGAAAGCTTACTTCTTTTGCAATTGCACCCTCAAGCTGAGGGTAACCGGCTTTGTCGAGTTGGATACTTGGGAATAGATCGTTAATTAGTGAAAGAAAGAGGGGTTCATCTTCATCAACTAACTTGGACAGATTCATATCCCGTAATCCCCTCATCACAATCATTGCTTCTGGATCTTCAGAATTCTCTCTCTTCACTGCACCAAGTGTACGGAGGACCGAAAGAATGTTACGCAGCCCGAAGTCGTAATGTACCTGAAGCCAGAAGCGTCAGCAACACGTTTAGGCAGCTTGGCTGACGAGACAAAGTTGCTACAAAGTGATCGCATAGACAAGCAACTGGAAATAAAAATCTTAGCTGATTCATTGCTACTCCTCCTTAACAACACAATGAGGTGCAACTAGGTAAAGAACGCAGATGAAGTTAGTTCTTTAGTTCGAACTATTATACTAGTGTTTCCCTATCAACCATGTTAGGAGCGCAAAATATTTGGACCAAGTTTTCTATTATCTGTTTTCGGACGGTTCTTTAACATTTTCTAATTATTTGAGTTTTTTCCACACACTGCCTTTCAGCAAAAGTGATCAAGGAAGCTTTGGCATGCCTGCTTCGACAGCTGCTCTTCACAGAGTTTGTACAATGTGTAGAACTTCTTGGAAAGGGTAATGTTGTCCACGAATCCGCAAGCAGCCAGTTTCACTCGGATGATGATTGCCCGGTCCGGAACCATCATGGCCACTGTTCTGAAGTTGATCTTCAAGTTTTCGGGCAGTTCTTGTCGACCTGCGTAGCCCGGGTTCTGTGGGGGGGAAATGCGGTTGGAACGAGAGTTTATTGGCACTCTTTCAGCAAATAATGAACGCATCATATTCAACGTTGGGATCGACTGGATATCTTACCATAGTCAAGAATATCCCGAACTCCCTGTCCATGGAAACCACGTCACCATCAGTGAAAATGAACTGGGGCTTGTTCATTTTCTTGCACTGCAAGACAATTGCGATTTGCTGAGCTGCAACTGACAGCACTGGCAACTCTATGCGGTTGAATTCGTCAAAACAGCCCCATGATCCAGACTGAGCCAAACCTGGTGCAAACAAAAAGCTTTTTCATGAAAAAGGCATCAATAATTACGCACATTGAAAAAAGTTTTATCAACTTTTTTATTAACAAACATTATTTTATCAAAAACATTTATCAACTCAATTGTTTGAAAAACTCAATACAATTTCTTGCCTTTATAAATCCTGCCTAGTCCTCTGTAATCCATCTGATCCGAACAATTGAAGACTACAACATACTTTGCCAAACACTTCCCCATGTCCTTCACTGTCTCAGTCTTGCCTGTACCAGCCGGACCAGCAGGGGAACCTCCCAAACTCATACCCAAAGCTTGGGCCAAAGTTATGTAGCATCTGAAAGTATTTTCATTCGCTAGTGGTCGCAGTGTATGTCTACTAAGCAAGACAATTCGCTCATCTCACCTGTCAGTAAGAGGTGTAATGACGAGACGCTCAGTGCAGCCGGTGTACTCGTTGCAGTATCCAAAATCAACATCAGTGATGGAAATCTGGCATTTATCGGTGTCTTCAACGTAGTAGAAGCGCGATTGCTTCAACCACTCAAAATCGGTGGGAGATTTAACGTGAAGGTTCACCTAAAATCGCGAAGTAGGAATAGACTACTGTACTTGTAAAAAGTAGCAGGATTTTCACATCGTATTCAGTGGCTTAACACGATTCAAAGAACGTGTCTTCCAAATCCACATTTTCCTTGTCTTTGCAAATATTTTGATTTGGTTTATTAGCAGCAAAGTGGACACCACAATGTACAAAAAAATCAATAGTTTGAACCGCCTGTGGAAAGAGTTGCTCACCAGATCGTTGAAAATGTCTCGTTGGTGGACATGTATGGTGATCAACGTCTCGTATTTAGTCCTTTCGTAGGGCGTGAGGTCCAGTGTCGTTTGGCCAATGAGTGTGTTTAAAATCTCTTTGAATTTTTCATTTGTGTTGTGCATCATCTGAAAATTTGTGATGAAGATGTTTAGTGGTCAGGCCCTCCCTTAACGCCCACCAGAGCCACTATGTTGGTTCTCGGTTTTTTGGTTATAACTCGCCAGCTGCTGCAGCTAGAGAGGTGTTCAAACCCTCTACAGATGCTGGAAGACTTCTTGGTTCTATTAAAAAAAAATTTTTTTATTCGGGTGAGGGATTCGCCTGGGAGAGGCTCGCAAAGTGGGGACGCTTTCGGTTTTTTGACCAACTTTGACGAGCCCTGGACGCCAATCCCATGGGCCAAAATTTTGGCTCAAACTATTTCTGAAAACTAAATGATCTCCCGCGTTGATAGAGCCCTTGCTTGACCTTCTAGCATGTCTGGAACCAAAGTTATGGCCCAAAAACCCCATTTTACCCCC
>JGI24159J19872_10000945_pt1 | contig 29876 bp, 18 predicted proteins | sample Ectturendosymbi4_FD_19872 | JGI IMG/M metagenome (IMG submission 19872)
AATTTCTATGAATGTTGTGAGAATACAGCAAACTGACGGTATCAAGTATCTTGGTTTTATAATTGATAATAAACTTTCGTGGAAACCGCAAATTAGTAGTCTCTGTAGGAAACTTTCTCAAGCCTGTGGCATAGTGTGTAAAATTAGACATTTTTCTGATATAAAAATTTTCCGTTTGATCTATTGCAGTCTCTTCCATTCACATTTGCAATACTGCATAAGTGATTGGGGACGAGCGTACAAAACTGTTATCCAGCCAGAGCAAGTGCAACAAAACCGAATTGTGAAATACATGACTTTTAGCAATAGAACATCAAGTGCAAGCAACATTTCTAAATTACTTAAAATTCTCCAAGTTTCTGATTTGTACCAACTTAATTTGGAAAAGTTCATGTATAAGTACAATGCCGATATCCTACCCTCTTCTTTTGATAAATTTTTTTCGAAACTGTACAACATACATGATCATGACACAAGACAACAAGTTTCATGAAATTTTTATCATAAACGTGTTAGAACTGATTATGGTAAAAAAATGCTGCAATATGTAGGACCTGTAGCATGGGGTTGTATTTCCAATAATATCAAAATGCTACCATTACATACGTTTTCAAATCAAGTAAAAAATATATTTACCAAGCGTATAAAAAATTTTTTAAATAATATTCACTGATATATGTATAACTAATTCGAAGTGAATAATATATAAACATATTTTCCCTTCTATTGCTAACGTTGAATATACGCCTTCAGATAGGCAAATGTACCGCTAGGGGTACATGTACCCCAGTTTGGGAACCCCTGCTTTAGAATGTGCAAAGTCTAGGTTAAATCCTTGAAGTCATTGGTTGGTTAATAACGGTTCATTTTTGTTAACAGAAAGTTTTTGTAAAAAGTATCTGTTTAGTGTGACAAGTTTGTGATGCACCCTTGTGAACCCTTGCGTAGTGGTGCACCCCACACATATTTTGGTGCACTCTAGGGTGCACCGTGCACACCAGCTGAAGAGCGCTGGCTTACATCACCACTGTGTGGGATACAGGAAGCTGGTGCGCCAGAAACAGCTGCGAAAGGCGTAACTCCTTGCTGGTTGAAAAGCGGAAGCTCTTCGCAGATGGCTGCCTGCTTTTCGCAGCCCAGAATCGGTAACTTGGCCTGCTCTTTTTCATCACAATTTTCTCTAAACTGCGTCAGACCTAACAAATTCAACAAAAACAAACATTATCCGTCACGGTGGCAATAAACTTAAAGCAGGAAACTCTTCACAGATGACTGCCTGTATTTCTTTTGCAGTACTACTAATTGGGTCTGCTCTTTTCTACAGCAAAATAACCTGAGCATTAACAAAGCAAACAGAAAATTTTCTGTTACCAGGGCAACGTCCTATTCAGTCCTTAGCAAATCGTCAAACGCTAAGCTATGAGGACTAAACGGCCTGGAAACTATGCCCTTTTGTTTTTACAGTCTGATTAAATCGAAAGTAGCAAATTGCTGCAGGTTGAGATGTTTGTAACGCAGTTTATAAATCTAAGCGGCTGTGTACATTTTTAGCCTTTTGTGTTTGCAAATCTGACCAAAAACGTGGAATGTGATTGCAATGATTGCCTATATTTCTACTGAAATATTTCAACCACGAAATAACCTCAGGCGAAAATTATTACCATTGTGCATATCAATTGGTTTAACTTTGAGAGTCAACTTTATCAAAGATGCTGTTAGCACATGTGGTTTGTTCACTTTGAAATGATGCAGTATCACAAGCACTGGCTTCCCCTCATATATGTCAGATCCATTGAGTTTATAAAAGTTAAAAAAATATCAGTTGTTGTCGCACTGATCTGTTTTTCGTTATCAAAAGTTGCCAAACGTCTAGTTACAAATCAGCAGCAAGCATTATGGAAATGTCGACTTTGCGCCATTCCGCAGCACTGTGTTTATCAATTCTCTAAACTAACACCGTTAATTGTGTCGAAGATGCAATTCGACAACTGTGATTCGTTTACTTTGAAACGATTCAGTGTCACAGGAACATAAACCGAGATCCGAGGTATTCAAACCGTTTCTGGTTTTGACAGTGGTACTCCATTGCCATAAAGAAAAGTTAACGTTTGTGATATGACCATGTCACTTACAAATGCAGCATATTTAGCGCACTTGCAAGTTTTACCAAAATTTATTGCACCGTGTTCGACAGTGCAAAATTTTAACTTTATTTAAGTCGGTCCGGAATTACAAATAAACACGAGGTTAATTGGTGTTCTATGTTTCAAACCTGCGCTATCACAGTTCATTATGAAGACAAATATCGCTGGAAATTCACTTCAGAGATAATAATTGCACCCCGAACAAACCCTGAATATTTTATACGCTGATCAATGTAGCAAATTTTTTACCAAACAAAAAATAATTTTTACCAATCCGATCAAAATGCGCCCTGAAAGGTTTTCGCAGTTTGCTGGTGATTCACTTCAAATTGATTTTTCAACTGATGTTAACTCTTAAACTTCAAACGCCTTAAACAAGTAGTCTTCGCAAAGGAGGCGAAGTCTAATCAATCAGCAAATTGTTTTGATATGAAATCAATTTCACATAAAGCTACGCACCTAAATCCTGAATGTTTATTAAAATAGAATCATCGCAAAGTCATGATAACAGTGCCAAGTCGGCTGATTCCTCGAAAGCTTGCAGCAAACCTAGAGCTTGTTCATCGTCAAGTGCCTTAGTTTGGATTTATGTAATACACTCGGAATATTGAAACAAAATCTTCTGCACCAAAAGTTACGGCCAATGCAGAAGACGTACGCACAATTCAGACGCTTCGGTAACAAATATTGGAGTCGTCAACAGGTGATGAGTGAGCGCTCGCCAAGCGTTTCGCACGCGCTCCGTTATTCATTCAAAACTCAAACTAGTGTCAAAAATTGGCAACTTTTTAATATTTCCTTTCGGCTAATTTTTCAGCCGGAAAAATTTGACGTCGTCTGATGCCACCAATTACTTGCCATTAACCTATACAGTACTTAGAGACTCGTATTCGCAGGAGCAACGAGTATAGTGGATTAAACGGAAGAACCTTAGGAAACTGCTGGAATTGTTTGTAGAAAATAAATTACTTTTCAGTTTAAAGGTTCTTACTGTCGACGAATTGACGGTTTTTCCATAGACTCAACAATGGCACTGCTTATAGTCGCTCCTTAAAATAGTCACGTTTTCCTGCGTTGCACACGATACAAAAACTGTTGTTAACTCTTTGCTCCGATGCCCATACAACACCGCCAGCTCTGGCAAACCGGTGCTGTATCACAGAATTTTATGGCCAAAAAATTATGATTAATCAATTAATTCCCTAATGAATCCCCAGGGGAAGAGCTAATTAATTTGTGTTTTTCAGGGCATAACTTACTAACCACTAACCCTAGAAGGCCAATCGTGGGCTCAAAATCTGCAGATTTTCGCCTATTTTATAAAAGAAAAAACAAAGAAATTTCCCCTTGTATATTTCCTCAGGCCCCGATGACGTCATCCAAAATACCTTGCCGCTCACCCACTCATGACATCGCCCCCAAAAAATTTCAAACCCAAAAGTGCCCGGATATTTCAAAATCGAAACTAGAAGACTTTCTTCATTTTTAGAGGGGTTGAACAGCTCTCTAGCTCTGTCGGTCGGCAAGTTATGACTGAACATAGTCCGAGCCATTTTGTGGCTTTGCTGTCCTTGAAAGGTTTTTAAAGATAGTAACGTTTTGTCTCTGCCACACGTATCCGTACAGCAAGATGTGTAAATCAACTAAGAAATCACAAATCAAATAATGTTGAAAAGTACAGTGTTTGATAGAACATTTTGATGAATGTGGTACCGTGTTTCCAGGAAATGAACCAGGGATATCTAGGAATTTCTAGATATCCCTGAAAGGAACAAAGAAAAGAAGTCGCTGGTGATACAAACGTTGTATGCTAACGGGAACAGGAACGGCACCTAAAGCATCACTTCAGTCTTATCGTGAACCTATACTGTTGTCGTCAGATAGCTTATAAAGCTGCTCTGTTGACGTGCATGGATTGTTTCTGTCAACATCAAGCTTTGCCTCGATGTAATAGAAACAGGAACGTCTGCACTTTGTCAAAAGAGCTAGTCTACTGTTGAAAAAAGAAATCTCCAACGCACAGCACTTACGCCACTGTAGCACTTAGGTAAGTTGTACAGTAGCTATTAGTGTAAGATTTTGTACGCGGCCTTTCCTGTCATGTTATGATGATTATTCGTTGCGCATGTTAATGAAGCGCGAACGAAACGACAATACACATACGCAAGAACGCATGCAGTTCATGCTAACAATGTAAAAAAAACGCACACACAAGGGCCTGGCAGGTGGCACAGCCAGAATGAGGCCGAAGAGACCATAGCCTCCCCGAAACAAACTTGCTAAGGTATTTACTGGTGCTTTATATCAATTTTCAACTGTCAGAAAATAAACCGAAGAAACAATCGGACGCAAGACGATGTCAGTGACTGACAACGTCATTGACTGTTCCACCTGGACAAAATTTTGGCTGCGTTACTGCGGCGTAGATGTAATTTGTTTTAGGTGTTGTCAAAGTTACCTATGCCTCAGCTCCAAGCTATTCGCTTTCCATGATGATGTTCCGATGGCAAGCCAGGCCGAAGAAAATGATCTTCACAGGGGGTTGCACGTCTCATGTCCGAACGAACTTGAGAGCTTTCACGCAGCTTTCTTTACACCAGGCGCCGGGCAAAGAAGGCTATACTATAATACTAACGTCTTGGCGTGACACGGTCAAGAGTCGAACGCCAGACCTACCAGCATTGAAGCGCACACATTAACCATAACTGCAAGCTGGTCACTCTAAGAATGACTGTTCTAGCAAGGTGGGCCCTAAGTCCCTACACATCCATCCATATATCTTATCTATCTAATATACCTGTGTGCTGACCCTCTATTGTAGACCTTGAAAGTTTTTTTTGATGTGAAAAGGTTGCTTGGCTTACATCAGTAGTGTTCATTTCATCGAAGAAAGTTAAGAAATCATGCCACCAATCATTTAACCACCGACGTGAAAGCGAAGGTGATAATGACCCACATTCAGTGCGCAAAATCGGCACATGAATGTGCTCGCGGACCAGAAAAGTGGCCCGTGAATACAGTTAGGTTGCCTACCACTGGAAACGATGTAGATGCAAGCATAACGCTGCAAAGCATCTGCACTGAAATGTGAGGTACACACTTCCTCTTTGCTTGTCACTCAATTATTTACAGTAATAGAGTGATTGATTACTCAGTGTGCATAAGCACACGCCTGTTTTCCGTAGAAATAATGGTCTTAGACACTGAAAGCGTTTAGAGACGTACACGACATATCAAAAGTGTTTTAGACTTTCCAACTGTGCAAAGTTGGAAAGACTTGCAAACGATTTTAACCGCCACTTGCGAAAAAATTGAGCGCACTGGTTTGCCTGTGGTTTTGTAACAGCATCCATTCGACGGTAAACGTTCTAAGGCATGCTTGAGTAATTCTTTCACACTGTGAGTGATCCAAAGCGATTCCTCTTTTGGTTTAGTTTTGATGATTTTTGATAAATTCTGCGAAATGTGGAAGTTAAAAAAATCTTGAATAGTCTTTAGTTCGAAAATACGAGGGTAAATAAAATTCGTCGAAAACTGTAAGAACAGATAACCTGAAGTTACCGCTCTCCAACCTGTACCAACGATTGGAACAGACCTTTATAATCAATTCATTATCTTGAATCATTTTATTTTCGGGTTCATCCCTGATGCCTACGCAAAAACATCATTTTCGCGTAGTCACGAAATCGACAGGAAAACAACTGCCAAGCTTCACTAACATTAACACCCTGCTGGTATATCGGCATTGATTAATTGTTAGCAGCTGCACAGAAGACCACAGCTTCAAATTCCTGCCATCAGTTTCCGCAAAAGCACATGGCACGACAACTTGTGAGCCTTTGACGTTCGGTTTCTATTTGGGTCTTGCACAGGGCCTGTTTTAAGCCGATTTGACCGATTTCTTCTAATCGGGCCCCGCGCCAAAGTGGGACCCGCGCTACTCCTAACCAACACAAACTTACACTTTCTATCGAAGCCACATGTGTATAGTGCCGGCGCGGGGCCCATTGTTTTTTAAGGTGTATTGAGAGACCAAAACGCTTCTGAAATTGTTTCCAACGGTCTCTCAAAATATAGTACAAACTCGCTTTACGATAACCATCAAAATACACCAAAACCTTATTTTACAATCTCGCTATTCAGATAAAACAGCCAAGGGCGTACGCAAAGGGGGTGGGGTTAAAAAAACCCTTGAGCTCGATATTTTACAAAAATTTTATTACCTGCGCAAAGGAGATAAATTGTTTTCGCATACTTTTTGCTTGTTTGTCAACTTAATGCAAATACCACGAAATAAATTTGCATGCAAATTTCAAGGAACATTGTAACTGGGCTAAAAAGTAATAATTATATTTTGGTGGGAATTTGAGATATCGTCTGCATCTTTTTGCAGACCCTCCGTCAACTACGCATGTTTAAGATTGTGTTCCGCTATAGTTCACTTTATCCAAAACAATTATCTTGATTTTGTCTGCTATGGTTGAGCAGCGCAAGTGGTGACCGCATTGGCTACATTAACAATTTTTGTAGCATGATGGAACTGTTGCACGAGATCAAAAACAGCTTTTTTAGCATAGAAGCTTTCAGGAATTTGATAACGTCTCAGCAAGGAAAAAGGAAAACTAAAAGTTTGCTGGACGTCTATACATAACGAAAAATTGAAAGTTTTCTTGCGTACTTTATGCGCATTGTCACTTCTTGTGTAGTTTAGCAAGATTCGACCTTGCCAACCGGGGTGTCCGCCAACATATCCAGCCGCACACTTTCTATGCTCGACTACTCGCATTCGACAAGACTTCAGCTTGGCCTCATTTTGGAGTTGTGGATTGCTCTGACGCAGTGATGAGTGTGTTTTACTCCCCTGTTTTAACGCGCAGCCGGATATTTTTGCAGTTATGAGCTGCTGTGTCGTAGGGTTGATTTTATATTCTTCCGATGTTACGCCAGATAGACGTTTATGTACGGCAGGGGTGGCCAACTTGTCTTCGATTGGGATTGACCGGAAAATTTCTTGCTAAATCGCGATCGACCGGTCGGTAATAAAGTCACAAGTACAAAATGCCAAAGTAAAGTATCGTACGTGCAAACACAGTGTATCATCGCCTTAGTAAGTGATGCACAGAAGGCAAAGTTTCTGTTACGCCTAAATCATGATTTTCACGCAATCATAGGAAAACATATTGCAACCCCGCGGCATTTATCGTGCTAGCCTATGGTCAGCCATGGCAAAAGGCACCAAAGAATATACGTGACCAACCAATTGATGGATAATATATATGTGCTTTGTGGAATATTGATTGAAGTGTCCTTTTTAGGTATCTTGTCAATTCAATGCAAAATCAGGCGCGATCGGCCAACTGACGCTCGGCGATCGACCGGTCGATCGCGATCGACTTGTTGACCACCCCTGATGTACGGGAAGTGATATATGCCGTTTCTAAAGTGTTGATTCTGGTAAGGAAGGAACCTCGACAGATGGTGCATTTGATGAGGTATGGAGCAAGAAAATTTAAAATTTGGTGAACAAATGTTCCTGCTACTTAGCCAGGTGTCATGAGTCGGATTGTTAGAAACTAACCTGGACTATTTAGCCAGGGTTTTTTTTAAAGAAAATATTAGGTACCCGGTATGAATCTGTAGGGACCCGATTTTCTCTGATTCTAGGGGCCCGATGATCACTTTCTCTGATTCTAGGGACCCGATTTTCAATTCTAGGGACCTAAATCGGGTCCCTAAAACACCTTAAAAAAACTGATTTAGCCCAAATAGGACCGACTGCAATCATAATAAAAGTTTTCCCCAGAAACGAGAGTGGTGGGATACGGTTTTCTATGTTTCATTGCAAAAGAATACCACCAAATGGTGAAGCGGTAGGTCATCATGGCTAATATACCCGGCCTGGAAACATGGAATGTTTTGCTACAACGGCAAACTGCTCAGCTTTAGATATACACTATATAGCACAGCAATCAATACCTCTCTGCAGGCACTACACTCGTATCTCCCTTCTGGTCAGGGAGGTGCCGGGACAGAGAGGAGGTATTAATGCGTGTTATAATTCCTTGATTTACTGGGTTTTACGGCGTTGTCCATTGAAGTCTCTGCTGGAAGAGGTCTTGACGTCACCCTTTCAGGCATCGCGTTTTTAACATCACGGATTTTTATCATGATTTGACGCACCTCCTCAAACATTATATACACCACTGAGTGGGGCCCCACAAAAGTGTTTCTAATCGGGCCCCACTCTTGCTAAAGCCGGCCGTGGTCTTGCATATACTTTGTTTTAAGGGTTGCAAGGAGTTTTATTCTACCGAGTAAAAGACACCCAGCTTGGATCTCAGTGATCAATGGCAGGCAAACACATTTTGGAAAAAGTGAGATCGCTCAATTTTGAAATAACTTGCTCGAAAACTTTCCAATTTCATGACTGGTGTTTTATTACATTGAGCTGTGCGAAACCTTCTTGTATTTTAAGCACGCTATACATAGCAGCACTTGTTAAACATTGGACCACCGACCGTGTAAGTCTGTGAATATTTTGCTACCTAGTCGCAAGCAAGAAACAATCTATTTTATTTTAATCTCTGTTGAAGTTTCCGTTTCTTCATTATTTTCTTCTGTTTGTACTTGTCGACTATTTTTTATTGATCGTTTTCTCTCATTTCTCATCATTTTGACACTTATCTGCAATAACTTGAAACACAGTGGTTGATCCAGGGGCGGCAGCTGGGAGCATCTCACCCTTCAAACGTCTTTGGCGCCCCTTTGATATAGATGCGCGCCTTCATGGTACTTGTAGAAGCAGAAACAGTAAATATCACTCTCCAAACCAGTGGTTCTCCACCTTTTTAAAGTGATGTACCCTATGGGCAATATTTTGCCTATCAAGTACCCCTTGACTGTAACTATGAGCACAGTAATTAGAAATGTACCTCTAATTATTGTACTTTTAAGTTAAAATGTTATTATGAAAAAATTTGTGTATCCCTTGGAGCATCTTTGGGTACTCCAAAGGAGTACGCGTAATTAATGACGTAGCAAGGCTAAGTGTCACCCGGGGTCGACCATAAAAGTGCCGCCCTTTCCACCTCTAAAATTTGCTACAGGAATTTATAACGAAAGATCATGTTCGTGCTAAGTAAAATGTAAGGAATATTAAAACATTTTGAACATCAGAACCAGAATTAACTAAAACATAGTACATATACTGATACAGTAAGCTATAATAATAAATTCAATAATTTGATCTCAGTAATACAAAAAAATTTTATTGATGACTTCACGTTTCAGTAGTGGTTTATATCTCTTTGAACATACAGTGGGTTCCCAACCGTTTTTGAAGTTTGCACCCCTTTCATAAAAGTAAAGTGAATTTCGCACCCCCTCGTTGAAAACAGACTGATTTCACAGTATCTTCATCCATTTTAAAAATTGCTACTCGTAGTACATACTGGCAACTCAACAGAAAATACTCGGTTCTACTGTTTTCAGCTAGTGCTAATTGGAAACAAACCTATAGTGGCTTTTTTGTTGCTGCTTCTTTGAAATGATCCGCTCATAAAGTGACACACAATTACTCTTGAGCAACGTGCAAATCGTTCGAGGGGTTCAAACGGTTCCGATACTTGTTTTTCAAATTAAGCAGAGAGGAAAATCCAGATTCGCACAAATATGTTGTTGCAAGGGTACTCAAATAGACAGGGCTTTTGTATTCGATTTCTAACTTTCGAGTACTGCAGCACTAAACAAAAATCTCGCCATAAACATTTAAACGTCATAATGCACTTACAATCGCATCACCGGCCGTCTTCTGCATGGCAACCGCAACGTGAAGCAGAATTAGCAACACACGCAATCAGCACTGTAAGTTGTTAACCTAGTGAGTTTAGCTTGAATAAATAGGCTGGATAATGTTCTTTTGAGTAATAGCACTTGCAAGTTTTCATAAATCTCGGTTCAGTTGAAAAAAAGTACGTCTAAGAATATGCAAACTATCACTTTCGAAAGTCGCAATTTGGATCCCCGGCAATCTTGTTTCGGACAACCAGGGGTCCGGGAACCCCTGGTTGGGAACCACTGTCTTAAAATGTATGAAATGCTTCAACCGTTAACTCTGTCGTCATTTGGCGCGGGGCCCTCCTGATGTGTGGAACCCCTTTAGATAAAATTTGTCAAATTGTGTTAACTTGCAGCGTCCATAGTGAAATGCAGATTTGGTCTACCTGTTGGGTTGGGCTTTTCCATTACGCGTGCATGGTGTTATTCCTTGCCTACATTCGTTAGTAACAGCCGTCTATTTCGTAAACTGTACGGTATTGCCAAAACCTACCACGTAGGACAACGGCCATTTTATTGCTCAGCAGTGATTACAACGCTTTAAGTTCAATGTTAATTGCACTGAATAACTTTAATCAGCACAGCCATTGCCAAGTTTGGCAATTGTTTTTGACTAACGTCCCTTTTATTAAAAGCCTTCACCACAATTATCACTCGCCTTGCGTTTGGTTTTTAGACTAAGGTTCATCGCATCTCATTTATCAAAAAGAGGGCAACATCTTTTGTAAGATTTCTTGTTGAAATGACTTTTTCTGTGGCGGGTGTTCAGGGGGTGAAAGCGCACACCCCAAAAGTTTTGATCTGTCAAAAATCCGGGCAAAATCCCTGAAAATCTAGGTCTACCGTGACCCACCTTCCTCTACACACATTGCATTTCTGAAAAATTTCAGAAATAGAATATAAAATTTTATGATTAAACTATAAAATTTCATCTTTATTCTTTGAAAGTTTCTGCAAAGGACAAAATTGCTGTGCAATGTTTTGAAATTTTCGGGGGGGCAAATGCACCAAACGCCCCCCCCCCGGTTGCGCTCCTGGCCACAGTTTTTCCTTGTATATTTAGTTTTGAAACCTTCTTTCACCTGATGCAACTGTTACAGACATTGTTAAGTAAATCCTCAAAGCAGGTGTCTCAAACACAAATCGCTCCCAGGGCCAATGGAAGACTAATAAAATAACCCGAGGGCCACATGACAATGCTGACGCAACAATGGCGGTACCTGAACCTTACGAGAAACACCTTTCATATCTCATTTCTTGTGAAAGGCATCATGAGTTATAGATAGGCAAATCATTTCTACCCGTCCCATACGTTCGTTTGAAAGGACATTATTCACTCGCTAGCTGAGCGCTTTTAAACTAGTAAATAAACAAAATATCGTAAATGTTAATTACAGTATTCAAAAATTCCTAAAAAGCATCAATTTGGATTTGATAAAATTGTTGGATCGAAATCGGATTTGAAAAACAAATCCGTTCATATCTGCTGCAGCCTGCAGGGTTACGGAGTCAGGGTCGCAAGGAGTCGGTTTGTGGGAGGAGTCAGGTTCTTAAAAACACGAGAGTCGTTGGAGTCGGATTTTTTATCTGACTCCTAAAGTCCAAATGAATATTTTTTTACGTCGCACTCCTAATTAAGAATCCTAACTCGTGCCTGTTGAAATGGTACAATTTCTTTTGAAACTTGTATTGAAACAGAATTCTTGCTGTGCACCATGATTTCCATTGATTGCTAATTGCTACAAATTTGTTGACAATCAAACTTCATTCACGCTATGTTAAGGAGTCGGAGTTAGAATCGGACATTTTAACTCCGATTCCGCAACCCTGCTCTGTTAGCATCCACAAGCGCGTTTTAAGTTTGTGGCATAGCCGTAGTATACTTCTCTTAGATTACAAAAAGGTTTCAAACCGTAGCTCTGCCGGTGCTGGCGTGGGGCCCCTTGAGCCGCGGGGCCCAATTTGGTGAAATCAGTCAAATAGGCCCTGGCTGCATCGTTAGGGAATGGATGAAACGGTATACACACGTTTTAGGCATTTTCCATGCTATAATTGCAAATTCAGTCATTGCAATGTGTTGCAATTGCGTCGAGGTACTGAAGTTCGCTGAAGCAGGAAAAGTTGTGATACAATACCGAAAAATTGGGAAGAACAAGGAAAGCTGCTTGACGCAGGGCACATTACTTTGTGTCCTAAATGTTGTGGCGTTTTTTTGCGTGGTGACATACGTCAGGCACAAAGAAACATGGAACGCGGCGAAAAAAAATTCACGATTACATCTTGAATCAAATAGTTATGACTGTACACTGAAAACGTTTTGCAACACATCCATCAAAGTGTGGCAAGTACCAGTAGCTGTAAGTAGCAGAAAATCTATAGCCATAACGAGAACAAGGATGTACTGTACTTTATCATGTTTGTCAAGCACTTAATTCGAAATTTCTGTTGTGAACTTGCAGATAAAATAACATGCTGGCAATCAGTCAACGAACTGTTAGCGCAAAGGCAATCCTGTATTTCATCAATCAATAAAAAACTCCGAGTAGTGGGAGTGCATCGGCACAACGAAGTTTTCCGGCTACTCATTAACTTGTTTCAAGCTCAACTGTTGGCTTTGTCCTCAACCTGTACCTTTGCCGTGTGCGCGTTTAGTGCTTGCGTTTCTGTGGAACTGCGCGATTCTTCAGAATTTATCGGAACATTAAAGCACCGCTGACACTTTTAATAGCTATGGTTATAATATCTTTGGCATGACATATACCTCAACTTCACCACATCGTGCAGATGACTCCAGAACAGTACTTCTTGAACTCTTGAACAAACTGCAATTACTTTTGCATTTACTTTCACTTCCTTTAAACTAGCAGTGTTTATCAGCTCTGAAGATTAATGATGGAGTTCTACTTATTTCCCGGTTTTCAATTCTTCTGAAACTAACGTTAGGCGTAGGACCGCCCGACATTCAAAATGCACGTGTTTGTTCTCTCTACTATGCTTCCTGATAAGCGTAGGAGCTTCATCCATTGCACCAGCTATTAGCGCTACGCTTTGTCAGCACGATTTACACTGCCGCTTCCGCAACTGGTGAAAACGTCACAAGTCTATTCATGATCTCCACACTACCGCCCCCAAGCGATTATATGGCCACAAAATATATGAGGCCATTTCGTGTATTTGAAATACAGCTTATGGCGGCCGAGCATTAACATAAACTCTATGAGTATATTTAGTACAAGGCAGTCAGACAAATGTGTGGAAGCAGACTAGGATCAGCGTGTGGAAGCAGAAAAGAAGCAATGCAAAAAAATAAAAATTGACAGAGCTCACCGGTGCCCGTAATTCATAATAGACGTATTTCGGTTGGCAATAGCGAAAAGGTTCTGCACCACTGGTCAAAGGTATCATTAATTTCAAAATGCAAGATCTAGCAAATTCATTTCTATATTAGCTAGCAGGCGGCTCACGATCTCATTTCAATAAGTTTGTAAAAAATCGTTTGTTAAAAAAGCACGCCTATGCTTCTAATAAATTCACACTTAGGAAATATGAGCGGTATCCCAAAAGCACTTCAAAAGTGCATGAAAAGAACTATAGTGCTTGAAACACACATCATGTAAGCTGACTTACTCTCTACTTATGTCATAACAGTTGACCAAGCTTTTAAGCCCTGCAAAAATCCAATGACATAGCCAGGCACATCTTCAGTAGGCACGAGTTTAGCCCCTTAGTTGTGATACCTCTTTGCAACGTCACAAATATTCACAAGTTCATAGCTAACGTTTGCACATCCTGATACGGAGGCAACACTTCTTCCACACATTAGTGTGTTTGAGGACAGTTCTATAGTTTCCAAAGCATCTCTTACCACATCAATGCTTGAATATTTGTTGCATTTCTAAAGATTAGTTTTTAGTTACAAAGAGAGAGTAAAAACACGGATGCTTTTGTAGTTGTTTTAACATACAACAAAGATAACTGACGGAAATATAGTATACCACACGTGCACTTCAAAACGAGAGAAAGAAAGCTGAATCAACAAAGATAAAAAACAGAAAATTAGGATAGAGACAGTATTTGCAAACTCCATACCACTGTTCAAATACCCATTTGGTTCAAGGATTTTCTTTGAGCGGTCACAGTAATAGTTGTTAATTCTTCTATGTAAAAATATATGGACTAAGTACTAAACAAGTAATACATAATTGATTTTAGCTGTTGATGCATTTGTTCTTTCCTGATAAACTTGCGTGATCTTCGAACTGCAACACTTGACACAATCGTAAGGCACCAATGGCACTTTCAGCACTTGGTCGCTGGTCAGCTTCGGCATTCCACGAAGCTGCTACGACATCAAAGAAGTTTTTTTCAGAAAGTTCCTCTTGTGACAATACTGCGAAAAAATAGGATTTAAGAAACGCTACACCTGCACTGGCTTATTGTCACCAGAAATAGTCTTGTGGCAGGAATGTTTAAAAAGCCTGAATTTGACGGAACCGAAATTGGCTGTTTACCGTTGTCTCAAATACCTTCACTTGCAAATTAATGCTATTTTGCAATTCACAACGCATATTCAATTTAACTGTTTGCAACAAAACACGCAACATCAGGAGATGAAGATTTGTTTAAAGTCATATAGATTTCTGTTTTCCGAAAAAAAATTTAACACAACATAAGATGTCAGCCATTTCCCAGCAATTATGAAACTTGATTTTACTTAATTAAAAAATGATGTGCAAAAATTTTGGTTGCAGCTCTTTCTCCCTCTTTATTTTGTCGTACATATGCAAATGCTTGGGACAATGATTTTCTGACATCAACATAAAATCTTATTTTTTTTGACTGGATAAGGTTAAGGTATCCACATACCAGCGAAGACTGCAAAGAATATTAAGTTTTAATAATAAACTGAATTGAATCGGGAACTGCACAAATAGAATGGTTATCCCACACATGTCATGGAGCATGTATCTTGAAAAAGTTGCGTTCAAAAGGAGAAATAATCTGTATGCCTAAGCCTCAGATCAACACTTATATGGGTATAAAATGATGACCAAAAGAATGAACTTTATGGCGAAAAAGGTTGATTTTAGCTGTGAATAACTTCATTCGCGTAGAACTACCTTCTTTTGCCAGTGTCGTGGCTGAACTACTCTACAACCAATCCGTTACGAAAAAATGTGTTGTTCTTAAAACTTTTTTACAGCATAGTCGGCAAAATACTCTGTAAAAACAAAATTATGCAACACAGGTTAATATGTCAGAGGACGTCGCTGCACAAGATGCAGATAACAATATTGCGGTTCAAGCTTAGTTTGCCTGTATGCAGATCTAACATACCGTCCTTATTTCAGAGATTTGTTCTTAGTCATTACTTCTTAAGAAATGTCTCCAATTGTGACTTACGTCCTCATTTTTCGTATTTTCTATAGGGGTAGGGTAATAATTTTAAATAGGCTCTATTTGATAGACATAACAGACCTTTTTCATCTCATCGTAAACATTTGCAATCAAGGTTTTGTGACATATAAAAGTAGTGTAATTTTACAGCACAAAGGCGACGTATTATCAGTAGGGCAACCAATTTTTTGACCTAAAAACTGAAAATGTTGACTTTATTATTTATAAATTTTGACTTTATTTTGACCTATAAACTTCCTGCATTCGCAACTGCAAAATAATTTAGCCTTAGGTCAGCGGTAGGCGCCTTTTCTTACAAGAGCCATTCTGCTTCTTCATCTTCCAGCACATATGACCGGCGAGGAGTCAAAAATGTTGATTCGGTTTTATTTTTCATGCGACTTCATAGGAGCACACGCTGAATTGCAATCAGCTTAATTGTCCTGTAGTCGTGGGGAAAAATATTATTATGTCAGAAGCGACAATAAACCCATTATTATTACAGAATTGTAACTAAACATGCAAAAGCGCATCAATATCTGTTGTTATAGTTTCAATAAAATATCGAACGGAGAAAAAACTGTGCTGCAAGGAAAGTTTGACCCAAAGATAAATTTTGACCTGACGATAAATTGACCTTTTTTGACCTAATAACTTGGACGTTGCTCATGGTATCAGAGTGAAACTTGGTTTGTGGACGTTTCATAACTTCAAAGAAGGCAGACAAATTTTGACTTTATCGACTTTTGGTTGCCCTAATTATCAGGCATTGTTAGCACTGTAAACTGTCTAGGGAACTAGTTAATTGAGTTTACGATTCTGCATGCTGCGGGTGTAGTTTGGAAATGACTTTATCTGCAATTGTTTTGTTTCAGTTGCGGCAATGCTTAAATCAAATAAATTGCAGTTTATCCAGGACATCCACTAACCTTTTTCGGAACTAAATGTTGGAAGTCTTGGTCGAGCACCAGTCGCAACAACAGCAAAAACAACGGTGTGATTGTGCTGCCCAGAATAAGGTAGTTCTCTGCTCCACATTTGCCAAGCTAGATGATAAAACCAATAAAACGCCTAAAGTTTGTCTGGTCTTTGAAGACATAAGCATGCCGATCGAAAAAAACATAACTTGTCAGTGGTGCACTTCCACTGATGAAGCTGAACTGGGAATCAATTGTTCGTTGAATCAAATTGTATTGGAACAGTTCTTTATAAAAAGACAACGAACTTACGAGTGGAGGCCCTTTACAAAGAGAACTGCCATGTGCTTGTGCCAGCTTAAAACATTCGGTACAACGCCACTTTGGTTCATCAAGAATACGACCAGCCTTATCAGCAAACTCGGCGACCTCAGTGGTTGTCATGCACTATTCGTAAAAACGCAATGGCAATAATAACTTACCTGTGATGCTGAAAGAAAACATGTCCGATTTGGTGGAAGGCACGTAGCCCCGCAATAACTCTGGCGCTCGGTAAATAAAAGTGCCCATCAACTGTGACCTGAAACAAACAGTGCTTTATTCCCTAACGCAGTTGTTCCCAACCTTCGTTATACTCCGCATTCCTGAGAATTCTGACATATTTCGCACCATAGTCGTAAAACTTTGAAGCAGTGGTTTTCAACGTGGGGCGTGGCAATATTTAAGAACCTTTTTTCTACTCTTCACTTCATATTCTTTGTAGTCATGCATTGAAACATGTGTGACGATTTGTTTAAAATAAAATAAGATGAAAACTGGCGAGAGGCAGGGGTGCAAATCGTCCCATGTCAAGTTAAATGTAAAAACCGGGCCCCCACTTGGCTTACGTTTTGATATTTGGAATTATTTTGGTTTTCAGTAGGTTGTTTTCCGTTTGGGTTTTTTCGGGAGATTTTCGGAATGTTCACCGGTGATTTCGGATTTTAGTATAGACATCCACATGTGGATTCACTATTATTTCTCAACCATTTTCTGAGTGCTAACCAGTGGGCCCCCTACGGTGGCAAGCGGGCCCCCCTCAGCTCAGTTTTTCCCCTGGATTAAACCTTTAGTTACGCCACTGGGTGAATGCACAAAAGTAATGGTTTATTTTTAAAAAAGGCAAAGTGAACACAACCAATTTGTACCACTGGGAATTTTGTCTCGCATCCCTGTCTGCGAAACCCTTCCTTAGCAATTGACATGATACCTTTTATTGGGACGTAAAACTGCTTCGTTTTGGCATTCTACTCATGAAATACCACCTAGTTCCAGAAAATATAATCAAGGTCTTTAGGCAAAACATGAACCTGATGATATTTCTTAGAGGAAGAATATGCACGAGATTTTTCATGTGTTGATTTAATTTAATCTTACATGAGTCATTACAAGTTAATTGCATGTTTTTTCCATTCTTGAGGTTCTGCGCCAGATGGGCTATCCTCAAAGGTATGGAAGAAATGCAAATATCTGAAGCATCCAAAACAGGGGTTAGCAACATGGCGTCCTCGGGCACCAGGTCGCCCGCAAGGACCAATTGGGTAGTCCACGGGCCTGTTCTAAAAAATATTAACATGTTTCTTGACATTGACGAATATCATTAATTACACAGGTCAACAAAAAACACTTTTTTTAAACGAGGATATGACATGATCATGACCTTTTAAGATAAAATTTGGGTGCTGATTCCAAATTTGGCACTCATTTTCTTATGGCACATCAAATTTGAGTTACAGGGAAAGGCTTTTTTGGGTGTATAAACAGTTGCTTGCTTATATATTAGCTTTTGTTTCCAAATGAAAAATGACCTGATCATTCAGTCTGTGTAAAGTTTGTTAATTTATTACGAATAATAAAAGAACAGGTTGAACAAATAAACATAGGACTCCTGGTCTTGATAGTGGAACTCATAAAACTTCTATAGTCAGTGTTTTGAACAAGCCTCTTTTAAAAAGCGTGCCTGGATCACCATGAGACAACATCCAGCAGGCGATACCATCGACTCTTTTCAGAACCCCTTGTATCTTGCTTCCATAGCTTGAATATTATTCACCCTGATGGTCACTCATGGCATCAAGGTTTTCGAAAAATCACTGGTGTGAATGAAGAAAATGCACCTTTAGAGATATATGCAAGCTCATCTCGATGTAAGCTAAAGCAATTCTGCAACTCAAACAAAAGCCTTAATATTTCCTGTAAAGTTCGAGCATATCCACCTGAGTGCCTTTCGAGCTTGTAACTTAGTGCATTCGAAGTTCCGATCTGTCAAAACCTCTAGAAATCTTAGGCCTACAAAATTCCTTCTTTCAATTTAGCTTTCCTGAGATCAGCAAACTTGCCACACAAATAGTTAAATTAAAGCTACTGGAATTGCATTTGGCCACTGGTTTCACAAAACTTTTCATCAAGCCAAATTTTATATGCAGAGGTGACATCAGGACTTATCATGATTTGCTAGTGGAGTATGCTGAACTCCTGAACACTGTTCACTCCAGGAACATGTTCTCGTGGCTGATGTTGCTTTTCATAGTGATCTGCAATAGCACGTAGAGCGACTTTCCCATAAACATAAAACAGCAGTACTTGGTTAATTCTTAAGTGCATTCCCATTAATATGCTTATGCAGAACCGTCGCCAGAAAGTTTTCAATAGGGGAGCTTTGCATTTCTGCAGGGGGGGGCTCTGAGTTTGTGCGGGGGGGGTTAACACTCAAAATTAACAAAAACTCAACTGATTTATGTTTCATGTTTCAATTTGGGGGGGCTTGGAGTTTCGTTTGGCCCCCCCGTGGCGACGGGACTGTGCTTATGACCTCCACCCAGGCTCCACTGGTAGTCAGTGTAGCCAACTAAAAAGCATTCAAAACAATCTGATTGTTTATCATACGATTCATTCAAATGAACGGAATGTGCAATGGGGATTTAATGTTTATATTGCCTGTGTGCACAGAGATATCAATATGTCACTCAGCATAACAGATTCTTGCATTTAAAGCACTCAGTTAAGGTTGGTAAACTTGCTTTACTTTCGCAAATGGTATGCTGGCTACATCAATCTCTGTTACGTCACAATGCGAAACAATGCTACCTTCTGTGGTTTATAGGCCTGTGGTAGGCTAACTGGAAACCAAAACATATGGATATCTCAAAAACCAGATGTGCTACGAAAAAAATGACATTTTTGAAATCAGCGTCAAAAATACTTTTAGGGGGCACTTATTACAATCACCGTTTAAATTTTGCTGTTGACCAGTGTTATTAATATTAAAATAATTAAAGGTGAAATTTGAGCAAATTTTTAATTTCAGAAATGGAAACCTGGAGGTGTACCCAAACTAGTTTTCCTTCGCATTGATATGTGGCTCAGACGTAGCTCTTAGTTTCAAACAGGGTTTGGTGACCCCTGTTCTAAAGCATAACTGCAATAATCAAAAGACAAGTAATAAACGAGGTGTCAGGTCAATGCACCTGAAGTAGGCAGATGTGATTTAAAACTTTCAACCAGTACCACCCGATGCAGCGTAGCCACGTAATATGAACAAAGGTCAAATGGACAGGTTCAGTCACACGTAATTACTTACGATGATTTAGCGGATTCAGTTGACCACTTGGACGAAGTTTGCGAAGTTTGCGCTGAGAGTGCTGCATAATTGTTCATCATCGATTCCGAGTTGCTAAGTGCACTTACGCGAGAACTCCTAGCATTCTGAAAAAATGCTTAAATTCTAAACAATCTGCTTCTGATTTTCACTGGTCTAGATTAGTGGTCCCTAAAATGTTTCCCACGGATATCAGGTCACCCGTAAGGACAACGTTGGTCTCCTGCAGGCCTGTTCTCAAAACAGCACTGCCATGATCACTGTCGTCACATAGGTGGATATCATTAATTATTGATAATAATATAATTTTATAAGTGCTTATCAACCTAGTAGCCTTTGGCATTAATCGAACCCACGAAGTAGCTATGAGTTTCAAAAAAGGTTGCTCACCCCTGTCTAGATGAATGCCGCAAACGGATTAAACGCAACGAATCTTTTTTTCGTCATTACCCTTAACTAATTTTATGCCTGGTTTCCACAACATGAAGCAATGCCGTACATTTTACCCTTGTTAGTCATACTTGGCTGGTTGATTAGATAAGAGATAGCTGTTGCGATGGAATGCTCGGCACTTACCAGCAGAGCGTTTCACACATCTGTATTTGCTAGAACTAGGATTTTCATGTAAGGTGCGACTTAAAGAGTTTCGCGCTTATGCAAGCCATGCAGAAAAGATGGCTCCCTGGTTCAATGTTCACTTGAATCTAACGTTTTCAGTCCATTGCGATAATTTGTGCTCACTACACTTTACCGAAGCGATCTAAAGGAGAGAAATCAACTATAACCAGGGCTGTCAAATCTACTTTTTGCCAAGGGGCCAAATCTTGTCCAGAAAAGAGCCAAATTCTAAGACAAGGGGCCAACCATTTTTTCCAAATATATCTGCAGTTACAAAGTCATATGAACCCATACTTTGCAATATATTAAATGGCAACATTCAACCACAATTGTAGCACAACAGCAAAACAGGTACATGAAAGATCGAAAGAGAACAACTTAATTTCCATGTGCAGCCATCAACTGAGATAAATTTACCATCCTCGATAAGTGCTAAAGCGATCAACAACAATCTGAACAAAACCAACAAACCCTTGCACCACCTGAATAACAGTGAGTTAGCTAACGACAACGTAACAGTTCTCATTCTCACTGACACTGCTACCTTTGCAATTGCAGCAAGTAACAGGTATTCTGATATTCGATGAACTTACTTTCACATGAACTCAGAAACTCTAAGGATCCTAACAAAATTTTGTAATCAAAAACCTTCAAAATACAGGAATTAGCTGAAAATCTGCCATCAATTACAGGAGTCAAAAAAGTTAAAAAATATGGTTTCTCAGGCAGGAGCCAAAGTGGTCAGATCTAATTCTTGCAAGGGGCCAGTCTACCCTGGAAAAGGGCCAAAAAAGAGCCAAAGGGCCAAATGAAAATTTTGGGGCCAGTAAGTGTTATTTGGTACCGAATTTCTGAAATTTGGCCCCAAAAGGGCCAACCTGGCAACCTTGACTATAACATGACTATCGCAATTGACTGAGCAGCAAAACAGATAGCAACCTTTTTCTTCCTGGTGATCTTATTCAACTTTCTGTTTTGTCAGCGGTTAGCTCACGAGCGTGTTTTACAGACGTTAGTGGTGTAACAGCGCGGACACTCGCAAAACCTTAAGATAGCACCTGAAATTGGTAGGCTAAATGCAGATTGCTAAAGACACATAGGCGGTTGAAATATCAGAAATTTGAATATAAGTCTTATGCTACCTCGATAAGACAGAAAATTGTGTGATTCATAAACAGCAAACTTTAAGAAAAATGGTGATTAATAAACAGCAAGCTTTAAGAAAAATGGTGATTCATAAACAGCAAGCTTTAAGAAAAATGAAGTACTGCACTCTCATATCATTTACCACTGAAATATCGATACGAGGTTGGACCTGAAGACAAGATCCAAAATCACAAAGCTTGCAACGATCTTCTGATGTTACAACAACGTTGCTTGGTTTTAAATCCAAATGAGCTAAATCCTTGTTGTGCAGATAAGCCAAGCCAGTAAGTATATCCATTGAAAACCTTAATAATAAGCTTCACATCAGCAAGAAAAAAAGCAGGTAACACCACGTTACAGCACTGACTATTTGCTCTTAGACCTTTGCTTATTGCACAACCGAGCAGTTTATAAACCAACCAGCAGTAACATCGGTTTCTTCGGAAAATGCTGATCCAATTTGTTAGCGCACTTGTTTTTTCAGAGACTGCTGCGCATCAAATTGTTTTTATATAGATCATTTCGAAAAGTCCGAACTTATTTTCTGGCTTTCTGTCATTATACTAGGAAAATAACATTGCGTTTACGTACAATTTCAGGTTCAAGCAATTGCGTATTCTTGACTGCACAACTCCAACGCACACAGAATATATTAGATAATTTTCCTTACATGCCTCAACTTAGGAAAGCTGTTGCAGTATCCAGAAAAACTATCACACAGTGTCTTAACGTTATTCTAAAGTCATTTTTCTGCTGAGCTCATTAGCTATACACTGCACATACCTTAACTGCAAAAATTTACCGAGTGTATTCGGAACAAACTCGTTTCGGTAATAAAACATTTGAAAAGAAAATTGAGTGAGGTTGTACCAGAAAGGATGTGAGCAAAAAAGCGAGATAACGCTCTATTACAAAACAGACAATGCCAATTTTTTTTAAGACAATTACCACTTGTTCTGTTAGTACTTCACAAAAACGACAACAAAAGCGGCGATACTGATGCATGTCGTCAGAAAGTAAGAAAACGTCGTTCTAGTGGTTCTCAACCGCAGCTCCGAGAGCCTTATGCGGCTCCCATGCACCTTTTGTGCGCCCCTCGGCAGTTTTTTAATAAAACCTCTAGTATTTTGTGTAAAAGACTTCGTTCTGTAATAAAACAAACGTGTCAATTGACTTGCATTAAAATTTTTTAGTGCAGCTCTCTAACAAAATCGTAGGATGGATTTAGTTCACTTCAGCAAAAAGATTGAGAAGTTCCCCCCAAATTTCTTTTGTACCCCCAACATTTTCTTGTTCGCAGAAAAATTTGTTTTAAAAATATAAAAACAAAAATCGTGCCCCTCTAAAAATGTATTTTCTCCTCCAAACCTCAAAACCTGGCTACGGGCCTGGGTTGAGAACCACAGTTCTATGTTCATAAAAAAGTGGGAACCCGCGTTTGTCCGACTGCGCCATTGTTCATAAGAAAAAGCATCTTCCTGACAACGTCCAATACCATTGAGTTTGAGGTTCAGTTAGTTTAGTTTACACATTCGACGCACTTGTACCGTCTCGATGGCGGTATCGTCTCATCTGCATCGTTGATGATGTGAGACAAGTTTTTATTTCCAGCAAACTCCATTATGACAAAGCTGAAAAAATGTTTACACGTGTCTGTTCGGTTATAACTGGTCACATTTTAGAAACTGACTAAAAAATTACTGTTCTGTTACCAAGCACTGCGGCCGCTGGTGACCTGGAATTTTGTTTGAATAATAACAAGTGTTCGCACGATGTTGGGGTGGTTCAGACGCAGTCCGTTCATCTCGCCCTGAAATGAGCGTTGCAAACATCAGTGAAATCATTTTTAACATAATTTACAGCAGGCTAGAAAAATTTTGCTGCTACCTGAGACCTAAAGTCGGATGTTTAGTGGTTGCTCAATTTCCGCCACCTTGCGTCATGGTTAGTACAGATAGTTAAATATAGACTGCTGCAAAGAAAGCATTTAAACTGCTCAAGCAATGTAGCTTTGTCGTTTTAATCGTTTCACAAAGGCTATTGCGCTCAAGTTCCGTTGTGTTAAATGCCTTATTCTGGTGCAAATTGCGTCGAGCATGTTTCTACTGGTTTTATGGCACAAACATGTTTTTCATGGTTCAACATCTTGGGTTTCGGTTTACTTTTTTTTAAGTCTGTAGTTGTTTAAAATTGCAAAATATGACCTTTTTCTTTGTTGCGTACTTTGAATGTGCAAGGCTTCCAAAATTTTCTCAGTGCTTTAGATTTGAACATCTTTTTTCATTAAGTGTGTATGTCCATAGAAACTCTGGTGAAGAGCGGTGTAATCAAGTTTGTATACGAGTTGTTCTTAACCTTTTTTCTACCACGCCCCACTTAGTGATTATCCTTTGTTTCAAACCTCCCTGATTTAAATAAGCTTTAAAAACAAATGTGTTTGTTGGTAAATTTATTTATCAAACTTAACATGTTGTAGGGGGCGTAAGGGCTAGCGCCCCCCGGTTAAGAACCACTGTTGTATACTATAAGGTCCTACGTATATGTTGAACGAGATTGTATAACTTCGTTTTAGACACGCAAGCCAAATGTTATGCAACCCGATGAGAATCGCTCTTGCCCGGTGCAGGAAAATGGTTAACTATGTTGAGACGTGTTATCAAGACTTGCTATCAGAGACAAGTGCAGCTTACTTGGAGTGTTTCAAGGACAGTTTGTCTTGACTTGAATGAATTTTCCAGTTGCTTGATTGCTACTTTCCTTCCTCTGTAAATCCCTTTTTAGGAAAAAAAATATTTTTGATGAAGAAACGCGTTCGGAAANGTTATTCAAGCGTCTCAACAGTCTAAGAAATATTGCTTCACAAAACCACGATGTACATGCATTCTTGTCACTTAAGTTTTATCACAATTAACTTATTATTAGCGCTACATTACCATGTTTGAAGAATGAGGTTTACAGTGACTTGACGGCCAGTAACAGGTAGCCGTCAACACCGCATTCACGCAACGGTCCATAAAGCTTCACCCGGTCGTGTGTTTGAGGTCAACAAAATATGTCTAGATGTCTTGGGGATACTCTCAAGATTTCACGAAAAGTTTCTGGAGAGCGAAAATTTGGTCTGTAGTACTCCTGTCAGCACGAAAACCGTACTGGGCATCATCCAGCTTTGGTTCAATAGAACGCTTCGTGGCATCTTTTTTTATTAATGCACTTGGAATTCACTTTTCCAAGGAGGCTAAATGAGAGAGACGTCCCAGTGTTTAAGTGCATTCATTCCTGTCTCCCTTCGTTATCGAGATGATCACCTCTGTTTGCCAATCTTTCGGTGCCCTCTCAGAACACCAGGCCGCTTGACACACACGAGTCAGTCAAAGAACTCTCGATTCTAGGCTTTGAGCATTGTAGAGTTAGATTTCATCACAGCCTGTCTTCCCAGCCTTCAGTGTTTTGACAGCTAGTTCTTCGGTTGAAGCGATGGTATTTTTCCTTCCCAAACTGGGCCTCGTTCGTCCCGAGTGGGGTGATAGTGAGTGGGTTGGAAATGAAGATGAGGAAACTTATTGTTGGAACGTCGAATGTGCCAGTCCCACTGATAAGGCTTCCCCATGGGAATCTCGTGGATGGGACAGTGGGATTGAAATTTGTCCCGTCGTGAATATTCTGACGCCATATAGCAGGATCTTTCTTAAGATGAATACCGTTGTTATATGCTCGCAACACAGAAAATATTAGACGTAGAGGCTCAATGCCATGACGTAATGATGCGAGATCCAGAAATATGGTTATTGAGCCCTTTTTATTTTGAAGGTCAATGGTTGTTGCCCCTCAATCGGTGTTTTGGGATACTTTTGACACGGCTCCGTGGATATTAGACATGCGCATGATATGATGTATTTCATATTATTAGATTCGTGGGAATACCATGGAATGGGACAGACACAAGTTGCTATGGGTTGTTATGGGACAGAAAAAGTGTCCCACGGACAGGACAGAACTACGAATCATCGCTAAATTACGAAAGCAGAGCACTGCCTGTAGATTTCTCGAAAGCTCGCAGTAAAATGAGCTTTCAACTATCAACGATACGCAGAGAGAATCCCTGAAAACTCAGCTTTCTAGAAATGTTTGAAAATGTGCTGAAGCAATGGAAAATCTTCGAAAACCTGGCTAATCAAGAGAAACAATACGTTTTCCTATGTTTGGGCGACCCGCTACGGTTGTTGACTCACCCGCACGTAGCTTGAAGTTAGTCGTTATGTAATTGGCATCAGTTTTCCTTTCCAGTTTTCGTGTGAGGCCAGCTTTATGGTCACAGATTTTATTGGATACTACAAATGACGTGCTTTCTCGTGAGTTTTTGTTGGCCATTTAAGACCGAATATCTTTAAGCGAAATCGATTTGCCAGAAAAATAATTTGCTGGTATTCGACCGCCTCAGCTTTTGAGACCTATTGTCGGAATCTCGATGTGTGCAGACCCGAATAATTGTCAAGTTATGAAAGCCGAGCATGGCAGGCAGATTCCTTGAAATCTCACGTTAAACCGAGAGCCTTCAGTTACCGAAATATGCGCCAAATACGTTTGGTGAAGACTTCTTTAGTCACATGTCTACGGCAGTGGTGCTCAAACTTTTTGGCTCATGGGCCACATTTTGTCTTTCAGAAACCTTCGCGGGTCACAAGAAATAATAATCTCAATAAAAATTCTGTCTAAAAAATTCTCTCAAATGATTAAATGTTAAGTTTTCTTTCCAATGAAAATTGCTTCGCGGGCCACTCCAGTGGGCCTTGCGGGCCACGGTTTGAGCACCACTGGTCTACGGTATCCTCGCAGGCCGACATTTTTGCTCATTCTTTCAGCCATGCTGCAGGTTGAGATCGGTTAGTCCGTAAAATTGTAGCAGTCCGCATTAGTAAATGCGTGGTTGCACAAAATGAATGTGGTTACTAGTGACCTGCAAAGATGTTATCAATTGCATGGACGCTGGTCAATTTCAAGTCTTTTTTAATATCATTTTAAGTAAAAGGCCTGCATAGGCCGACTTTATACGGCTTTGCCCAGTCGGCCCTTCACAAATCAAGCCCAGCCCAGGCCATCACCCGTTCAGTGTGTTTTAAGGCCGGTCTAGACCGACCCATCACCCGTACACAAAGCTGGTTTCTTAGAACTCGCAGTCGCATGTCATTCAAGCATTGCCAAAACAATTTGTCGGCTGAATATTTTGCGTTCTGGTCCAGGCTGACCAGTGGTATTTCGGCGCGGCTCGAACCAGGGCGTGCCTGGCCTATGCAGATCTCTACATCCTGATTTTACTTTGCAGTGTGTTTCCCTTCCATAACATCATGCATACCGCACCTTACAAAATTGATTTTAACCGACTTCATTTGTGTTGCTTACGCTCTGTGCATCTAGGTTTTCGTTAGTATAAAACAAGATAGCAAGTCGTGAAAGCAGTGTGTTTTGAACAAAACTTAATTCCAAGTCTGGCTCTTGCATTGTGATTATAAAAGCGCATTGCTTTTGTCATCCGAGATCACATAGCGATAAATATTAGAACAGCCAAGTTTCTTCTATCTTTTGCCGGCGTCTATTTGTCTTTCGTAGACTAACAAGTTCTGATGTCAATAGGAAGATTTTAGTGCAGCATTACATCAAAATCCTATTTGTTCGAATTGTTCGATAATAAAAGGAAAGGCGCTAATGACGTTTGTAAGTGGAATAAGGTTGCCTTCAGATTTTGTTGTGGCATACAAAACAATTTTCATGCTACTTCAGTAGCTCTTGTGGCTAATTTACGAATGATAAGGTTATGCGTATCGCCTTTTCCTTACCTTCAAAAACACGTCCGAATCCTCCACGGCCAAGTAGGTCGTTGGTTGTGAGCTCTGATTCATCCTCTTCCCAAAAATAAAATTTTCCCAAAGGGCATTGCTCATTTGCTTCGAGCAACTTTTTGTTTCTCTGTTCTTCAGCACAGTCGAAGTCAAATCCGCGAATGAAAACAGCTGATGACAGAGGTGTCGTGTGATTGGTTCGTCGGGAATCTTGCAGCCAAGTAACAGGGCTTTGTGACGACCATGAAAAAGAGGATGGACTAAGAGCAACCCCACCAAGACGCATAATGTGTGATATATTTTCCATTTCATGGTTTGGAGTTGAAACAGGAGCCACGGTAGTGCTGAAAGCAAAGCATCTCTTCTTTTGAGACTTTGAACGCTTTTGATGCGTGAAATTCGATCGAATCGTCGAATAATTCTGAAATATCAATAATTAAAAGAAAGAAGTCCAATTACATCAGTTGTGGATGACTTTCGAGTAATATCTATATAAATCGTTTCCTATCCAAATATATTTGGAATCCAAAGTCAAGAGCGTGCTGTAAAATAAACGCAAGTTTCTTGAAATGTAAGTCTTGTCATTCGTTACAGAAACAAGCCATGATATTTTTTCTCTGTTTCAGCGACCGTGATTGTTTTGAAATTTATCCAGCGCCAAATTAACACTTCACCTATTATGAAACGACTACCCTTACACTAAATTTTCGCCTTGTTCTGGCTCACTTTCACCAATCACGAACTCTTTTTTAAAACAACATATGCTCGGCTTACGTAAAGCGGAAAGGCATTTTTGAAAAGCTTGTTGCTTGTAACGCAGGCCTGCACAACTCAGAAAGCTTGAAGGCCGAATTATCAACATATATTTGCCGCGGGCCGCAGAAGTCTGTTTCATTTCGATGTAGACATTGCGTTGTATTATGGAAGAAATTCCAAATCGATAATTACTTACGAGGTGGAGCTTTTGCCTTATTTCTTACAATTAAGAAAGCTCTCGCGGGCCGTATGTTGCGCAAGCCTATTGTAACGTAACAAACGCTTGGAGATCCATACACACGGCATAATTATATGGTTACCTTTTGTTTGCTGCCAAGTGGTATGTCGCTGACGCCAAAATGTCGCTTTCTTGTTTTAACTGACGAAGATTTGCAGATGTTTGCGTTATAAGGTTGGTTCGCAACTGAGCCATGCTCCAAAACAACAGGTCCAGCGACTGACGAGCAAAGAGGAGTTGTAGCAAAACTTGGTTCTGTGCCAATCTGACTTGTGTCAGCATCGTAAAGGGGTTTGTTCTCAGCTGACAATGATTTTGGCGTAGAACTTGCAGCTGGGACTTTTCCACGCGAAGACGAGGTCGTTGAGGTGCTCTTCAAGGCCGATCGTAAGGTATGAGATGCAGTCTGTGGTGAAAAAGGTTTGGGACTGATAGGGTTGCTAGCAGAAAACAAGCGGGAAAAGCTGCAGATTTTGTGTAGGGGTGAGGACATTTTCCAATCCTGTCGCAAGGCATGCAGTTTGTTGTATTTAAAGCACTACTAAAATTTTGGCCAACTTTTCATAAAAAAGTAATGGTTAGTGCTGTGAAAATAGCATGATTATTCAACATTCGGCGTCTATTTCATACAAAGTAGAAACAGCTTTGAATGCATAAGCCTATCCAATCAGTGTGAAAAATATTACATGTGCGCTTTCTGATATTTTCAGTGTTACAGTTAAACCTGTTTAATCGAACAACTCGCCCAACGCGCTTCAACCAAAGCTAAGGAGAAAAAATTATTTAAAAAATAATAATTTGCGATGTTCAGTGTGGAGCAGGATTTCACGAAGAAAAAGTTCTAAAACCGATTGGAAGTACTTCATAGCCAACATCACAATAATGTATGTCTAAAATGCACTGAAATCAATCCTCGAAGCACGTTGTACTCCAAATATAGCCCAACAAATACTGCGTTGACAGGACAATGCATTGAGCAATCTGACTTTACAAGTGCGCGATCTATGTTACTTAAAATTCTTGATTGAGCAAATTGCAGAACAGAACGGCGCAAAACTAAAAGTAACTTTCCATGGGTCATTGAAATAAGACAACACCGAAAATGGATAGAAATTAAACAAGTAAAAAAACAAAGTTCCGCAATGTAACTATCAATAACATGGACACTGGCGTAAGTAAGGGGGGGTCCACTGTGCCATGCCCCCCTCAGACCTTAAAAATAAAAAAATGTGTGCCCCCCTTCAGACCCTAAACATAAAAAATGTATGAACAGTATTCGGCAGTGGCGTAACTAAGGGGGGGCAAGGGCCTCAATTTAAAATAAACTGACTTTGTTTTCTGGTCACTGATATA
>JGI24159J19872_10000946_pt1 | contig 29875 bp, 25 predicted proteins | sample Ectturendosymbi4_FD_19872 | JGI IMG/M metagenome (IMG submission 19872)
CGTAATAAGATCTTGTCATATACCAAACAAATTCGATTATGTTTCCTTTTAGTCAAAACTTTACATAACCTTCAAGCCAAGCCTGTTTATCGACAAGCTGAGCTTGTTCGCTAAAAAATTTTTGTTAACGCTGATAACACGAAATCAAATTTTGCAGCTCAATTTGTCTTTTTTCCAGCTGACCCCTTCACACGGGAAGTTAGCTATCACGTTTATTTTTACCAACAAGAAAAGTGCAGATTTACGGACGGTTCGCGCCTCCTAAGTATTTCTTGCCAAAGCCAAGAAACAAAATGTACAAAAACCGTGCCGGCGCTCACCTTGCTTTGACGTCCGGATGGACGCTCTCGGCGGGAGCATCCATAAAATGCGACACTTCGTTCTTGCATTCCACGTAGCCACTCCTGTACTTGTTGATGATGCTCGGGTCAATGGTCATGGCGGCGGTGGCACGCTGCCTCTGGATTGTGCGCAAATATCTGACCGTCATTTCCAAGATGTCAGCTTTTTCGAGCTTCGAATGGCATGTGCTCTGCTGCGGAGAGAAGAGTGCTTGCAAATGAGATGATTCACACGCGACAAAAGATTTAGCGAATACTGCTCCTAATAAAAAAAACAGTCGCATTCTAGATGACGGCAAGTGAATCAGTGGTTAGCTTGCGACTAAGTTTTCTTCGAAGTTTAACTGACCACGTCAAAGACAAACGCTGAACGTGTCGGCGAATGTTCAACGTAGAACAAGCAGTTTACCACCTCTAGTAGCGCTTAAAACCAACTTTTATTTAAAACTGTCATCGCATGTGAGCGCTTGAGTCGAATGTTTCGGACAACTCCAAAGATTTTCAGAATTGTCAGCACTACGAGACAAACACGTCCTTCAACATATTTTCACTGATAGATGCACACCACGCATTCTTACATCACAATCAAGCATGCTTACGTCTTTTCGCAGAGCGTTGAGGAGGATCGACTTCAGTTCGTTCAGACTTTTGTTGATGCGCTCGCGACGTCTTTTCTCCATCAGTGGTTTCGAAGCCTGAACAAAAAGGCACGGGGAGGTTAGGTCATGCGCACAATTCCCAAAGGAACAATCGTTTTTTAGTGGGAAACACAATAACAATGCAACAGCCCCTCGTCACTCAATTTAACCATGCAACAAATCTTGTTTTTGTACAGTATACATCGTTCCGGCAGAGCCTATGGACAGTTACTTTACTAGAATCATGCGTTGTTTTGCTTTTGTATGGAAGACGTTTCATTGTGACATGGGCTTTACTGTAGAGCAAAGCGAGGCCGAATCGTTGAAACAATACTGGGAGAAAAGCACTTACTCGGCGGTCACTTTTCATCACACTTCCCGAGGAGACCATATGCAGCGACTGGGAGTGAGGTGCCATCGCGGTCTTCATTGATAGTGTTTGGCCTGATCGTCGGTTATAGCAGAGAATAAATCACACTGTCAGCAGCTGCTGTCACGGCGTAGATCCAAAGGCTTCGCTCAAAAAGAAGCTCGGCTACTCAACACAAGGCAATTCGCGCAATCGCAAACAAGCGACCTGTCGTAACTTCAGAACTAGTTGCCTGTTAAAATAAAATATGTTGATCATCAGCAATTTCCAGTTAAAATAGTTAACTGAATTAAGTAAACTCCAGCAGACATGCACTACAGCATTTGCAGAAGGAAGTTTAGCTGTTGGTGCATAAGCGTCAGCTACTTCTTTTCTAACAAAAAACACTTCTTTTCTAATTCACGAAAATATTAGTTGATCGCAAAAGCTTTCCTGCAGGTGAACTATTCAAGGTCGCCAACAATCCTTCTACACATGCATCGTTAACGAGCCAGGTAGCTATCCACTGACTCCTACTACGACCCTTTCCACATCAGACTGACGGCGAATCAACCCCGTTCGCTTCTTTATAAGCTGCGGTCGCGTGTGGCTCGCAAGACTCAAAGCTCGCTTCCGTTCCGCGACTCAACTCTCGTTTTTCAGCCTTTTTCCCGCTCGGTCCGCCGTTGCTCCCGAGCAGGCGAGAAAAAGTGGCGGCGACCAGCCGCTCGCTCTGCAATAAGTAAACAACGCCAGTGCGCTGAGGACGCGTCCGTCGGGAGGAAAAAGGCGCTCACGGCTGAAATGGATCGGCGATGATTGAACGAGAAAGGGGAAGACCGCGCGGCTCGTTAGCCTGTGCGAAATTGCGTCGGGCGGCGTTCCCACGCTCGCCGACAGCAATCAGATCAAGTGTAAACACAAGCGCGCGCAAAGGCGCGTGCTGGAGCGCTCTTCTCTTGGCCGGTTTCTTTCTTGCTCCGGTCGCCTCCCACACTGTAAGCCACTTTATCCTCTTGTTCTGTAGCTTTAAAAGGGGCTAATCCATCTCGCGTTCACCCCTCCGTCTCGTTTTGACGCCGCCTCCCCTCCTGGTAACGCTCGCAACCGGTCGCTGCCAGCAATAATGGACGCAGGTCACCCGTCTACGCCGTAATGGCACTCACGCGTCAAATTCCAACCACGACCCTCAGGTATGACGTAATGACCATGGCTAGTTGTTTCATGCCGTTTTATTAGCTCGGCGCGAGTCGATTTGGCACCTGACGGACGAGGGATGAACTTACCTGCCGACGCGTTCTTGGAATGCTTGATTTTTGTTCTCGCGCCATCAGTAGGGTCGCCTTTGATGTGGCGCCAGTGCCGCACATTCTGCAACGTCTATACGAGGCGGATTTTACGAAATCAAAGAGGAAAAACAAGAAAAAAAACGAATAGCGAAATCATACTGTGACAGCAACTGGCGATTTTTCGCTAGAAACGGGCATGTGCAGTGCTATGCTCTTATCTAATATTGTCTGAACTGTTGGATATCTTACTAACTGTGCTAATCGACATATCAAGGAAAGTTCGTTTAAGTATTTTTTGCGAGAGCTTGGGTAGCTTGCGTAAATAATGGTTTAAAAACCTGTACTTCCGTTTGTTGCAGAAAGTTGACAAAATACGTGAAAAACAGCAATAAATAGCAAATACAAAACACGTTGATTGCCTGGAAGAAAAAGTGCTGTTTTTCTTACATTATTTGGGGGAGGAGAAAAAACGTATTTTGCATGAGCGATTTACATTTTGATTGCAATTNAAACGCCTTTGGCGACACGTCACGGCNTTGAAAGGACAAACGTTTTTCGTTGGTCGCACGCAGGCCTGGTGAAGTGCTGCTTACCCCCTCACGCTTTCGCCAACTGNGGCGTATCTTTCACGCCGTTCAGGCGCNGCGCAAATTTTCCTATTAATTTAAGTTAAGTGAACCATTCCAACCCCTTTCCCGCTGGGAGATATAAATGAATACTTTGCGCGCATTTGCAGCGAACGCAACGGCAGCATTTCGAGAAAAACACGCCCCCACCACCGCTCCCCTGGGCTTACCACCGCTCCGTAATAGACGGCTCTTTATTTGAAAATAAAAGCGGACGCACAGTTTTTTTCTAACTTGCTACGTGCATTCAGAAAATTATCATCTGCTGTCCGAAGGTCGTTTTCTTTTAAACAGGCAAGGCACGAAAACATGCGCGCTGCCAATTATGAAATTGAATCGGTTCGAGCGGGCCACGTCTAATTGCCGAAGATTGTTTGAAGGCAAAACAAGCTGCTGCTCGATGGCGCATGCTTTGAATCGTGTCCAGAGATAAACGTTGTTAGGAAACCCAGATTTATCAGTCGCGCAACTCCCAGTGGGAAAGCTAACAAACCACCCTAATCAATAATATCTGCCGACTATTGCTATTTGCGCTAGGCGTTTGTTTGTCTGTCAAGCCTTTTGCAGGTCGTTTTGGCGACAGTACTGGTGTGCTGCTGACAAAAACAGCATCACGTTTGTTCTAACTACCTACGTTTTTTAACAAATTGTAATGCAAGAAAACACATTACTCCAGCGTTGCAAAGGTCTCATGCTAACAGTTTAGGCAGAGTTTCTTAAACGCAGAGAATGAGTACAAAATTTAACATTTCTTTTATGTTTTTGTTCAGCTCACTGTTCGGGATGAAACAGCTCTCAGGACTTTAGATGGATTGGTTGGCTTTTTTCGATTACACGGAATTGCACCAAAGCTACGAAATTTTCAGACGTTTAATGTAAGATTTATAATTTGTTCAATGCACAATTTCTGACGTGAATCTGGTCTAGCGAGAAACCTAACGCTGTCCAGAAACGTGCAAAGCAGATATTGAGCAACACATAAAAGCTTTAGTTTTAAATTTGCGAAAAATAAGAGAGTTCGTCTATAATCCTAACGGAGGGGCAATAAAATTTTTAATAACCCACACGACTAGCTGGAGCTCCTTATATGACCGAGAAGTGTGTTTTTGGACGCAACCTCAATCAGCACTATCAGACCCTATCTAAAAACGACCGTAAAACACAAATGCTTTGCCCTTTGTAGTCTACATTACGATTGCTCCTCAAGTTGCGGACCGCCGGAAACAGACTGGCTCACTGCCAGGAAGTTGCCCATGTCTGCGTTGTTACGGTGTTGTTGGGATGTACTGGGGACTGTTCGGGTTACATCTTCATTCTTGCAATATTTCATACGAAAGCACTGTGCAAGGACAGGTCGTGTGTGCGCCGTTTGGAAAATTTGTAAAGCACAAATCGTTTTTCGAACGAGTGCAGTGGAGGACTTCAAGCCGCTTTATTGCTCCACAGCAGTCACGTTTATAGGGTTTTCGATTTCCCGAATTTTCTGCAAGCCGATCTCGGCTTCGCGGAAAACAAACAGGATCATTAGGCATAGCACAGAAGCGAATAGACATACAAAATCAACAAGATAAAAACCATCTAAGCTTTTTGTTCGTTTTTCTTGTAATAACACGTAGAAAACCCGGCGCACTGACAGAGTTGCTGGTTAGTCGCGAACAAATTTCAGTATCGAACAATTCTGCAGCAAGAAAAGCTCGTTTCGCCTTAACTGGGGTTTCAATTCAGGACAAGGCTGTTCTTCATTAGCTAGAGCTGTGCTTAGTGTCTACACTTCAGGTGTCGGAAAGACCAATAGTTGATCTACGTTTGTTGCGTGGCTTTTTGGAAAAGTTGCTTCATTATCAGATTTGGTAAAATGTTTCAAAACTTTCGGGGGGAGGAATTCGGGAGCAATTCCCCCTAAACTTTGTTTTGCACCCTCAAATTTTGTTGTGGCCAGAAAAGTTTGTTTCAAACATATAATGAAAACAAAATGTATTTTTGCCCCCCAAATATCACAACTTGGCTGCGGGCCTGATTACTACGTTCGGTTTTGCGACAAGTTTTATACCAAAGTCTTCATGTACTAACGAGGCGAGTTTGAACCAATTCTTCACACTAGCAGACAAAACTGATGCAGAACGTATTGCCGTCACAGTGCCTAACACAACAGTCGGCCTAGATGATTTTTCCCTCGTGAAGACCACAACGAAATCCTTCGCCATATATTTTCGAGTGTGTGACTTAAAGTTACCATTCTGGAAATACCGAGACTTTGTTCATAAAACTGGGAAACCGGAAGTCGCAAAACTCACTAAATCCCAGGGATGTCCGAGGCTGGCATCTCGATTTTCAAACCCCAGTCGCTTGGGCTGCAACATAATCATGCCGCTCGGCAAAGACCGTTTGACACAAGGTTTTCGCGACGACAGTTAGAAGAAAGTTATCACACGCGTGAGTCAACCTGTTGATGTACATGTGAAGTTAAACGGAAATGTTCAAAACATCCTGAAACCGTCGATGCTAAGTTTGGAAGAACCTGCACTAAAGTCTACTAACGACCTAATCACACATGAGCCATCCCAGCCGCGCCTAAAACAGAAGTCGGAAGACACTTTAAATAAAACTTGAAGTGTTGAACGATCGTCACGTAGTACAAGAGAAAAGACCTTGTGCGCAGTCTTCAAAGGCTACGAACAGGTTCCGGTGGCGATGCAGCCAGTTTTAAAGAAATGAATAAGTTAGACTGATTAAATGTCTTGCCCATAAATGTATGAAACTTCCGCTGTTGGTATGCGTTATCAAAACACACAAAAAGTTTTTGCTTTAAATGTGGGTCATTTGTACGCTGAGGTGTGTCTATTCCAGATTACAGTAAGCAGTAAGCGAAGCTTTGCAAGGTTTGGTTAAGACTTGTGAAAGAATCTCAGCTTTCATAAATAATCTCAGCTCTTCATAAATGCATTTTGAAAAGTCATCCACCTCAACAGTTCCCATGTTTCTCAGCCTCACGCTTAAACTCGCCATTTAGTTCGAACACAAGTGAAATTTCAGTTTGGTTATTACAATCTGTTTGGACATCAAGCACACTTTCCGTTCAGCTGCCATCCATACAACGTGTTTCGAATTGCGTGATTGGTTCAGGAAAATCGTACGTGATAGCATCGATCTACGTTAACGCAAGCTGCCGTCACCGGTGAAAGTAGGGCTTCAGCTGGGCCAGTGCTTCCTTGACATTTTGTTCTTCGAGTCACGCGTATGCTCGTTTCGAAAGAACGGTCATCATGCAAGACACAAGTCAAACATAAGGAAGCTCCTATTTCGACCATTAAACGAGGGGAGAACTTCTCGCAGGAGACCTGTTGTGATTGAAGGCTCAAGTAGACAACTTGTTTGATGAGAATGAAAAGCAACACATGTTTGTTTTAACTGGGTATGATTGCATTTCACTGATATTTAGAGTTCGGACTTCCGCCCAAATACGACGATGGCAGGAGATAGTATCACATATACACGGATCTAAAATGCCCACATTCTATTATCATTAAACTGTGGTCACGGACTCGCGGCCACGATAATATACGTATTCTGGGACATCTTTTAATGGTTATACCAGTTTGTTTTTAAAGCAAAATGTTAGGTACCCGATATGAACCTGTAGGGACCCGATTTCTCTGATTCTAGGGACCCGATTTTCTTTGATTCTAGGGACCCAATGATGATTTTCTCTGATTCTCGGGACCCGATTTTCAATTTAAGGGACCCGAATCGGGTCTCTAAAACACCTTAAAAAAACCTGGTTACACTTAAGTGTAGTTGAATGACAGGTACCTGATCTATCAGATTTTTTAGACATCAGTCATATTGAAATTTCGAAAGTATCGTACTGAAAAAAAATTGGCTAGATTGATTTCCTGCAACTTTCATTTTTGAAACTTTTGTCTTTATCAGGCAAAACTGAAAAACTACAGATTGGAAGATAATCTCTTCAGTCGGAATAATTCGTTTTAGTATAGTAAAAGCCGCGAACCGCTTTGGGCGGCAAGACAAGATTCAGGTTGGACGATGCTTCTAAGATGCCCCGCTGTCGTTTGAGGTAATTTCTTAACGGAAGATATTGTTACCCCACGCTACTCACTGATCACGTGACAAGTTTGTGCGAACAGATTAGCTCGAGGTAAATCGTGGGAATCCAAATTAGCGCATGTTTGCAATGTACGCAAAGTAAGCTCTTTCCATGTTGGCAAACGTTTAACTATGAATGGCAATTTCGCGCTTTGAATTTACTGCCATCCAAACAAAAGCCATTGTGTCTCCAATCCCTCGACGTCAAATTCTATTTATTGCTCCTGGAGACGCTACTGTCGGTTTGATTAATCTGTGCTAACTTGGCATGACCCGCCGCAGTAATTAGAAAGTTTAGTATTCAAATCAGCAACTTAGTACTCCTGCGAACGTCAACAAGTCGTTCTAAGTATATCGTCTAATTGCCATCGACTGCTCGCCATTAGCAAGACTTAGTTAAGAGAAAGCGGATAAATTATTGCCCTGTAAAGTGCGGTCTTGAGATTGTTTATGTTGGAAGCGCATTATCACAAGGTAGAATTTCAGTTTTCTCCCAACGGAGTTCAAACAAGCATCAGTCACTGAATTCTAAAAACGTTTTCAAAAGGTTCCAGACCCAGTTGTTTGAATGCGATGAAGTAATCACGGAATTGAAGCAGGGCCTGATCTGTCGGCGTTTCAGCTTGCGCATGCCATTAAAGTAAGNCAGGTGCCCAGGGTGATGCACCACGTTTGCTACTTTCGCATGTGATAAACACACAGTTGCAGGCAGTGTTCTATTATTGCTTTGCACAAATTTGCGGTTGATATTCGACCGTGCGATTTGATTGGAGGTCCACATAAAATGTCTTTGCAATTCAATGCATCAGCTGGCTTGGAGCGAGAAAAATGTCAAAAGCAGAACCAAGGGCGCCATTTTCCGAAATTAAAATGCAAATTCCTCCTCAACTACGCGCAGAAGCGATGCTGACGACGTGTACGGTGACGTTCGCAACGATGAATCTAAGAGTCTTTCACGTTGGTACAACAGTAGCAGTGAAGTCTGGTGAGTGTTCAAATGAAGCTATTTTTCTAAAGTTAGGAAGGCCATTTTATGACCGTTGAATGAATAAAAAATTGTTAGTCTTCCACAATTAGATAGAACCGCAAATCCAATTTTCTGGAACAATTTTTGACAACATGAACTAACCAGCCGATTTGTTAGGTTTTCTGCTTTCAAATGGAAAAAGCTCTACTTAAGGCAGCGTCGCAGTACAGTNGTGTGGACTGACCCAACAACAAGCTCTTTCAAAATGCCGCCTACTGCCAACCTGAACATCACATGGGACGTCGTATTTGAAACTGGCCNAAATGGCCATGACCGTAATCGCCNCTGCAAACGCAATTTCCTTGAGCAGCGAGCAGCAACAGTTCAAGTTGCAAAAGGCGCAATCTCCGCGACTGCAATGGCGAGACAGCCCTCTCGCGTGCGGTTCCTTTGTGCACACGACCGCGGGCGCCAAACATCAAAGCGCTGTATATGGGTCGGCTTTATTTAGGATGCGAAAAACGACCCGCGCGCCGTTCGCCCCGTTCACTGCCCTCTCCATATTCGCGTTAATCGACCCGATTATTGACATTTTGCAGCCGCTGTCGCGTGGGAAAGGGCATGCCGGCATTGTGGCCGCCGTTTTTTGCTACCGTGTAACATTTACGCAGCATCGCCCGTACAGCTACGCGTGTTTCCTCGATCGTCAGCTGCTCGTACTTTGCAGGGTGTTCGGCCGGATTGCTTGGCATTAATTAGCGTGCGCAATGCCCGACTATAATTAATTTCTGTTCGGTTCGATTTGGTTACGATTACAGCGCACCCGACAACAATTGCACGCGTATTACGTCCGAACCGCTCTGTTCTTGTGCCAAGGAGGAAATTGTGTTCTGGTCAAAGGTGAACTTGGTGTTTGTGTGGTGAGTAGCATTGCATGAAAGGTACTGGATCTGAACCGTGTATTTATTTTCTACATGTGGAGAAAGACAAAATGTTTCTCTTTACTTATGGCAGAGAGTCAAACCAGTACTTTGATCCTTGTTTCTTTGGTTTGGGATCAATATCATAAACCCGTTTGGTTCAGTATCACAAAAATCGAAAAAAATCGAAGTCTTACGGCTTATGTAACTACACCTTTTTCTGCGTAATAATTTTTTATATTTTGATTATGATGTAACAAAACCAGCAATTTTCGAAGAGAAGTGGAGCAAGCATTGCATGAAGGCTTTGTTACATCCGACGTGTTTTACAGGTATTCTCACCTATTTTTCAAACTTTTAGCAATTCAGAACCATTCAAATTTTCGCAAAGAGTTTTTGCAGTGTTTGCTTTGATTTATCTGAAAATGGTTGACAAAAATGGTAAATTTTATTAAAAATATAAATTTTTCACGATAGGATTTTTTAAAAGTCCAGCAAAACGTATTGCTAACATCCTTAGGTTTTAGCGTATCACTAGGAGCATAGTGCAGTAATCAAAGCAGCCACACACGCTGGTAATCAACTTGCGTACTATTCTGGGGTGGTGAACTGAAGGGGTGCACGTGTTGATCACGATTGCAAACCAACGCACAAGGTCGCACTTGGCCCCGCCCCTCACACGCCTTTTTGTCGGTAAAAAAGAACGCAAGGAAGCTGGAAGCTGTCGTTGTGAACGAGCTGGAGCGTTAGTTCGCGGTTTGGTTCTTTTTGTGTTTTATTTTTTAACAGATGGAATAAAAGACGGAGTGCGGCTTTCACGCAATCACGCAGCAGCAGCGCGGTCGGCATGCCTTGGCCCGGTTCGGGCCCGTTCCTTTGACGAACGCAGCAGCAACAAAAGCGTCTTTTGCCTTCGCGCGATGGTGGTTTTATTGGGGGTTGTTGAGCGCCGCCCACAACAGAAGCGCTGGTAGCGAAGCAAGAGACCGTGGGAACTGTCAATTCCCGGTAGCAAGCCGTCACGAAAACGCGCTTATTAACAGCAACGGTCGTATCGCGTTCCCCCGCGAAGGATGAACGGGGCGATAAACAAAATCGGCAAAGGAAGCTAATTGCCAGCGCGTTTTGACCAACAGACCCGGCCGCCGAACTGCTGCGGCTCTCTCGTTCATTATTAATGATGAGGCCAACGTTCCCATGCGTTTTGCAATTTTCTGACGTAGCCAAGCGATCTTAAATTTCGACTCACTTACGTGGTTTTTGCCGCAGAACCGCAAGTGCAGCTGGTCCGAGTCATTTTGGGTCACCGCCTTTTAAATTCAGCGACAGGCTTTCGCAAGATCTGCTGCAATCTGTGAAGTTCCTTCATGCTGCTGAACGTCATATTCGAACAGCGTGGCTCATTTGCGATAAAGCGTTCACAGGGATACAAAAACAAGGAAAATAGTCGATTTTACTGTGTCGCGCCGGGCGAAGTGATATCGCGCATTCACATGTTGTCAGCAATATTCACTTGAGACTAAATGTGAGCGTCTGTAACTGGACATAAACAATAAATTGGAAGTTAACAGCGAACAGAAGTACGAGGATAACTCAGTCATCAAGCAAACAGCAAACTAAGCACTGCACACAATTTGATATCTCAACAAAAGCGAAAAACGACAAAAAGCCCAAGATGCACTGACTTTTGTGGGTCTGAGGGCAATCGACTTCGAGATGACCCCTGAAATCAGCTTTTCACGCGGGATATAGGTAACACTTGAATGAAGGGACGTCGTAGTGCCAAAGGTACGCGAACTCCATGCTTTACTGGAAAGTTGCGGCTGGTCTTTCAGCTTGCAACTGGCGACACCCCATTTGATCTTCTGTGGTTAACGCTAAACAAGCACATTTACGTACGATGGCAATCTATTGGTGAAAATTTTCGAAGGTGATAGAAACTGGTGATGACCTTATTTTTTCATTCGCCAAAAGTTTGAAAAGAGCTTGCGTGCGCAAATGGCAATACATGGCGACAAGCATAGTTGCACCGCGTTCTTATTACTGAAAACGCCGGCATTCAATTCACTGAACATTTCGGAATTCCGAATGACCGGCCCGGAGGAAGACAATGCGTGCAACGCGTTCACTGCGTTGTAATCAAAAGTATAGCTGTCACCTACTTTATGTGCATATCAATAAATCTCATGCGCTGATATGGGTGCTGCTTTGATTCATGGGGATAGAGGGACCAAAGATATGGGGGTACAGAGTTCTGCCCGTAAAAGTATGTTCATGTCACAAAGNGCATTTTCAAACAAAACTGCATGTTAACTTCTTTACGTAANCAAAANGCGCATTTAATGCAATTTTCACCCCATTAATGCCGGAAGAGAGACAAATTCATAAAATANATTGTTGAAAGATTACAATTTCAACAAAGGAAATCTTTTTCCCGTGTTTGAAATTATTTTNGCCCGAAAGCAAAATAGTTGGGNGGCTACAGCCCTCCCTGCAACCCCGTGCCCTATGCTTGTGCTTCGATAGCATCAGAATGTTTTGGAATCGGATTCTGGTTGGTTTTAACATTTCACAAGTAAAACGATATATCGGTGCCATTTTCATGCTCTCATTGGACCGTAACAGCAGGCCTGTTTACAGTGGTTGTTGCTTACACGCCTCCACGCGCTCTGGGCTTTACGCGTTGAGTGAGGTTGGCAACGTAGGCAGATGAGCAAAACCTGATGGGCTCTTAATTTCACTCCAGCGACATTTGCTTCTAGTTTGCGCTCAGCCTTCAACTGTAAGTGTGCCGTAACCACTTGATTTAAAACAGGTGAAACTTATGAAAGAAGGAAAGCCTGCGCGAAACGACTGTGCAACTGCGAAAAATCTGCCAAAGCGCTAATCTTCAAAGCTGCGGCATCGCAAAAGGCCAGCGAGTCGCCAACGGCCCACGTGACCCGACGCTTTCCGTCAACAAACAAGTCTGTTTCCAGGTACCCGCCACGCAAGTAGAGTTTCCCACTCGCGCGATCCATTAATATACATGAGCCTATTTGCGAATACACGCTTTCCCACGCTCCGGGCATGCCGGTCGCTGCCACAACGTGCTGCCAGGCGTTAAACCTCTGTAAATTGCTGGTTATTATGGCAAACTACAAAGCGAGCTGGTCACGGGAGAGAGCGACCCGGCAAGTCGGGCCGGCCGTTGAAAAACTTTGAAATCTCGCGGTCCTAACGCTCTGCTTCGCTCGGGGTCTCCGACCTTCGTGCTTGCCACGCACCCCTCATCGAACCGGAGACGAACACTTTGTTTTGACACGCTCTGGCATTTGCTTACCTTCCATGCTCCCGATTTCGGTCTGCAACCAAAACAGAGTGTCCGAGTCCTTGGCCTAACACACACGTGTTCTGCAAGCCGGTTGTGTGTTGCACAGCGGCGTACCCGACAGGGGTAAGGGGGGAAAACCGCCCCCTTGCAAGTTAAATGTAAAAACCGGGCTCCTACTCAGATTATATTTTCCCATGGATGTGTTTTTGAGCGTTTTTCGTAGAATTTTCCTGTTATTTCGGGTTTCAGAACAGACATTCACATCCGGATTCACTATAAATTCTCAACTTTTTTCTGATTGTTGGATAGTGGGCCTCCTTCAGCTATGTTTTCACCCCCTGGCTCAAACCTCTAGTTACGCCACCAGTGCTGCACCGATTGCCTCCTGCAAGCAAGCAGCAGGATCGACTGCCATCTCAGCATTCTTTAACAGTCATGTTAGAACGACGCAAACATGCTATTCTTTTTGTTGTTTTTGTAATGCGAAGCTTCGGCTTGCCGGTGTGCAAACGAATACATGATTCACTGTTGCGAAACTAGCGTTTCTGTCAACATTTCAATTGCCAAGACTTGGTTTTTGCCGACATCGCAAAATTACCTCACGTTCGGGATTATCAAACGATTCGAAAAAGTACTTACTGGATTGCCTTTGTTAATTATTCTTTTTCGGACATTTTGCAATTTGCGTTGCTTAAAGATACAAAGAACAGTACCTGAAATAACAATATAATCAATCGGACCTTGCCTTCTCTACCAGGAGACGTGCGGTGCTGCGTCCAATTGGCTGGAAACGTTTATTAGAAATCAGGAGAACGACATGCTTTACAAACACTGGTTTCTGTCGCTCTGAAAAGGATTCAGTGGCTTTAAAGCCAAAACTTTGAAGGAAAGTCTGACGTCAACTTGTGATATTAAATCAAAAGATTTCCACAAGCGTAAAAATTGTGACAGGCAAGACACTCGGTTGTTTTCCTCTTGCTGTCACCATCACTAAGTGCCACACATAGTTTTAACCACCGTAAAATGAGGTTTTCTAGCAGTCAACTGCGGCAGTATGGTTATAGACTGTTAAACTTTGTGGAAAGCAAAGAAGCAGTGCCTGCTGACGGGCAGTAAGCACTGCTACGTGAAGTACACAACGAACAGCCATGCAAACAAGCAGGCTTAATGTCTGCAGGCGTTGCAGTCTGTCCACACTGGGTTACTAAGACGTGCAACATACGAGATTTACACCATTGTTGCAATATGTAAACCCTAAGAGTTTAAAACATTTTCTTTTTGTTATATTTAATTTGCCACCCGTGGGCGAGATTAATTTATTCTTCCACTATTTTACGCTTCGGTACGACTACGGGCGAATGCAGTAGTTGCTGGAGAGTTGTTTCAGTGTTTGCTTCGTTTCGGTATTGGCTGCGCGTTCCAGCTAACAACACATGCACATCGTTGTGTGTCGAGAGTGAGCGCTTTTGTGTGCTTGTGTTCTTTCAGTAACTCTTTTACTAATGTTCTTTTACTAGTGTCTTTGTACTTGCTAACTATGATATGGACCATGTACATGGAAGGGCCTGCTGTAGGAGATAGGATGATCGCTGCGAGGTAATTCAGAGCAAGCACGGGTAATTTAATTATCACAGTCACTGAGGTGCCCAGCAGTCATCTGTAGACTGCACTTCTTATCCCTCAGACATGGGCACCGGAAGATTTTTTCCAGAAGGGGCCAATAGCGCATTTTTCCAGAGGTAGCCAAAAANATTTTTCCAGGAAGGGCANAAACGGTGAAATTTCATTTTACCCTCTCGAATCTAAGAAAANAACNTTTCTTACTAAAAATGCAATAAGAAAATGGAAAATTTAAAAATCCAGGGGGATACCCCTGCCCCCNTTTCGACGGCCATGACCTCAGACAGTCCCAAGAAAAGGCGTTGCCAATACCTTGGGATAAATTAAAAAATAAGTATATTTTTCTACTTGCTGCTCATAAGAAAGCAAGGGCGAAGCTTGCTGTAGCGAAGTTTGCATACAGCTCTAATCGAGCACTTGTAAAATTAAGGATCAGGGTTGTAACAAGACGAAAGTGTTGAGAGTGGATGAAAGCATTCACCTCCTGGAAAGACTTGGAAGTGTTGAAAAATCGTGACAAGTTTGGGATTTTTACAAACGTTTGGGGATCAAGTCACAGTTAGCATAGCCTGGTTGATGTCTTAGATGCGATAAGTCCCCGTGAACCCAGGGATGCACAAAAAGGCTGGTAACAGGAGCTCGCGAGCTTCAAATTTTATGGGTAGCACCGGCTTACCGCGTTTACGCAACGCTGGTTACTTTGCATTGTAACTGTAAGTAGAGTCAAGCCGGACGCCCTTTACGTTCCAAGTGGTCGGGCCAGAAAAAACTCGAACCAGCCTTTATTGTCAGAAATTCCTCCGCGTTGCGCGAAAAGTTGCATTTGCATCAGTTGCCTTGCGGCCTGTGCCGGCTGCTCGCAAATCCTTTCACCTTTCGTTGAACTTCAGCGACCCGCGCTCGCGAGTCGCGAAGCCTGCCGCGCTTGCATGTTGAGACGTGACCGCTCGGGAAAGCGATTGTTTTCCACGTCGCCAGTCGTTTTGTCGCCGCGCGCAAGCGCGATGCGTATTGCGATAACTGATGGGAGGACAATCGCTTGTTTATGACGTAATAAATAAATACGCGATTGCCGCCCGCTGAGCGGGGAAATGGGCAATGTCCGTGAGAAACGACCGCTATCGATCGTCCTACACAGGCACAAGACGTACTTGAGCGGCAGAGAGTACAGCTCGTTTCGAGCCATAAAAGAGTGAAGCTGGCGCAGCATCGCTTTACAAGCCTTTTGTTTCGAATATGTCATAGTTTTGTTGCAACCCAGCTCTCTCTCTGTCCAAGAGTACACCCGCGCTTTGCATTACCACGGCAAGCGAACGACTTTAACTGTAGTACTTGCTCTTCTACCTACTTGCAGAATTGCAGGTTGATTCGTTTGGCTCGAAAATAGCCAACGCTTTTGTAATTGAATAGGCTACGCTTTTGTAAAAGATACCCAGTTTTGCGTAGACAACCATGAAATACATTGTAAGCCTGAATCATACTTTCGATCAGCTCTTGTTAACCACAGTCAAAAAATAAATTCACTGTTTTTTGTTCATAGCCAACAAACTTTGACCTTCAGATGGAAATTAAAGGTATATAATACGTCTACTTTAATAGCAAACAGGCCACTGGTGTAGGAGGCGGGGATGCAGGGGGTGCAAACGCACCCCCAAAACTTTTGATTTGGTGAAAATCCAGGCAAAATCCCTTAAAATCCAGGCAAACTCTGTGGAAATTTGAGAAAAATGTATGAAAACCTTCGCAAATTGCTGCATGTGCTTTGATTTTACAAAAATGGCACCCAAAATGAAAGTGCAGACGTTTTTTTGATTCTTTTTTTTGGAGATCATGTTTGTCTTTAGTTCTTATCGGCCAAGTTAGGGAAAACTTGGGCAAAAATGGAAATGTAGTCGTTTTTATGGAGGTCACTTTGTTTGGAGTTTGTTTCGGGAAAGTTTGGGGAAATTTGGGCAAAAATCCTAATTCTTCGCACCCCCAAAATTTGCCTGCTTCTACACCTATGAAACAAGCATTAAACGTATATTCAGCACTTTTGATAAAATCTTTCAAACCATTTTTGTCTTTTTGGTAATATCTGTTTGGTAATCATTCTACTGGACCAGATATTCCAAGGTTGTTGTTTGAAGTTAGCTTAGTTCAAAGCGTCGTAATTACGCTGCTGTGATATAAACATCTATAAAATTTGTCACACGGAAAAACACCTCTCCAGCGTTAAGCACCCCTGTCAAACTTGTCAATATGCTATACGGAACTTCTTTTCCAAAGTGTTGTAGACAGTAACGTGAATACTCATTACAGAAGACAGTAGCATCAAAGTGTTACCAAAAACGCCATCTTGGTTCTCAGACTCAGAGGCTCGCTACACAACGAATGGGATTGTTTTCAGTTTATATTTTTAACTTTTTTATGTCAGCTTTATTTGAAGCTTGGCATTTGGCAGTGGATTGTCTATTATTCTTGAATTTGCAAATTTGGCTTTTCAGCATGTTATAGCGTTGTGTTTTGACAGCTTTTTTTCGTAAATACGATCTAAGTTGCTTTTCTCAATCGTTGGATAAACGCGAGAGCAGCAGGTAAATTGTTATTAACTACTGCAGTGGCACTATATGCGAGAAATTTTATAAAGATTCTAAGTAATGGAAACGGTGAACGTCAACATTGACATGACCAAATAGATTTCATATAGGGTAAAAGCTTGCACTTGTTTAGAAATACAAAAGTTGAGCACAGGCATTTTTCGCACATGAACCATTTGCACTGCATATTTGATCTGCGTAGAGGGCCATTTGCCTCCTGGCTAGCCTGGGGCCACTGTATTAGAAGTGCTGCTCTTCAACTATTAAACGGCGCTACGCGTTTTAGTTCTTGGACGTAATTAAGCTAAGTTGAACTCGCTGTGTCCAAAATCGAAGGGCACCTGAGTCTTAACTCTTCAATGACGTTTCCGGTTTGGTTTAATGCCTTCCAGGCAAATAAGACACTGTCTTGTTGCACGGACGTGCCGGACTGGTAGAAGTTTCGAGCCTTCTTCCGTTTGGATTTGTTACGTCAGAAGACTTTGATTGTGATGAGCACAGTTGATGAAGCCGAACAGCACTGCGCCACAGAAGTGGCCAGCATGATGGATTAATAGGACATGACAACATCATTTACTGTTTTACGCCTCGAGCAGTTGTTGCTTTGATGCAGCAACGTGCCCGCAATTGGTTTCAAGAATGCGGAAAAGGTTCAATTGCATTTTTTGTTTCACTACGCCGGAATCTTCATTCGAAAAATGAACGGAAATGGCAGTGACTATACATGTGGTAAGAAACATAGGTGTAGCCAGGGTGGGCCAAATAGGGCCATGCCTCCCCCAAATTTCTAGCATATCTTGTCGTTTTGTGCTTCGAGACGCGGTTTCCCAAAGCAGATACCGTTGCTCGCTTAAATTCAAAATATCGCCTCCTCCCAATTTNGGCTGGCTACGCCACTGTGAGGAAAAGTCGATTTTGCAGTTCTAGCCAAGATGTTTACAGAAGCCCGTCATTGTTTCACATAAATCGACAGNTTGGCAACAAGCGATAGTCGTCTGTAGAGTACAAATGTCTTTTGGGGCTTAAAAACCTTTTAATTTTACAATGAACCCGAACACATAAAAATATAGCTCATAGAACTTGGAGTTTTTATTATATTCTTTGTGAGGAGAAATTACACGCTTTTTGTATAAGCTGCAACCCTGCATGGAGCTTTTTTTGTGTAAGCTTTTTTTTGCATAAGCACGCTTTTTGTATAAGCTGTCTTGGCAAACAGGCAAATGCCCCCCTGCCCCCATCCGAAATCTTAAAAATTACGTTTAGTTGCTAGGAACAACAAGTTACAAGCATTTCCTCCCCGATAATGTCAACTAGTTGCGGGCCTGGCCAGCTGTGTAAACCAGGGGTGGGCAAATAGCGGCCAGCGGGCCAAATGTGGCCCACCACAGCGTTTTCAGTGATCTGCGGAAGAATCCAGGAAATATGTTCAAATCTGAAATTTCCTTCAACTTATCGCAATAAATGCTATTGCTTACTGCTGAGGCTAACTTGACCAAAACGTGCTTCTATTTCCATTAGAAGGTACGGCCCTCCGCTGAATGCGCCCTTGTCAAAGTATAGTCCGCGAGCCAAACCAATTGCCCACCCCTGGTGTAAACTATTGACAGTTAAGGGATTCAAGAGACTACACGCGTTGACCGCGATGCATCCCCGAACAGCGTGCAGCTATGGCCAACTTGCAATGGAAAACAAGGAGAAACAGGGCGTGTAGAAATTAAAGCACTCGCTCCTCAAATCTTTATGCGGAATTAACGTGACCAATCTCTATAGAAGTTGGCTTCATCCCCGTCGCCGCTTTAAGTTCGGGTATGACCTGATGCTGAATGTCATTCATGACAGAAATTTAGCCGCCAGCTTTCTGAGGTGTACGTGTTTTCGTTTTTCGCACAAAATTGTATGTTATACCTGCTGTGTCGCGAAGTCTGAGAAAAGCAGGCCCAGCTGATTTTAGACACAATCTGGACGGACTGTGAGTATATCATAAAACATAGACAAGCATATCATAACAATCACTTTACGTGTTAAAAATAGCGATAAGGGGTCTTTTAAATACGGAGAAGTGAACCTCCAGAATTTCAAGCAAAATGTGTTTAAAAATTTTTAATGTCAACAACGTTTCTGAGGTAGAAGAAAAACAAGCGATTCCTCGTGAGATCAGCGTCATCTCAAGCAGCAATCGCATTTCCTGCCCTTCGTCGACAAATGGAGATGTTACTTCCAATGTTGAGCGTGTCTCTTGTTNTTTCCCGGGGACAACTGTTGAGTAAAAGATCTGAGGAANCTTATAGCTCGCCTGAAGATGGTTAACATTTCGTCATGAAACTGTACACANTGAAACAATCTCTTCCGTTGCTGTTCAAAAAACAAGAAAAAATTATAAAAGCCAAATAACCAGCAAAGAACTAAAGAGACAAAATACACTGAACTGAATCAGTGGGTCGCGAAGCACAGATATGGCATGAAGTCTGTCCGGTTGGTCTTGGGTTTCGGTGGCAACCCGTTGAGCATGTAAGAAATTCCAATTGATTGGTTTTACCCCTCGCCATCAGCGAATGACCTTTCCCACGCAACTCAGCAGCCGAAACGAGCTGTCATAGCAGTGTTTGAAAATACGTCTCACCTTTTTTCGTCTAACTGAGCATAACCTGACATAAAGCAAATCGAAAAATCAAGACCTCTCAACTGAATAAATTCGCAAAAACGTTGAGGCGTTCGTGGGGCCAACACACGGGATTAAAGCTTGTCAAAGACGATAAAAAGCTCNGTCTGTGTCTTGCCCCTACCATGCGCAGTACGCCTGCGCACTGGAAATGCGCATTTCAGCGTAATTTGCAAACGCTTAATAAAGCAATGAATGCATTTCGTCACGGGCAAAACTTGTTACTTTGTCCGTTGCGTCACATTTCAGAGATCTCACGTCGAGCAGATTGCGTCACGACGCAAACTGTGCAGCTACGGCAGAAACAAGAGTCTCGCTGACAGTTGCTTGCACCTGTTGAATAGAGAATTTCGGCCAGAATAACAAAAACGAAATGGTAGAACAGCAAAAGAACCCGGTGAGTGTCGACGCTGTGGGCGATGGGAGTGACTGGCAGCGCGGCTTTGCTTGCGAAAGCGTGCAGAACGGCGTCATGGCAACTAGGATTCAGAAGNCGTCTGCGAAATTGAACTGATACGTTGCTCACTTGGGCCAAATCAAATTATGCCGTTTATAGAAACTGAATCCGCTGGATCGCACGCCGTCTTTCTTGTTGACAGTAATCATTACGATTGGTCCTTTGTGACGCAACCATCGGTGCTGAACGAGAAACGGTCGCGTCCGGACCTACCTTAGAGTTGTCTTAGCTGCAAGAAGTACAAAGGCATGGGGCGTTGCGAACCGCAAAGTCACCACTTGTGCGTAGGCGATGGTGTTTCTCTGTTGTTTTACGGGAGCGCTCATTAGTCACATGCTAACGGACGACTTGAACATGTCGAGCGTGATTTGCTATGACGAAACTTATGAAGTGCGGTCTCCAGGCTCGAGGTGTGGCTTTGAATCAAACGTGTTCGCGTGTATCGCAGGCTCAGAAGGAACGTTTGTAGCTGGCGCCCGTACAAACCGAATGCTCGGTTGCACCAGTAGGTGCTGCGGAATCGTCCTCATCCGCAGGTACTTTCCCGGCAGTGATTTGAGGAAAGGTCAGGTAAAATCAGCTCTTCCTTTCCACTGCCTCCAGCCCGGCCTTTCTTTTCTGCAAACGGTTTTCCAAGAAGATGGAGATTCCGTGTTTGCCTGTTGCGTCAATGTGGCTGCACAAACAGCTCCAGCAATGTCCTACGCGACAACATAGTCAACTCGGAGATAGTGCACGCATCGGTTGCCAGCCCACATGCAGATTTCGAGACACGAAGCGCGGAATTCCATAGGATCTTTGTCATGCGCACGTTGGCATGCGACTTTTAAAAATACACTTTGGCACGTGGCGGTTGGAACTGGAAACACTTGTAGGCATCAGCGACATCAACAGATTTAGAGGCTGAACCATAGAAAAAGCTTGAACTTTGATAAAATATCTGCTTTGAAATCTGCTTTCCTGCAGCGATCAAGTTCGAGCGTTCATTTCGACTTGTTTTCACAAGTTTAAAGATGAAATTTCGCCACAAGAAAAAAATGTAGCAGGAGACCATTGCTACTGTACTCCTATGCTGTCAATATTTCAGGAATAACTGCTAAAAATTTGAGGTTTTGAGTGTATTTTTTTCAAGCTCATTTTTATCGCTTTTTATTCGCTATCCATGTGAAAGTTTTAATTTGTTTTCGGATTTTTTCACCCAAACAGCCAACAAGGTATCCTTGCGTTTCTACAGAGTGATCCTGCCGTTGCAGATTAAATCAGGGGTGGGCAGTCAGAGGCCCCCGGGCCACATGTGGCCCGTCGCATGGTTTTCAGTGGCCTGCGGAAGCATTCAGGAAAAACTTCAAATCTGAAATTTCCTCCAACTTATCACAGTGAATGTTAGTGTTGAAGCTAACTTGAACCGAGACGTGCTTCTATTTCCATTAGAAGGTACGGCCCTCAGCTAAACGCGGCCTTCTCAAATTGGCCCCCGAGCCAAATTAATTCCCCAGGCCTGTGTTAATCAATCACACAAAAAGTTTCCTTCTTGACAAAATGTAAACAAACCAAGCCGAGAAAAATCGTAGCTTTGGCGTAAACACGGCAGTCGGGAAAAACCGAAATCGAATCTACCCCTTGTCGCGCGTTTTCAAACGCGAGCCAAGATGGATGTCCAATTAATCGTCGCCATCACACCAGTAGCTCTCCCGTTTTGTCGGCGCTTTCCGCTGTCTTGCATGGTTCGACGGAATTATTACGTCACGCCCGTAGCGTACAGTAATCCTTTCCTTACCGGATTTCGCGAACGCACAAAACCGTGGGCGTGCTTAGAATAAGGACCGACCACATTGGAAGGCGAAGTAAAACTGCTCAAGTGAGCTGATGTAACGACGGAAAAGGCGTTGATCAAACTACAACCGGCGCCCTTTGGTGAGTGTCATCGACCCCCAATTCACTGTATCCTGTAATAATGATACGAAACAGCTTTATATTCTACAAAAATGTTTCTCGTGTTTTTTATTTGGTTTGTTCTTTGTTTCAGTTAGTGACCTCCTCAATTGAGGCAGTCAAGGTCATCGAAAATCGGTTTGCTTTGACGCAGTTTAACCACTGAGCCAGAGTCCGAAAGCGAGTCACCGGTTTTGACATTCTTTAGCCGGTGGCTGTAACGACTACGTAGGGACGTTCGTCTTGTTGCTGCATATTCGTCATCCTCAGAACAGAGTAAACATGGCGGCCGGTAAAACGCAAAACGCTTTTGTTAAGTGACAAAGACGTGCATCTACTCGCGGTCCCTCCAAAAATGGTTCACGACCCCCTCTTGGGGTCGCGCCCCCAGGTTGAAAACCATTGGTCTAAGACAAAGNGAAGATACTAAAGCCTTGCTTTTCGGGACATCCAGCATCGCAGTAACGGGGAGTTTAACCAGTTGGTCNAATTGTATCCAACACCCCGAGGCTGTGATTGTTCTTTTCGCACATTGNCCTTGGAGTCTAAAGAATTTATCGCAGCAAGCGATCAGACACAAGCTCACACCGATTGGTGGTTTCACGTCCTCAGTGTTGATGGATTCGACTTGTAACATGAGCGCGACTGACAAGCGATCATCCTATTTTGGGTAAAGAAAACTTAGCCTGGCGCTTTACCTGAGTAGAAACATCAAAACAATACGCTGATATTTAAATTTTGCTCTGTTTACGCGCTGGAAGGCCATTGAGTAAAAGCTTAGGCCATACTTAATAAGCACTGTCCTTGGGTCAACCCGTAACAATAAGTAACAATTATAAAGACAACGGCCAACTGCCCCCCCACATCGCTGAGATAGTTGAGAGTCAGAGGCATTTGAAATTGCGCTTTATCGTCGATCTCCAATGTTTTCCGACAAGACTTCATTGCCGCGCGCGCCATATTTGGCATCGCGGTCGTGGCAAACGTCTGCCTGTCGCGACACGGTCGTAAGCGATCTGCTGCTTCTGCATTACGACGGTCCCGACCTGCGCCGAGCGCGAAGCAGCGGCTCGGTTCGGCGCAATAAACGGTTCCGCTGCTGTCGCGGCCGCCGACGCTCCTCGGACCGGGTTTTCGGGTCCGCGAGCAGAACGGTTTCCTGGCAACAGATTGGTTGGGGGCGCAGTTGGTCGGTTTTGGCGTCGCACGACCGTTGAATGATTCAGAGAAACGTGCTGATATTTTGAGAGATAGCGAAACAGCTGAGCCTTGACAGTTGACGTTTCGTCGGGTTTTCCGGTCTGGAAAAAAAACGTTTTCGGTGGAAGCACGTTTTACCTAGCAGGTTTTTCCTCATCCGCAGCGACCAGGGCTGTGCGCACTCGGCTGGCTGCTCAACCAATAGCCGTTATAATAACCGACATTGTGACACTGACACTTGCGATGTGACACTTGGCAGTTGTGACACTGACACTTGTGGTGTGACACTGATAAACTTTGAAACCTTGATCGGAACCATTTGTATACCTCTGAGCGCCGATGAGAACCTCCATCGGATTTTTTAAAACTTTTTTTTATTCAGTTAGCTGTTTCCCTCAAAATTTGTTGTTAGAATGCCTTCAGCATATGACAAGTGTCACATGTTTTGTAAAGGCCGGAAACTTAAAAGAGCAATTCGTGTGCTTGACTTCGGCGATTTCGCCTCGACGACCAGTGCAAAAATGAAGGCTTATTTTCGAAAACCTTTCAACTTCATACAATTGTTTTTTAGACTTCCAGCTCCTAGCAGTTCAGCCGCACCCTTTCCGATCTCGTTTATTGCATGTGCAAATTAACATCTGCGCACGTGGCTTTTTATTGGATTGGCAGGAACAGCAACGGCAACAATTTTCAAGTTTAGTGAAAAGCGCCATTTCTTCTCCACATTTCAAACTCTTCTTTTGTAGTGGTTGGTTGGCTAGTCAGCTACACGTTTCTGAAAACTCTTCGAAGACCTATATAATATTATGAAAATAGTTCGTGCGAAATTGGAAAGGATTCACACAGAGGGAAGATTTCGAAAAGATTGAAAAAGGTGAAAATGTCGGAGTTCTGGTTTGTAAAACGTCCAACTCGCCTTTCCGTTTTTAGCCGCGAATCAGTCGAATAAACAGCAATCCCAAAGGACTCTGCATATAGTCGCAGTGAACAGCGACGCCTCTTGTGTTAAAACCCTCCTAAATCTTGTTTGCTGTCTTCAACCGAACTGATCCACGACAGTAGTTGGGCAACATGACCTGGGAAATATCTCTTTAGGTGTCTTGCTGAATGATGCGGCCCGTAAGGTTAATGTTTTTGTAGTTTTCCATGCGTTTTTGCCTGTTATCAACAAGACCACCCGCAGCCGAAAATATTTTTCGTAGGGCAAATTAATTTGTTGTCCAAAGATCAAAATATAAAAACCTATAAAATTAAAAAACATCTCCCGAAGTTCTTTCCTTGCAATTTTTGCGGTGCATTTGTTTGTTTCTTTTATCTTTCTCCTTGGACATCAAAGACACACTCTGAAACTCGTTTCGCAAATAATTTGGCTAAATGTTTCGCAAAACCCAGATTGACAATTCTTTTCGGTAACAAGCCGTCTGTTGTTTGAGGACAGAAATGTTCTCAGCATTTCTTAGTATTTTTACGCTTCAGCTCTACCTCTGGACGCAAATGCCCTTTCGCGGACATTTGACCGCAGGAACTCGACACGCGAAGTGAGGCGGCCCTGCGAAATCAACCGCATTTGCCCCCCACGGAATGTTAATTGTGTGGGGGGCTATAAAATAAAAAGCAAAAGCGCCTGCTCTGGTTAAGGTGCCTCAAAACTCTTCCAGGCAGCAAGCTACAACCCGCGTGTATGACACGAACGTTGTAAGTGCGTTGTGCGGTATGAAAGCAAGCCATCGCATTCATATTTACTGTAGATCAACAGTTCTGGTACTACACGCAGCAACACTTTCGAAGCGAAACTAGTCGCTGATGCAGGCTTTCGAAAATCCGCGAAATGTTTCTGTCATGCTACGGCGCCATGAATTTTTGCTAACGTGGTATACATTATAAGTTGGCGAATCGTCACCCATTAACGACGTACTGGCCGTTTTAAAGCGTTTCTTTTAAGACTTACCGAAGTTAATCTTGTTGTAGATTCTCCTCTGCAATTACCGGTTTTGCTCTTTACTCGCAAAAGAAGATTTAAAAAACTAGCTTCGGTTATAGTGTGCATAAGAACAACTTTGGCAATCAGACAAACAAAAAAGCATAAATTTCGCCGTGAACAAAAATCGAGCGATGTAACTTTTGAGAAGCACCCATGAAGATGAACGGTTGTAATCGTTGTTGCTTTTGCTATAACCGGTGCGTTACGAAAAAACGAAGAAACGCATTAAAAATGTGTCAATTCACGCAAAAACACGTTTCGACAATGTTGCTAGTCGACCGCCTGCGCAATCACGCGCCATAACTCTATCCGTTTTCCGACGATGGCGCGGTGCCGGGCGCTGGGCGTTACGGACTCGGTAGCGATCGTGCTTCTTGCAGTTACGACGCAGGCGACAAACACGCATATATCACTCCTTGCGAGCGTGGATTCAGTAATTAAACTGGTGATCCAAGTGCCCACGCATTGGCACACCCGCGTTGTGAAGATAAGCCGTCGATGATGGCGATCCTAATCCAAAATTATGACTGGTTGATGGGGAAAGGCTCGACCTGCGAGACCACAGCTTTGCGGGAGGCTCTGGCGAGCGAAAATTCCCCGTCATTTCGAAAACCGAAGCGACCGCAGAAAACTGATTTTTACGAGTTTCGTTGCTTTCCGAATCATTAAAGAGGAGCGCATAGAACTCCTTAAAAATCGAACTCTTCACACTTTTCCGCATATTTTCAAACGCACTTCACGTCTGTTTTATTTGCCATAAAATCGAACTTTGCTTCGTGGCGGGATTGTTAAACTTTCTCCGGCCAGTAACTGTGCTTGTGTGCAGATTTCGGCATAGGGGCGCTATTCAGGTCAACTTGTCCCATCCCAGCCTCTTTTCAGGGCGTGAGTTGACCCCGACGCGCGAAGCCATACTCACCTGGCGAGTTACACGCGCGAGCAGGTAATCGGGTTGGTGATTGACATATTGGTGTGTTCAAGGTTTTACTTTAAGCGTTCAGGTGCGCCGGAACCGAGATAAAATAACTGAGGTGGACGTTATATCTAGAAATCGTGCTCGCCAAGCCAATGGGATATCAAGGATATCAACTCACATATACTGACAACTAGCGTTTATTTGGAAATTTGAAGTTATTTATTAGCTTCTTCTCTGCGTTCTGAACAAAAATCCCCAAGAAGAACAAAACAGCTCAAAAGAAGATTGCGGAGGGAAATTGTGTGTGAAAATTTACCAAATTGTTAATAACAGATTTTTCAAACGCCCTTCCTCCTCAATCAGGCCAGCTGCGCTACATTTGAAAGTTTTTGTTGACAGTTACCCGCAGGGCAACAAAGGAAAAGCATATCGTGGGAAGATCGCTTGGAAGTTGCAGCTGCGTGGGAGACGGCAACACGTTGATATCAGGGGTGGGTTGCGGATGTCAGGTGAGCTGTTGCATCGAAACGGCTGATATTTATTTGTTATATTTCGGCTTCAGACAGTGTGCGACTTTTACCGCCGGCGCAGGCTTCCTGCCGGCAACGCAAAGACGGCGCCGGTTGCATTTCGAAAACCGCCGATTTTGAAGAAAGCAAAGTGCAGCGGGCGGCCGCAGAAACGACGGCGGAAGAAACGCACCACGCCGGCCGCAACCCGCCGCGTGGGAAGGGATTATGCCACGACGCCCGGGCTTGTCTGCCCGATCGGTCCGACGCTTTGTATCTTCCGACATCGCCACAGCTCAGCGAAAGGTCAAAGTTGTGCCAGAAATAAAACGTCACGCGCTTTTTAGACCCACGGATCCGTTCCGCGAGCCAAGGTTCCGCCTAGCCTTGGTTAGCTTTTAAACATTACGTCAGGTTTCCTCTTATCCCTGTCAGTGACAAACACACCGGTGCTCGCCACCCGCGTGACCTACTTGTTGTCCCTTGGACGGGCTATTGGACGTGCCTCCGCCGAAATCGACATTACGTCAGCGGGTTTCATCATTTTAAAGTGCCAGATCTCTCGCGTCTGTTTTAAGTCGCCAGCATCAGAGGTTAAAACACTTCGTTCAACCTGCTTAAAACTTCACGTCTCCCGTTTTAACAACGTTAGGCACTGAGAATTGCTACAAGAACCTGATAAGAGCAGACCGCTTGCTCCGTGCGTCACATCACTTTCGCCAGTTTGATATCTCGTTTGTTCGTGCGTCGACGACCAATGAAACGCCTGCTTGTAACTTAACAAGCAGCAGCGTCTCCTCTGTGCGGTGAGTCACAACTTCCGGGCTAAGCTTTTTTACCTTCGACATTTATCCTTTGATGTAATGTGGGCTTGTTCGGAATCGAATGGAAAATCTTCTGATAAACCATAATGGTGGAAAGGAAACTTGAACTAAAGACCGGTCTAAACCCGATTGCAAAGCTTCGCCAGTGAAAGCACATAATGCTTATATAAAAGATGAGTCATGCTCGAATCGAGCTGCTACACCAGATATTTGAGAAAAAGTTGAGGAACCCAGTCTTCCTTTGTTGCCTGAAAAAAGATCGGCATGAATCTGCTGCAATGTTTTGTCAATTTGCTGCAAAATGCTCAAGTTTTTGCCAAGGGCATTCGACAATTTTTCCTCCAATCAGTTGGTAATCACATTGTTCCTTACTCGCGAAACGTAGATTTGTTACGTCAAAAATGCTTGGTGCTACAAAGTGCCTTCTTAACTCACAAATCGTGCAACAGTGTCGCTTTACCTCAACTAACAAATCGGAAGAAGACCATAAACAAGTTTTTTGAATCCAAACTGATGCTTCAGCATCGGACACGTGTGCTTGGTGCCGATGGTGGTGAAAACCTCGACACACGTTATTTTTCGCCTACTGCAACTTCGCAAAACGGAAGCCAGAGCGGAAGTACGAAGTCTGGTTCTGCACTTAGCGTCAAGCAACAAGCGAAACCCTGTTCTGCTTGAATTAACTGTCGCCGTTCTGTGCAAATCTGTTCCTCAGAAATTGAAGAACGATGAGCATTCGCAAATGCAAGGCAGTTGATTGTTACGTATACATCTGACCATCGCGAATTTGCGTTTTACTCTGACAAAATGGAGGATCAATCAAACGAGAACAGCTTTTGAAACAAAACACTGCTTTTTTCAATAACAGCAGAAAACAATCACAAACAAGAGTCAGCTCCATTTTTCACTTGCTCTTGACCACAGTACTAAGCTTGTTTATAGTAACTTTTCATTACGATTTGTGAAGACAATGACGATTTATGTGACGGGCAGGACCAGCTACTTTCCGATGTGACCGATCTTATAATTAGAGTTTAATCACTGAATCTCACAACAGCGCAATTGATCAGTGAGTCATTATCACAAAAGAATCTGATTGTTATCTGGCCTCAAATATATGTAATTTCACAAGTCCAAATTTGAATTTGACCAAAGCTCAAGAGGAAAATCAAGAATAAACGATTACCGTGATTATGTTCAATACTTCAAAAACAATCAGGGCCTCCTTTAATCAACAAAGGATTTGGATGTTTACCTGAGTATATTTCTCCAAAATGTAAGGAGAAAACATTTCAATACACAATAGACAGATTATTATCAGTAGATAGAAGACTGTGGCAAGCTTCAAAGCAAAGAGGAAAGATTTTTGCGATTTCGTCGTCAAGAAACGTTTTCCTGCTTCGTATTGATTTCCAATTTAAAACTCTTGAAGTGTTTCAACTGCAGTGTGTAGTTTTCTGTTCCGGATTCGCTCATTCAATTTAAGCACATTCAGTGAAAGGTGGTGTGTTCAGAACAATTCCAGGTTCATTTGATTTAAAGCATTTTAGTGATAGTTTTACTTCGCTTATCGGTTTATCTGAAAAGTTAACATCTTGCATCATCACATTTTTGCGCCATTACTCCTTTGTGACATGTAGGAAAGACCCACACACGTAAGTAGGAGCCATTCCACTGTATTAAAAAAAACAATGTTTTTAGCGAAATTCCCGTTTGATATGCAATACAATTGCTACCTATCGAAAGGAATGCTTTCACAGCCAACAATCAGACAGCACGATCACATCAGATTATGTATTACGCCTGGTAGGCCTTATGAGCTCTTGTTGATATAAAACCTGCAGTACAATTGTCAATAACCAAACGTTTTTGCGTCGAAGCACTGTCGATATCGCCTTTAAGTATGCATTACTTGGTTTTCATAAAGCAGATGGCATTGCTGCAATGCACCGACGATGCAAAAATGTTGCAAAAACTGTTGCTACGGTCTGAAAAGCTTTTGACCCGAATAAAATGTCTGGAATGCAGAGTTTGTGATGTTTTGCTTGCGAAGGTAGTGTTTTCATGCTGTCTGCAAGTGGATTAAAACGGCAATAAAATTTTGTTCAATTGGCTGATTTTTTCTTCAACTCTGATTCACATGAATTAGAATATACACTTTCGTGTCGAAATTCCGGCTGGTTGCGCATGACAGGGTTTAAGCAGATAACTGAAAAAGCACTGTATAACGATAATAATGATCCGCACCATGTACCAACAACTACAAGATTTCTAGCGAAATGGGTCTTGCATCAGATTAAATGAAACATCTACACTTAAAATTTAACAGGGAGAATGATTTTGCCAAACAGTCCGTCTTTTCGAAAGGGTCGTCTGTGATTGGAATGAATCTTTGAACAAAAATTGAATGATACGAGATTCAAGCGATTTGTGGAATGCGTCTAATCACTCATGTTATTTACAATGAATCGATTAGTTTTGTTTGTATCCAGAAAAGTCGTAAAGGTAACAAATCAGGCTGCAGGAAGGACCTAGACTTGAAGTTTGGGAGGGGTCAGTTTGAAAAAGACGCGTAGAGTGCTGCATGTTGTGCGGCAGGTTGAAAAATCGAGAAAGGTGAAGTGTTTTTTGTGTGGTCAGCGGCACCTACC
>JGI24159J19872_10000947_pt1 | contig 29871 bp, 19 predicted proteins | sample Ectturendosymbi4_FD_19872 | JGI IMG/M metagenome (IMG submission 19872)
AATTTTTTTCAAATTTCAATACTAGTATCAAAATGGATACAAAAATCCACTCAGGGATTTTTTTTAACTTAAAAAAAAAACTTGGTCGTTAGAGGGTTAACGAATTGAATTCGATTTTGACCAATTAAATTTCGTTTGTGCAAATGCACTCCCAACTGTTCTGCATACAATTTATTCGATTTTTTGAAAAAACATGGTCGAACTCAATGAAATTTAATGTTATTTCTCAAAAACTCCACAAGCACACGCGGCACTGCATAATCAAGCCAATTAGCAAAACAGCAAGTTATTACATTGGTAAGGGTCAATTTTGTGCATTTCGATGCGTTACTCGATTCCACCATTATCAAACGTCGTCTCCCCACTTTGTGAGACTATTTTTCTAACCAAATCTTTGAGGGTCTAAGCCAGGGGTTAGTAACCTTTTTTCCCCAATTCCCCACTTTTTATTGGGCCAACTCTCCATTTCCCAGTGTAAATGGTTGTGATTTGTAAAGTAAGCCAACATTTGGATGTGATGTGTTAAATTTTGAAGCAGTGGTTCTATTGTCCGACCGGTCATTCCCACTTGGCAAGTCCGCCATTCCCCAACAGTCGGGAATTCCCCACAGGTTAAGAACCACTGGTCTAAGCTAATAGTTGTTCTTAAAAATATCATATCTGTCTTCCGTAGGCCCTCATCTTGTTTCTTTTCACGCAGATTAAGTTAGCTCAAACACATTTCTTTATGAAATTAAGAAAAATTTAGAAACAACCCTTGAAATGCGTAAATACTTTGCCCAATTTGTTATTGTGCGCATAGGTTTACAGTGATTCACACGTTGGTTGAATTGTAGTGTAATGTTGTGTTTCAAGTTTAAATTTTTAAGTTTCACTCCTGAAATATTGTGCTTTAGATTTAAGTCAACAGCCTTGCTTCACTTTTTCCACTTACAGCAAAAACTTTGTATTTTTAGGGAAGCGAACTATAAAACAGTTTATTGTTTGTAACTAAATGACCGATTTTTTTTCGAATACATAAAATTTAATTTCTCCTGTGTTACACTTGAGAATTGTTTTTCAGTTTGCTCCAGGCACGTAAAATGTCTGCAGTGTAAGATTGGATTAATCAGAAATGTGGCTTCAAAGTCACAAAATAAAATTGTCTCACCTTTCACTCTTTTCAAATAAGAGAGGCATTGGCCTATTGCACAAACATTTCATTTCTATACCTGTTTATTGGAATTCAGCTGAGATTGAACCTAGAGTAGCAAGAAAAAATTAACTTGCCATGGTCTTTTGATCTCATTTCTGAAATTTTTTGAGCAACTTTTCAGCATGAATGATATTCAACCCTGTATTGTTCAGAAAAATGTTCTACAATGAGCAATATGTTTTATCAATTTATAAGCGTGGTGTGCAGTGGTTGAAAAGTCACTGGCTTTGTTTCTCATTTTGCCCCATAGAAAAATAGGACGTTTACCAGCTTGATTAATGAATGTATTGATGACGCTACTATAAACGTGTTTAGCGCATTTTCAACTTATTTAGTTGTTCATGATGTCAGTGACATTTGTAGATATATTCCGTAATTCAAAAACCGTCTGCATATCACTGGGACAAAACGTGATTTGACGACAGCAAAACGTTTTTTTTCTTAATCTCACATGAAAGTTTCTAGACAACAGGCATTAGGTGATTTGGTGATGAATTTTAAAATCGCATGGTACTTTTTTGTCGCATTGTTATTTCGTTTTAAATTCACTTTAATAGTGGAAAGCTGCATTGCATCAGTCGTGATAAAGAAAACAATGCGAATAGAAACCCAGTTGCTTGTCATTTTCTCCGTTCTTCAAGTCAAACCATTGTGTTTTTGTAAAGCGTTTACACTGCTGTACAAACTACACACTTTGATTCATTTTTGATATAAAATTCGTTTTGATGTGCACTTTTTACAAAGATTTATTTTATTGAAAATTATTCAGCGAAAAGGACTAGATGTTTTTTGAAAAAAATTAGAATACGATTTTTTACGTTTTGCTTTATTCAACATGTGGCACTTTGAAAATCTCACCCGATGTTGATACCTCACACCGGATGCTGTTGGCAATAGACTTGCTAGAATTTGTTGGGTTGGAGGATTGCTAACAGCATACATCACCTGCTGAGTTGGCACCTCCTTTCAAATTATGACGCAGCAAATGTCCCGTTTGAAAGAATTACGAAACACAGTTTTTCATGAAATACCAGCATAAGATTTATGTAAAAGATACATTTTGAAAACGTAGCTTGATATTGAATGCAATAAGGTTTTTTAACGTTGGATGTGTCACAAATCCACATTTGTGTCGCGGACATTTTGTTCATAACTTACCTACTGATGAGGCTACAATCGAACCCTCCAAAGAAGAGAAAAGTCTTCTAGTTTCTATGTAATGAAATTGGGCATTTTGGGGCTTAAAAAAGTTGTGGGGCTGCTTGACATCACGGGGTGGTCCAAACGATATCATCATCACCTGAAGAAATTTTCAAATGGCCATTGTTTGTTTTTTCAAATTACACTCGGATGAAATTGACATCTATAGATCCCTTGATTGGCCATTAAGCGTTAGCAGTTGGCTAAGAGTTATGGCCAAACATTGATATTTTTTGTTTGCTCTTATTAGACATGTAGCCTACATAAACGAATACATTTCGTGGAATTAAAACACTACTTTTCACCGTGTATTCTGGATTACAAGTGTATGGGTTGTCACCATTTTTCTTCCTAATCTGTATAAATTGGATAGACAGCAACAGCCGATCCGACGAGAGCTCACAGTTGGGAGCTGGAGAGTCAACCGCTTGCTTTTCATGGATAGTTTGGTACTGATAGCATCTTTTCAACAGGGCTTTTAACACGCAGTGGATAGGTTTTCTACTTCGTGCGACCGAGTGGGAATGAGAAGAGCACTGAAATGACTGAAGTATTATGTCTCTCCAGAAACTCAAGGCAGTGTAAACGTTCGACTCGAACACCAACTTCGACCTTTCCAAACTTTCCCCTCCGACACCGACTACGACCCCTTGAGCAAAGTGAATGAAGTTTGACGGTTAACAATTTTCTAGCAATTAACAATCAATGGAAATTGTGGTACACAGCAAGAATTCTCTATTTCAAAAAAGTTTCAAGTAAAGTTGTACCATTCAACAGGAATTCCAAACTTCGGAGTGTGATGTAAAAAATGATCCAATTAGACTTCTGTAGTCAGAGTCGAACACAAAATTCCGACTCCGACACCGACTACTACTCGTTGTGTTTTTAGGAATTCTATTCCGACTCCACCCAAAAACCTTCGACTCCTTGCGACTGCGACTCCACAACCCTGCTTTTGACTAAGACAGTAAACCTATTGGTAAAACGAGCCTATTTTACCTAGCGCCACAAAACATTTTTATACACAACAATGTCTGTGTGTAGAAGACCACCAATTTGAATGACAACATGGAAACAACTGTTGGACAAATAAATTTATTAATGCCGAACAATGTATTTTGCATCTTCAGACGGTCAACAATCGACGACGTTTTGCCATGCTTATGATAGAGTGACTTTGAAACGCTGTCAACATTTTCATGACGGAAGTTGCGAGACGCTTCTAAAAAATGTCGAAATTTCTTCAGTATATTACATGCAGGGGAACACTGAGGAAGTACAGGGATGTCTGTTGCAAAATGAACTCTATGTTTGCTTTTTAAGTGTGGTAGGTAAAATGCACAATATGTTTGCTTTCATTGCGACAGAAAGATAACCAGATTTTTCAGTTACAGACGCACGAACGTACAACGTGAACGACTTTGACAAAATGCATACAACATGACTGAATTACAAACGTTTTGCCGATTGAGAAAAACAGTCTCAAAGTTGCGTCACACGATTTTCATGAAAAGCAGACAGGAAGTAAGGACTCAGACAGACTCATCGAAAATTAGCTATCAGTATTGCGTATAAACTCACCTGGAACTGTCACAGAGACGTAAAGTGCTGCAAAATTATCCTTGATGAAATTGAAACCAACTTTTTAATTGCAGTATTTGCAAGATAGAAGGAGATTCCAAAAGAATGTGGCTTGTACATTTGTGATAATGGCAACAATTGAGAATGGTCAATTAATTGCACTGTACAAAATAAATCCTTAGCACCGCTGGCATTCATCGCCTTTTTTTCTTTCATTCATCGTTTATGACATCCAGATTTCGTCTTGGGAGATTCGCAGAGGCAGCAAACCAAGTGTTTTTAAAACACCATATGTTTTTTTTAATTGCCAGAATTTTTTCCTGGCTCCCCCTCCATCTCCTTCATATATACAAAAATTCGATTGTGTTTGCACTGGCGTGCTTTGTTTGATGTTTAAATCTTGGGATGCTTACAGATTGTGTACGGATCAAAACTGCAATTAAAGGTGAAAGATATTGCAAATTGTATTCTCCTAAAAAAGACACAAACACGCAAAGTTCGTTTGGCAGCGATGGGGTTGCTTCATTGCTTTTTATTTGCTTACTGCCAATATAGACGTCAGCTGATCCACACGTATTAGGAGTTGGTACGTACCTTCCATTTCAGAATTACTTCGTTGATAATTAACAGACCTTTAAGCTTAACTGTTGATTTTTGAGAGGTTATCACCCACAATGCTAGCACGTTTCCTGGTCAATCGTTTTGAAACAGTTAGTAGCAGTAAGACTCGACAAGATGTTGAAGTTATCAAAGTTTATGGCTGGGAATTATTCTGAGATTCTGGTTATTGTATTGCATGGACCAAATACAATACAGAAAAAGATTTGTTCGAGATGATAAAAGAACATAGCATTAATTAGTGCATCAACTCAATTGTAAAATANCTAGGAATCATAAGTATCTTGATTTTACCGGTGAAACTGAGCTACGTTTCACTAGANATATATCAAAGGCAAAATCGAGAAAAATTTGGATTTGTAAGTTACAGAAAAATAGTAGCTGAAACTACTCTTTGAGTAAATGTTGCACAAATGTATTTGGACTTAATCTCTCGACGTTACGGTTTAAGCAACTGCTGTACTATTATATACCGAAGTGCAGAGCTTATCCTGTATTTAGACTTCTTCCATGTTGTCATAGCCTGACAGCTTGCTGTTTTTTTAGTTATATTAAATCTTCTATTAGATCAAATAGTATACAGTCATGCAAGTGTTTTGACAAAGCCGATAGATTAATTGCAAGCATTTGAACTGCAACCTTTTTCAAGTGCATAGAACGCTTTTGAATTTGCAGATTTGAACCATTTGATAAAGTTGCATTTTGTTTAAATGCTTCTTGCTGTTTTTCAGTAAAATCTGTGAAATAATAATAGGCCTACTTGTAATGGCGACCCAACAGAATATTTTAGGTCCCCAGCATGCGATGTACGCCCCATATATCAACAACAATGGAAACATGAAGTATAACAAGAAAGTTTTGACGAGTTTGGGTGTAAGTAAATAATTGTTTGACTCAAACTGTGAAACGCTTTTTTAACTTTTGTTTTTACAAATCTAACACTGCATGATAATGATTTCGTTTAATATACGAATCTGAAAGGTATTTTAGACGCTTCACTGTTGTATCTCACCGTTTTTCGTCTGCAGCTGCGCTTTTCAACCGGGGTTTCCCCGAACCTCAGTGATCTGCAAGTGGCTACCAGGGGTTTGGCAGAAACAGGCCGAAATTGCCTGGGACGTGATTCGCAACCACAATTCATTGCGGTTGTAGAAATATAGACACGTGGATCATTGCAAAGGTTCTGTGGTCAACGCAAACATTTGCAGAACGTTCCGCTGCAGCAAAAGGGTTTGAAAACACTGGTCTTCTACATTGTGATGCAAGTTCTTCTTAATGAAAACAAGTCGCCGATTTATAAATCAATGTGGAAATACGCAACTGCAAAGTAATTCATTTCATTTTTGTTTGTGTAATACACTTAAAAGACAGGATGTGATTAGAATGACAATCTCGGCCACTGCTCTTTTTTAAATCTTCAAGTATTTTCCCTCTTATGGCTATTTTTCAGCTGTTGTGCGATCACATGCTAACGTACGCATGATTACCTTTATAGCAAAAATGCATGACTTTACAAATTTTTCCTTTTTTAACTGTTTGCACCGTGCAGTTTCAGGAAAAACGTTTGTTTATGCAAAACGAAGCTTTCGGGTTTAAGGTCTTTTGCCTCTCTTACGAAGATTAAACATTTGCATGTAAAAGTATTTCCTGCATCCGCAAACTCCAACATTTACCTCCTATTTTGTGATTCTGTTCAGTAATTAGGAGTAATTACCATGCAAGCCTAAACACATGTCCCTAAACACTTCGCAAGTATCTTCAACGATCAACTGATGTCTTTCCTCGAGATTTGCTAGATAAGGATAATTTTTTCCCAAAGCAAAGAAGGGCAACATGAACGTTTACGGACTATGCGGGGTGTGTAACACTTTGGCCATATCAACAAAGCTGGATGTGTTCTGTGACTAACTTCTATTCGCTGAGGGTACAGGAATGTTTGCTTTGATGTGTCTGTACACGATCACAACACATAATGTTCCTAATTTTTCTAAAGTACTAGTTTTATAATGGCAATGTTGCAATGAATACTTTTGATAGAATTTCAGAAATAAAGCTTTTTTAGTCATGAAGGTGATTTACAAGTTTTTTTTTAAATATTAGAGGGGCTTGAAAAACACATTGTTAACTCTCCACATCCTTCTATGGGATATGTGAATTGTTGTAATGGAAAACACACCGGCGTAATAGATATTAAATATTTAGTAACACACGCACATACGTGCAACAATTTTGTCGCATTTTCAAAATAGATTTTTAGCAGGCATGCTAAAATATTTTTGAACCATAGGTACTCAGTTTCCAAGTAATTAGATTACAGTAGGTGTTGTAGCTGTTGTAGTTCCAAGGAGGAGGAGACGATGGTGGAGGCTCAAGGAATCTAGACCCTGTAGCCCTTGTGCACTCTAAGAGCAGACGTCCCGCACATTCCATGACCTTTATTTTTCGTCGACTTGCATAAGCTTAAACGGGAAACAAACAGAAATACTAGAGGCATCTCGAAAAATGATAAATAACGACGCTGGTTTTCACACTGGCTCTCACACCGCGCGAAATTTGTGTCTTAAAAAGGCGCATCGCTCAACCGCACACAAGGTGCATTCGATAAGTCCAATCCACGCTTCAAGTAAGCTGCGGGACGAAGCAAGATCAGCTACAGTGTTAAAATAAATGGTACAAAAAGACAATAGGCTGTTTACAGTGATCATTTTTCTGCCGGTCAATTAGAGTTTGAATTTTAGAAATCCATTTAAATACCCTTTTTCTTTCGAAATGTTGAGAAAAATTCATGTGAATCCTAATTTTCAGATATCTGAAGTCATCCTTGGCTCACTTTCCATTGTGCTCAGTTGCATTTATCTTGCCTACGTGTATGGTCCGAACGGCTACTTTTGTCACGACTGCTATTACACCTGGAACACAGGAGAAGGCATTTGGTGCGGAGTGTGGGTAAGATAGTATTATTTGATTTTTCATGTGAGAAATCATGTCGCATCCTCACTGGAAACGCTGCGGAATTATTTGTTTTCATTTGAGTCTTGGTGTAAGTGATCGTCAAACATGTAAATTTTATGTTACAATTGGATTTACATTCATTCAGACGGTTAAAGCGGAACTTTAACATATGGCGTCTGCCCTGAGTCATCATAGGCAAACTGGCTTCATTTGAAAATAATATTACTTGGCTAAACATAGCACTTGAGAATGTTTTTGGGAAACAAAAAATACGGAAACAAAACAAATTTAAAGAAAATTTATTCATTAACCACAGATCTTGGTGGGAGGTTCTCTTGGCATTGCCAGCGGACAGGAGCGATCAACAGCAACAATGGTAAACTTTGGTTAACAGTGATTAAACTGGTCAGAGTAGACAAAGACAAGTACAATTTACAGCGAAAATCCACTGCTCATGCACTTCAGTCTATTTTCAATCTTGCAGATGAGAACTCACTTCGGATTTTCCATTGTTGGAGCGTTGTTTGCGGCGGTTATGTCAGCGATGAGCATTGTGACAGCTCTTATGAGCTACAGTGATGTAAGATGGATGTTTGGTGCAAATGTGTCTGGAAAACAAACGTTTTTACAGAAAGTGGTTCAGTTCTACCCAAACGAAGCTTTTTAGAAGCCTAATCGTTTAATCTGTTTAACAGTAAAATTTTGCTTTGGACTTTAGTCGTTTTAACAAAACAATTATGCAAACTTTGTTTAATGCTTACTATAACCGAAAATGATGTGGTCTTTGCAAAAAGACGTTTATATTTGTTTGTGTATGAGATATGCAAAGTTTGTTTAAATTTTACAAAAATATTTAAGTTTGTTTCCTATATTTAATTTAAAAGCGTTAAAAATTTGTTTAACTAGACGTAAAAGCCAAAATCTTTTAATAAAACAATGAGCAAAACTAAACATCCAAAATGCCCAGAGAATTGTGAAAAGATATAAAGGCGCTGCTCTTTCTGCTTTTCATTGACGGTTTAGGAGATGACAAGATGTTGTTCAGTTTCATAAAAAATTATTCCCATCGCAATAAAAGATTTCATTCCGAACATTTTTCAGAAGTGATGTACAAGTTATTGTTAGCAAAATGTGAAAAGTGCATGAAACAAGAATTTGAACTTAACCGTAATGTCAAAAAATACTTTAGGGAAATTATTTATTTTTTTGTCTCAGCTCGCTATTGGCCTCGAAGTTATTATAGCGATCGAAGGTTTCGCTGCGTTGGGCCTCTGCATAACAAGTGCTGTTTTCAGTAACAAGACAATTCCGGGTCAAAGTTTTGCAAGCTATGGCACATGCCAGGTAAATCAGGAATGACCGTTATTACTCTCTGATAACTAGTTGCAATGCAAAATAATTGTATATTTATTGTGGTGTCCTGTTTCTTTTTTGCAATATATTCAGTGCCGTGTCAATAACCTTGAGTATTCGTTTATTCATTCATCCACTATCATACCTCTTGTCCTCCCGGTTGTAAAAAGAGGGGAGCAGAAATTTTAGGACTCGAAAAATCTCATAGTTATAGTTAACAGCATTTTCAAATAGTTCGGCTGGTTTCACATCAAGACGGGATCAAGCAAGAACGAAGAATCAATTACTCCGCCTGGTTTTGGTCGATCTATTGGTCGCTTTCCCGAGGCTTTAGTACAGTGGTTCTTAACCGGGGGGCGCGCCTCCTCAGGAGGGTGTCAAAGGATTTTCAGGGTGGTGCGAGCGCTTTACGCGCTCTGAAACATTAAAAGTTTGATCAATGAATTTACCAGTAAAAATATTTTTCTTCACAATTTACTTAATGTCGGGCAATCTTGAAACAAAGGACAATTGCTCAAGGCGGCGTGGTGCGGAAAACGTTAAGAACCACTGGTTTACTCAGTACGACTTGACTCGGCAATTTTTCCTGGCACAATCAGGACGCACGGCTAAACCAAAGTAGCTGAAATCTCTCGATTCGAAGAAACAGTGGCTCCACACTCAGGGCTTAGCAAATTTCACAATTGCGCACTTTGTCTCAAAATGTCACACCGTAATTTCTTCGAAAAATGTCATCTTTTCCGCTTGCATTGGAGATAGAATTCTTTCAGTCATTCCCGGAACAAAGCCGATATGAAACTGACACATTGCTTGAAAGTTTCTGTTTTTTCATCACAGAGCGATAAAGTTTACGCAGAATCACCTTTGCTTTTCTACGGTAACATATGTATAAATTTTCTTGTTCTGTCTTCTATCGCTTGTGAACACTCCCCAAAGCACTTGAACTCCTCCATGTGCTGCAGTGTAATGGGGCTTACTTGCAGCATGTTCTGGCTTGGGTTTCTAGAGTAACACTGTGCTCCTGCAAAAATCCCCAACGATTTTCACGAGGAACAAGGTCGTATGTTTTCTTGAGATTGATTAAACATGTGTAGTCAAGACATCTTCTGCATACTACGAAGCTTCCTAAAAAAATTGCAGGAGAGTGAAATTTGGTCTGTAGTGCTACGGCCGGGACATGAACTGAACTGGTTATCGTTAATCTTTGGTTCCATTAATTCGTGACATCGTTTTTCAGGGCACCTGACTTGTACTTTTCCAGAGAGTTTGAGGGAGGGATGTCTCGTTAGCTAGTGCATTGTCTTCTGTCGCCTTTCCTGTGTACTTTGGTGATTACCCCACTTTACCAATATTTCACTGTCCTTCTAAAATACCAGACCACCTGACACATACGAGAAAGCTAAAAAACACGCTATTTAAAGTTTTGCACATTTGAAGCTGCATTTCGTCACACTTGCTTGACTTGTTTTTCAAACACTTTGTTGGCTTGGCAGTAATTTTAATCTAGTTTACGCCCGAAATTTTCGATATCTTGCAATATATCTGTCTCAGCGTGTGGATGTGGGATTTTCTGAACAAAAGGTAATGCAAATGCAAAGAGGAGTCGGCTTTGTTCTGATGCTATGCGTTTTAGGCCGAATTTTTTGCTTAATTAGCATATTCACCTTTTAGTTCCATAACGGGCATACTTGTACCATTATTCACCACACTGAGTCGTGTGCGTCCGCATACCGTGCAGCATTTGAAGCGACAGCTACTACTCCACCTTCATGTCTTTGTGCATTCCCGAAATTTTCAGAGGAAGGCAATACGCTCCCTGTTTCTTTATGACATCTTTGTCCTCCAGAGCCCCCCACTTCATAAGGTAGGCCTCATAGATCCGCTGATTTGTGAAGGGCCTGGCGTTTTTTTTAAATCGACGTTGCAGAACACCAGGTGGCGCTCGGTCGACGTTTCTGCATCTCTTGTAACACGAACGTCCAACACTGGTCGGAACAAGCCAGCTAAAACTATTTAGAAATAAATGAGTGACTGTTGACGCGAAGAATCATTGTATCTGATCTGCTTTTGTTAATCTCAGTGCTGAAAGAAAGTGTCCATGATGCACAGTGCGTTATTGCAGCACTAACGCAATACAAGCCTTTCGGTATCATTTACAGTATGTCCGCATCAGCATGTTCACTAATCACACCCTTCCATTCGCCAACATCGTTCCCAACGTGTGCATTGAAGTCTTTCAGAAGGATCGGAGATTCGATAGCTTTAACCCTTTGCAGCCTATCACTAATTTTTCCTCGAATTCTGTATTCTGTGCACTTGAGTTTTGCGTATATCTGTATCAAGCATAGGGAGCAGTCTTACGACTTCAACCTCAACATTCACACCATTTCTCCTAGTGGGATCCATTCGCGATTTTTCAACACAGGTTACCTGCTGAGGGCCAACAAGTATCGTCACCCCAGCTTTGGTGACGTTTGCTTGATAAACGCAGGAGAAGAATAATTTTCACCAAATGTCCGCTCAACAGTATTAGAACTGCGATGCTCATTCGACGAGATGCACACAACATCTGCAGTATACCGTTTGGTTTCCTCGACCAGTCCGTGCTTTTTTCCAGTGAGTGACATGATCTTCCTGGTACCAAACACTAGCTTATGTCACGATTGCCATTTACAATTTGCGTTCAAGGATCTCAGAGTAGAAACAATCTGCGCTGTCCCCATCTGTCTCCTGGGCGCGTAGCAGGCGCCACATCCAGTTGTGGATAGCTGATAGGGAAAATGTCGTAAACTTTCTGAACGGGCTCCTCAGCTTAAAGTAGGCGCACCGTCTATGGTCACCCGTGCGACGACCGATGCGCGATGGTCTTGATTAATTATGCACATTTCTAAATTAAAACTTTGGACCAAACGGTCGCACCATTTTCACAGCAACTTTGCGATGCCAATGGTTACCACTGGTCTCTACGGGAAGACATTGCTTCGGGCACATTTGTGTAGCAGAGACCTTTCACCTGAATTTAATGCAAGCGCCGTGTTGCGGAAATCGCTACACGTGAAAAGGCAAGGCTATATGAAGTACTATCACTTTTCTGTGTACAGTACTACCACTTTCCATAACAGGACAGGGTGGACGCTGTTTTTGTTTCCTTTCCTGCCTCAAACCTCTTGCACGAAATGCGATTTGCCTCAAAGGGTTCTCGTTTACAATTTATTTACTTTTTCAATTACAGCTCAAATGCAGTTTTTCTGAATAAAATCACTTTTTGTTCTAGTGATGTCAAGCTTGTGTCGATTGATTCAAACATTGATTGGAGTTCTCAATAACACAATACAAAAAGGATTGCTGTAATTCTCTATTGCCGTATTTCTTTTTCCCAACACGTGTTTTTTGATTCAATTGAAGCAAAAGCACTCTGCGAAACAATTGATATTTTTGTGCAAAAGAGCAACCATCGCCCAACGTTAGAAATGATTTTTTACAGAAACTGAAGCAACAGTTGATAGTTCTCTCAAACGGAAGTAAAACAACTTAGTTAGGCTTCGTTGTGCAAAATAGGTTTCACAAACAAAGTTGTAACCAGGCCCGTTACCACTGGGGGAGCAGGGGGGCAAATCCCCCCCTAAAAATTTTTTGCACCTCCCCTAGAAAAATGTGTTGGACATAGTTTAAAGATATTGGACATAGTTCAAAAAATTTGGAACCCTCTCGGAAAACTCTTCCCCCCCCTGATGTTCCAAGCTGGTTACGGGCCTGGTTGTAACTACTTAACTACGTTTCAATGTCAAAAATCGGAAGAGATTATGATCAAGCCCACGAACCAACCCTTAGTAAACCTTCTATCTACAGTTACCGTGCGCAAGGTTTCAATTGTTACGCTTGAATTAATTTTGATCTATAGCTGTCCCTCTCTACATTTATTTGACTGTTAGTTTCTTCGTCTTAGTTTTAAAAACGTATTCATTACTCTTAGCTTTATAATTTGGAGTAAACAAGTCCAAGAAAAGGTTTGAAAGAAATAAGAGAAATTTAGAAAATACACGGTCAATGTACGGAAAATCAGAGTCGTTAGGTGTAATTTTCAGTGGCCTACATTTGAAACTATAGGATAATCTAAATCAGTTTAAACTTAAAAGCTGCAGCAATATTGTAACAAAAGGCGTAAAATGATTATGTATATTTTGCTGATTGTAAATTCTGATGTGGCAAAAAATTTCTGCATTAAAAACCTTGATTCTCGATGTTGTGTTATTTGACATTTCCTTCGAGGATCACAAAGCAAAGCTGAAATAGATATTACATTCTATAGTCAAGTACCTGCTCTCCACATGGTGGATATACAAAGAAACCATCACCAAATTGTGTAACACTCCCTGCATTCTCAATTCGCATCTCCAAACGAGACAATCACATATGCGTATGTGGTGTATGTAGTACAAAAAACCCTGTGGCTTGTTAATTAACCGCCATCAGTCACTATTTAAATGCTTTAAAACATTGTTTATTGAAAATATGGATACAGAGATATCTGATTTTTTGCTTGCCTGTATACTCATTCACAGCAGCAAGCCCCTTTTTCTACGAACAACCAGTCCTTACCACACGTTCAGCAAGGTTATCTTCAGCAGCAGCCTGTGTTTGCATCAGGTCAGTTTGAATCGTCATATGTCTGAAACATTTTGTGGTGTAGAATTGTTCAATAGCTGTTAGTTTTTTCCACATGTTTTTAGTAACAATATAAAATTTAAAAAATTGAGAGAAAATTAATCACAACAAAATTATGGACAAAATGAGTAAATATTTCTAAGGGTGATCCCAACAAAAACTGCTGTGATTATTCAGTTGCTTAAAAAAGAGCAAAACATATTAATAAGTTAGATCATGGTCGGGGATGTTGGGCCGGTTAAAAAACAGTGCACGAAAAGTTTGGTAAAGTACTGCTGTAATAAAATGCAGTACTTGAGTCCGTTTGAACATTTCAAAGTTTAAAAACAAAAATGCTGTTCCCTCTTGAGTCGAGTCGTAAGAAAATTGAAGCTGGCAATTTTAGCGTTCTTAAAGCTAATCATTATCATCATTTACGAACAAGTGGTGAAGTTTGCATTGGTCATAATCATAATCGATCATTGTAGGACAACAGATCATTTATCCGGTCAACTTCGTGACCGCAACACAACCTGGAGGTGTCCAACGTGTGCACAACAACGCCAGCCAGTTTGTACAAGTGCCCGGTTTCCAGCAACAGGCCCAGGCTACATCGTTACATACGCAAAGGTTGGCTGGAACAACCCCGCCTGCCAAGGCAATGAACACTTCAACAATTGCAACATTCAGTGGAGACCCACCTCCTTCCTACCGTCAGGATCAATGAATAGCAGCAAGCCCTTAGCTTACCGTCAAGCTACTTCTTGTCAACAATTTGCACACAGTATAAGAAAAGAATTAACTATCTGTTAAACCCTTTGGGACGCGGAGTTTCAGCAATTTCAATTATGCGTTTGAAAGATTCTGTCTTTTTGTGACTTTTTGAGGAAGACATTTAGCAATTCTGTCGTTTCATAGAAACCAAACTGGGTAGATATTAAAATTGTTTTTGTGAATAACTGCGACCCAGTTCTGTGGCAATTATTGCTAGAACCGGAAGAAAACAGTCACATATTTGAAGATATTGAGTAAGAATGCTTCAAAGTGTTTTGTTGTTGTGTTTTTGTTTGTCATATTTCTGTTCAGAAACAGAACCATATCTACTTTGTAAATACAAGAAGCAGAACATATGTTTGTCCATTTTGCCCGTATTGTCTATTTGGGTTTGTATCTTTTCCGTTTGTAACTGAAGAACCTGTTTATTTTTTCAGAATGAAGGCAAGCATTTGTGCATATGTCTATCACCAACATAGATAATATACATTGAGTGATTTTGCAGAAGTCGTTTAAGTACCTCTCCAAAAAGTGTTTCCTTGAGAAACAAACTCAAAACATTTCGACATTTTTTAAAATATTTTTCATATATTCTGTTGTAAAAAGCGTTGCTAACATTTAAAGTGAAACTATGATACAACATAATAAAAAGCCGTTTTGTTGAGCAGAGGAAGGTATACGATCTACCGTTAAGATATCAATAAACATGACCATCAGTTGGTTTCATGGTGCTATTCAAAATTGTGATCATGCACACAAAGACGTTGCGACGTACAAAAATTATTTCAATATTCTGAGCAAAAAAGCTCGATTTACAAATCGGTTAACAACTGATTGTGTAAGATAAGTGCATTGTTTAGCATCAGTCACCACCATACAGGAAACACTTGCGATCGCTAATATCACTTCAACGAACGACAATGTAGCACTCACTGCATCAAAAGAAATTACAATGGACGTTGCATAAAACAACAGCTTTTGTCATGAGCAAAGATAGAATGACAAAGGCAATGTGAAGAGTTGTTTCTCGAAATATCCAATTTGATGTCATTTAGATCATTGATTGCTGAGTCATTGCTTCTTGTGTGGCTTTTTATGAGCTGCTAGCTTCATTCTGCAATATTTATCACTTCGTTTCAAGAAATGATCAACACAGAGGTTAAATAAATCTAGATGGAAAATCAAACTTTCCATCAAACTATCTGATGATTAAACGCATTCTGCAAATTAATACTGACAAACTACACCTTCCAAAAAATGGCTGTATTTACTTATTCCCTTTGCCTTAAATGTACAAAAATAAATGTGCATGCTGGCATCAACAAACGCAGTGCGCCGCTGTATCATACGATATTGTAAGTGAAGTTCAAAGCAGTGTAAGCCAAGGGTATATTTTTGTTTGCCTGAAGCTGTGGAGAACATTGACACGATCTGGTATCAAAAATGCACTTACATATGTATAGTCACTAATTTTAAAAATCATCAACAAGCAGCAGGTTCAGTTACATAAGCAGAAGTATTTTGCTTTTACGTGTGGTCAAATAGTCAGTGATTTGAGCTTGTCAGCAGAAAGTCCGCTAAAAAAAACACTACAGTTGAATTGCAAACTAGTGCTTGTACGTACATATTTGCAAGAAAACGATTTCATATTGTGAAACAGAAAGTAACACATGATTTCCACCTGTGCTTTAAACAAATCTGAAATTTCTTCCGTCTGTAGATTCGAATAAAAGTGTTCAGTATTTGCTTCAACGTCATATCTTGCAATCAAGTACTTGCAGTTTTAGCAAAAATGTGCATATATTTGCAAATGTAAATTAAATCCGACACAAAAGGAATGAGAAACCAAATGAAACATAGCTTTAACTGTGTTAAGTGACTACTCTACTGTTGATGTATTTCTAGCACTTGCTTATTCAATTTCCAGGTTTTAATTCATGTTTTGTTAATAACCTTTCGTTTCGAAAAAGTGAAGAAGCTTTAAATTAGCGTGAGAAAAACAAAAAGAAAGATATGAATGTGTTTGCAAGTCTTTATCAAAATGTACTATAAAACAAAATTTGTTTTACAAACTATTTTGAACAGGATGTTAACGTATGCATCAAACTATGGAAAGCCCCCTTAAAATGTTGAACACCGTTCTGCGCATGCTAATTTTTGCATAATTTTTACACCGTTTTGTACATGTTGTCATCAAAGAGCGATCAAATGTACGCAGAATAACGTTTTTCCAACCCATGCATGAACCTTCTTGTTCTATCTTCCACCATTCGTGAATATCCCCATAATACTTGAACTTATCCATCTGCTTCACTGTATTGGGGCTTACTTGCTGCGCGTACTATGTTGGATTTCTAGTGAAATACCTTGCTCCAGCAACACTCCCTAAAGCTTTTCACAAGAATCCAGTCGTACGCTTTCTTGGGGTCGACCAAACATGTGGAGCCAACTTTGGCATACTTCCAAGATTTTTCAAAAAAATTATTGGAGAGTGAAAACGTGGTCCACAGTGCTATTACCAGGACGGAAATCACACTGGGTATAATCCAGCTTTGATTAAATTATTTTGCTGCAGCTTTTTTCTAGACACTTGGCATGTACTTTTCCTGGAAGTCTGAGGAGTGGGATGTCTCGGTAGTTGCTACATTGTATGCTGTTGCCCTTCTTGTGTATTTGTATGATCACCCCAATCTGCTATTGGTTCGGTGCCCTTCCAGACTGCCAGACCACGTGACTCACACATGCAAACCAAAAAATTTGTCTGTTCATGGCTTCGCACATTTCATCGCAGCATGCCACCTTCACAGATTTCAATGATTTGACAACTATCGTAAGAGGACATGAGCTGCATTCATGGTATATTCCTTCCCCAAATGTACCTTCCGTGTTTTCAATGGTATGACAGTGGCAGTGTTCAATAGATCTTTTGAATATTGCTCCAACTGTCGCACACGCCTTCCTCTTTCCTGAGCGAGACTTCAATTTGGTCTTTGAAGTATCCAGCATTATGAGATCCTTTCCCACGAAGGCGCCGGATTTGTTTGCCAGAAAGCTTCTTTGGATTCCACTTATTTCAATAAAGGTTGTATCCGAAATTTTCCAAATCTGGCATTATATCCTTTTCAGCGTGAAGATTTTCGGGCCTCAACGTAATGCAAATGCAAAGAGGAGTCGGCTTGATTCTCATGCTATACGTTGTAGACAAAGTTGTTAGTTTGATTAGCATCTTCCTGCAATTATTCGCCACACGGAGTGGTTTCCGTCCGCATTCGCGAGCAACAGCGGAAGCAACAGCTCGTTTGAACAGCTGCTACTCTACCTCCAAGTCCTTTGTGCATTCCGGGATCTTTCAGAACAAGGACGATGCGCTGTCTGCAAAGGTAGTTCTTATATCTTTGTCCACCAGGCCACCCACTTCATGCTGTATAAGACTTGCTAGATCTGCGCACGCTTGTGTAGGTCCTGGTGGTTTTTTAAAACGTAAGTTGCAGACCACCATGTGTTGATCAGTCGGCAGTTCTTCAACTCTTGACAAGAACGTGCAACAGAACAAGCCTGCCGATACTATGCAGAAATTAATTAGTGGCTGTTGACGCAAGAAACATCTGTACCAGGTGTACTTGTGCAAATCTCAGTTTTGGAAGAAAGCGTTCATGGTGCACAGTGCGTTGTTAGAGCACTACCGCAGTTGGACGCTTCCGGCATTATTAATTTCTACATCACCATGTTCACCAATCACATCCTTCTCACGCCAGCATCGTTCCCAACATGTGTATTGAAGTCTTCCAAAAGAATTGGAGATTCAATAGATTTGAACCTTCGCAGGGTATCATTAATTTCTTCTCCAAATTCTTAGTTCTTACGCTCGGGTTGTGCGTATGCCTGTATCAAGCACAGGGAATTTTCTAACAACTTTAGCATCAACATTCACCCCTCTTCTCCTAGTGGGATCCATTTATCAACGCAACTTGCCTGCTGAGGGCTAGCAAGCATCTTCAGCCAGGCTTAGGTAAACCTTGCTTGACAAACGCAGGAGGCCAAGAGTTTCCACCCATCATCCGCTCTACTGCACATTGTTAGAATTACGACGCTCAATCAAAGACATGCTAACAACAACTACGGAATATCGTTTGGCTTCCTCAACCAGTCCGTGCGCTTCCACAATGAGTGACACGATGTTCCATGTTGGAATAACTAGCTTATGGCAATATTGCCATTTACATATGGCTTTCACGTCTCCTAGAATAGAATCTGCGCTGCGGCCATTCGCCTCAGCAGATGCGTAGCAGGCGCAACATTGTGCCTGCAGTTGTAAATAGCTGATAAGAGAAATATCGTAAATTTTTCGAACGGGTTCTTCTGCGTAAAGTGGGAGCACGGTCCAATGGGTGCAAAGGGAAGGATTTGCTGCAGGCACATTTGTGAAGAATAGGCCTTGCATTGATTCTACTGCAAGCGTAGTCGTGGGGCAATTTCTGCACATAAAAAGGAGAAGCTGTGTACTGTGCTATTACTGTTTTTGGTCTCTCTTATGTTACAAGCTTCCTCTACCATAACCCACTGCAACAAACCCGTTTTCCCAGAGAAGGTTATGTTCGTGACTTATTTATTTTTGCAACAAAAACTTAAATGCAGTTTATCTGAGTGCAAAATAGTCCTCGGAAACGGCATTAGAACTTATAACAACCTCACTATGATTCCTTGTGAAAATCGGAACAGAATGTAATCAAGCCCACAACCCAACCTTTGGTAAACGCGTTATCAACAATTGAAAGTTTTGCAGTTTGTCGAAATCCGTGTGCAAGCCTTCAAACATTATATTTGAATTATCTTTGAAATATCATTCTCTATTTCCAAAATATTTCGTTATTAATATCTTCTTATTCGTTTTGGAAAAAGTCTTAAATATTGTTAGTTTTTCAATGAGGGGTAAACAAGTACATGAAACGTTTTGAAACATAAAAGAGTAATTTAGAAAAAGCGCGATCGATTTAGAGAAAAGCAGATTTATTAAATTTAAACTTCAATACTTCTCATATGAAATTCTACGATAATCAAAATCAGTTGAAACTTTTAAATTGTTGCAATGGTGTGAAGAAAGGCATAAAGCTATCATATTTTTTCATGGTGAAAGCTGATTTGGCAAGAATGTTTTGTATCAAAAACCTTGAATCTCGACATTGCGATATTTCACATTTCCTTCGTGGCTCACCACAAAGCAAAACTGCTATAGAGATATCAGATTCTATAGTTAAGTAACTACTCTGCACATGGAGGCTGGACAAGGTCAGCAAAGTTTGCAAATTTCTGATTTCTTCGTTGTTTATCTCATTTGTGGAGCGTAGTTACTTAAATAGGTATGTATGGAACTTTTAATCATCGCAAAAAGATGAAATCAGAGCACATTCGGCTGATTCCTCGAAAGCTTACAGCAAACCTAAAACTCTCAAAGATTCTATAGTCAGCAGATGTTTTTCCTGAAAAAGTTTTTCATAAATAAACACTCGGTGAAGTCATACCTTTTATTCAGATTAAAGCACTTGTTTTGCTGTTTTTCATTCCTTTTTTGTCACATCTGAGATTCAAATTACATACTAGCGATGACGAAAACGTCATCAAATTCTTTTTTCTTGCATATGCGACGTCGCGCCACACTCCGCCAATAGGAAGCCATTTGGTTACAATAGGCGAATGTGCAACAGCAACAGTAGAGTGAACCTGGTCAAGAAGGGAATCTCTGTTGCTCCTTCCTGCTGTAATATCACGGTCCATGCATTCTGAGTTCGCGTCTCGAAAGGAAATCGAAACACACACGCATTTATGGTGCTCGTGAAAGTAGTGCATGAAACGCTTTGCTGCTTTGAAACGCTAAATGAAAACTTAAGGAAAATGGTTTATTAAAAATTTGGATACAGAAACATCTAACTTTTTACTCACCTATGCAATTATTCACAGAAGCAAGTCCCTTTTCCTACCAACAATCCATCCTCCCCACACGTTCGGTCACCGCCTCCGTATGCATCAGGTCGGTTGGGATTGTCATCTGCCTGCAATATTTTGCTCTGTAGCGTTGTTCATATGCTGCTTCAATATACAGTATTTTCTTATGTTCTGTAGTAACAATACTCGTATAGGAATGGAAAATTGTAAAGCGAATTCATTACAAAAAGAAAACGCAACAAAATCATTATTACATTTAGCAAATTATCATGACATTAATCGCATGAACCATTGCTATATTTGCACGATTGCTTCAAAAATGCAAAAGATGTTGAAAGAATTTGATCATATCCGTTGATGTAGAATCGGTTAATAAACATATGACGACAATGTTGTTGAAGAACTGTTGTAATTAAATGTTTGAGTCTGTTTCAACAATTCGAAGTAAAACCGAAACTGCTGTCCAACCTTGACATGAATGTTAAGAAGATCAAAGCTTCCGATTTGAGTACTACCATACGATAAACATTAAACATTTTTTACGATGAAAAGGCAGCGTCCGAATTGGTCCTAATCTATTTTTGTAGAACAACAGATCAATTATCCGGACAACTTCGTGACCGCAACACAGCCTGGAGGTGTCCAATGTGTCCACAACAACGCCAGCCAGTTTGTACAACTGCCGGGATTCCACCAACAGGCCCAGGCTACACCTTTGTGGACAAAAATGTTTGCTGAAACAAGCACACCTGCAGGAACAATGAATACTTCAACCGATGCAGCATTCAGTGGAGAGCTACTCCTTTGTACATTCACGATGAATCAATAATTATAATTGACAATCATAAGCCCATCGTCAAACCACTTCTGGTTAAGAATTTGCATAGAACAAAATTAAATATTTGTCAAACTCAATCATACGTGGAGTTTTAGTATTGTCATTAATGTGTTTGAACCATTCTGTCGTTTGTTTTTTTACTTTTAAAAAAACTTAACAGTTTTGCGGTTTCATAAAAACCAAGAGGGTAGGTATTGAAATCGCAATTTGTGAACATACATGATCCATTTTAGTGGCAATCATTGCTTGCACTGGAGAAAAGCGGTCGTATATCTTTAATAAAGTATGTATGAATACTTCAAAGATAATTTTGTTCTTCTGTTTCTGTTTGCACAGTTTCTGTTCCGAGACAGAACGCGATTCACTCTGTAAATACAAGAAGCAAAACATGTTTGTCCATTTTGAAAATGTCGTTTTTTTCTGTTTGTATCTTCTTCCGTTTGCAACTGAAGAAACTGGTTATTTTTCGTTTAAAATGAAGGCAAAAATACTGTTCATATTGTCTATCACAAACACAGATAATAAACATGCTGTGAATTTTACAGCATACCTTGATGACCTCCCCGAACAGTCTTCTCCTGCAAAAGGAACTCAAGACATTTTGACATTTTTTTTAGATGTTTTTCATATATTCTGTTTCTTCTTCTTTCGTATGAGCAGCCATCCTCGAGCGATCCCTAAATGTCGGTCCAACCAACAAACACCCTCTGGGCCAGGAGACACAAAGTCGTCAGGGGAGTTTGGTGGCGGTAGGGCTTCGCAATGATACATAATGTGGTTGCTGTTTGATTTTTTTCCCGCATATGCACAAGGCTGTGTCTCTCAGCCCCACTGACACATGTTGGATCCGAAACATCCACCTCCAGTTCTGAGCCTGTTTAAGATGACCCAAAGATTACGAGGGAGGTTGGAACCAGGTGAAATGCCGATGTTTGGCCTCAAGCAAAACTGGGAGGGAGGTGTAATGTCCTTCCATGTGTTCATCCATGCTCGTTTGCTCTCAAACCCGGAGGCTATGACGGTGGCAGGGTGGCGGTGGAAAGGGCGCCTCGACGTCAGACGCTGTGGTTGGAGGCTCTGCCGGTCTGGAATAGAACCGTGCAGAGGGTGTTGATTGTTTAATGCGGCTTGGCATCCCAGTCAATATGTAAGCTGTTCCCTACGCAGGCCACTGCAGTGGCCGACACCTTTTTGGCCATATATCGGCAGCCGCTATAGCTTGAGAGTTGTTCAAACCATCTGAGCATTCGGAAAGTCTTCTAGTTTGTTTTGAAAAAAAATAATTGGATTTGTGTTTGGGGTTTTCTCTTGGTGATGTCACAAAGAGGGCATGTTTTTGAATTTTGACAAATTTTGCCTGACCCTGGGCGCCAAGCCAATGAAATATTTTTTGGTTCAAAATTGTTGTGGAAACTAAACCATCATCCGCGTCTTCAGAGCCCTTGATTGACCTTCTAGCGTATCTGGAACCAGAATTATGACTCAAAAAAAACATTGTAGCGAAAAATCACAAAATTGCAGAAAACGTATTCGTCTCCCACTAACGGCTTGTTTGGCTAGCGATATCTCGCCAGCAGCCTGTGCTCGCGAGCTATTCAAACACTCGAAAGACTCGTGAGGTCTTGTAGTTTAGACGGAAAAACAACTTTTAAGATTTGGGCTTGGGATTTTCGGTGGATGTCGTCAGGGCTGGGGTATGTTTTACTTTTTTTCGTTTTTCTTTTATGACGTCATCTCCCAGACAATGAGCTGAGCTGATAAACGAGTCTTTAGAGCCCTTGACCGACTTCCTGGCATTTCTGGTGCCAAAGTTATGGCCAGAAGACCCCAAATCGTGTACGAATTCCCTAGCGGATTGGTGGGAATTTTCTTTCTGCTTATTTTGCCATACCTTTGACCCAGAAACGCTAGAAAGTCTATCAAACCCTCCAAAGACTCGTATTGCAGCCTAGAATCCAAATAAAACTTTGAGCCACGAAATCGGCTCGATTAGTCGACTCCCAGGGAATGATGACGTCTTCCAAATGTAAACAAATATGCATAAACATCCTCGCATTATGTGAACATCAACAAAAAATACGAGATCTCAAGCTTAAAATTTTTTTCAGTCTAATTTACAAGACTTCACGAGTCTTTAGAGGGCTTGAACAGCTCTCTAGCATAATCTGGTGGCGTGTTATGGCCACATACAATATGGGTGTAATGCACCCCAGGTTAGCGTTTCTGGTGGTAGAAATTTTGATCACTTTTTGGTGTTTGGGCCATAATTTTTTCTCTACATATGCTAGGAAGCCAATCGACTGCTCCAAAACTTGGATGACAGTCTAGTTTCCAAAAAACTTGATCCTAAAAATTGGCTCATTGGATTGGCGCCTAGGACAATGTAAAGTTGGCCATAAAAACGCACAAACACCCCTACTTGTGACGTCCCACCAAGGGAGCCCCAAACCCAAAACTGTAAATTATTTTTCAGTCGCGCAGTGACATTTTTGACCTTCGCCCACGCCGAATTAAAATTTTTAACTTAAGCTTCCTGGCAAAGCCCTGCTTGATATTTTTATGCTGTGTATCAGCCAGAATATTTTTGACAACTGGTATTGTCTTTTTTGGATTCATTAAGAATTTTGATAAATTATATTCTGAATTTGAAAGATTATTTTTGGTTTTCAGTTAGCAGCATCACTATAATGAGCTGCTCATCAGATAGATGTCTTAGCATATTTCATGAAGCGAACAGCTTATTTTGCTGATGATTTTGGAAGTTACGTGAAATATTCCACATCCAGGAGCCCGTCAGATGCTTTTAGATCCAAAAGCAGAAATCTTTGTGGAATTTATGTTCGCCGTAAAACATCATTCTAGACGCCACTTATGGTACAATGTGAAATTTACACTAAAAAGACTAGAAGGATTTTCACATTTCACGTAGATAAAATTAGAACGTAGTCTACTACCCATGCTCTCTTTCACTGCATGATAATAAAACGTGATGACGTACTATTGCCAATTTCTACAGCAGTTTCTTCACCATGCATCAAAATCTGCGTTGATCTGTTGCATCTCAAAACGTCATCGTAAAACATATGGCATCAACAACAAAATTGACATCCAACTTCAAAGTAGTTTTATTTACAAAGAAGTCAAAGTTCTTGTGTTTTCAGCAAAAATGTATACATTTGTTCAAATGAGAAACCTGATGATTGATGAAGCACAACTTTCACTGCCTTTTCTGACTATACGGTTGATGTATTTCCAACACTTGCTTATTTAAATTAGAAGGTTTTAATTCACGTTTTTTAATGACCTTTCTTTTTGCAACAGGTAAGAAGCTTTGAAATTAGTGTGGGGAAAAAAGTAAAAAAAAAATTTGCTGGTCTTGATCAGACTGCAGTACTGTATTGAACAAACATTGTTTTACAAACAGTTTTGAACAGGATGTTAACGTATGCATCAAACTATGGGAAGCTTTCATGTAATGTTGAATACAGTTTTGTAAATAGAAGTTGCATGCAGCAGGGAATAAAATTTTTAATTCTTTAAAATAAATGTCAAATATGTACTAGAAATGTTTCAAAAATTACTCTTTACGTTTTCTACTCTATAATTCGTTACGTGCTTAGTAGGAATGCTTCTCTAAAACGCCCAGGCTCCAACCATTTCAATAGTCACTATTAAACATGTCATTAACATTTTTTCGTTGCTACATTCCAAATGAAACAACGAAAACAACTTGTTTCTTCCAGGAGATCAGTGTAACATTTGAACTTAATTATGAAATTTACGCATAACTTCGGTTACATAGGTATTTTCCTCACTTCAGTGTTTCTGCAGTTGTCAAAGCCTTGTCCATACATGAAGTGCTATTCCAATCTTCAGAGACAAAGCTTTGTGTTGCTACAACTCAGTGCAAAAGCAAAAGGACAATTCAGTTCTTTCCAGAATATGCAACCTTAAGGCCAATCTACGCTGAGGAGTTGCCGGGAGTAGCCGCGCACGATTCTTTGTTTGTTTTGTTGCGCCCAGGAGTTGCCGACCCGTGCACCAGCTCAGAATTACCGAGGCAATGCCTCTTACCAGTAGGGATCTCTGCGCTTTCACACCAGACATCGGCATCCACCACCTGGAATTGCTCTGTCAAGAAGAGCGTTGATCCGGTTCAACCGCCTCCGCAGCGGTGTTGGACGTTTCCGCTCCTGCTTACACAAATGAGATGTCGTCACTACTGTGGCATGAGGGTGTGGCGCAGATGAACAAACCGCTGACCATGTTGTCCTGCACTGCTCAATCCTAAGACCTCCCAATCGAGCGCATGGCCTGACGTTTCTGGATGGCGAAAGACTTGAATGGCTGCTAAACACTTGTTCCTAGATGCAGTGCGGCCTAGCAGTGGATACGAACTCATTCAAACGGCAAAGAGTTAGAAGCAAACAGCGTGCTTCATTCTTGCAGAGGAAACGTGGATGCTAGGATTGGTTAGAGATCTGACAGCCTGTAATATGTAAGCAGCAGACGATACAATCACTCAAACAGGAATCCAATCAATATTTCTGAAGCACACAAAGTTCCTGTTAAATGTATGTCTATAAAGCTGTTTTTCTGCTTCAACATTAAAATGCCAAAAACCCTACAGCTTTTTATGCTTATGCTGATGAAGGAAAATCTTTCCTGATATCGCCTGTGAATGCACAAAAAGTTGCAATGTTCAAATTCAACTAGAAAAAAAAACAAAACAATATAATTTGATTGAGTGCATGATTAATATTTTCAAGCAGGTTAACGTAGTCATAAAATTCAAGGAACAGATGGCTATAAGAACAGTTCATTCAGGTACAGACTCTTCTTTCAGAAAAAAACACATGTGTTTGAAACAGCGTTTAGTGTTTTCTGTTTGACATTCTGATAGCGTATATATAATAGATATCAATCTAAAATGACCTAAGAACACATGAAAAACTGTTAATTGAAGCACATTTTTCAAAAATGTATTTTGTGACAATATCTAATTGCTGGTTGGTGAATTTTTCTAAAAAAGCTATGTAACAAAAATATTAGTGTAACAAAATAGGTCACCATAGTCTGTTTCTTTCTGCAAGTTATATGATGCTTACATTGTCAACAGATTGTTTCTGCTTTCGGCATGCAACCTAAATCAAAACGTAAGTTACTTTTGATGCTAATTGAGTCAACGACTATAGTCTTTACATATGTGCTAACTTGATACTTGAATAAATAATCACATTTGGCAGATGTTAGTTGTTCAATGATGTGCTGAAGTTAGATTTTAAAAAACGTTGTCTAAGGACAATTCAATTAAATATATGTAATAGCCTCAAGCTATTTTGTATAAAAGTAGACAACGGAGTTTAATCCATGGATGCAATTAAATGTTGACAAAGCCAACGCCTTCAAGCTAATTTAAACAAATCAAGACGAAATGCCACATGAACCTGATTTTTTGACAAAGGCCTCTTGTGTCCCTTTGACTAGAGTTGAAATATAGAAAAAATATTTCTGGCATCCTCACTTGTGTACACGTTGAAGTCGTTGTTCAGGAGTCACGTTTTTCCCCATAAGTATTCATTCTGTATTCACCATCTGTGTTTATTGCTTTCTGTGCATATTCAATAATCTCCTCCTCAGACTCGAAAAATACAGTCTTTCTTTCAATGGAGTCACAAATTTTGACTCGTGTGAAAAAGTGCATACGCATAAACTTGCTCTACTTTATCACAAATATAAAGACTAACTGTTCATGCACACTGCATGGAAAAGACAACGGCATTGAAGTTGACATACTGTCAACTGCATTCACTGATGTCTTCAGAAAACGTCTGCAAAATTTAGATCCTAAATGTTGCGCACACGCATTAAATCGAGCTTTTTTTCTTTGAGTCGGTAAAAGAACTTTGGTTTCTTGATTGATAAGTCTCTGAACTGGTCTTAGAAAGTAACTAAGTGCTCTCCTTCATGGGCTGTTGCGCCTATTTAAGCTTTGTTGATATGCTCAGTTTTGCCCGTGATAGTGATATGGAAATAATGTTTCTTTAAAGCCGTTTTTCGGTGTCAGGATGACACCCTAACTTCTGAAAGTCAAGATATGGTCTTGCATTGAAGTGCAACGGTTTGAGGAACGTTGGTTTTTCTGAACGTGACTATTGCAACAGACGGGTGCAACATAGGCAGACACAATTTTCTGGCTCAGAAGTTGGAAGCGAAAATTCTAAGTATGGTATCTGTGCATTCTCATGCGCACCGCCTCGCTTCGGCCCGTTGCTATACTGCCGCAGATTTGTACGGTATGATGTACGAAACTGCGAAAGCACTACAATGCAGTTATCAAAGTGTTTTATTGTTTCATCGTTGCGAACTACTTGCCTGGCGATGCATCAGTCTACATTGAAGACAAAGGTCGGCAGTTGCAGCGCGCGTACAAAACAAGGTGGTTGTCGGGTGAGGCAACAGTGAAAGCTAGGAGTGAGATTTCGGCTATTTGGGCCGCACTGAAGCAGCTGTCAGAAAATAAAAATGCTGCAATGTGCGTTGTTTCACTGCGACTTATGAAAACAAAAATTTCAACATGGCACTTTCCTTTTGTCAACATTGCCACCTCACCTGACAGAACTGAACATGGTTTGTCAGGCTGGATATTTTATCTTTGCACAGATGAAAGCTTCCGCAGAATTTTGCATCAATAAGCTCTCTGAAACCGCTGCTGAATCCGAGCTTAAAGCTAATTGCGAAAAGTTTGATAGTGAATTAGGGGAACTTAGAACGCCGGATGGTTGGGCTGATTCGTGCGTGTCAAGTGGCATAACGTTTTGGAAGGGCACCGAAAGATTGGCAAATTTTTCATCCCCATACACAAAAAGGGAGGCAGGTGAATGAACCAACTACCAGGGAACATTTTTGCTTAGCCTCCCAGGAAGAGTGTATGCCAAGATCCGCGAAAATAATTGACCCAAAGCCGGATGATATCCAGTGCGGTTTTCGTCGCACCCGTAGCACAACAGAACAAATTTCCAGTCTCCAGCAAATTTTCAAGAAATCCTGGGAGCATTCCAAACACGTATACGTATATTTTGTCGACCTAGGGAAAGTATGTGGTCGGATTCCTTGTGAAAAGCTCTGGGGGATCATGCGGTAGTCCGGTGTGGACGGGTGCCTCTTGCTGGCCATCAAGTAACTGTATTCCTGCTCAGAAGTTTGTTTCCGTGTCGACGGAGTTAAATCACAAACGATCAGCGATGGTGTCGAACTCCGAAATGGCGTGTGCTGTCACCACTCCTCTTCGACTTCCTTTTTGATGAACAAATTTTTTGGCACCCCATAATTGCAAAAAAATTAGCTTTCGAAGAACAGTCGTAACGGCCAGGCGTGACGTCACATGAGCAACCGGAACGTGATGCACCACGAACGGAAAGCGTAGTGAGAATAACACCTACCTGATCGAACGGCAATCAAGTAGTCATCTAGTTCTACCGCCTGTGAGTTCCGCTGATTCTTGATGCCAAAGTGTGTAGTTTAACGTGCAGTCGTATTGTAGTCTTGAATTTGAACTCTGCAGCGAAGACTTCGTTTACTGAAGCAGAGTAGCCAAAATTATTCACTAAATCGTTTGTCGAAGGATTGCTGATTGTAACTAAGTGATTTTCCATGCTCTAATTCCACATATAGTTATTCCACCAACGTCGTCAAAATAAACTGTTTATTTTCGGTTCGAAATGCTCTAATATCGGTCTGCACATTCGTTGCAATGCCTTCTTTGGAAAAAACAGAATTAAAATCCCAGTAGTTCATTGTGACAGTTGTCGGTTGATCTGTGTGCTAATTCCACCCACCAAATGTTCTGTTTTATCATCCATGTCATATACACAATGCCGTAATGCGGACACGAAATGATCATCTTCTGTATAATTTAATGCTATGTCGGAGAGCAAGCCATGGAAAATGTGCTTAAAAGGTTTAACGTGTGGGCATGCATCATACAGTGTTACGGTCGATCAATTACTCACCCGCTCAAATCACGGCACTTAATCAGTTAATCAAGCGCATTCCCTTGAATGCCGTGAGCGGAGCATCGTCGCCCTGTTCGTTTGCTCGCAACGCCATGTTCAGTTATTTGTTCCCCATGTAAGAGTTAGGTGGTCTTGTGCTGCTAAGTTAAGTTGAAGAACAGTGATCTTTGCAGTGAGTGGTAATAACTCAGCTGTCAGTGTATCAGCTCGACTTGTGTTAACCTGTTTTGTTTTGTTGTATTTGCTGCGGCATCTATGTGGTTACCAGGGATAACTATCATTGTTGTATCTACGCAGGTAAATTAGCGTTGAACTCCCTGGTGCTGTGAATGTTTGTAAAACACCACGACCTTCTCTCTAAATACGCCACGATATTGCACGACGCCCTCGCAAGTGTAATTTGTCCTTCTGTAACACTGTTACTTGCTCATCGTGGATCTTTTCCTGCAATTGTATGCTGCGAAGAGTTGAATGACCGCTAGTACAAATGTACCGTACTGGGCTGTTGCATCGAGAGTAGGCTGTGTGCTTTCACAAGTCATAGCAGCCAGCGGAGACTTTCCTTTGAAGTTGACCCTTACACCTGAACATAACTTTACAAACAACGGTTTGTCACTAACAATGTGTGCAGCACTGTGTACAGTGCATCGAATCACCACAGAGCACACACCTCGCCTTTAACTCTAAACATTGGTATTTCTTAGCGAAAAAATACTTCTTACAAATAGTTGACGAACAAAAGGTCATTTATTTCTAAGCGA
>JGI24159J19872_10000948_pt1 | contig 29866 bp, 19 predicted proteins | sample Ectturendosymbi4_FD_19872 | JGI IMG/M metagenome (IMG submission 19872)
CTCCGATTTTATGCTGCACCACCACAGATTTAGGGATTTTAGGGATTTTTTGGTACTGTTCTAGGGATTTTTGGAGTTGCATTTGTGAGAGCCCTGTGCATTACAGTAGTGCAGTGGATTCTTTTAACTTTCGAGGTCCTGCCCTGGGAATGGGATTGCAATAGCATTGTGCCCCATAGCGTTTCCTTAAGAAATTTTTCAACCTCATTTGGTGATGCCATGTTTCTGGCGGGACATACCTTCATGGATGGTATTCAGTGTTATTCCACTAATATTTGTTAATAATCAGTGGTCCGTCGGTAATTGTGTTACTTATTTTTTATGCGATATATCGTACTTTGCAATCTTGGAGATTTTCAAATTACCAACTTCATATGTCATGACTTAATATGTACATTATGATTATCACAATAGAAAAAAATTTAAGAAAATGATTTGCTTATACAAATACAGCAGTGGTTCCTCTGTAGGCCTATTATTTGGAGTAAAAACGAAAAAGTCTGTGAAATAAGTGGTTAATTCACATAAGTTGTGACTTTTTGTGAAACTCTACCTTAGAACTAAATACTTCTCTTCTTACTTACTAAACTTCTTTTGTTTTTCATGTACCTAACACTTATTATTGGAATAATGTTTGCTTAACTGTAACCTGTCCATACCCTTGTCTCTTCAACTTCATTTGGTGACACCGTGACCATGCATCTGGTTGGGAACAACTCATACATGCAACCCACCCCACTATGGTCTGTGGGTAAATTTATATTTCTTCACGATTTGTATAGATAAACATTGTTTTCTGTTCTTGCTACTTGTTTTTGTAATGAAATGTGTTAAAATGCATTGCTCTGCCTCATAACCCTTATTGCTGCTCACTTCCTTCACCTATGCTTGCTTCACCTGTTCATCTGTACCTGTATCAACTCTTCACCCATTGCTTGCCCACCATAATCTGTGTTATGTTGATGTCTATTGTGTTGTTTTTTTATTTCATTTTCACTGAATTTATCTGGGTTTTTTTCTCTGTGCATGTGCTTCTTTCTTGCTTTTGTTGTTGGGTATTGATGTGGTGCCTACCTTATCATCTCCATGTTTTACCTAAATATAAATCCTAACTCTAATCCTAAACCATGTCTTCCTGTGCATATCATACTTGTCAATACAGAAAAAAAAAACGAAAATTAGTACCGTGATTACACTAGCTCAATAAATATGTGTCTACTCTACTGCAATGAATGATTATCAAATCTACTGCAATGATGATATAATGATGCATTATTATGCCAATGACGTGCTGTTGCTAATGTTAACTTTAGCAACAGCGCTCAGTTACTGTTGCAGTTGGCATGGTTGACCGTAAGATGTTCTTGCAGCAAATTGTAAATCTTTGCAAGTACTTTAGATTCAAAACCCAATTGCCATTTGTGGTATAAAATACCTTAAAAAAAGTGAATCACAAAATTAAGCAGTTTTTAAAGGTGTGTACTTTATATTTATTCAATTACAGTAGAAATAAAATTGCAAGAATGTTCAAATTCCAGAACAACACTCTAAGAAGGTACCATGGAACATGATAAATAAACAATGTAGTAGTTATTTTAGAAAGCTAAAGTCCATAATTTCTGAAAGTGCCATTTTAAGATGTCGAAAAATAAGCTCATTAAATATGATGCTGTAGTTCGGGAGTCTTTGGATCCAAATGTAAAAGTACAACCTTTTTATGCTTTCAAAATAAATACAAATTATGCCAATATTAACTCTTTTAAAATATACCCTACCTNCATATTCCTAATGAAANTAACCCTTTCTCACCATTAGGCAGTGCTCTGCAAAATACGGATATCTGCTAGTAGCAGATCTTGGTTGCGGATATTGATATAAAATGATGTAACCGGAGTCACGAAAACCAATATTTTATGGTGAACAATAACACCATCACAGTTAGTAAAAATAATTTTTCTCGCTGGCCTAGGTCCAGCTTCCGCCATTATTGCTCATACCAAGGTAGTCCCATTCTTGGTAATAACCTCCAGTTGGATCCAAAAATATGCCTTAGCAATTGTGAAAAGAGAATATTAAAGACATTGCAACTTTTTGGCATTATGTGTACGGGGAAGGTTGCATTAAATTGCAATGACAAAATATATTTTTGATTGTATGTATCTATTTTTTTCAAAATATATTTTTTGATTATAACATGCAAACATAATTTTGATTGATTGTGATGCTATTCTGTAGGTGACCAAGGTTTGACAGACTATAGTATAATGATTTAATCTTGTTTTATCTTAGAAGCCTGACTGTTACTATGCTTGTATGTTTATGATGTATATTATTTTTGCTTGTTTGTCTTGTTTATTTTTGTGAGCTTTTTTGTGAGTTTTCCAAATAAACTGAACTAAACTAAACTGTGGTTTGGTTGGTAGGCTTAGGCAGGCTCATTTGCTTTGCAAATATTGGTAACCTTTTTCAACTGCAAGCACAGACACATTGCATATAACATTCAGTGTTAACATTTTGTTAAGAATGGGTGCATGTTTTCCTCCCTAAAAAGGTCCATTTACACCAGCAGTTTCAGTGCTTTGCAAGTGTAAACAAACCATTTGTTAACTTTATTGTGACTATGGTAATGGGACATTACACATTTTAAGTTGAAGTGTTTTGCTCTTATATCGGAGTTGGTTATGTACAAGTCTCTATTGCGTTATGACTAACCATTTTGTGTGCTCGTGCATTTTTTGATTGTGCTTGTGATATGGAACATGTGTCTGTAATAAATGAATTATAATTAAGCATTTCACATATGTGCATATCGGGTTCCACGGATATAATAGATCTGCTAATGGACATAAAATGTGTATTGTGAACAACAAAAGCTGTGGTGAGCATCCTAATGTCTAGCTCGGTAGTTCTTAATCAGTAGATAATTACCGACTAGCGAGAATGATAAGGGTTGCAGATGGGCCCCAAGTTTATCTTAGAATTCTGTTCCAAATTTAGGTATTATAATATGACAAAACAAACATTTCTAGTAATTTTTAATAAATCTGTCAAAGAATTTTCAAGCATCAAATTAAATATTTTACAAATGGTTCAATTCAATTTAGGTTGCGGGAAATAAAGATTCAGTCTCCATCTGAAATGGGTAATATAAGGAAAAAAGGTAGAGAACCAATGGTCTAGCTAAGCCTAGTCTCAGTCTGTGTCAGTCAACTGGTGAAATATACATTTTGCTTCAAATGCAACATTGTGCTTCAAATATTTGGGTGTGGTTACCCACCACTCCTTGTATTCTTTTGGTTTAGACCAGGGATTCCCAACCTTTTTCTTGCCATGTACCCCTTCATTATTCCAACAGATGAACACGTACCCTTTCAACATTTCACCAGATAAGCATGTACCCTTTCAGCATTTCTAAAGATGAACAGTATCCCTAAGATTTCTTTTGACAAAATATTTTGTCATGATTATTCGCGGATACATTTAACAATAAGCATATAATAGTTTTTGAAAATAATATTTGTTGATGTATATAAATATTTGGAAATAAATAACATATAAATATACTTTTCTCTTCTATTGCCAACCCTAAATGTACCCCTTCAGATAGGGAAATGTACCCCTGGGGATACATGTACCCAGGTTGAGAACCCCTGGTTTAGACCTTAAAATAGTACCAATTGCCAAATGCCTTTACTGAATACAAGTATTAATATATTTTTTGCTATGATCATTTTTTCATCACTAAGTTAAATACAGTATGGGAAAGCTAAGAGATTCCTAAATGCATGTCTGTCTGCTGGTTTGATAAGATCTCACAGAAATATGATGCAAGTTAGCATGGATTATTTTATGCACAGAAAGGATCTACTGTATTATTGTTAAACACACATGAATGTTTTTATATATCGCTTTCATACACATACTGATCAAACTAGTTGGTACCAATGAGGTCATTGATGCAGATGTAGTGTACATTCTGGATTTCCTTATATTACTATTGTTAGGCTTAAATATTTTAGCAGAGGACTCATTGCTACTTTGTTCCACTGCAAAAACTTTGACCTGAATGTTATCTTTAAAAAATCTTTTTACATTCACCTATACATGCTTTAACTCATAATTGCCTTTGTAGTCACTTTAATGGTCTTTGTCTCATACATGTGGAAAACAGGTCATAAATGTTGGCAGCTATATGTTACCAAAGAACATACCAAACTGCATGTATATCAGCAGCATTTCAAATGTAATGCAGCTTTATTGTCGTGGTTTTAATATGGCAAATTGTATGCCAAATAACAGTGGTAATGTTAATGATAGTAAAAAAGCAACAGTGATGCTCAATTGTCATGAAAGTGCCAACATAGAAAACACAAGAAATTGATGATAGGAAACAATAATTTATGCTTGAAGATGTAAAAAAAATTTGTAAAAATTCAAACATTGAATGCTTTCTGCACTTACAATGAAAAATCTTTGTTGACAACAATGCCGAAGTGTTTTTGGTATTTGGCAGTGGGCAGTGAAATACATATTGCAGGATTCTGTACTGAAAAATGTAAGAGGTGTCAGTAAAGAAATGACAAATGTAAGAGAATTTGGAATGTAGCATATTGAAACTGAATAAAACTAGAAGATATAGTTGACTGCAAATGCCAATTATAAACTTTTGAGAATGTAGCATGTCAAAATAGCCAAATATTAGGAAGGTGAGATGAAATGCCAAATTTAAGAGGTTTTGATACAAAACATGCCGAAACTGCCAAATGTTATAGGTAGCTGAAATAAATCCTAACCCTGCAACATGCTACATTCTAAAACCTTTGACATTTGGAATATCCTCTCAGTTACCTCTTATGTTTAGCATATTCCTTTCAGCTGTTTCTAAAATTTGGCAGCTTTGACATGCTACATGTACATTCGATAACCTGTCTTCTCACAGACATCTCTACATTTGTTAGTACACTATCCTGGCAAAGGTACTTCATTGCCACTTGCAAGAACCACTTACACAGGACACCACATGGGTTGGAATTGGTGGCAAACCCTACTATTTATAATGTCTGAAGAGATTGTGCTTGAAACTTTAGTTTTGACTATTTGACAAAATGTTTTACTGATGTAGTAAAGTTGTATAAGTTGTCATATTATTTTATTTGTAAGAAATACTCCCAGATAATCTTACTATCACCTCACTTCAGCTTGTTTACTGAGCTTTGTTAATGACATGCTCTGTGAAGATAAAAATTGATTAACACCGATGCATTAAAGCATTTTGTTTGTTGTACGCATTGTTTATGTGAGCTTACCGTACTAAATAAAAGTTATAATTACAAATCAGTTTTTTTNAATTTGCTAAAAGCACTTATTAGTACAAAGTGTAATTGTCTTGTATCTACNGTTCAAACAATGTTTTAGTAATTTTTTTCTGATTTGGTTCTGTGCAGGTGATTGTGTAAAAGAACATACGGATGGTACATTTTAAATAAGCAATAAATTTTTACAAAGCTTCTTAATTAAAATTCATGGATCAGTTTCTTCACTTTTCATGGTTAAAAAAATCGTAACCTACTTGTTTGCAAGTGGTTAAATTATGACTTGAATCAGGTCTCTGCAAAAGATTTCAAAAATGCTTTGTCTTTAAATGTATCATTCCTGCACCAAAACCACTTAAGTTTGTGTAGTCTCTAAAATTCATTCTGTTTTCAGAATGAAATATTCAGCTGTGAAAAGTGGATGTTTTCAGAAAGGTTTTTGCTATATATGTATATTGCAACTTTCAGATTAGAGTTTGGAAACTTCCTTTTTCCACAGTGCAACATGTAGTTTTTTGAACTTGTTTGTTGCAAGCCAAAGTTATAAGTGAAAATCTGCTGCTAACTTCAATTCTAATTGAATTTAAATACCACATGTAGTCAAGTGAAGACATTGATCCAATGGAGATTCGCTGCTCTGGCTTGCTGTTTACATCCAAGTTTGATTCTGGAAATCTGGCTCATGTTGAAAAAGTAGAAAAATCTGACAGTGACAGTGATGATGGAGCAGCTGGCAATGCATTGTATGGATGCAACCTCATACCAGATTATGAGTTTAATGTGTGGACCAAACCGGATTGTTCTGGTACACCGTATGAAAATGGGAACAGATCTTGGTTTTACTTTGGAATTCGAGGATACTCTCCCAACAAATTAATCAAGTTGAATATAGTGAATTTAAATAGACAGGTACAATTTTATAAATTCAGTTCTGTTCTAATTAAAAATCAAAGTAATCTTTGAGTAATTAGCAATATGCATGACTTGTTTTGAGGTGAAATATATTGGTCCTTTTTGCTTTAGTACTGTATTTCCAATTGTTGAGAAACCAAGTGTTTACAAAGCATTGTGATATCACTTTGCTAATAATAATCTTTTACAGTTTTTCAATAGATTATGGCATGATTATTACTATTCCAACTTACACATTTTTAAGACATTGCATTTGTGCTAAAAGTAAGTTTTTCATTTTTAACAGGGAAAACTGTACAGTCAAGGAATGAGCCCATTAGTTCGCACAGTTCCAGCAAAACCAAGATGGGAAAGAATCCGAGATCGTCCAACCTATCAGATGGTGGATGGACAGTTCACACTTTCCTTCACTCATAGATTTTTTGAGAGTAGAGGAGGTACAACTTATTTCGCATTCTGCTATCCTTGGTCATACACAGAATGCCAAGAAGCATTGGAGGTAACCTATGTTCTGACTCCCAAAAACTGTCTCTTGTTGAGTTGGTATTAAAATGGTAGTAGTAGAAAACAATTTCCATTTTCATCCTGTTAAAGCATTAAAATTACAGATGTGGGCTAGCAAGATTTTTGGCAAATATCTGATGCATTTTTTAAATTTTGGTTGTAGCATATGGATACCTGCAAGTTAATGCAGTCATTTGTTAGCAATTTTTGTTTTAGTTGATCATGTGTTTTTCAATAATATTGCTCATGAATATGGACGGTGATATATCTATTACCTATATGTAGCTCATTGTTTCACGTACTGTGCTCCTAAATCTTTTTGTAGAGTTCTTGAGTTTTCTGAATGCTGACAGACATTTTTCCACTGGTAAAATTTTTGGAATGTATCGTATTTTTTAGACCATAAGGTGCACTTAAAATCCTTCAATTTTCTAAAAAATTGGAAGTGTGCCTCATAATGCGGTGCACCTAATGTATGAATCTGGTTGTGCTTTCACACCGAGAATCAATTGTTATGTGGTAAGCGTTGCTATTACAGTATTGTTACAGCTTAACTATGACTGCTACACAGGGTTGCCAATTTGGCTTGATTTTGAAAATCTAGCTTTTTTTCAACATTTTTGGCTGTTTTTGGAAATAAAAAAATCCAGAAAAAATCTGGCTTTTTTTAGTCAGAAAGGCTTGGCTCTGGCAAAACATTATCTGAGCTGCATATTCATTACAAATCTCTTTAGATGAGAGTCTATGACCATGCAGCGTGCACAGAATATTGCAAAGATTTTACTATTGCCCTAAAAATGATCGATGTTATTGATAAGAAACAAATGTACAACAGCGTAATTACACAGAAAGAATATGCTTGCAAAGATTGGAATTGTATTATTTCGGTATTTCTGATGAGTTTTAATGTCCATTTTGTGTTCAATGGTTATGCATGTTTTATGTGTATAAGTCTTAAAACTGCTAGTGGCTTTCCCTGGCTTTTTTTGGGACAAGGTCTGGCTTTTTTTAATGAAAATAGGTTGGCAACCCTGCTGCTGCACATGTTTGGTTTCAAAGACTGCCATTGGCCACATGGTAGTTTTGTCCACTGTCATGACAGAGTTTTTTGCATGCGTTCAAAATCACAACGATTTTTTTGTAAACAGACCATCATGTTACATAATAAGCCAACAACAATTGCAATGAGTAGCGCATGTGGTACTGTGAGTAGATAGCACCGGAACAGGACTTTTCGGTCTGGCCTTTTCGGTCAAGGGACATTTCTGTCAAACTATGAAATCTTGCAGAAATTTTACATGTTCACTTTTTAATACAAGCTTGCTTAAATGAATGGAAGGTTTTATTTCAAAAAACTACAAACATGATCCAAGATCCAAAAGTTGATCAGCATCAACATATGATTTTCATTGTCATCAGCAAGCAAATTGAATCATTATTGGCATTTTGCAATTTAATACAAATACTTCAAACTCATAATTACAATTCAGATTTAATCACAATCATGACTCCTCAATAGGGAATTGGGATAACACCAGTTAGCGTGACATTTCACCTGCCTATATAATCATTTCAATAAACAAAGGTAATCAGTTGTTTATGTACAGAAATGTCGTGACCGAAATATCCCCAGACTGAAACGACCAGACTAATATGTCCCGTGACCGAAACGGCCCAGATTGAAATGGCTCAGACTGAAACAGCTCAGACTGAAACAGCTCAGACTGAAACAGCTCAGACTGAAACAGCTCAGACCGAAACAGCTCAGACCGAAACAGCTCAGACCGAAACAGCTCAGACCGAAACAGCTCAGACCGAAACAGCTCAGACCGAAACAGCTCAGACTGAAATGGCTCAGACTGAAATGGCTCAGACCGAAAAGACCAGACTGAAGTGGCCAGACCAAAAAGTCATGTACCCGATAGCACATACCTTAAATGTTGAAGCACAGAGGATTGTATTACTTTGCGAGGTTCCTGTGCACAGAACTGTATGTATTACTCAGTGAGGCTCTTGACTACATTGGCGCACACCAAATCAAGCACACGTACAGAATTTAGTTTGTTCTATTTGTGTCTAGCAGATTAGGCATGTGTGACAGATTAAACTTCCTCATATGTAATCCTATAAATTGAAAAAGTGACTATATTGTTTTGTATTTTATGTGTTACAACTGAGCAATGTTGTGAGTTATTGTGAGAGAGTTGAATACAGTTTGACATACCTGAGTTTTGCTTCATTTAATGCGCCTGTCCTTATATGGAAAGGGAACAGCTAGCATCCAATCATTGATATTGCATCTTATAGACTGAAAAATACAGTGTTTTTGTGCATACTATGTAGCTTGGCACATGACACAGGTCTAGGTGCAAAGTTAGCACTATGGTCCATGGAGTCAAAGTGATGTCTTACTAATTGTTAGTGGGGTTGGTAAGCAATGTTATTTAAAACCAAAAAGTTATTATTATCTACAACTATATATCTTTTGTTTAATAACTGACGTACATGAACTGTAGGTATCATAAGTCATAGATTAATAAATTGAGAAACATTGGCTTAAATTAAAAAAACAATCCTCTATGGCCTTGTTGAACACTAATTGCTTAATTTTCAAACCTAATTTTCTGTTGGAATACGGTTTGAGTACCAATGTACTACTACCTTTGATTTGCAGGTTGCCATTTACTTTTGGTATGATAACCATGATTGAGTTGGCATGTCTTGTTTCAAGCTGATGTTTGTACATCATTCATCAGGCACTCTAAACGGAAATTCTGTGCTGTGTTGAGTGTTGTCAGCCGCTGCTGTTGATGCAGAAATGTAAACAACCAGAGTTGTGAGCCTTTTTAGCCACACATGTAGAAAGGCATGTCACAGCAGAATGAATTACTTCGCATTCATTTGCATTGCTATTTTCAATGCCATTATTGTACTTTTAATGTTTTTTTTGTTTAGGTATGGGATGAAAAGTTCAAAGACTGCGCTCACCTGCAACCAGGTGAAGCGAACATAAATGACATTTACTATCATCGTGAACTTCTGTGTCACTCCATCGACCGGAGGCGGATTGACCTCATAACTATCACTTCTTGTGAAAACATGGCATGGCAGAGGGAACCTCGATTAGACAGGCTGTTTCCTGACAAGTTTGTACCACGTGCACACCGGTAGGTAGACAGTGGCCGTGAATTTAGTTTTTTTGTTGCATGCAGGGCTCCCATTGCTGTTTTTTTCCACCCAGATATGTTTTTTTTAAGTCGACCTGGATGTCTAGGTTTAATTATAAAAAATCCCGGTAAATCTGTGTTTTTCTGAAGATATAAATTTGACCACTGGCGAATGTAAATCTAATGAGATAATAAGCATATCTTCCAGTCATTACTTTGTTCGCGTGCGATCATCAGGTGAAAAAATACTCATATCGGTGAAACAAAACGTTTTCAGTCGGTTCCACACCTTCACACCGGTATCAATATCATTTAATACTGTAGGTTGCTTGCGACTCGGTACAGTCCGTTCAGCCATGCAGTTGCACGCGATTTAGACCGAGCAATTGCGCGTAAAACAGAGATAATATCAACAAATAGCAAACGGTGAACATAAACAATTGGAAGATTTGGATTGGGGTGGACGATATATAAGGTCATTATCGCAGACGCCAGTTGAAGAAATTGATGAAACAAGTTTTAAGACCGACTGTGCAAATTTTTGGGTTGTCCTATGCATGCAAATTAAAAAGCAATTTCCATTGGAAGGAGTTGTTGCCCGCTTAAGGATTTTAGATTCTGTTGAAGGTCAAGATCTCACAAAAAATCCAAGTTCAATAGCAAATATGGCCCTATGTTTTCCCAATCTTGTGCATGAAGATCAGCTGGAGGCTATTTCGGTAGTGGTAGTTTAAAAATGTGTCCTTGTCCAATAATTTTATGGATCCCTGATTTCTGGTATTATCTGCGCAATATCAACGACGGCTTCGCTGACTCAGAGTTTTCTGATGTAATGACCAGATGTATGGTTTTGCTACACTCTTCTACATCAGTGGAAAGGATATTTTCCACCTGTCAATCATGTGAAACAAAAACGAACTCGCAAAAGACTGCTTAGGAAAGGTTGGCAAAACAAGCATTGCCAAGAAGCCAGCAAAACGGCGTGGACACCTAAGCCTGAATTAGTGAGAGATGTCATTAATGGGGTATGTCACCAGCGTTATAGAAAACGTCTTGAGCAACGGAAAAGTGATCCAAAAGTTATTGTTAACGCTGCAGACGAAAGTTTCAAAGAGGAGCTATAAGTAAATCAGTACTTTAATCACCGTTTCACCTCATGCATTTGCATTCATATTTCTTCTTGTAAATTAACTTTTTTTTTTTTTTGTAAGCAAATGTTTTTGTTTCATGTATAATCTGGGTTTGTTAGAAATTACTTGAATGGGAGCCCTGGTTGCATATGATACGAATACATGCTAGACAAGTGTAATTGTGATGTGATGATTCGTTACTTCCTCGCAATGTTTCCGTTGTAATTTTTATCATATGTCTTCATCCAAGAAAAGCTATTAAAGTGCGGTTAGTTGCAAATGCTTCCAGTTGTGGATGTGCTCGTACAAGTCTTGAAGAGTTTTTTTTTAGGTAATAGCCATGTGATGATTTGCAGTAACTGTAAAATTGAACGCTCACTTCAAATTACGTATTTTCTCATGTCAAATTATTGTTCTCCATTTACCATATTTATTCGAGTATAAGTCGCATGCGTGTATAAATTGCAACTCCATATTAGACCTGATCAAACGGTACAAAATTTTTATTAAGCAGCATCACAACAGGAATGCTTTCTTTTAGAAGCCATAACGCTAACCAAAGGTTTGCAACTGAAATGCCATCTGTCTGTGATTAACAACGTGCTTCGTAGTTTGCCTTTGCGTTTTCATGTGCATGCTGCACACGCATGAAGGTGCAAAGCGCCGTCTAGATCAGTGGCCTTCAACATTTTTGTCATCGTGGAACCCCTGATATACTTTCGCGTTTGTCATGGAACACCCATTAACAAAAATTTTAAAACACGAATTACTTGTAAGAAAATCATATTTTTTCGTTATTGGACACTTCAACAGATAAACAGTTATTACAGAAGTTAAAAGGCAAGAAATTTAATGACTCGCTTGTTCTTTGCATTTTTGGAATGTCGCTTCTAAATTCAGAATTTGGTCATCCGGAAGAAAGAACCCGTATCTCACGTATGCGTCATTCCATTTTCTAACTTTGGCAATTGAATTACATTTGGTCCCCTTCGGATTAGGTGCCTCGTTTACATTTGAACGACATTGCTGATTACCATCCACACCTTCGCTGTTGTTATTATTTCGCTTCTCATAAGCAAATATGCTATTTTTTTTCATTTGGCTTGACTAAATAGTAAAAAGTTGGGTTTCACACTGTTTTTATTTTATTCCCACAAAGGCTGAACAGCAGCCGTAGTCCGTTGTCTGCTCCCTGCTACTCCGATGTACAACACTGTAAATTGTACATCGGCAACATTGTATAACTATGATACATCAATAACGTTCTTAAAATTGCACAACAGTGAACAACAAGTGACGCAACAACTCTCAGTATTTCTTGTTCTGCTATCTGCACTCAACCTCCTGTACAACTAACTGGCGTACTTGGAGTCTGAATGCGACACGCTGATCTAAAAATTACATAATGATGCATCAACACACTGAAGCAAGAAGTTATTTACCCTAAATGATGAGGAACCCTCACGGAACCCCACTACATGTTTTGCGGAACCCCTGTTGAAGAGCGCTGGTCTAGATAACACGCGTACAGTAGCAGCGTACATGCGCATGTCGCACCTCGTGTATAAGTCGCACCTGACTTTTTGGGTGAATTTTTAGTACAAAAAAATGCGACTTATAACTCGAATAAATACGGTATTTTCACAAGCCCCCCAGCAACCGACTACATGTGAAACTTTCTCAATGCTCATGTTATTGTAGGTTTTGCAACAAACGTGTTTACTTCGTGAGCAGCCGCGTTCATCCTGGGGAAACCCCGGCCAGCTTTGTTTTCAACGGTTTTTTAAAGTTCATTCTTCGTGAAAATGACCCAAGATCTCAAGAACTCAGGAAAAGGTCTGTCGCTTGCTCACTTTTTGTTACACTCTTTCTGTTGTTTGTCAGCAGCCGTCACTTATCGATTCGACCGATTTTCTTGGTATTTTTCATAAACACATTAATGCGTTATTATTCGTTGCAAGTGTTAAGTAAAGTCTGTTCGTATCTTTTGATGTAGATAAACGTGTAATTTGCCTTAAAAGTGACGGAAATCTTGGCTACAATCGTCTGCTGAAAAAAGTTATATTACGTTGCGGAATAGTTTCAGACACCACTGCTTGCAAACTTGTAGCTGCAATAAAACCGACATGCTCTTCGCAATTAAAAGCTCGGGTTTTGCTGCAGGCTTTTGAGGTATCAGCCGACTGGGTTCTGCTTTCTTGACTTATCGATGAATTGGACTTGCACATATCTGCTTTCAAGTAATTAGTCTCCGCTAAGGCGATTCTGCCGAATCAATCGGTAAAGCTTTTTAAATAGGAAATCGATGTGAACTCCACGCATCCTCAGTCCTGAAATCCTATTCAAATAGAATATAAAATAACCAGCATCTATTTGAATAAGATTTCATAACTGAGGATTTGTAGAGTTGCATTAAATCGGTTTCCTATTAACAGGATTTGCGGATTGATTTGCCTGCGTCGCCTGGGTGGAAAATAATTGCTCGACATGCTATTAAGATTTATTTTGCTTTGTAAGGTGCCTTAATTATTTTTTTCACGTTTTTTCTAGATTCGTGTTTAAACTGATTCCGATGCTGAACCCAGATGGGGTGTATCGGGGTCACTACAGAACTGATCAGAGGGGCGTCAATCTGAACCGCGTGTACCTCAATCCGGACCCGGAGTATCATTCGTCAGTGTTCGGCGCGCGATCTCTCATCCTGTTTTACCATCATTTCTATCAGACTGAAGATGGCGCTTCTGTTACTGGTGACGCCAAATCTGGTAAAGGTCCGTGTTACGCGAACAACCTGAAGGAAAACCGAACCCAGGACGAGAAAAGTGCTTCCGAAACGCAAAGCTCCCCTGCTAGTTGTGAAGACGAGCAGAGCCAGAAAAGGGCTTTGTCGCGAGTAAGTTGCGACGTGGTCAAACCCTGCTGTTTTCGGTTGTTATAGACCGAAACGTTTTTGAAATGACCGAAAGAAATTAAGTCATTTCGGTCAGACTGTTTGAAAATATAGGCTAAAAAACACTTTTATAGCGAGTTTTAATACAACTGTGAGACAAATGACCGAAATATTTCAGTGGCCAAAATATCTCAGCTAAAAATGATCGAAATGTTTCAGCGAAAAAAAACAGGGTCCGACTCCGCTGATTGCCATTAATAAGTCTGGCATGTTGCTATGCTTGACTGTTGAAAAGGTTTTATGCACTGTGGAAAAGTGTTTACGCTTTTCGTTCGCCGAGCTGTTGCAACAAACGTCTATTGTCACACTTTCGGAAATCTTTCACATCTTTTTCTGAGTCTCTGAAAGGTTTGTTTGCTGCTCTTCCGAACACGAGAAAGTCAAGACGGGCCAACACGACCGGTTCACCGTTTCATGTTGTAAACCAGTGTTTTTCAACCGGGGTTCCTCGAGTGGTTGCCAGGGGTTCCGCCGAAACAGACCGAATTCGCCTGGGACGAAGTTCGCGACCACAGTTCTATGCTGTTGTAGCAATATCGACACTTGGATCATTGCATAGGGTTCCGTGAGCAACGCAAACATTTGCGGAAGNTTCCGCTGCAGCAAAAAGGTTGAAAAACACTGCTGTAAACGTTCTGGCACGACGGGCTCTCTAAAAATACATTCCCGGTCTCGGTGCTTCCCCGCTTAACGCAGCACCGCAAATCGAGTTTTCACCATACCACCGCAGCTTTGATGCAGGTCGATTCCGCAGCCGCTTCCTCACACACCGCTGCACATTTGTTTTTTCAGACCGACAGCGAGCGAGGTTTGATCAAGCCACCCCAGGGGGTCCACGAACCCGCGTTCGTTCCTTTCAACGGGGATTACCGCGACATCAAACCGCGCGAAAGCGGGATGGCGTTTTACGTCGATCTTCACGGTCATGCGTCGAAGCGCGGTTGCTTCATCTACGGGAATCATCTGGATGCGGAGGAAGATCAAGTACGTGGTTTGTGTCTGACCTTGCGCTGGATACGATTGCGAAAGTGAAAGACTCACAATATTGTGTACAATTTTTTGCTGTTTGATGCCAACGGATTAACTCACCACATATAAAGTCGCACAATAAATATGGAACCGAAGATTCACACAGTTCCTCGTTTGTGTGTTGCTTAGTCATGTGAAGTCGCTTTGACCCTTGAAACAGCCATGGTATCCTCTCATATGTTTAAACCAACGTCACACCGCGTCTTGTGACGTATGTTGGGCCATGAAGCTGCAAATTCATCGAGATCCGTTTTTACATAGCTGGGTAGTCTATGCATAGCGACATTGGCCTGCATTGTACTTGTACTTCAAACGTGTACGCGTCGAGAAACAACCACATCAAACAAGGGCATCGCGCAGCCGCGACAATCTTCCGACTGTGTCCTTGAACAAATGCAGCGTAACGAAGCCAGGCATGAGAAATAAAATACAAGAAAAATCGAAGCAACAACCGTCGCAATAGTTTCGACTATATACGCACTTCAAGTTTTTTCACGCCGTTTCGTGAAATAGACCACTTCCTGTTATGCTGGTCATCACTGCTTTGTTGTGAGGACTTTAACCCTTCCGACTTTTCGTTCTGTTGCGTAGACATGGAATGAAAAGGTGGCACACGAAGGTATATAAGGTGTGAAGCGGGTAGAAGAAACACAATTCATTTAAATTTTAAAATTTTGTTGGGTAGTTTATGAAGACTGTTTAGCGTCTCAGGGAATACAACGATTTGCATACAGTTTCCCGTACGGTTTGAGGGACCCTCTCCCGCTTTTGGGATTAGCAATACAGGTTGCGGCTTTCCGCCATTTCATTAGCTTTTTTTGATAGTGTTTTGATGGCGCTTTGTAACGACAAAGGCCTTGTAGCGCCACGACTGAGCGTTTACAAAGTCTGGTGTCATTTGACTCGTTTTTGTGTTCTGGATAGTCCCCGCAGCTCTTCTCTGCGCCTGGTAAGAGAACTAGAGTACCAACTACAAGGTCTTGGTAAGACCCGGCCGAGAGACGAACTTCAGACCTACCACACCGAAGCGGACACACCTACTATCAGGCCACGGACTGGTTTTCCATTAACTTGCTGTGGTCGCTCTGAGCGGTCTGAACTTTGATTAGTCTTGACGCTTTATCAACACCCTGTTACTCGATGCAGGTTAATAACTTGCTGTTCCCGAAGTTAATATCGATGAATTCCGCTCATTTCGATTTCAACGGCTGTAACTTCACCGAGCGCAACATGTATTTGAAAGACAAGCGTGACGGCATGTCGAAGGAGGGCAGCGGCCGAGTGGCCATGTTCAAGGTATGTGTCAATTTTTCAACGCGTTTTGCCAAGTCTGTATATCAGGTTTCATTGAAACGTTGGCTTTGAATCACACGAACTGGTCACACGAAGGCTTTTCACCAACAGTTCGAAATCCGTGCTATTAAGCAACTTCAAACTTTTAATCTTTGTTTCGATGCGCGAAAAAATGTTGTTTCACTGCAACCAGTCATTTGATCTCAACTCACTTTTGCGTAACGTCCTTCCACCGATGTTTACAGACTGCCGGACTGGTCCACAGCTACACGTTGGAGTGCAACTACAACACCGGCCGCACCGTCAACTGCATCCCGCCGTGTATCCATGACAACGGAAGGGCGACGCCACCACCTGCAGCAGGTCAGAACACACTTTATCCAACAACACATTTATCTTCAAATGTATGGTTTAAATTTAGCGGTCAAGGCCTTGTTTCTGCGCGCCCTGCCGTCTTGATGTTGAATTCTCTGTACATGATAAAGATGTGTTGAAATCTGATACAACGGTTGCTTCTTTATGTCAAGTTTTTTTCGATTTTATTTGTCTTGCTAGTTGTTTATACGGTAGAACCCGCTTAATAAATCCGCCGCTTATTGAATCCAAGTCGAGTTGCGACGGAATTTTAGCATTGAAAAAACGCCGCTTTATAAATGCAGCATTCATTTTCTCATTCTTGGTCGTCGAACTGCTGCAAGTTAGCACGTGTTTCACGTAAAAAGCACTTTTTTTGCAAATGAATTGCCTGCTGAGCATTTTCTGAGGAGCGCAGCATGCAGTGATTGAACAAAGCATTCTGTACATTACTGTTTATTTAACTCTGATTTTGCGGCTCGACGTGACGCGACAAAATTGCATCAGCCAGGATACCGCCTGCAGCAATATTGTCGTTAAATAAATAAACAAATTTAAAATTAAAAAAATGTGCGGCGCCGGTTACAAAATCCGCCGCATATTAGATTTAAAAACGTTTGGTACGGAGGTTGATTTATTAAGCGGGGTCTTCTGTATTGCCTACGGCCACTGCACAGTTGTTAGAGGTTTTCTCAGTTCAGTCTTCTGTGTCCGACGTTCGTACAGGCCACTTTTCAATTTTATTTGCCCGATGCTGACGTCAACAAGCATTTATTTGATTTCGAATGACATACAATCGGTCTTGGATTTTTAGTACACACGACTTCGAAATGTCTGAAAAAAAATTTCCGCAACCCGCGATTTCTGACTCGCAGGCTTCCCGCCGAAGTACACGCCGCAAATCTTCGAGGAGGTGGGGCGAGCGATGGCGGTCGCGGCCCTCGACATGATCCAGAGCAACCCCTGGTCCAGGATCCAGCGCTCGGAGTTCACCACACACGAGAACCTGCGTTACTGGATGCTCAGGTCGCGGCCACGGTCGAAGTTCCGTAAAATATCGCGTCTGAACATTCGGCCTCGCGTTGGAACTGAAAGCACGCCCCGGTTTCCACGCGTTCAGGACGTTGTGCTTTGTTCCGGTGCAGTTAGTTGCGGACTCGCTGAGTACTTGTACAGTGCACCGTGAAAGCGAGCAGTGCGTGACAGTGAACAACAAACTTAGCGGGCACTGAGTACATCCTGGGATAAGCTGCCGTTGGTTTTGCAATAACTATTATATCGTTTTTGAGTGAGGAACGTTTATCTCTGTCACGAACACTGACCCTCAGCAGTGTCTCGCATGTGGTTTAATAGCAGAACGTTGCGTGTGTGCGAGTGATCTTCGGCACTTGTTGGAAAGTAGCCCGTCCGTAAAACCGATCAGGTCGACAACGATATCGCGCAAAGCAGCTTCTGTATGATACAGAAGCTCTTTCGGAAGCAGTCCGGCGGAGTTTCGAACAAACGCGTCCAAAAGCTTGCTTCAGACTTAAACCATGAGCAATGGCTTGCATTTAAGCACAAAGACTCGTCCGCGAGTTTCAAAGCTTCAGCAAGCACATCAGCTTCATAGTCGTCCGGCCAGCTCGCGGCTCAGGTTACCGAAAATGTTTAGGACACCGGCGGAGCCGCTTGTCACCCGCCCATTGTGCAGTGTAATGAAGTTAGGGCATTCCTCCTGTTTTTGTTCGCCAGGTACGTGCGCAGTTCGTGCGGCAACCCGATCCTACCCCGCAAGATGGCGCGCGTCAGCACCCGCGTGTCAACCACGTCAGTGACGCAGATGAATGGCGTCAACAACGGCGGCGGCACCAACAGTGGTGCGAGTAGCGGCAATACGAAAAATGGGTGAGTGGCAACGTACGGCTGTAGCCGCCTGGGACCAGCGTCACAACAGCACAGAACTCGCGAGGCCTTGACACTGAGATGGAGCACAGAGGTTTCGAAAGTTTCGTCAAATTCGGTCTCAATTTTTTCAAAGTTTGTTGGGATTAAAGAAGGTTGCGTGTATGTTGCAGATACTTTGTTTCTGTGATGAGAGCCATGTTGTAGGTGTGAATTTTTTGTTTTTATTTTAACTGTATGTAATTTGTGATGTTTCTTCGTGACGGTATCAATTTATCGCTGGTTTATCGCAGCATGGTGATTTGAACGTTATTTTGTGCTACTTCGTCAAACCTTGAAAAAAACAGCTGGTATTTTTAGCGTGTGTTCTGAAAAACTGCGCAGAACACAAATTTTCCTGGTGTGGCACTTTGCGAAAAAAGTTTTCTCCCTTTTTCAGCCGAAACAACAGCAACGATACGGTCAAGCCTTCAGCGTCGACCCTTGCCAACGCTTCGCGTCATGGCGCATCCGCTGCACCCACTGCCGGAGCAGCGGGAGGCAACCGGCTAGGACCGGTCAAAACCAGTTCAGCCATGCAACCTCGCCAGGTGCCTGTCGTCAGTTATAAAACCAGCGATGTCACCAAACGTCAACGAAGCATGATCCGAGCTGCTGTGAATGGGAACTCGAAAGCGCTGCCGCCGGACAAGCACAATTTCGGGACCAACCACTTGCAAGAGTTCAACTTGGACCAGGAGCACGACTCGAAGCTGTTGGAAACGGTGGCGTCCGGAGCCGTGGTCCACGGCCTCACCAACGGTGCGTCGCCGTCAGTGGTCCAGTTAACTCAGACCGCGGCAGCTCCGACAGCTGCGAATTACGCTTTCAGCCGAAACAGCAATTCTGACAGCGACCTGGTGTCCCACAGCTCCCCTGTGCTGGGACGTCCTGGCGTCGACTTTCCGCGGGCGCCCAGGGGCAATCTTAACGGCCAGAGTGCGAGTGGCGTCCATTTCGACAAGATTCACGTGGACAGCGACCAACAGCGATTGCCCCCGGCCGGGAATCGGCCGATTTTGTCCCGAAACCAGACGTTTCCCAGCCGCGACCCGACATGGAACACCAGGCCCACCCAGTCCAGAATACCGGTGCGCGCTACCGCTAATGGCGCCTCCCCCCTTAAAAGCAGCAAGGCGCCGTCTTTGATGTACAGGGGTCGCGGCGGTTCGGCGGCGGCCCAGGCCAGGACCACGCCACCGAATGCCGTGCGTCCCTCAGCGGTGGGTCTGGCCCCGAACCCGTCTCAAGTTGTGGTGGGCGCAGGGGGTGTGGTGTCCGTGCCCCTCAGCCAGTCGCCGTCTCGTTTCTACCACGGAGTGCCCGGCACTCCCCACAACGAGTCGTTGCGCGTGCCTCTGAACGGATCGGTGTACATGTCCAACTCGACCGCGATGATGATGCAGCCTCTGTGCGTGTCCCAGAAACCGCTCTTCCTTTTCCAGCGCGAGGACTCGCGCGCCGACGGGTCCCGTCCCGGCGCCAACGAACCGCGCAAGCCCCAACCCGACCAGGCGCCCGCAAAGTTGCCGGCGAGCAAAGCGCCTGGTTCGAACAGGACGCAACAGCGAAGGAATGGCAAAAGCAAAAACGGCAAAAAGAAATCCTCCAGTCGCATGTCCAGAAAAACACCAGTCGCAGATTCATCCTATACCGTTGCCACTGTCAGTGAAGACGTTGATCCAAAGTCTCTCAGCTCGAATGCTGGAACAAAGGATACCACATTTTCGCCCTCTGATGGGTTAGCTGACAAAGGCGGCCTGATCGTTACTTCTCCGCGATTTTCTTTCGGCGTGCCGCTTTTCAAATCCGAAGCAGCAGAAAGCGAAGTTCGCCTTTTTTCAGAACAACCCTCGGCCGAGCCGATCTTTCCCGAAGGCATCGGAGCTGGGGCTGTCACTGCGGAGAAAACATTCGCCGAAGCGAGTTACACGATCGCTGCTGGTTCGCCGAAACCTCTCCTTGAAAGTTTTTTCGACTTAAATTTGGATTAACTCAAGCGCATCCACTTGTGCCTCTGCTACTCACACAAGGGTACGAGTTATTGCTGCTTCACACCTATTAAAGCCGACGAGGGGTCGGAGAAAGTAGAGATGTTCTGCTTCACGCATGAAGTTACCACAGTTTCCGAAGACTTATTTTAGATATAGAGCATGTAGAAGTCTTGATGCGTCTACCTTGCTCATGCCACTGAAGCTGAACCACGACCAGAACGACTGAAGTCTTTGTTGTGCAGCGGGATTCGCTGCCTCAAAAGCATCAGCGTTGGTAGTTCCCGATTTACCCAGGTTTTTGTGTTTTTTTTATTTGAAAAGAAAAACACTGTGTGTCTGAGAGGTTTCAAACAAAATGGCGTTCCTATTGTGTTGTGTTGTTTCATGGTCTTCCGTGACAGCTTGCTTTACCGTTTTGGCTCTTGTCGTTCATGTCTGTTAACGAACCCGACAAGTCAATAAAATGTCGTCACGACGCTACTCGAGTTGTTGAAGCTATAGCATCGCTTCAACCAATTGTACAGAACGTCGCATACAGGTCCATCTTTAGTGAATGACGTATTGTGGTATACCGAGTTGAACCGTGAGATACCTCGTGCGAACAACTGCTGAAATGTCCTGCAGCAAAATCCTCAATGACAGCGTTTGTCAGCTGTTAATGGTGGCACTGCTTCAGCGAAATTAAAAACATTTTCACGGGATTCATGATTTTGAAAACTTGCAAATTTTGACCAGGGTCTACCAAGTTGTGTTGTGAAAGCTCGTAAGGACTCAGCCCTGAAGGTTTTGTGATGAAATGGTTCAAGTGCCTTAGAAAAGCGTGATCGTCGATCTGAGCGCTGCGTTATGTTCGTAGATAAACTGTTTGTAGCTCTGCCCATAACGCGTCAACATCCATTTACCGCACGCGCTTGTAGAAATAAGATAACTACTTTTTCTAGGAAGATTGTCAACTGTTGGTCCTGAAGTGTACACAATGTTACACTTCTTATCTCATTTTTGCTTTTCTACTTAAGCTTGAAAAATGACTACTTTCCATGATCCGCATTTTGGCCGTTCGCTTTTCCACTCTAACCGAGGTGTTATATTTCGGTTGCCGTTCTAGATGCTCTGCACCATGGCTTCAACCTTTCCCGTTACCTGCGCTTTCTTCACTAGTTCTTACGTTAACCCAGTGTTTCAACCTTTCTTTCCATACTGTGATGTTTTCAACGTTTCTGTGAACAATCTGAACGCAGGTGTTATTCTAGTTTGGATCTATCCTCCACGTTGTTTGTATCCACCATGATTAAAATTCTCGCGATTGAAGCAAAAATCGATTACATTTTTCTGCCGAACACTGAGCAGCGCAGGAAGGCTGGACTTTATAGTCAGTTGGTAGAGGTCAGACGTCAGGATTGATCAGAGGATTCCCGGCTGTTTACGAACCGTTCAAGGACAACCCTGAAAGTGCCAGCATGTTTGTTGATGTGTTATATTTTTACTGTACTTGGCAGCACGCTTGCGTGGAGTTATGTGAGATCAGTTTGTCACGTGGAAAGCTGATTATATCGATTCGGTTGATACACGTCAGCTATCCGGAGCATCAGTTGCTGCTTTTCCAATCACTAACTGCACATCTGTAATCCAAGTCACTTTTACGTTGTTCTACAGTCGCCTGTGGACCAAGATCGAATGCTGACAGCTGACCTCAAGAGTATTTTTAAGCTTCTCGGGATAAGGTTTCAAAGGTTGGACTCAGAGCCACTTCATCGCGAAACGCGTAAAAGTTTTACGTGAGCCGAGTGGACAGTGGTTTGTGAAGTGTTCTTCAAGGCACTTGTCAAACTTTCTTGGGATGATAAATAGGAACCGTTGATCATGTGGTATTGTGGTAATGTTCAAAGCAGGCAGCAAAAGTTGCTGCACTTCATGCAAAATACTACTATAAGGCATTTGTAAGGGCGTCAGTGGTAGTGTGTGCAAAGTTGAGCCAAGATCTGAAATTTCACTGCAGAAAGCCTAATAAACTGAACAAATATTGGGCAGCTGATACATTTAAGATATAGCAAGCAGGTTTGAGAACATGGCTATGCACGCGCATATCCTTGCAGTGTAACTCTNCACAAACGTTTGTCTGAAAGCACTTNGCCTGCTTATTTTATCGCGAGTTACTGAAACGCCAATTCGAAAAGCGAAAGTTTGCACNAACCATAGTTTCACATCATTCCGTACGGAATACACACGACAATCTTNGGAAACATTTTTATTAGAAAGGGTGTNCACGCACCTGTTTCAACTTCATAATAAAAATTCGAAGAACTCTAACAGTAATTAGTAATAAATCAGAGTTTAGATTCATGAGGTTTGCTTTCAAAGTGGGTAGACTAAGAAAATGCAGAGGTACTACTTTCGGTTGATGAGGTTTTCAAATTCATNAGGTTTGCTTTCAAAGTGGGTAGACTAAGAAAATGCAGAGGTACTACTTTCTGTTGACATGAAGATTTCAAGTAGGCTACTCGTCGTTAGCCTTGGCTTTTACCTTTTTTTGTTATATCAGACAAAGCCGTCGATGATGTACAAAAGATAATTATGTAAATGATTTCTGCAAAATCTAAATTTAAAGTTTCCTTTCAAGGATTTTTTAACATTCAGGATAAGCGTACCTCTGGTTTCATAAACTTTTTCATCGTAGTGCGCGTTAACTCCAGTTGGCCACTTCGACGCTATTTAGTGCTATCTATAAGGGTATTGTGTGGTCAAGAGAAGAAATTGCTTTTGTTTTTCGAATTTACAGAGCAAACTTTCTCGATTGCAAAATGTATATGCAGTTGGAACAAGAGCTGATGATGCCTGCCCAGTAGGCGAAATATATACTCTGTAAGAACTTAGTGTCTGTTCTTTGCTGGGAAAGGATTCCTTTCAATAGACAGTGTAAAAACTTGTTGTTGAACACATGTCGGTAATCCTCTACGATGTAAATTTGCGTAGTGCACATCTTCCCAAGATTTTTTCTCTAGAGATGATTGTTGTCGTTATGAGTCGTTACAATATTTCAACTTGACTGGTGTGCGCTCGACAATATACTGTATGTTCACTAGCGACGGCTGCAGCTGTTAAAATTTCTTTAAAAACGAGAAATTATCAACAGAAAACGTGTATGGCAAGTGAAGCAAAGATCTCTATCGAACGGGAAGTTCTAAATGTTCAACGTTTCAACGAACTGTATCCTGATAGGAGAGCAACGAATGACACAAAAAATCTGAAAGCTGTTTGTCGGCAGCTAAAAAATTGTGTTAAATCCCCATTCAAGCATCCGGGTGTCTCCATCAAGGCTTTTTTCTTGCGTTTGTTACCAATACTAAGGTGGCTGCCACACTATGATATAAAAGAATGCCTGGTCTCAGATATCATCAGTGGAATAACTGTTGGAGTAATGCAGATCCCACAAGGCAAGTTATGCAATTAAATGTAGCTTACTTTTGTTATTTTTAGCTTAGCCATGGATGCTTTCGTACTACCACTAACTTTCCGATTCTTCATTGAGGCTAAATCGTTTGCACTCAATCCACAGAACCATGGAAAAAGTCTACGTTCTATCTTAGGTAAAATTGGGAACGTTATGTACTGCATTAACTGATAATTTTTTCTACCTTACATTGCGACTTTATCGCATGTTTTTAAAACACTTCTAATTTCCAGCTTTAAAAAACGTGTGTGATCTTTTCTTTTCCGGGAATCTGGGTGATGTGGTATGTGCGAATCACTTGGCTGGCTCTTACTCGTCAGCTACATCAGTGTAGCTTGTAGTTGGCTCTGAATATAGCAAAAATATGAAAAAGCGACACCATATAAGTTTGATAGATAGGACTCTGGTTGAATCAAGTTGAAAAAACGAAAAGTTAGCGTCATTAAAAAGAGAATAGAAGTTTGACTGCACAAGGAGCACTTCCTGAAGGTAACATATACTGCATGCCTACGACCAACACCAGCTTCCTTGACGGCTTTACGATGTGGAGTAGACAATTACATATGTACCTTGATAGTTGTTTTGTTATTACAGCAGTGACAAGCTCTTGCTGTTCATTTTCAGGAATGTCTTACGCGTTGCTGGCAGGACAACATCCAGTGTACGGTCTATACAACGCCTTCTTTCCTGTGATTCTTTACTCAATTTTGGGAACATCTCGGCACGTGTCTATGGGTATGTAATATAAAACCTTTATTTTTTTATTATGTTTGAACCAGACACGAAGTTTTTATAGAGCACAGGCACACACTGCCTGCACAACGCAAATTGATAGTAACAGACACAGAACGTTTTGCAATGGCGTTGGGGATAGGACCACAGGATTACAGACACTTTTTTAACACAAATGTTCGCTAACTCGTAACCACTTCGTACAACACTACATTACAGACACTTTCTTAACACAGTCGTTCACTAACTCCTAGCACTTGGTACAAACTACATCCAAAGTAGGACAAGAAAATCGCATGGTAAGAATTAGAGTCTAACCCTGGCCAAGGCCAGGTAAAGTACGAATGCGTTGTGGCCTGCACACGTCCTCAAACTAACACTGTAACGTCCGGGCACTCAGTCACAAAGTAAAATGCGGATGTAGTATTCAAAGTATAACGACAAATATAAACAATCTGACTGCATCAAAGCGCGTGTTGGTGTGCAACCATACGTTGTTAGACCTTCTGCATCGTTCAAGAAAGAGGTGCACATTTTATCGCAATGAGACCTCAAAGGTAGGAATGTTACATTAAATCTGATGACTACCAACTCTCGCTCGCCACGACAGGTTGTATAGAGCCCTGTAGCCAAAATTATAGGCCATGCGCAATCTCTGGATGTATGCCTTCCTGAAATCACACCACAATTGCGATGCATACATGGATGTACAGCGGGAATTAAAAAGTACATTTTTCACTGCGTTCGACCATCGGAAAAATTGCAGTAATTTTTTTGATAAATATGGGTGCTTCCAATAAAAATAGGTCAAAACTGGGTACAAACAAGCTAGATCTGAAACCAAACACACGGCCAGATCTTTAAGAGACTAGAACAGGGTTTCTCAAACGGGCCTCTCGATCCCCTTGAGGGCCATGCAGGGGCGTAACGAGGGGGGACAAAAGGGTCGCAATTCCCCGGGCGCCGAGTCACTATGGGGGCGCCGAATCATTGCGGGGGGCACCGAAAAGTCCCAACAATGTCACAAGTACTTTGTTCAATACAGTACATTTGCTTCTAAAAACATCAGTCTCTAACATGGGGGCGCCGAACTTGCTTCTTGCCCCGGGCGCCATCTAACCTCATTACGCCCCTGGGGCCACGAAGAGGTTCTCTGGAGGCCACGAGTATAGACCTTCACTAGGTAGCTTTGCCGTGATATTGCATAACTCAAGTGTCACGATATATTAACCGCGTTTGTTTAAAAAAGTTACCTGAGCAGTTGGGTCTTCACTCCTATGCAGTCAGTACACATTCGGTCTCGGATGAACTCGTCCTTGAGCCCCCCCCCCTAAAAAAATCCTGGATCCGTCTATGTAATTAACCTTAATTTTTATTTATTTCAAAATAACTTTGCAAATCTTAGGGGCCCCAAATGGGTTTTGTTCCGCATAAAAAGATTTCTCTTGGAGGCCTTGCCTGGTGGTGGAAACTTGTGGGTGAAATGGCGGGAAATCAAAAAAGAGAGAAAGACTGTGGCCCTCACTTCCCGCTTAAAATCGCCGCTGCAGCTAAGACTATTATCAATTTTACCAGTTTGGTGTTGAGGTAGAGATGTTTTTCCGTTAACATTCGTTTCTGCGTCCCTGTGCGCAGAAGACATTTCGTTTTTTTTAGTTCAGTGAATGGTTACCAACCATCACAGTTATTTGATTTTACTAAACTTACGAAACAAATGTTTTGCGATTGCTTTTGCATTGAAAGTGTGACAGATAGTGCTGGAATTTTACGCGGTCTCAAAAGTATTTTGTCGATTATATTTTTATTGTATCTTGTTGACCTGGTGACGTTCTTGTGTGCTTGTTTTCAAGTACCTCTCATCGGATTGACCTTCGCTGTTTTTCGCATGACTGCCCTTAAATAGCCTACTGGCTTTTCCCTCNGGTATTTGATGTACGACCATTTTGATTTGCTNTGATAAAGTCGATTGTACANCGATTTAAATTTAATTGTGATTTTTTGCTGTCTCAACACATTTCGTGACATCAGTTGTGTGCCATGAAAACATGATTTTGTAATTGTAACCTGGTCTGGTCCAAGGCATAGGAGATATACCGCACGTTTTACGTTAAACTGGACGATTTTCATAANAACGTTACGACGTTAGTAGTCGATCCTGATTNANCTTTTGCGAAATTNTGAAAAATGAGTGTTGTAGAAAGCGCGTAGTTTAGAAGATAATGTTCATCAGTTGTCAACGTATGTCAAATTATCCGTATAAAACAATCTGGAGAGATACAGCCTGGGATGTAGTGGCAATATTATAGGTGTAGGAGCCAGGCCCGTAACTGGGGTGGCGCAAGGGAGGCGAAGCCCCCTAAAATTTTTTTCGACCCCCATGGAGAAATGTGTTGGATATAGTTTAAAACTATTGGACATGGGCAAATTTAGGCCCTTCTTAAAAACCGTTTTGCCCCCCTGGCGTCCCCAGCTGGTTACGGGTCTGGACACGGAGATCTGCTGGGCATGTAAAGTGCCAGTTTTATAGGTTTCGGAGCTCTGCTGGGCATTTACGCATATATTTGGTGGCAACGACCCATCTTTCACTGGTAGAGGTAACAGAGCTCTGGTACGCTCCGGCAGCACTACACCACTGGACCAATGTTGGATGAACAGTAGTGACAAGCTGCTGAAAATAACTGCGTACATGAGCATACATCCAGTATTGTTCGGTGAAGAAGGAAAAACTTTAAGATCAACTTGCGTAATGCTAAAATGCGGCTCGCAACTAAATGTATGATTATCTACCAGCGCAACAACTGCAACTTCCCCTCTCAAAAAAGCACAACGACTACTTATTCCATCAAACTACCACAACAGTTACTTCTCTTAATCAAACGGCATCTTTCCATAGGCGTACAAGGCGGTGGGTGCTGCCGTCCCCCCGGCTTGAAAAATTGAAAAATTTCAGGGCAAATTCTGTTTTCAGAGCAAGCGCAAGTTGCTCAAAAATCCTGAATGATAAAAAATATTTCAATACAATGAAAAATTGCAGGGCAACTCTGTTTTTCAGGGCAAGAGCAAGTTGCTAAAAAATTCTGAATGATAAAAAATATATATTCAATACAGTGAATTCAGGGCACACTCTGCTTTTCAGGATAAGCGCAAGTTGCTCAAAATTCCTAAATGTAAAAACTATATTCAATACAATGAAAAATTTCAGGGCAAACTCTGTTTTTCGGGGCAATTCGGATTAAACTAAAAAGTTAGATTCAGGGCATATTGTTTGTTTTTAGGGCAAATTGTTATTTTCAGGGCAAATATTTTCCGCCTCTCCAGCAAAATGCCTTCCCGTAGGCCTATGTCTTTCACCATACTAGCACTTCCTTGCAGGCAGCAACAGAAGATACCAAGATGTTGCAATGGTGTAATAGGCTCTCATTGCCAGATTTACAGAACATCGGACTTCATCAGGCAAAGACTTTGCCTCCCTTACGCAATGCCAGGTGGATATAACAACGAGCAGCTTGCGCAATAGTAAAACCAAATCATCTCCAAAAATATTAAGTTAAAAAAAACGAATTAGTCTCTTACTTGGAAGGTAACAAATCGAAAATTTATTGCGGACATAAAATCTCTCTCGGCAAAATTTGCTCATCGCAAAATTTTCCCACGAAGACAGTAATTGATTTCTAAAAATGAAGTTGCTTTAACTAGCAAATGTCGACTTTTTACATTAATACATTTTGAAACATTTTTCTGTTTTCAGTTTTTACTCAATTACCAGTACATTTATGTAAAAATGTGCATGAAAACACCACAAAAGACAAAAAAAAACTTTAAGATATCTTTTGAAGTTGAATTCGTCATTTAACAACTTTTCCCTAACTTTAACGTTTTTTAACATAGCATTTTTCATTCGATACAAAAACATTTGTTATTACTTTTAGAACTGTAACTAATTTACCGCTCGAAAAATCGTTTTTCCTCAACAAAGCGAAATTTTCAAATGGTATATATATGATGGAAGCTGACCCCCATCTCCTGCCTATTACGGAAATGCTTTTATGTTTCTGGGCGAGATCAAATAAAATGGTGTCAAGTGTTTTGAACTGTAGCGTTCTTGCAAAGACCTGCACCATCAAAGGTCTGCTGATAATTTCAAAACATCGGTCGAGAAAGGCTTTCAGCAGAGTATTTGCAAAATACCTTGAAAACTTTTCAAGAAGTTGTAAAACTGCAGAATACTTGGTGCAAGAAAAAAAGTCAAGAAATTTTTAGTGAAAATAGGTAAATCGCGTGGGCAATGGCATGCGATAAAATAGTTTGCAACATAAATTGTATTGAAAAATATTTTTCCTAGATCCCGTCTCTTTTGTAACATAGCATGCAAACTAAGGCGTGAACAGGAAAACGCAGCAAATATAGCTCTTCGTCACTACTTTTTGTATATAACGCCCAAATTTGTTACGAGAAGTTCTTTTTATCGTGCGCTTTCAGCTGAAATGTTTGTAGAAATTTTGCAGTATCTTGCAACACTTGAGTAAATCCTAAAATATCAATGCTTCTTCAACTCTCAAAATTCGAGAAACATAAGAATTATACTCTTCCAAACAATAGGCTGATGACTGCACAGCACGATTTACAATGCTAGATCTTCAGCAATTCTATCCTGCGAAAAAGACGATTAAGTATTAGTTGAAAGCACCAAAGCTAGTTCACAAACAACAGATTCCTACAAGCAAGGCTACCATCGATCTAGAACCAAAAATAAGGACGGCTAAGGAAAATTTGGTTTTATTACCTAAAAAGTAAACAATTCTCTCTGTTTGCACGACTAACATCAGATCATATCTTTGCCCATTTATCTCCATGAACCAACTGCTTCTGCAATGTTTTATTCTAGACTTCCTTCTTGTAATCGTCAAGAAAAACGTTTTTTTCGCTAGCTAGCATTTAATTGATTTCTTGAATCAATTAAATGCTAAACCATCGCTACAAAACCAACATTCCTAAGAATCCTAACCACTCTACCCCACACTAGATATCCTGCGGTGCTAAAAATGCCTGATAGTGCGTTACGTCTCTGTGCTACAAGATTATACTACTTTTGTGAAAACCCTGATTACAAAATGTTTA
>JGI24159J19872_10000952_pt1 | contig 29820 bp, 14 predicted proteins | sample Ectturendosymbi4_FD_19872 | JGI IMG/M metagenome (IMG submission 19872)
TGCACGGTTCAACAGTACCCTAATGTTATAAAGTTTCATGAGGGCAAATTGAGGCCTGTCTAAGAAAAAATAGTACACGAACAAATAGATAAAAAATGCCTTAAAATACGAACAGTTTAAACTATCTCCCAAGTTGACACGTCCAGCATATTTGTGGTTGAATACCAATCATTTACGAAATTTACCATCAGATAACCTGTCGCAAGATAAATCTTGTAAGAAGATAATTAACGAGCAAGACAAAGAAAAATTCCAACAAGATTTCTTAAAAATCATTAGAATATAAAATTTCATCTTTATTCTTAGAAAGTTTCTACAAATGTCAAAATTGCTATGCAATGTTTTGAAAATTTCGGGGGAGGCAAATGCTCTCCCCTGGTTGCACCTGCCTCAAGCCATGGGCGTCGGAAGGGGGGAAGGGAGGCCAAAGCCCCCCCTGAATTTAGAAATTATCAGCAAAAAGGTTGTTTTTTCAATTTCGAGGAGTAAAAAACAAATTTCACCCGTTTCGGCTCCCTCCTGGAAAAAAATTTGGGAAAATCCCCTACTGTCCCCCTGGAAAAAAACTTCCAACGGCCATGCCTCGAGCTCCGGTTGTATTCAAAATTCCGTCTCTGGCCAGAGTCCACTGCACGGTTCCGTGATCACCTCGAGTTTTGACAATCCGACAGCGCTAAGCAAAACTTTCCTTGACGGACCAGTGTTTCACAGGTAAGCACATCACAAAATAGGCCATCATGCAGTGGCGTGCAGAGGGGGGTCAATGGCCCCGGGCATCCAGAGTGACATTACAAAAATTACATTTTATTAAAACGCTGTGACTAAATGCTTCGTGTTGTAAGACTACTAACACATACTTGTTGGACCTGATGGGATCTTGCCTGAAGCACTGCCATCGTAATCGTAAGGCCTTACACTCTCTCTCTTACCCCTTTATAGGCTGACCAATTTCTGCTAGCTTATTATTAATTTGCGACTTCTAGTCTTCCAAATGTCTCCCCATTCTCCTAATGAATCCCAGGTTTCAACCAAGGCTGTGCAGCCGGAGCCCAAGCATTTTTGGATGGCTGGGGCCGGAGCCTGAAATTTCGGTTCCGTTTTTTGGACCAAATTTTCTGGAGTCGGAGCCAAAAAAATTAGATGCCCAGAGCTGGAGCCTGAAATTTGAGTACCGGTTTCGCAGTCCTGGTTTCAACTTACATAGGTGAAGCGATTAAGGACATGGTTACGTCACTAGGCTGTTCACCTACAATAGGGTGGAATGTCCATATGACCAATAACGATCGCTGTAGGCATTAGAGCAGCAGTTTTCCTTGAACTTTCGCTATCTGAGCATTCTTTCTAATCAGTAGACAATTGTTGAACATTCGATCTCTGCACCATGGATATAATACCGACCTGCATTTCACCGACTTGCGAAACGTTTTGTTTTTTACCTGTGAATCACGTGTTTTTAAGCGACAAAAGCACTGTTTCTCAGAAGCCAAGACTTGTTTGGTTTGGCAGCAATAATATGGGGCGTTACATGGAAATGCTCAGACATATGCATTTCTCACGATCCTCTAGAATAGAGCACCGCATGTAAGCTTAAGGAACTTCGTAACACACCTCATGGATTAAACATGGAATTGGATTGACACAAAAAAGAACGCATTAAGAAAACAGCCCTCTGTTCTATTGCCCGTGCGCTTTAAAAGCTGAGGTGAAATTACCGCACTCAGAGGCGTTTTAACTTCATTATCATGGAGCTCGTGGTGAGTTTCACTCTCCGCAGCGTGCACACTCGCCGGAGTTATTTACCTGAACGTGATGATGACCAGTACGTTTGGTTACGTTAGCTGGAACGCTAAGAGCAACTGTGACAGCAAACAGTTCAACGTGAACGTAGAATAAAATTGCGATAAAAGATAGCAAAAAAAGCTTGGCGCATACCCGTCAGGCATTCATGAAAGACACTGCGCTAAAACGAGCAGGGTTTCGACGCAACGGTTCGCGGACAGGAAACTGCCAACCACGGGATTTAAAGCTGACACTTAACGAAAACAACCGCAGCAGTTATAGCTGGCAGGTGAGATTAGACACAGACATCGCCATTTGCCAAGCGCGTATATGTTGCGTCGCAACGCTGGGCCAGTGCTAACACTGAACCACTAGTCACACACGTGTGTCATTTGAGAAAATAATTGAGCACCCACATCCCTCCGTTCCGCGAAAACCTCAAGCCGTGAACGGCAACAACCTGTTTCTGTTTTCACTGCGTCAACTGAAAAAACATTTTTTGTTTGCGGTTTAGTTGTTTAAGGTTGTGGACAGGGTTGCCAGTTCATATTTTAAAGGTTGACAAATTCATGAGAAAATATCTAAAATGAAACCAACTTGTAACGATGAATCTTAAAAACCAATCGCTACTTCACACAGCGGATGCAAAAAACATTCGGTCTGCAACACAAACAAATCCAATACTAACAAAGTTAACATCCTTTGTGCATTTGTAACTGTTGAACAACTCTAATGATGGAAAAGAAGGTTTTAAACCTTGCCACTGCTGCAACATTCTATCGTTTAAAAAGTTTTTCTTTTTTGAAAATCAGGTGCTTGAAGAACGACTTTCCACGTGTTTTGCTCAATTTTAAAGTCTGTGGACCGTCAACTTGTTACAGCAAGCGACCATCCGTTTACAGAGAAAAGCGCACGCCACCTGAGGTCGACAGAACACAATGAACAGGTTTACAAAACTCTCACGTTCGACCAGAACAGTTTTTATGCAGGCAACCTATAAGTTTCACGCGCACACAGGAACGCGTGCGGCCGAACTTTCAACGATTACGTCACTTACGCCAGGACGTTGCGATTGTATATTTTGTTTCTACATGGAGCTCAATAGTTCTCGGTAGTGGAACGTGATAAACCGAAAAAACTAATTTCTTTTAAGAATACTGCGTTAAACATTTTGCTCGTTCGCGAATCGTGTCACTTTCTTTCGACCAAGTTTATAATCTCTAAGACAGTGGGTGGGGATGGACGGTGCGTGCCATGGTGGTTACGCTCCTGTGTGCAGCAGATTCGGAAACAAACCGGCCTTGCTCTTTTGGAATGTTGTCGACACGCCATGTTTGGAATGTTGCCGACACGTATGGAGGTTTTTGACACAATGCAACCGGGGAGCCAGGATAACATAAATTTGCAACGGCCCGAGGATGGGAAAAAAGCATTTCCAGTACGGAAAGAAAAGGCCACGCGAAGACTTTTCGTCGACGCTTTTTCTTCTCAATTCTGAAAGACGTCAGGTCCAAACGTTCTGTCATAAGTTACACACACTTGCTTAAATGACGACGTTTTGTCTGCAGCAAAATCGTTTTCAACACGAGACACTGACAATTACAGCGCTGAAGCAGGTGGTAGTCTTATTTTAAGCACCATCAGCGACATTTGACTGTTGTCCGCGTGCGTTGAGACAATCGTTGTAAAATATCATGCAGGCCGATATTTTTCAATAGTGGCGCTGGAAAAGTTTTCAAGAGAAGTCGAAGATATGCAACGTTGACAGACTTGTATAAAACGGTGTTACAAATAATTGCTCACAAAAACTGGACTTCTGGCCATCGTAACGTTGTGACATTGCTTGCAGGGGGGACGAAAGAAGTACGTCTCTTAACAGCCGTAACTCACGATTTCAACACAGCAGTTTAAAGCTTTGAACATAACTGCAAAAGCGCAGTTGACAAACCACGAGATAAACTTAAACAGCAGCCACTGGGCACTGTAAGTTTGAAAACGTTGGTGAAGATGTTACTGCATACTATAGTTCCCAGAAGGATATACAGCGCTAATGTTCCACGCCGCGAACGAAGAGATTGTGTGTACAGACCTTCACAGCTGACGCAATGACAGTGAAAAAGCACTTTACCTACGGTAGTATCGCATACAGTTTACTCGCGGAAGATTTTGTGCTTTACAGAACCAACACAGCGACAAAACAGCGTGTTTCATGTTCTACGCAAAATGACAATGTAAGCACAAAAAAATAAAGTCAACTGCAAAAAGAACTGGTCGCAAAACCAGTATTTGCGTCTCTAGCAGCCAGTTTTTCAACCACAAAGATAGCTGGACAGCGCACAAACTGTACGTCGATTTATGCCCAGGCTGTGACCGAGCAAGTGACCTCGAATACCCTTAATTCTGATGGCAGTTTAGGCCTGACCTGGAAGCGTTTGCTGCAGTTGGCAATGGGTGAAAAGTTGGAAATGACCAGCACATTTCAAATCGCCGAGCTTGATTCAAAACACGGAACAATGCTACGCTGTAGGTCGTAAAAGCACCGGCAGCTTGCAAGGCAGTGTGCACGTGTGTTTCACATCGACATAGTAAGAAAATGAGGCAGTCAAGTTTCGAGTGGTGTGAAGTCGGTAAGATGGAAAATAAGGTCACTCCGCGCTAACTTTCGTTATCATTAAATTCCTTTATGATCTGTCCGTTACTTGGGTCGTAGACGCCAGCGCAGTAGTAGTAATAGTTTAATTTTCCGTTGGCGTTTCGCTTCTTTTTCTTATATTCTTCGCGCGAAAGTACATAGCACGGGTGAGATATCGTCTGAACGTCGTTCTCGTCGATGTGGGTCGATTTGTAGAGAGCGTTCTGTGACGAAAACATAAAATAAACAACAACGGGAAAGCAGAAAAACAATGAAGCATTTTCATGTAACAACAAAACCGTCTTATCAAGACTTAAAAGACGTATGCAACCTCATTGGCTTGATTCTAAATTCTTCCTAAAGAGGGAAGTTATGCAAGGAGCAAATTGTACATATAGGCGGCAGCAAACAGTTGTTAATGTGAAGAAGCACTACTTCAGGTCGCTTTGTATGTTCACTACTCAAGAACAAAACTGAAAAAAACACGTACCCAAAGTTATGATGCACATTGCAGGGACGATGATAACAGTACTAATTGGCAATAGTATGCGCTGCCAAAACACGTTGCAGGACCGTTGCATTGTGCGCAAGGACGTAACGAGGTTAGATGGCGCCCGGGGCAAGAAGCAAGTTTGGCGCCCCAATGTTTGAACCTGAGGTCTTTCGGAAGCAAATTTACTGTATTGAAGAAAGTACTTGTGACATTGTTGGGACTTTTCGGCTCCCCCATAGTGATTCGGTGCCCGGGGAATTGTGCCAGCCTTGCCCCCTCGTTACGCCCTTGATTGTGCGGCTTTTGAATAAAAAAGCGGTGAGCGGCAGAGATTTTGTCTCACCGTATGGAACTTTTAAACATACGCCAAGAGCTCAACAGTTTCATACGACGTGATGCCGTGAACAACACGAAGTTGCTATTTATTCAAACCGGGCAGTGACGTTAAAGTTCGTTTTCAGCTGACGATCGGCAGTTTTTGCGCAATTGTCACGTCATTTACAGGTTAACACACTGGTAAAACGCAACCAGATGTAATACTACATATAGGGTGGCCACTATACCTATGTCGCTAATTCGGCTATTTTGATAAACACGAACTGGTGGCGAGAAAAATGATTACATTGTCACAAAAACTTCAGAAAATGTAAAAATTGCAGGAAGAACATTTGTTTACATACAATCCGATTTTAGAAACAGCATTTGCGTTAGCAAACTTCGATCAGATTTTAGGGTTGTGAACAATATCTATAGTAAGGATTGCTTTTACTGCAACGCATCATGCTCCACCTATTCACTACGCACCCTCAGCTCTCTTATACAAATGGAATGTTGAGCTTCGCTGTCAGGTTTGGCGCGTTCACAACAGAAATAACTTAATCACGACAACAACACTGACAGAGATAAGTTTTTTCCTCTAAATTTTTTTGAGCTCACCACCTTCTTGTGTTGCTTCCTACGGGAAACCGCTATTTCTTCGGGATGGTAGAACCAACGCACACGTACAACCATGGTCTTCGCCCACGACTCCCACATCGACTCAACAAGACCTACGTAAGGGAGACGGGGCCGACCGGACGACAAGAACACGGCGCAGTCTCCACACTGTCAACAAGATGCAGACCATTTGATAATACAGTCAAACTGAATTTAGCGGCACTGAAGGTGACAAGAGCCGGTTCTTCTCAGTAAAATCGTAAAGAACTGTTCTGGCCGCGCAATTAGATACCACGTTGTTTTTTCATTTACAACTTCTTTTTCCGCCCGCATGTTTTCCTTTGCAAGGCATTCTTTGTTGCCTATTTGAGTACTGACAGTGGCTTAGGACGTACGACGATAAGCAGACAAGTACATTAAGGCACATACGTGGAAAATACGTGATACGCATACGAGTGGAGTTTCTGGACCCATGTAAGTAAAAATTACAACCCTACTGAGCTTGGCGCAAAGCTGCTCACTGTAACGATCGAGCGCTCTCGGAAATGACAATACCGCGATCCAAAACATTGAGAAAATTAGTCACTCCGTACTTCATCACATCAATCTGTAACATAGACCACTCCATGCTGTATGTACCGACATCGCATTGACGTACAAACTAACTTCACACAAAAGTTGATTTTTTGCACACGGAACTTTGATTAAATCAAGCTTCTTCATATTCCCAGTTACGGTAAAAACTCGTCGTGTATTTTGCTTTGATAGGCAGCACTGCATGAGGGTCAAATGGTACTAACGGTGTATCGACCTACTTATTCAGGCTTGCTGCAAGTACAGATGCATATATGAGTCATCCGATAGTGGCATATGTGCTACACTGGTAAATAGATTAATGGCACAGAATGCGCTAGGACAAAATTATGTTTGGTAACATTCTTGAGTATGCAGTTGCAAGCAAGGAAGTAAATAGCTTTTAGTTTATGCAAAAGGCTCACATTAGTTTAGGTGCATTTGCATCGCTGCAAAACCATCGCCGTGGTTGCAAATCCAGTCTTTGGTATTTCATTACATATATATTGATGCAAAACTTGCACTTTCCTGCATTTTAGTTTTTCATTCTTTTGTTCAACTGCGACTTTACTGGATGTTTTTGCAAGGAGTATACGCCATGCAAACTGGGTTGAGCGGAAGAATGAACTTCAGGCAGCGATCCGAGCGTACGGGAACTTTCACGTCGTGTTAACTACTCTTGCTTATGCAACGTATAAGAATTTAGAGCTACGCCATCGACAAACCACAAACGATTAACTCCTACCGATACCACGACGTTGTCTCGCGTAACTGCGTTGTAGAACATCTTTTTCGTTACTCCATTGCATTCATCACTGTCTATGCAAGGTCCGCTCCAGATCCAGCACTTGTCCTCTGCACATTAAGCTAAGTTGTTTTGTTTGCACATAACAAAAAAGGTAACTACCTTTCAAGTGACTATGTCCAGTGATTCTTGAGACACGTTTCACAGATGTTAACACCTTGCTTCTCCCTTCAATGCCAAACGCAACTGAGCGTTGAGTTTCAACACCAAGATTCACGACATTTAACAGCAGAGATGAAGAAAATTCATTGTATTGCAGTGTAAGTAGCCGCGAACGAACGAGCAAAGTGGGATTGCTCTCGTTTAATGTGCGAACAATGTTTTGGAATCAATTCATAAGCGGACAAAATTGATGACAAATAGCAGCGCTTTTTCATTGCAAGATTGTAAAACCACTATAGAGCCGTTAAACCAGCCTAGCCCAACTAAATATTGTACCGCTGCTTCAAGGCTGGAAAGACTCGTACGCTAGAGATGGCATGGGCCGCTAATGGTCCGGATTTTGGGCAGGCCGCTAACGATATTTTCAGCGGTTGGACTTCACCGAGCCGCTACGGGCCGCCCGCTCATGTTGAAAAAAACTTTAATTTTTTTTGAGTTGAAAGAGCCACTCGGTGGCAATAAATGTGACTGAAACCACTTGACATTGCTTTTCCGTTGCTGCATTTTAAGGCAAATTTGCTTTTCCCATATGTGAGCACTCCGTCAGGCGCGACTGGCAGGTACACTTTAAGAAATTTTCGTGCATGGTGATAACTTCTTGCATGAGCGTGGCGGTCAGCGGTTTTGGTGCTGAGTTGCTTCTTGGAGGAAACGTGTTGTGCAACATTTTGATGGCGTGATATAGGTTGTTTTTGACATATGCGCCAAATCACAATCNCTTTGTAAGTACGGTTGCGGGGTTTTACGTTTAGAGTTTTAGGTTTAGGGATTTAGGTTTAGGCTAAAGGTTGAAGGTTTTATGGTGAGGGTTCAGGTTTAAGCTTGTAGGATGAGAGTTTTGGGTTGAGAGCAGAACGGTCTCCAGAAAGTATTCAATAGGGGAGCTTTACTTTTGTGCGGGGGTCTTGACATTATAATATTGGCAATAAATCCACTGATTTATACAATATAGTTTCATATTTCACTTTATGGGGGCTTGGAGCTTTCTTTGGGGGAGCTAAGCCCAAAAAAGCTATCCCATGGTGACGGGACTGGTTGAGGGTTTAATTTTTAGGTTTAGGGTTTAGGCATTTAGGTTAAGGTTTTAGGTTTAGGGTTTTAAGTTTAGGGTTTTAAGTTTAGGGTCTTAAGTTTAGGGTTTTAAGTTTAGGGTTTTAAGTTTAGGTTTCCGGCTTTTAGGTTTAGGGTTTTAGGTTCAAGGTCTTAGGCTTAGGGTTTTAGGCTTACACACTAATCCAAGCATGTAACTTTGTTTATTGTGTTTGTCACATGATACGTCCACTTCAACCAATCATGTTCCACAAAAGGCAAAATAGTCTCAGCAAACATTTTGCCTCAGAAGGCAAAATAGACCTTGGAGATACTTTGCCTCAGGAGACAAAATTGACAAGACTGCCAATTGTTTAGCGGGCCATGGGCGGGCCGGTTTGGAAAAGAATAGTCGGTCCACGGGCGGTTAATGTGGTGAATATTGCGGGCTATGGGCGGTCCGGGCCTGAAAAATCCTGGACCGTGCCATCTCTATCGTACGCTAATCAACTTCCTGATTTAAAAAAAATTTATGCTCAGTCTCAATTTTCTTTAGACATTCACATGAAATTTCAATGTGATCCAGTAATCGTAAGTTAATTTCCAGATTGCGGACAGGAAAAAATGGTGCCAATATTGGGCGTGTCTAGTTATTATTTGCACTTGAGCTTCTACGTCGCAGCCGTGACATTTTGTTTTGCGTCACATTACCATCCGTGAATGAAAACGTGGGACAACTTTGCTGCCGTCTTATTTTATAGAACTGACTGTACCAATCGTTCATCAGCGAAACGTCTACAACATATCAATACATTACATTGCTGTGGTTCTTTTCATTACGAACAGGAAAACAATGACGTCATACCCGTCTCGTAAACAGAGTAGACCCACTGTTTGGGTCAATCATCACGCACCATGCAACTGACAGAAGGCATCTGGCCATACACAAGCTAAGTACCAAAACGCACTACAAGCCGGCGGAAATGTAATGTGGCAACGTAGCTTGCTGGCTGGCTGAAGTTCGCTATAGGAAATCGACCCTTCAATGCCGCAAGGTAATGAAGCAGGTTCATATTTTCCATGTTTTTTCATTACCAAACAAAACACATGCTGGATAAAATCAAATTAGTTAGTCCACGCTGCACACAAACATTAACTTTAATAATTTCGCTGCTTTCCAAACAAAATCGCAATAGCACATATCCGCAGGGTAACAAACAGTTTTTCTGTTCAAGCAAACTTTGCTCAACTACATAAACGCAACGGTTTCATGAACAAAAGCAGCATACCTGACTTTTTCACTGCTGTTTGACCAATTCCTTTGTCGGGCAGTAACCTGCCAACAAAAGAACGGAGTCTGATGACTGTGGTCACTGGTCAATGACAATTTAGGTAACCCGCCACATACGAGGCACACTACGAAGAGAATCTTTACTGTGATTTCGCGATAATCACACGGCGAGGTTTAAAACTTATTTCGCTACCAGGCAGTAAGTCAGTCTTGGATTAACAACAGTTTGATCATTCACTCGGGCTTCAGCTCATTAGCCTGGCCAGAGTTGGTATATCTATGGAGATCGATACATCGTTACTTCAGATTTTTTAGGTCAGTCAGAGCTAAAGGCATCGGTGTCAGACCAGACGGTTGTTTTCCAACATTAAAGAAAATCATTGATTCGACTTCGGCTTGCGTCAAAGTTGATTACAAAACCACAGTAATATGTCAACTAATTCTACGTATGATAAAAATACCTCAGTTGTGCCTTAAAAAAACAAACATTAATAAAATAAATTAACTGAGCATTCAATAAAAATACACGAACACTTATTTAATTTACTCAACACTTTATAACGGATGCACCTGAGGCGAGACTTCAAAGGTGCATCGACAGACAAACGTCGTTCTGATGATGGTGTGGCGGACTTCCCTGAAGTTCACAAGATACAAGCATAACAAACAACTGTACAGATGCGACGTCTTAAAAAAATTATAAAAACAAGAAACTACTTCACCGTATTATTCCACATCTTTCAGGATGATAAACACGCTAAACGAAGGATAACCATGAAGGTATAAAAACACGCGCACCAAAGCGGCAGGATAGCATTTTTGCAACAGGTAGATGTTACTTAAGCACACAGCCCATTTGGAAATGGCCCAGTAAAAAATTCCGAAATGAGGAAACCCAGGAATGGAACATCCAGAAATGATGAAATTTGCAACAAGAGTTCCTCTTCAGATGGCGCACCTTACTGATTTAGCATGGCATCGGCCACAATCATATATACCGCTACAATTACGAAAGAGGAAAATGTATTCCTAAAAATCATGTCTGTGGCAACAACACGACATAAATTAACTGCAGCACATTGTACTGGGGGCTTTGGACCGCAGTTGCAGAAAATGAAACCGCTCAATGAACAAGACTCACCGATTTTTGAGGCTGATTTGAGACGACATTTTGGCACACAAAATCGTCATTTACACTTTAACCCTCGACTGATACGATTTTTTTAATCAACAATAGCAAACCTAATCTACTTTCACCAACAGCTCACTAATCTTAAAAAATAGTAATAGCAGTAGAAATACTGTAAGCATAACACACATTAGGTTCGCAAAGCCACTCCACAGATTGCACCATCTTCAAAAACACTGATCTTGTAACGAGCATCGATTAATTATTTCACTTGTCACTCTCACTGACTAACACATTAGATAAATTGTAGTCAATTCAATTCTAGAACGTTTCAGCAACCACTCGCTTGTGAATTTTTTCTTGTCTGACAGCAAAAATATGCAACATATACATGATTTCGTAGAGCAATTTATGTAAATAAAAGATTTCGAGTCAAATATTTCGACAACATCAACATCAGAAATGGGAACAGAGCGTCTCAAGTAATACAAAAACACTACAAGTGACTTCTCATTGACCTTCGCAGTTTATGGTGGTGAGAAATCCTACCTGCCTTTTTCAATTGCTGCAATGGTTGCATCACTAAACCGAGACCATAAAATCAGCATAATGTCACTTTTAATATTTATCTGGAGCGTTTTCTCTCCAAAAAAATATTAAAATTTAGTTCTGTATTGTTATTCACCAATAACTAGAAAACCATACAAGAAACTCGAAACCGGTTTGTTTTTCGCTGCCGAATCAACACTAGCAAGGCATCCAAACGAAGCAAACAGCTTGTGATATCGTGTTTACAACATTGACTTGGTGGCAGGGTCAACTGCAGCGGGTTACACATCACCTCAGCGAGGGCAGTTGCAATATTAACACAGTGCCTATCACAAACAACCACGACACAGCTTATTTTAGTTGCAGTTACGGCTGCGCACTCCTACGAATAATGGTGGAAGTGCTGAGTAAAAACGCAGCAGATAATACGTCTTCCGTGATACCACTGATAGAGTTGGACACTCCTCGAAACTATACCTGATGAAAAGCAAGCCGGTCACGCGCACAAACCTCTTTTATCGTTGGCAGAGATAAAATTTGTCGGCAACAATCGAATGTTCTTGACGTGGATCACAGCCGAGTCGCCATCGTCAAAATCGATATGGACGTTGTCGCTTTCGGGCTCTGCTGATAAGTGAGACAGGCATTAGTCGCTGGCATGGATCATAGTCACAGTCAACAGTACAACGAGGAAAGAAACCTACCGGAAATGACATATCCTGGATAGAGGCAATGCATTCTTTCTGACCAGTACGCAGCGACTCTTGTCCCGACACTCAGCGTCGACGCGACTTTCTGGTCGGGAACGCAGTTACGGAGAACTTCATCTTGGCACAGCACATTGGGTCGGTTTCTGTGTCTGTCACCATCCACGAAAACGCCGTATCTGCACATGAACGTGAGGAATACATTGCAGACCAAGGTCATAAGATCCATGTCATTTCTCTGCGACTTGCTTCTATGCCATGTAACACTTGGTCGCTCTTTGCGTATTGTCGAAAATTGGTGCTATTAGAGGCGATTTAAGACATGTAGAACCGTGGCTTTGTTGAGCAAGACAAAGACCTAAAGGCTTTTAACCTCAACTTTCGTTTCTGACAGCGTATAAACGAATTCTTCGTTTGGTACAATCCCTAATGGATGGCAAATCAGAGTTATTTGTTGTTGCAATCATGCCAAAGAGTGGGTAATCTTACGGGGTGGCACAGCTTTCCGAAGCAGCATCAACAATTTCAGGGGTTCTCAGGCTGAAACGAACAACTCAAGCGGCTTTCTCAACACAAACATTTACATTGACAATATGCCAAGTTTTAACTTCCTATTCACTTGCCAACCACATGAGTATAAGATTACGAACGTAAGTTGTTCAAACCACAGTTTAAGTGGGATAACGTTTATGTTATGCGGAATTGCATGATTTCGAATAATGTGCTTATGTGACCAAGTCTACACGATTAAGTGGAGCTTTAATGATCCGTGAGTTAATTGCGTAGAAACTTCACACAACGGTCTGCGGCTGTTTTTTCGAATATGGGTGTTTAGTGTGTCTGGCTCAATTACTTCAACCCATCAGTATCCAAAAATGTGCTTAAATTATGCATGCTTCAGACAAAAATACGTTCAGGGTCAAGAAAGCGTGGGTTTCGTTCAAATTGCAGCTGCGTTTAATTGCAAAGCTATTCACAATAAAAAAAACACGCCTTCATACCTGCCAGCACAACCCTGTCGTGGCACACTATTAACCAAGTTCAAACACAATACGGCAGAGAAGTCAGCAAACATGTACAATACTTTTCACCATACGCGGCTTTGGACATTCGAATACAAGACCAGTTACGACAAACTAGCGCACCGGCTCCGGCCTCCGATGGCGCAAATACCAAGTTAATTGAAATTAGACGATATCGCCCGAGGTGTTGCGGCCATACACTTACATGTCTGGTGGATGAATGGGCTTTAACTTTCCAGCAGAGAGCAGCCCGTCCTCGTTTTTCACCAAGATTCTTAATCCATCGACCAGGTCTTGTGCTCGCAACTCACAAGATCTTAGTAAAAGCAAGGAGCGCATCAACAAAGCATCCTTTACAGCACTGTGTAATGTTTACTGAAGCGATTATCTCGGCACCTAAACAATGTAGACGGCGCGTTTATCACGAAAGCAAATGTCAAACGTCAAAGTGTCAGCGATTTCATCAACGAAGGCAAGAGACGGTAGCAGAGGGTGTGGCAGATTCTGTCCTTTTACGACGTGGACAAAACAAAACTTTAAAACCAAGCAAGAAAATTTCACAAAACTTCGCTTCAAAGCTTTGCGAAAACGAGAAAGAAGCAGCACGTCGGCGCACTTACGACTGGCCGGAATTCAGAGCATGGTGAACGTCGCCATTCGGGCGGTCTTCATCCGGTTCCTGTGAACAGAAGTTGCACGCTAAGTAAAGCAGCTAACTAGTTTAGACGAGCAGTTTTGCTGAGAGCAAAGCGACAAAGAAACTTTTAAAGCTGCGACAAGCGGCTCTTCAAAGATCCTCAAAGCTGGTTTTATTTTTGTTGAAACAGCTATTCGTCTAACTTGTTGAACTAGGCGTTATTTCTGGAGGGGCACAATTGCGGCTGCTAAGACAATATTGTTTATGGCCGAACTCTACGGATATCAGAAAAATGGAGCACACACACAAAGCTGTTCTACACATCGAATTGAATACGAGGTCACCAAAATTTCTGGCAGTTCTGCAGTAGCCTTCGATTCACCAACATTTTATCCACATACTCAAGTGATTCTAAAGCATACGTTGGAGTTTGTTAACCACTTGACAAATCAAATGAAACTTAAAAATTTTCATCCAGCCCACATTTCATGCCAAACCGCAGTACAGCCCTTTGTCTTTCTGTCAGAATGTGCGAAACGCATTTTTACTTACGGTATACTAAAATCAACATCGTGCAGTTGACCTTGCACTTTGAAAAGGTCACGCGTTTGGCAAATTTCATCACGACCGTCACCCGAGCTTACTTATCGCACCTGCGCTTTATTTCATCGCAAGCCATCCGTTACAATATATAAACACGCGCGTGCTAACTGCAAAATTTTCCCAAGTAGCACTTCAAACATAATTCAACCTGGACAGAAGAAATCGATGGATTACTACGCGTTTTCAGCATTTGTGCAATCTCCGTAACTACAGATGTACCGGAATTTAGTTGAGATTGAGTTCTGGTTCCGACCGGAAGCAATGATTTTCGTTCGGAATTATAGGTCTGCTTCACTTCATTGCTGCTTTGTACAATACTTCCTGAATTTGCTGTTGGTAATCGCTTAGCTCGCTGCATTTGACAGGGTTATCTGCACAGTTATGTTCTGGATCGTCAGAGCAATGGAAGGGCAGGAGCATCATTTGAAATGCTGCACCAGTCGTAATGATGTGCAGGTTGTTCATTCAATTCCAAACCCGTTTGTATTCTCGGCAGGGTCGCGGAGACAGCAGTCCTAGGATGACCAGAAATACTTCACGGTTTTCAGCAACCTTTGATAGTTCTGCTGGTTCCACAAGGGCCAAGCAAGGTAGCAAGTATAGTCACGCCACCTGGTCCTTGGTCGGCTTCTGGGCCGCTTTCCCGTAGGTACAATATAATTAACAGGACTCGCCTCGCCAACGTATCTGGGGCATTTTGTTCACGTGGCCTAACCATCGTAGCTATTTCGCCATTCGGAGAAGTGAATCAAATTCAATGCTATACGAATTTCATAATTGTGTATTTAGTCGCCAAGTGTCAAACCGTGAACTCTTCGTAAAAATCCTATCTCTGGCGATTGTAATGGAGATAGCTGTCTTTCCGTTAAGTTAAGAGGTGCGGATTATATTTCAGTCATAACCTGCTTTGTTACGTTTTAACCAAGTTACGTACAACTGTCAAGTTCTGCTGACGACAAATACTTCAATGCAGAAATGTATGTAGGGATGAGCGTTTGAATTTGAACGAAACGGGGTCAGTCCTGATATGCTGAGTGTGTTAGATTGGCGGCATGGAAGAGTGGCGATTACTCATTGTCAAATCATAGTAGGCAGTAGCTGGTACTGAATACCACTGAATGTACGAAGTGATGTGACATGCAGAATATGCAAATACTGTATTACAGACAACGATAGCAAAGTACGCTTGACAGCGCATATCTTACAGTGAGACTCAAAGAGACCCAAACTTGAGCAATTTCACTGGAAGGTGCCGCCCGCTACAGACCATGCATTACTTGCACGTCCTTCACACTTTGCACACCCTTACACATCCACGATGTAGATTTTTGGGAATCCTCAGATGCAACTAGCATGAACTGAAGCAAAAAAATTAATCGTCTGGTGATTACCTCAAGGGAATTCTACGTGTACATGGCATGCCCAACTTCCTGCAATTTCATTGGAGGTGTGATGTGTCTCATGAAAAGATTTTTACTCTACGGCAGTGGTTCCCAACCTTCTCTGGCAGCGGCACACCAAACCTAATGACTGAAAAATAACTAATAGAAACTTATTCTTAGGTCCTCCTATCTGCAGTATAGGTTCAACAAATTCGTCCTCAGGTTGTGAAATTTCGCGGCACACCGGTTTGGAAGCACGACTCTGTGGTACAAGACGCATTGACACCTTCATTTGAACAGAATGACGCGGTTCAACCTGATGTGGTGTTCCTCTTGTCATCACGACAATTGTTTTGCGAACCCAACTTAATACTCATCTGTAGCTCAGTGGTGCAATGCCCGCCTCTCAATCAAAAGACATGATCGAATAACTGAGTGAAGTGCAGTAGAGTTCCGTGGGTAAGAGAGAATCTCAACCGACTCCGGCCGGCAAGAGGCACAAATCGGGCTTCGGCCTGATTTCAACACTGCTGACCTAATTTTAACAACACGAAAATAGCACTGATATATCCCGTTTAATTAAAATAACCAAAGTGCATATTGAAGGCGTTGTGCTCTCAACAATTTGGCCACTCTTGAGCAATCAGAGGATTCGATTATTTTTGAAGGCCTTTTGGGAAAACTGCCGGCGGCAAGTTTTGGACAATAACCTCTTTCAATGGGCATCGAAAATCAAGCCAAACAAAAAATATGAGCAGCAAGAATGATCTGGAATTTTTCACTGCCCGCGCCTGGTAAGGCGTCCTGAAAAAGTTATGCTGTGGAAAATAAATGTCTTGACCATAGAAACTGCGCTTTCAAACGCACGTGCTAACGACTGCTCCGGAAACAGGCAAAGGTCAATGAAAATATTTATACAGAAAGAAGCTATCTTTGCTGGAAAATATCATTTGTTCAAGAAAAATACGAAATTACGCAAAAATTGCTATGCAGTCCCACCGAAGACTGATTTTCCGAACTTTGCGAAGGTGTCTTGAGTTTCTTCGGTTTGTTGAGCTTCCTTTTCTTCCTGCCTGAGGAATGACAATCATCTGAAAAAATCCCAACAATATTGGCGAAGTTACTCACTACAACGAACGCTGCTCTTCCCATTCATAAAAGGGATATGAAATGTATGGGATTCACTTTACCTATTTGCGGGTTGCCATCCGAAGCCATACAGTTGATCAGAAACTTACCATCAGTTGGGGACGATGAGACGGCAGACTGTGTATCTGACACTGCATCTTTACTCGTTGGTAACACCTGCAAAAAGAGAAAACGCTATATTTTGGGCATTTCTTTGCACAACGCACGGCAGAAAAAACAACGTGTGACAAATACGAATTTATGTCAGACGACTCATAATTTCAGTAAAATTTCTGACTCGTATAGAGCCACAATTGTTGCCTATATCGCCAAAAAAGCTTACTGATGGATTAAACATGAGTTTATAAAGACCGCAAACGTCACAGAGCCCTCTTTTCACAAACGAAACTTCTAAATTTGAACGCTTGACCAAAATAAGCTTGTGACCAATTTTGCTTCATTTCTAAGAAATTTGACACTCAACCGAAAAAAACCCACAACCGCTTTTACGACAATCTGGGTTTTCCGAAAACTACAAAATCAACTGAACACAGAAGTTCATCTTGTGGTAACTTACTGAAGCCACGTGTGGCAGGTTATCGCTATTCGGTTCCAAAGGAGGACCCGCCATTTCCACGAGTGCGTGTGAGTTTTTCTCTTTGCTTTTCGAGTTAGTACCGCTTTTGCTATTGAAGAAAGAACAATAGACAAAAACAGAACAAAAGCGATGTTAAGTGCGACAAGTTTACAATAATTTACTGCAACACTGAAGTGTACCGGCAGTTAACAAAAACTATCGTCACAGTCGGTGATTGCCGAACAAGAGGCTGGGAAAATCTTTGGAAACCTGACACTTGTCGACGAGCCGCGGTGTACGTCAAACTTCTTCAAGTTACAATCTAGAATCCTCCGGTAATGGTTTTACTTATTTTTATACTTGAAATGCCACAACATGCACATGACATAGACTATCACGGCAACTCAAGCACATGGGTAATGTCACTGGACAGTGACATGCGACATCGTAAGTGCTGCATCCATAATTACGAGAAAGGTGGCTAATTAACACCAACCGACACGAAGGTAGACCTGTGGGCTAGTTAGATAGTTCCTGGAAAATCTCAAGTTTAATTTTAGAGCAGCAATACTGATACTGTATTGATTCGTGGGCGTGTCTGGTGAGCTGTGTAGACTAGCTGGTCCGGGTTAACCAGTTCTGCAACGGTTTAGCCAAGAGTCAAGACACATTGTTTGTCAGCACCGTTTCCAATACTTTGGAATGGTTATTTCAGTGATATGCAAAATATGTAGGATTGCACACCTGGCTTGTTCAACATAGCCTTTAGCGAAAGACAGGCGCTTGCTTTTAAAATGATGGAGAACGCTGTTTGCTAATTTACAAGTCAAAGCTACCTTCGATAGAGGGAGTTTTAACTACAAGTGAACAGTTTGTTACAGTCAATGAATCAGGGTCTATTCCAGTGGTTCTTAACCATTTTGCGTATCTTACCCTTTTATCAAACAAGATTACCAGATTTACCCCCAATACACTCAATGGTGCTCATTTATTGAAAATACGAAATCAACAAACTCTTACAGTTCAGAATGATTTATAAAAATGTACACTGACTGCAATTTATGGTTCAGTAAATTTACCCCCTTGGCAGATGAAATTTAACCCCAGGTTAAGAACCACTGGTCTAATTCGCTTATGTAAAAGTGTTACTGCGGTAAAAGCTAGTCCCTAAACGTATCATGAAAAAATCAGATCGAGAAAACGAAGTTCTCTGTCTTAACTTAGATGAACCCGAATGTGACGAAAGCCAGATATTGCAGCATCTGCTGATGGCAACAATTCGCTTGATGCCATTACGACATCATAAACCAGATTCAAAAAAAATTTTCCGTTCAAATTTTCCAATTCAAGACAAACTTCCCAATCCTCGGTTAAAATAATAATTTAAACTGCTCACACGAAAGCGTAGTCGCTTTTATAGCACGTGGGGTCCCGTCGTCGAGAGCAAAACACAGACTTGCATTAAAGACGCTGCAAAACTTTTTTTAACATGGCTACGCCGTAAACAACACCATGCATGCGCCCAGCTGTTGAACCAAACTTTTTTGATGGCTTTGAATAAAGTATATAGTACAAAAACCACAGTACAAATTCAAATATCTTTCTAGTCACACGCCACAAATGTTTACCTTCTTCATTACTTCGAGTATAGACAAAAGTAAACGCTGAAATCTGTAGGTTTTGCCAATTTACACAACTGCTTTAAAATTGTGGATCCAGTTTAAAGCATACCTAGACGACATCCTTAAGTGCATTCTAGCTTCAAAGCAAAATCGTTTACTCTGAAAAAAAGCTTAACGCCTGGTTCTATTTACGAGGCGTAAGATGTCCCCCTCCCAAATTCCATTTCTCCTTTCCTTTGCGTTCGTTTCGAAAAAATCACCCTAGGATCGCTTCGAATGCATGTGCGACAACACATATGGGAATCAACAATATATTATTATACCACTATAAGTTGCTAGAGAATGCGACCGAATTGTACTCTTCAAAAAAACAAGTCATATCGTTATAATAAGTACTCTTGAACCTATCCAATGGCCAAGTTTTACATTCTTCATCAATTTTTAAAACAGATTGGTGTAAACTGTAAATGATCCTGTCACCAGACTATGTTTTCCGTCCCTCTCTTCCCGCCCACAGGCCGCTAGATTACTTTCTCGTTTATCAATGTCTATGCACACCAATTCTGGTGTTCCTTGGTTTAATTTCGGGATCCCTCCTTGCGCATTTAGTTGTCGTTTGTTTCAACATTTCTTCGTCAACTTTCGTTAGCTGACGTTACCAGGTTTATTTTGCTCACCACAATATTTTTGATTCACGTAATGCTCTTTCGAATGATCGTTATTTCTGAAACCCATGTCAAAATTTCAGGTCTTGGCTTTGGCCAAGGCCTAAGAAAATCAAAGGTTGTTAAAGTCTGCAGTAAAATACAGTTGAATTAATATTTCGACGCAGGAAACTATATTGCTCCATACATTATTTCATGAACTCTCCCTCGCACCGCTAATAAAACCACTCATATGTTTGTTGCGAAATCCAAACACGAAACCTTGCTCTTTTAAAAAATAGCTGTTACGCATTTTCGTAGCATCATATTTAAGGTTACTGCTGTGCTTTGCGTATAACGTTTACGGCCTGGTTCAATAACTTTCGTAGCGATTGAACGTGTTCCGACTAAAAATCTCTTGTAGTCACCCAACCGTATTACTAAATTTTCCATATTGTAGAAGTATTGGCTTTGTAGTTATAAGGTAACACATTTTCCAAATTATAAAACGTCAGCTGGCTGGAAAAACTTAGATATAAATAACTTATTCCCATGAAATACAGGCTGATGCAGGAATATTTTCAATATACAGCAGAATTCGCCTATAACGACGCTTTTTCGTCGGTCCCGGCAGAATTCCTATCTGTTACGTGCATTCGAGTTTGGCTATAACGACTTCGGCTATGCTATATCGTCACTTCGTCTATAGCGACACTTTTTGTCGGTTCCGCAGAATATTTTGTTCGTTTATAACGACAGTTGCAAGTTTTCTTTATCGTTTGAAGCGTAAGCTCGGCTATGTGGAGCCACACAAATCTTTTATGACCGAATAGGAATGCAGTTAAAACGGTCAACCGTTGAGCCATGACAGGTTTGACGTGAGAATAGCATCACGGTATGCACCATCAGCAGCAATGGAGGCAAATCGTTACATGACTTTTCCTGTACAGTATTAGGGATTGTTGCGACTGTATTCAGTTGGATCAATAGTCTTGGTGAAGCAGTGAGTAAATTATCGAACAAAAGAAGCAAATCCGATTACGGAGAATGTATGACATCGTTGTTTCGCTCTATAGCAAAAATGGTACGAAAGTGGCAAAACTTGCAAAAACTTTCCATACTGCAACAACAATATTGACTACAGTTTCGAAAAATAAAGACAAAAGAATTTCTCACTTTTTCTTAAACACGATACAATAAGCGGCAATACTAATCGAAGAATACTTTTAACCCTTGGCAAGCTTTGACACAGAACCAAAAAGCCGTTTTAGGAATTCATTGTAGCTCTGCTATAACGACAGTTCGCCAATAACAACGCTTTTTCTCCGGTCCCATGAAGTGAGGTTGTAGGGAAATTCCACTGTATTAGTATTTCTGTTTGAGTGATTAGGAACCACCTTAACATTATATGTTGATGTAGGGGTACATTCAGAGGTCTGTTTCGCAGTCATCACAGGCCCCTTTGTACCGTAGATACTCAGCATTTACGGCTATCAAATACCGAACGCTGCCACTGCAAGTCTCTCATGCGGATGGTTTGGAACAGACAACAGCATTTCCCCTTCAAACGTTGCATATGATTATTGCGAAACAACCAAATCACTGTCTTTCGAAATAGCGCGGCTAACGTACAAGCAGTAACCGGAGTGTTCAAGGCAGGCTTTGGTGTGGAGACCGTGGCACCAGTTCCACGCGGCGCCAGGCTTGTTCACAACGTTTAATGAAAGCCAGGCCTCATACTGGGTTTTCGCCTCGATAAGTTTGCCGGATTACGACAAAATTTAATTTTCTAGCTCATTCCTTGGGTAATTCACCCTCATGAGAGTAATGAGTCGTCGGCAGCAAAATAAAGACCCGTAAAAATCGAAAAGAAAGGTTTCGACATCAATAGTCTAGTGCTAGTCTTACTGGCATAACATTTGAGTGGTATCTCGATACAAAATCATATGCCAAAGACTGTATGTTAGCAGAAAACTACTATCATAGTGGCATACGAATGGAAATATCTGCATGACAGAGTGACAGCCTGGGAGCGAGTAGTCCAATAAGAAGTTTCGAGATGAGCCAGCAGACATTCTTGCAGTCAAGCCAGGGTCTTTATCACTGGCATCACCCTCCAATGGAGAAAGCATTTTCAGATGCAATAAAGCAATTTGTTTCTTCACTTTGAAAGATTATAATGCTTCGCCACAATGTGTAACAAAGTGGGAAGCAGATAGAATATATACGAAAAAAGAATCCTATTTGAGGGCCTCTCACCTCTAAGCACATTGATCTGTTTATTGTAAGGAGATAGTAACGAAAAAATATGTATACACGGTCTAAGAAAGCTAAACAGGTATGATTTTAAAAGGTAGTGAGTGCTAAACGGATGCATTTTACAGAACGAATCCACTGGAATTTCACAAGAAATCAACCTTTGAAAACACGACGATAGACAAGAATTTCTCTATATTTTCGAGATCTGAAGCGATATTATGCGATTTTCCAATCGACAGTGATCGAATAAAACTAGAAACGAGCCGAATGGCACAGCAAAAAGCAGCCTTGTCCGGTGATCTGAGTTCGTTGAACAGTACAAGTCTGTCATACGTTAAATTCACCGCATTGGGTGCATTGCAGTCAATTACGTAGACCTACCAAGGTACAAAACTTTTTGTAACACAACTGATACTCTATCTCATTTCTCTGCTGTCTATTTAGTAACTGTATGACATGAACAAGAAACAATAGTGTGATACTCAAGCGAAAAACATGAGGTGAGCAATACGCGCAAATTAACAAAAAGCAAACAGAAAATTACTAACAATTTCTATGAAGCATTACTAACTGCTTTGTTGGACTCTATAAGCTCAAGGAACAGGAGAAAAATGATAATCGCAATGGAAACGAATGCCCCAAATTCCCAAACACAACGTGCACCCGTGTGTAAAACTTTTTTCGGTAGCGGATCCTTTCAACTAAATAAAAATCTGATAAAATCTTCGAAACTTATCTTTATACTCGTTTAAGATTACGCGCTGAGACAACACAATTGCTCTGTTCCAAAAACCGATTGAAGTTACGCCATCGCCGTGAAAGCTATCATGATTTTGACTGCAAGTCAGCTGCTAGTAAAATGCTGGACAATGCAAGTTTTTTCGTCCTTTCGTCACAAATCTGCAGACACATGCAAGTCAGTGATGGATTTGGTCTCGGTCTCGAGCCTCGTCTCGAGACCCATTTCTGCGAGTCTCGGTCTCGAAGATTTCACGTCTCGTCTCAGTCTCGAAGGTCACAGGTCTCGGTCACAGCCTATTGTCTTGAGACTTTGCATATCGCGAAGAATTGGCTTAGTAAAACTTCCATAATTTACTGACATGGAATACAAAACAAAAAAACTGTCTCTACTTGAAGAGGGGTCACTTTAAAGGGCACTGTGAGATATCGAACTCCTAAATGACTGCAATATTAATGTGGTAAGTTTCCAATCTCACCCATGCTTTCTTTTTCGTGATTTGCTTTGTAATTTATTCAGCTCTGACTGTTTCTGCAGGTATCTTTTCTTGAGGTCCATCAGGCGCCTCTTCATTTGAATCTCCATGGCTTCCATTTGGTCTAGTTGGATACCTTAACACAGTGTAGTAATAAATATTTGAAACTATGTGATTTGGTCATGGCAAAAAGCTAAAGTCGCCCAACCGCACCAATCACTGCTTTACACATGGTGCAAAAAAAGTAAAAACAGGTAGAATTTTTACATTTTTTGATTATCTGTTTAATTACTTATTGCCTTCCTGGTAAAGTATTTCATACAACAAAAGCAATGCATCCATTCTTTTTGTTGCAAACATTTGCTTCAACTTACCCAGCCTATTTGTAAGACAAAATTACATGGCTAGGTTATTTCTAAAAACAGTGACAAGTCCTACTCTTGACAAAAGTACTATCTCTGGTCACAGCACAAAAATATCTCAGTAACTTTTATGACCGAACCCAAATCAGACCTTTGCTAGGACGTACTCATACTCTTAAGAATGAAATAAACAAGAACGCAGCTGTGCACAACACTCACAGCAAGCAAGCGCGCTATGCTTGCCCAGAGGCGCTTGCGCTGGTTCAGCAGACTCTGCCGTTTGCAGAACAGTCGAATTCCCAAAACGTATTCTATTGCAAGCTAGCCGTTGGCTCTAGACCTCCAGCAAGGCTTATCCCTCGTACAAAGTTGTTTACAAAGGCGACATGTAAGGAAGCAGAACTGACCCTGACACTGTGCACGCTGCGGCTGCAAGTAGGGATTTGCTATCCACACAGATAAGAACAAAGAGATTAGCATAATTTGCCTCACCAGAAATTAGCATAATTTCGCTTAACAAAAAATAATGATAAATGAATAAACAATCAGCTTTGTTTCACTGTGTATCAATCCATTGTATTTATAATACAATAAAAAAATACCAAATGACTACGATACAGTGAAAGCAATTCCAGCATAATTCTCCCATTATTGCAAAAAATATTCTGCGACAACTGGCACTGGAATTAATTCTATTGCTTTGTTTGCCGAGCACTGAGAAAAAAAATCTGAAGTACAGTACATCAGCTAAAACTTATTTCAATCCAATCAAGCATAAATATCTTAATGTATCTTACCAGTACTTTGAGAAGAATTTTGACCGCTCAAAGAAGTATCTGCTGAGCTAGACGTTGGCCTGCAAGGTGTTTTGCTTGCTAGCCTGGAGTGATTGCCTATAAAAAATAATCACGTCAGACAACATTTTGCATGCAGAGATTTAAATATTAATGATATTAACACTCTCAAGCCCAGTGTTTCAGATTGTTATGGCAACGTGGGGAGATCAAGATGCTGCTGCTGTTGAGCAGTGTTTTTTAGGTGGCTTGAGAGACCAAAACAGTCTCTCAAAACATAGTAGAAAGTCGCTGTACTACCACCATCAAAATATGCTGAGACCTTGCTTTACGACCCATCTCAGTATTCAGATAAAAGTTGTCAGCAGAGTCAAACCTTGAAAAAACCTGCTGTTCAGCATGATGAAGCATACACTTCTGCTAAGGCTGAGCTTAAAACTTCAGTCTTTGACTCAGGCTGAGACAATGGTTAATATACCAGATTGCACTGGACATAACATGCAAAGTTTCAAAATGCTTTTTTGCATATGAAAGAAACAGGATCACACTTTCCGCTATGTCCAATCCACAGCCTGTGGGCCACATGTGACCCATTCAGAGGTTTTGTGTGGCCCAGTTGGAAGTTTTCATTGTGTATGTACAGTACAATGATATAATAAAAACCTGTCCTTATTTCCACACTTGCATTTGGCATTTTTGATGCAGTGGTCTTCAATGCCACTTCATGACATCTGTACCGTGTACTGGCAATTTCCATGTGCATGGACACCACAGTGCAAAACTGGTTTTTAGGTTTCTGATGTCTACTGTTGTTCCATTGGCACTAAACTTGCATATGACATTACAGTTAGGCAATGATGAGAGGTGCCAAACAGTCATCAACATTGCAGTTAGGATCAGCATGCTTTCAGTAGCTTAAGCTAAATTTTAGTTTGCTGAGAAAAATGTCATTCAATGTGCAGCCCTGATTGACAAATCATTCAATCAAACCCTCATTAAAATAGTGACATAATTTTTGGCCCAAAATGGCATTTTCATTGGACATAGCTGGACTAGTATAATCATTATGCAAAGACGACATACAACACCTTTGTGAGAAGGAATATCTTCCAGGCCATTGCGGGTTTGACTACGACACAGGAGAGCCTGAACAAAACAAAGATTATAAATATAAGCAACTTTATGCCAGATAAAAACTTGTTCACCCACACAACTAAAACTTCAAGCAACTTTAAAGAACACGCAAGTCTAACATTTTGTACAAGATAAGCAATGCACAGTTGCACACTCCTCAAAAAGTACACACAACTCTGCACTGTTCATATTAAAACTTGTACGGATTTCTGCATGACAACAGTGGATGGAACACAGTTGCAGTTATATATGAATCTTTCCTTTTTTCACCTGCTATTCACTGCATGCTGCAGTAAATCAATAAAACTTTTTATGATTGCTACACAACGGAACCATGTGAAGACGTAGTATCTGTTCAATTTGCAAATGTTTTTGTCAAGGCAAACTGTGAAAAAAAATTGTTACTGAAAGATATCAGGTTATATACATAAATTATGTAGCTACAACAGTTTTTATGCTCTCAAATCATTGGACTAGTGGACTGGTTTTTCATTTATAAAACATAAAATTGCCCAAACATTCAATGATATTCACAGTTTTTAGCTCAGTACAATAACCTACCTGTTTAAAAAATACAATCCCTTCCACAGCCTGAAGAACATCTTTATCTTTAATTAGCTGCTCATTGGGTGAGACTGTTTCACGATACATCTTAGTTAAGTTCTTATTGTCCAATCGAATGGAAGCACTACTAAAAAGTTTGTGTCCATTGATGATTTTTCTGTTGATACCAACAGCAAGATATTCATTGGATACTGAATCTTCAACACCATCGGAATGCAAAGATTGAACATTTGGTAAAATGTTGCTATTTAGTTTTTCAGACCTTGATGACATTTGCAGGGTCTTCAACTAATATGTAGATGCATAAGGCTGGCTTTAAAGTAAGGTACCTTGAGTTAGGCTTCATCCACATAAAAATTTAACCTATTTAACTGTAGAACTGCAAAACAAGTCAAACACGTAAAATATATACTTATTTTTATTGCAGTTTGGATAGGAATTTTGATTCCTTGTTTAAAACTTAGTTGCAATCTAGCAACAACACCTGCAGCACATGGGGCACACTTGTAGAAGAACATTTTTGGTTGTTCTTTCAACTGTCTTCTCGCTTGGGCAGTAACGAATGACCTTACGTTAGTTGCACGTCATCAAAATGGTTTATAACAGGGGTAGGCAATTAATTTGACTCAGGGGGCGCTTTGAGAAGACCACATTTAGTGGAGGGCCGTACTTTCTAATGGAAATAGAGGCAAGGCTTGGTTAAGTTATCCTCAGCACTAACATTTACTGTGATAAGTTGAAGGAAATTTCAGATTTGAACTATTTCCTGCATGCTTCTGCGGGCTATTCAAAATGCTGTGGCAGGCCACATTTGGCCTGTGGGCCATTGTTTGCCCACCCCTTATTTATAAGGTTCTCAGTTGACAAAAATATACACGAAAAGATAGTTTTGTTGAATGGAAAGACATTAAATTAATAAATCAGCAGTTACAGCACAATATCAGTTTGATAAAGCAGCACCATTAGCTGATCTGTAGCTCATTATTTATCATAATTGTAAAACCTATAGTTCAGTAGAGATGTGATAACTTATGTTAAAAGCAGGCAAGAAGTAATAGTATCTTTCAATACAATGATACAGTAAGGAATCCCCAAGTAAGCATGAAGTGTAGCGGTCTACCACAGTCTCTGCAAAACATCCTACACAAACATCAAAAGGAACTTAACATGCATGAGGTATTCAAGTGACTAGTCTCTGCAAAGGTGACAAAAAATCCATCAGCAAATCTTTTTTATAGGAAATTGATTTCACACAACACTATGCATCCTCAGTCTTACTTTCTTATTCAAATAAAATGCATGAGGTAGTTTAACAAATAAATTATTGGAAAAATACCAAATAATTTTTTTTAACAAACATGCCAGCACAATGTACCCCAAATCACATTAGTTAACCAACTGTTACTTCATATTAAGTTAAACCGTTGATCTGAGCATTGTGCAAATGTGTGATGTACATTTAAAATGAACACGCATGTCAAATTTGGAAAATTAACACATGTTAGCAGGCTTAGTGTAAATCTTATCAGAAATTTGAAGCAATGCAATTGGACAGGTGAATAAAAGCGTAGTATAATGTAAAATGTTTACAACCCAGATAAAATTAGTGATGTGCTGATATTTTTTTGCCAGCAAAAAAAGGCAAAAACATGCCCCCATTATGACGTCAACCACAGAAAACCACAAACAGAAAACAAAAAAAAAAATTTTCAATCTAAGCTAGAAGACTTTCCACATCTGTTGAAGGTTTGAACAGCTCTGTAGCTTAATCGGCTGGCAAGTTACGGTATTGCAAAGCTCTGCAAAATTTGGATTATGGTACCAAAAGTGTTAAATTTTGATCATCTTGAAATTCAAATCTATGCTGCATACTCTCTTCTGCCAAATCAATCGCAGTTGGTTTTCAAAGATTCAAGTATGGTAAGACTAAGAATATTTATTTGGAAAAGCAAGCATCAAATTTGCAAGAAACATGATATGACATATTTAGATTCCATTCAATGACTTTATGAAATCACCTCAGTATGAAAAAGCACAAGGATTATTTTAGCAACATTAAATACAAGTGTTTGGAAATTAACAACAGCAATTAAACTGTTCAGATTTTCTAATTTCAAGTTAATATCGATCACAAAATACAACAAAGTAAACACAGGAAAACTCTTTTGCTTATCGCTTGGTCTTTATAAGTTTTGTTTGTTATACGCCAAGAAGTTTACTTCATAAATGAACTATGGCAAAAAAGCATTTTATCAAAAAAATTAAATAATAATCAGTATTCACTGATTGATTTAATGATGTTTCTGTTCATTATTTTTTAGCAAATGTGAATAGCTATTTTTACATTATCAATGACTTTCAAAATTCAGCTAGATTTATTTCACATTTTAAGCTTGGTGTCTCAGTTTTATCAATCATATTTTTGTAAAAAGATTTTCCAGATTTTTATTGAGAAGCATTGGTCATATCAGTATATTTCCATCAATGTAAACTTGATACAAGTAAAAACATGACGCTACCAAAATACATGCATAGTATTACTTGAAATAGTTCAGTAGCATTAACCATCAAATCCAAATCAGTTAATCTTTTTAATATATCAGATCAATTGCACTTTCACAGCATTTTATTTAGGATGAGGCAACACACTAACAACTCATCTTTTTAGGGTAGTCCAATCACAGGAACTTGTTATTATTGATACTACAGATGTTGATGCTTCCAATCTTGTCCTCAGGGGTAATGATCCAACTCATTACTACCATGTGATATGAGACTTACTTTTGCTTCATTTGGCAAAACTGGTGGCTTGCTGCGTGCATGACAGCTATTTGAAAAATCAGCAATGCTTATTTGCACAAAAATTTTACTGCTTACGACAGTTACCCCTCCATTTCATTTTTTACAAAACTGATATGTAAAGAGTTAGAGAACACTCAAATCTAAAAGCAAGTGCAATGATCCACGCTATCTCACAAGATGGATGCATATTTGACACTTTTAGAAATTTTAATTTTGCTTGGGCACATGTCAACTACTAAAATCAAGTTAATGCTGTGTTAAAGGTTGTCTGAGACACATTCGTATGAAAGTGTCTTGCTTGTAAAACATGGAACTTGGAAGTCTTCCTAAGTGGTATTACAAATACATCACCATGAAAAATGCAATGACAGGAATGCAATCATGTTAAATGATTGGAAAAACAGCTTTTGTAATTGCCAGCAAAACTTCAATGAATGAACTGCAAAATGTTAGACCACAGAAAACAATCAAGCGTAGCATACAATAAATGACACAATACTACACATCAATGACCATTGTGGGAAGCAAAATAACAACCAAGCAATCCCATGGTATTTAAATGAGAAGTTGAAGATTAGCAATGGCATAGTAGCATCACTGTTTAATAATAGACTGATCCCATTATTGGCATTAGCATACCCATTATTAGGTTAGATTTCTGGTTCATCCATATAGGCCTTGATCTGGAAACTAAACAATTTATCGAAAGTATTAGCAATGGGCACATATTAACCCTGTGATTTGTGACCCTGTGATTCCGCCAGCTTCAATGCCTTGTACTACGTTCTGTTTTGTCTGTTTTTATCAACCTCCGTTCTGCAGAGTGTGTGTGTTCATACTATGGACTTCGTGTTGTTGCGATCGGAAATCCCGAGCGCATATGCGCAAAGCTACGCACTGTGGCAGCAAGCAACAATAGAGTTCACATGCCATGATCACTCTATTATTGCTTGTTCGTGCCACATATATGTATGGTGTTGTTCTTCACGCA
>JGI24159J19872_10000953_pt1 | contig 29817 bp, 28 predicted proteins | sample Ectturendosymbi4_FD_19872 | JGI IMG/M metagenome (IMG submission 19872)
GAACTGGTCCTCGTACGAATCCTTGCGGCCCTCCTCGGCGGCCGGCGCCGGCGAGAAAGTGACGTGGGCGAACACGGGCCCGACGCCCTCCTGGGCGCGCCGACTGACCAGGCCCCGGATGTGGCTCAGGGGCAAGTCCTGGGGGATGGATCTGGAAAACAAAACGTTGGAATCTCAACGAATAATACGTGGCCCGCTTTCCAATTTCTGGCAAACACTCAGGGTCTGGACGGGCCATCGGACGCTGCCCCCGTTGCGCATAGCAACCAAGCAAGATCGCAATGACGAACCATACGACCCGCGAACAAACCTACATGCCAGGCAGGGTTTCGCCGCGAGTCGTGAAGTGCATGCCCGTAGCCAGTGTTTCAGGTTTGATGGGGGCAAAACACATTTTAGGGGGGCAGGAATTTTGTTTTTATTGCATGCTTAAAACAANCTTTTCTGGGCACAACAAACTTTTTGGGGGGGCAAAACAATTTGAGGGGTACTGCACCCGAATGCCCCCCCGTGGCTGCGGGACTGGCGAAGAAACTTGCGTTGTTACTTCATATGGGTTCCGTATTTTTAAAAAAGTTGTAAGTCCCGAGCAGGCCGAACCGTTGGGCTCTGCCTTCGTTGCTGACAAAACAGTTGTGCAAGCACTCCACCAACCTGATGAGGTCGTCTCCTTTCTCCACTTGCTTCCGCTTTTCTTTGTCTCCTTTTTTGGGGGTTTTATATTCGGCATCGCTGTCCGCATCGACGTCTTTGTCCTGGACGCAACAACCGATTGAAACAAAACAACGCGAAGAAACTCGCCACCTACAAGCGCAGGTTATGAGTGGCGCAATCCACCGATTTCCTTCTATTTTTTATTTGTCCGCTTAGACAAGATGTTCGCGGATTCTGAAGCGTTCAGCTGGCGCAGAAAATGTTTGTAAATCAACGGATGAATCCAGCTACGAATTCCAAACCCATCACAAAACATCCACAACAATCATATGGGAAATATCTTGGTGGCACCAGGCAACGGTATGTGCCTTTCATTAAGTTACTGTTAAGCGTATTTAAAGTTTTCCACCTTATTTTTCTTTTTCTTCTTCCTTTTCTTCTCCTTGACGACCGGACTTTCCGCGTCTTCCACATCGATCGACTCTTTTCGCTCCTTTTTGCTCTTCTTCTTCTTTTTCTTCTTCGTCTCCTCCTCATCAACCATCACCACCTCCTCAACGATCTCGACCGCCTCGGGCGTGGCGCGAGCTTTCTTCTTTTTTGTCTTCCTGCTCGTGACGTCATCAAAAAAAAGCGTTGCAGCCGGCGAAAAACCTAACTGTCGCGGGGGAGGGCCTGGGCGCGGTGGAAGAGCCGGACGCGGCCAGGTCCTGCACTGGCAATTAACTCAAGCGACACGGTCACGGTCTGTTGAGTTCGCATTTTTTGAAAAGCTTATGTTTTCGACGGCAACACATAGGCGAGCGATTGAAACACGCACGCATGGTTTTAACTTGTAGATTACGAAACGGTTGACGTCAGGAGCAAAATTGTGCCTGAGGAGCAAACCGGGGAACTGAGGAGGAGCAAACCGGAAGCAAAGATATTTAAGCGTAGATGCCGACTGAGTCACAATTGGCGGTGGTGCTGTCGCAACTCCAACCAAGATCAAGGAAAAGTTCACAAAGGTTCGTTTTATCAAAAGACGAAGCACGACGATGAGTTGCAGATGGCAAAGGATTGTTAAAGAAACGGAAATTTAGAAACCAGGTGAACAGCCTTGTTGAAACTACTGTAACTCTTCACGTGACAAATGTTACCGGACACTTCGTCACGTTCCCCGTCTCTGCCACGGACTTTCGAAGATCTAAAATGACCTACTTGAACGTTTCCAGCGATTTCTGTCTCGTCTCTTTTCCATACTCATCGCTGGAACTACCGCCGTGTATGATCCCCTCGTCAGAACTGACGCTTCTCTTTGTTGGGGGGGCTCTGTAACAGACACACAACGTTTACAATAAAACTGAAGAGAAAAGAAACCGTGGATTGGATCACAAACAAGGTTATATGAAAAACAAATGGAATTTTGAACAAACAGATAATTGTTTACTGTATCGTTCGTGTTCGTTACAATGAAAACTTTCGAAGCAATACGTAGACCGGACTTCATGTATAGACGAGGAAGCGCATATACTTGTTTCTGAAATGCAGGAAGTGCTCGGCGGCTGCGTGCCACTGGTCATCCTTCTTTCTGGTGGGGTCGTCGATCACCGCTGGCACGGGCACAGGGGTGGGGACCAGGGGCTCAGGCGGTTGGGAGCCAATGTAAACGGGTTTGAAGCCTGAAGACAGAAGTACAGTAACGTGCAGGAAAACAAAAACATACACCAGCCAGGGAGTGGGGCGCATAGACCGGAAGTACGTAACGCATATGACGGACTGACGCAACGAGCAACAAAAAACGTCTCCAAACTAAGGCTGATTGATGACGTCAGAGCGACGAACAAAGCGGTCGATACATTCTAAGGTCGGCATCGAGGATCTTTCTCAAAGAAGACACAGACACCGAGTCGAGCGAATCGGTTAAGGATCAGAACAGCTGCGTGAGTGTGAATCAGTATCAGCGTAAGCAACGTCATAATCTGCGCAGGCAACGTCATAATCAGTTACTGTTTTAAGAAGTCGCCGTCAAGTTTGCATAAAGTTATTCGTACAGCAAAGAAACTTCGAAGCAAGCTGGTAATTTTATCGTCAGCCCAGGACTTGATTATTTTACGTCATTTTTCGGTCATATAGCGTTTTTTTTAAAGGCCGAAAAAAAACTCAGTCAATTCGGTCATAGAGACCAAAAATATAGACTAGTGAAGGGTTTTTTTAAGGTGTTTCAGGGACCCGATTCGGGTCCCTAGAATTGAAAATCGCGTCCCTAGAATCAGAGAAAATGATCATCGAGTCCCTAGAATCAGAGAAAAACGGGTCCCTAAAATCAGAGTCCCTAAAATCAAATCGGGTCCCTACAGGTGCATACTGGGTACCCAACATTTTTCTTAAAAAAAAAAAAACTGGCCTATTGAATACTGTTTCGGCGAGTGTTAATACAATTACGGGAAAAATGACCGAAATGTCTCAGCGAAAAAAAACAACAGATGCCATAGGTCTTGGCAGAGGCGAAACGCACGCGAACAGCGCACGACTTACCTTGCTGTGTGACGTTGGTGGGGTATGCTACAAGTGGGGGTTGTTGGTACGGCATCGAGGATGATCCTGACGAGCTCTCGTTGCGATTGGACATGGTTGTTTGTATGGGCTGCGCATTAGCGTGGGACGCAGGTGTTATCACTTCAATGGGGCCTGATGAAAAGAAACAGAGCCAGGCCTAGCGTGCGCACTCAATAATGCTGCTAGTATTTCTCGATATCCATCCAGTCATAAGGTATTTTTAACGGCAAGCCAAAAAATCTTACAAAAAAAATGCATCTATTAAAACCACTCACAACACTTACGTCGGACTTTGGTCATTTTTGGGAGCAACAAACATTTCTGGCAAAAAATCAATAAATGGCACCTATCCGTGCCAATTGCGTCTCAATATTGACTTGGAATGCATTCATATGCCGGTTCGATTAGGTCTCCATAACTGGCAATCGAACCACTAGGTTTTTAAACGATGCTTGGCATTTTCTATTTGATCCTAAATTGTGCGAGTGAGCCATAAAAGAACGTCTCGATTGTGATCCAACAATGGACAACTTGGACAGCCAATATACAGAGATCGGAAATCAGCAGAAAGATGAACGTCATTGTGACAACAACAAAGCGAAAGTGTTGCTGAGGCAACAAAGCAATATTTGGCCAAGGCAAAACTTGCTGAAAAACAAGTGGTTAAGTGAGAGACACTGAAAAAAATCTTTGTAATTCTAACGCCGTATAAGTTCCATACAAAAACCATCAAAAAATGCACACATCACAATGCTAGCGCTAGCCATGGTTCAACAGCCGCCAGTTACTGCTTCAGCCTGCTGCTGGTCAGCAGCGCTTAACTGCGTCCTGGGGCGGTCACCCCCAACAACGGCTGACGTCACCCCCAACNACGGCTGACGTCACCCCCAACCAAAACGGGAGATTTCTCGCAGACCACCGAAAGACACATTCCAGCGCAGCAGGGATTACTGCACGTTGGAGTTTGTCGCCACAATGTGGGTGAAAGCAAAACGCGGGGGCAATTATTCCACAGTAGCTCCCAACGTTATGTCCAGTTAATGGCATAGCACAGTGGTTCCCAGAGTGGGGTAAATTACCCCCTGGGTGTAATATGCGATTCATTGGGGGGTAACGCGGAACCAAAACCACAACGTTGTTCTATATCCGGGGTCTCCAAACTACGGCCGGCGGAACCATTTCTTCCGGCCCGCGAAGACATTTTGTCAATAACGAAAATTAATATTTACGGAAAATTTGTTGATTTGGTAGAATGTAGCATATCCCGAAACAATCACAGTATGTCAGATGAGCGGCCCTCGAACTGTTGTGTAATTGTTCATGTGGTTCTCTGACAAGAAACTTTGGAGGCCCCTATTCTATATTATGTGAGAACGTCATTTTATACCGAACTGAATAAAAGACATTAATGGCTCTACAATGTTCAATGAGGCAACCTAATATTAGAAAACATATCGTTCAGACGTGGTATCTGTTAACAAAAGCGTTTTAAGTAACACAAGCAACGGAAGGCAGGTATGCACAGGTTGAATGAAGAACAGTGAGCATGTACCGGTGATAGCAACTATCAATAAGCGGAAGAACTTCGAAAAAGACTCCAAACACAGGACAGCACTATTCAAACCTGTGCTTTACACGAAAAAATGCAAAAAGCAGCCAGCAAATGCAAAGTCTTACTTGACGAGGAGGCCTCGGACTGAGAAATAATCGTCCTCCCAGATAATATTGGGATCTTTTGCCCAGAAATTTCCGAAACAGGCGCTTTCACCGGTTCAGGTGAAATTGCGGGAATAACATCTTTTTCCTCGTCATGTTTTTCGTACAGCTCTGCAGGCAACAACAAAAAGTATCTTTCTTGCGCAAAAATGCAGCATATACGACTGTTCGGAACGATCGATTGATCACCAGACCAGCCGTTGCTGAGCAGTGGACAGGCGACGACGCCAGCAGCTGGACGAAACACACGCCGGGTCCGGAACAGGGTTCGAACGCGCTGCTGGAATGAACAGCAGCCTATTCCTTGCATTTTTAAGTTTTCTATCAGGGTTTAACGAGGCAGAGGCAAAAAATTACTGCTATTTCTCGCTAGAAAGGCACGTCTTTCGCGAAGGTGGGCAGATGTATCTTTATAAAGAATTTCAACTCACTGGTGGTGTTCTCTTTAATAAAAGCGCAAGCTGTTTGTAGATTTTTTCAACGGTAAGAACGTTTGTTTCTATTTATAACACAAACGTAAAACCTTTCTTAAAAAAAACTCTACGAAGAAATCAGGCCCGCAACCGGGCAATTGTCTCCACTCGAAATTTTCAAATTCATGTTTAGTTGTCAAGTACAACAACAAGTTGTAATCATCTTGCCCCCCCCCTCGAAAGTATCAACTGGTAGCGGCCCTGGTGGAAATATATTCCCTAAATTTAACACTCTTTTCTGACACTGTAGAGCTTTTCGTTATTACCGGCATTCAACGAGCATTAACATCAACGTAGTAAAGAATACATTAAGTAAAGCGACTTGCTCACCGACTTCCTCAGTAGAGTATTCAAATCCAGGAATGACATTATCCTCCTTTGATTTCAACGGCCATATATCGTTCTGGGTCTCAACCGCATCCGCATCTGGCAAACCCAATTTTAAACCTTGTCTTGTTAGTACAACGGTGGGCCAGGGCTATTGACCAGGGTAGGAATAAGTTTTCTGATTGCCAGGACAGGCTAAAAAAACTGCACAGCAACATAGTAAATACGAACAAGACTATCTTTGCCCAAGTTGATATTATGCATTTCAGTTCCCGCCGTTACACACCCACGACAACTTTTAGCCAAAAAACAAGTATTTTTAAAATACAAGCAAGAACAAAACACTCGCGAAAACAAGCAAACACAAAACGAACGCCGAATTTCGTTAGCTTTCTACAACTGCTATTGGCTGTGGGAACAAACAGAGTAAAGACCAAATAAACAAAATAAGAAATTATGCCAAAGCACAAGATTCACTTTGCCCGAAGCAAGAAATTAAACCTTGCCCTTGCACACACTCAAAGATCGCTTTTTGCAACTCGTTAATGACATCCGGTCCACGACGGAATTGCCGCTGAAGCCACGTGCAAAGCGTTTCTGCAAGCACGTCAGTGCAGGGCGTGCAAGACACCCTCAGGACATAAACTATGATGGTGATGACTGGACGTGCAACACCTCATCACCCGACAACGATAAACGACAGTGCTTGCAATGCACAGCGGCTGCACTTTGCGCTGCTCAGAATTGCGATCGTTTCATGTGCCCTTGCGTCACAAACCCGCGTCCAGCGATCGGTGACGTAATCTGCAAATCGATGCCCTAATCCTATTGGCCGAGAGCGATGACCTTGCGCTCGTCCTGAAGCATTTGCTATGAAAGATACAACAAAGCAAATCGAAGCACGCCGATTTGTTGAAAAAAACTAACAGACCCAAAGCGCCGAAGAACCCAAAAATATTTTTACAGGAAATGACGCCCAGACTTGCACTGGAGAGCACGCAAACCGGAGAACTAGCGCATCGTTAAGAAATGCCAATTGCTCGCCCGTATCTGCGCGACACTTTATCATCTGTGGCGATTCTTAGAATGGGTGCTGTAAACGTGAAAGCAAGTCTGCGCTGTAACTTCCAGCATTCTAGTTGTTTCAGTTGCTATCAGTTGGATTGCTGCATGAATCTTAGGGAGCTCTAGTCTACGCTACGACCATCGGCTCGCATGTAACAGTCGCTTTGCTTAGTGTTGCTCGTAGACTGTGCATTTGTGGGCAGAAGTTCGATCGAATATATCGACAACATCGTTGATCGCATGCACAGCTGGCTGCTCGAGTAGTCTGCGCCATGTTTGTCTGAATCGAATTCGACGTATATCTGTGCAATGCAGACAGGGCAGTTGCGAGAAATCTGTGTTTTTCATCCCAGGTTCACTTCACCACATGCTCATCGCCCCATTACCCCCCTTTTTTGCTGCTGCATTTTTTTGCGGAAAATGAAGTTAAAAAGGAGTTATGTCTCCAGAACGCCATTACTACGTTTCGCTAAGTTCCCAGCATTGTTCCCTTCAAGAAAATTCTACGCTGAGCAAATGTTTGTTTTGTTGCGCACTAAGCCCATGCAGCTAAGCAACCATGCAGACACAACCAGTGAAGCGTTCCCAGCGGTAAAAGGTCTATGCGATACATATATACGATTTGAAATTCGGAATGCTGCAAGTGCGCGAGAATGAGATAGCACTGCGCAAACGGTCTGGTGGTGGTACTGCGCAGTTGCGCACCGTGGAGGGACGCACTGATGCCCAGGGAGCACAGTCATGAACGAATCATAGATCTTAAGTCTTGATCGCGTGTACGAGAGTCAGCCCGAGCTTCATGAGCTTTAGCCGTCGCGTGGGAGGGGCGCTCCAAAAGCTGACACAAAGGAAAAGTCTGCCACAGTTTCGCCTTTGAGTTTCGGCTCCAAGCGCCACTGGGAGCATGTGCTGCTTGGCACGTGGTCAAACCCGATCATGAACTAGAAGTTTGAGTCAAACGGAGGCGAACCGTGCGTAACAACAGCTCGCGTCGCGTCTCACAAAGCGACAACACATTGACACCTGTCTCATCCTTCCTGTCCTCAGGCTCCCCTTCAACGCCATCATTTACCCACGTGCTCGTGGCCGGCCGCGGCCACAATCGCGTCCTCGTGACCTCCTTGCGGCGCTTTTGATTGTCGTCCTGAAAAAGTTTATCGCTCAGAATCAAACAAACGGCGTTTTTGTTCGATTTGCTGTGGTGAACATTCCGAACAGGCAATGAAGCTTAAAATATTAATGCGTTGGGTCGAAGGCAGTCCAAGCACGATTTCGTCAATGCACGAAAAGAGAAAAAACGCGAAAGATCAAAACTGTTTTGTCATCGAACAATTAACTGAACGTCGAGCTCCGGAAAGCTGTGACACGAAAGGGTGGTCGCTGAGTCCTTAAGCACACAATCACGGGGTACTTGTGTTAAATAAGCCAAGTCGATATGTGCAACATTGTACACGTTACGCTTATCTGTGGACGCGACAACAGATCTTACGCAATAAGGCGTTCGGTGATTGCGAAAGAAGGTCGAAAAGACAATGAAGCAAGCCTGACACACACAGAAGTTTAAGTTATAAAACCGATACGTTTGAAAAGAGCACAAATTTGCTTTGAAACAAACATTTAGACCAGAAGCGATTAAGAAAAAGATAGATTTATATTAAGATTTACAAGAAAAGGAGCATAGTGTTGACGAAAAACGTTTTGTTTGCACCAGTACCTGATCCGTGACGTCAGCGTTCCTCTCTGCTTCCTCGTCACGTGACGGTTCTTGCACGGGCGGCAAACTTTTCGCTTCCACCACTTCCGTTTCAGCCTGTGTGACGGGGGGCGGGACTGCTTTGGGAGCCGGAACCGGCTGGGGCACAATTTGAGGGGCCGGGACAGGCTGCGGGAAGGCCATGGTCGCCGGCTGCTGTTGCTGGACAGACCCCCCGTGTGGAACTGCGCAGAATATGAAGTGTTTGCTTCACATTGATAATGATAAAGTGCACAACACAGTAGCTGCGCGGCGAGCGGTAGCGTTTGTAAACAACATTTGCGCAAAAAGACTTGAAACCAAACAAGACTGTGGTGAACAATGCACGGAGTTGCTGCAGATTCTTACTGTGAACAAAATAGCAAGAATTATCGAATACATTATTTTATTCAACGTTTCAGCTTATTCGTAAGTCTTCATCAGCATTTCATTTATTCCTGATGATGGCTTACGAATAAGCCGATACGTTGAATAAAATAATGCAATTGATAATTGCGGCTATTTCGTTCGCAATAAGCAAACGAGACTGACGAGACCAGAGCACTTGCAGCGTTACGTCACTCGGCCGACCTCCACCAGCAGCAGCCTCCCCCGTTCTCGCACGCAGCGCTAAAGTTATCCAGTATCCGTTCTAACGCACGCGAAGCCGCGTTCCCAATCCAGTGTGGTGAACAATAGCGTGCGTCACTTCCGCAAAGAACGCGGGCGAGCAGAACGCGTTGACAACTGCACGAACATATCTTCAAACGACGCTAACGCTTTGATCAATAAATCCGGCCTCGCACGCACCCCCCGAGTCTCAATTCATCATCTCGTCCAAGCACCCTGTGACTGCACGGCTGCGTTTCAGTGATTCCTTTTCGTCATCAGAACAGGCGACTAAACACCAGAAGGACGAACAACAACCCGCCTGAACGGCGTTGTGCGGAGTAATACCGAACACATTTGCAGCAGCGCATACCGGGCAAACGATAACCGCCTTTTCAGGAAAGTTGGCAATCAGTTTTTTCCAAGCTCGGTGGAGTCAACGCACGGTCAGATGCTGCAACACTTAATCGATCTTAAGACTTCAGCAACACGTCACCAGTTTGCGAAGAATTAAACCGCAAAGCTAAAAGCAATGCTTACAAAAACACGACCAACAACAGCAAAATCAAACGCATTTTTGTTTGGTAAATGTTGTGTCGTGTCATAAATAAGAAAAAAAAAGCAACAAGCCCAGTGAAACACAGTACCAGACGGATGATCACCTGAAGGCAACATAACAATTGGCTGCTGCCCCTCTCCACTCATGGACGGTATCTGTATGACCTGCATCTGGCCATCTGGACCAGGTACGGCAAGCTGGATGACGTTCAAAGGCTGCCCACTGCCTCCCAACATCGATCCCGCAAAGGACGGGGCCATCAACATTACTGCATAGAAATATACCAACATTACTGCATAGAAATCAACATCATTGCATACAAATACATCCCCAACACTTCACAGAAAGTCATCAACATTGCTGCATAAAAATATGCCACCATTTAACCACAGTCACACTGGCAAATGAAATTAACAGCGTTACGTGTATTCCTCACCGTATGCTTCTATTTCTAAACAAAATCTACGGTAGCAAGGCCATGCGAAAGAAAACACGTAAGCTTTACACGAGACTTACTGAACTAAAATAATAGCAGACATTTTCAAATGCACAACTAGTTAGTTTGGATACTTCGACATCAAAAAACGCACACTCCATGGCTGTATCATTCCAATTAATATTTTCTTACAATCAAGCCTCTGTTAAGTACAAACTTTTTACAGCTGAAGTCGGATCGATATGAAAACAGTTTTAACTTTTCAGGCTTCGAAACTGTAGCAGCCGTAGTCTTTCTTTCATGACAGCACTGGAGGTTAATCACGACATCATCCAGCAATAAAGCTACTCTACATATCACAACCGCTTCCTCATGCCGCTTGGTTTGCCAGCAAGCGCTTGATACAAGTCGCACTTGTAGCTAAACCGACCGCACGAACCAACGTACCTGGCTGCGTTGGGGCTCTCTGCGCCATGCTGCTTTGCTGGTACGGGACTTGGGTGGGAGGCAACTGATCATTTCTGGACATTGAAACCGACATGCCAACAACAGTTTGCACCAGAGCGCGAAGAACAAAACATAACGGATGATCAATGTGGTCGATATCAAACGACAATGTGCCAGTTAACGAGCAGTCTTTTGCAGAAACCTGCATCTGCGAGAAATCTCGACGACCAATGTTTATTATGTAAGGTTCTTTCAAAATAAGAGCGAGTGTTTTATTGTCAACATTCAGTAAAACGCACGTTATGACACTTTTCTGTTGTGCATGTAATACGCCACCATTCCACTATGGTATACAATGGTCAGATATGGTTAACCATTTGATCAAAATGGTCTACAATGGTCAGATATGGTTAACCATTTGATCAAAATGGTCTACAATGGTCAGATACGGTTAACCATTTGATCAAAATGGTCTGCAATGGTCAGACATGGTTAACCATTTGATCAAAATGGTCTGCAATGGTCAGACATGGTTAACCATTTGATCAAAATGGTGTGCAATGGTCAAAATGCTGTTTTCAAACTGCAATGGTCAAAAATCGTCAACAACAGTCTGCGAGATTGCTGTATGCCAATCCGGCCACACATATACAATTACTATTGTATCAGGTCCTTTCAAAAAGTGTGAGTGGTTCACCATATCAACATTCGATAAAACGCACATTATACACTGTTCACAAATCGTTGCCAGTGAGAAGTTTGGTGTAACTTTTTTCACAAAGCAAGAAGGAACAAAAACCGCACAACCGGCTCACCCCTGGTACATCCCCTCTTCGGTTGTGCTACGCCTCGCCTTCTTCGATTGTGGCGGGCCGCCGTGTTTTAACGCATGCTTTTTCTTCTTGGACTTCTTGCCCGCCTTTTTGGGCGCTTCCTCTTCGGAACTTGAGGAATTGCTGGAACTTTCATCCGAGCTTGACAACAATACCACACACCAGATTAAAAAGTCTGGCAACTACGGGCAGAGCAGTGGTTTGCAACCTCCTTTGGGGGACGCGTCTCTCCAGAAAAGCATCAGTACTTTCCAAGGCGGGGGGGCACGAGCCATGTATAAAAATTAGAAATTGGTTTTGCTACATCTACAAGCAACCTTTCCAAGGCTTTGTTAACACTTCCACTGCGTTTTCACGTTAGATCTCCCAATAAAGATGTATTTGCTCAGAAACAGTGTCAAGCACTTGACTGATGCGTAATTAATAAAATGCACCAAAACACAATTGTTTTTACTACTGAGTTAAAATCCGTGGTGGGCTTGAAGTGAAACACCAAACACCAAACTTAAGTGATGCGTGAAAGGAAGATAATCGAGGCCAACAGAAGATCTGCTGTGGGGAGAAGGGTTACAACAACACAAATTTGGAACTGCAGGAAATTATATTCTATCGAAAACCACACGAAGTTCAATGCTAACCTTTCGGAAGAGGAACTCGATGGCTGAACAATTTTTTTTTTCTGCTTCGCTTTCGCGGCGAGTTTCGCCGCCTTCGCTTTGTTTTTCTTTTTCTTCGCCTTCTTGGACACTTTCTGAGCGACGACCACTTCCTCGTCGTCGTCGTCGTCGCTGTCGTCCGACAGTTCGCTCTTGTGCTTCTTGTTCTTTCCCTTGGCCTTCATGATCTTGCGCAGGGACTTCTCGTGTCGCGCGACGTTGGCGAGAGCGCTCTTCTCCATCTTCTGCAGCATTCCGGTGGCCGGCGAACGATTGGACGCGTCGTCCGATTCGCTCGACTGCGCAAAAAGCTTAACAGGCTATATTGACATTCAAGCCGCCGGTCTCCACAAAGACGCCGGGTTTGAGTCCATCAGCAAATTTATTTTTCTTTTTTGAGCCTATTATGACGTGACAAGGTCTTTCGTGTTACGGCAATTCCCGACAAACAGACCTGTCCTTTTTCAAGGACCGCACTGATATCGCAACAATACGGTGTCGAGCGTTAATAATGAACAAGCACACCATTACATAGAAACCTGAGAGTTTAGTTGAAACGCTTAGCAGGTTGCATCTTTTTCAACGAAAATTTGTTCAGTTGAAGTAATATCAATGATTTGGTGCTCAGCAAAGACAGATACAATAAAAACATTACCTTCAATGTTACACAAAAAGAATATGTACGCATAGTGCTGGAGTGAAACAAGGAAATATAATTATGAAAGGTCAAAAAACTTAAACTTAAAGTTTTGCAAACCACTGGTCAGTAACTTTGGTGGAGCGCTGCTTATACCAGAGTTGAGGTAAATCACTGGATTTGCTGAAAACATCGTGACCAAGTTCTTCCAGTGAAATCATGCTGAGGTAAAAAAACGGCTAAGCGCTCCCAGTAGCATCATAACAAAATTGTTTCTACGGTTGAGATTGAACAAGAAAATCCTAAAGAATTAACTTGAGAATCATTAGGAGATCGTAACAAGTTGCGATTGTTCTCAACGAATATTTGTTCGCTGCAAGCAACAACTAACTATGATTTGATGCTCACCAAACACAGACGCATTAAGAAGAATTACCTTCAACATTAAAAACTAAAGCACATCAATAAGCATCGTGCTGGGTAAACAAAAAAGTAAGTATAAAAAGGCAGAAGTTTCGCAAAACCAATCGTGTCATAACTCTGGCAGTGCGTTCTTACAGGCCCCATTAGAAACTCAGAGGAGCCTTGAAACCGATAACAACACAGCGAAGGCAAACAAACCAACAAGCACAAAACGAAAACGTTTCAAACATCAGATACGAGTGTGGGACAGCAAAACCCATGTATTAATATTCATCAATCCAGTTTTCGGGCACACGCTGCAGTTTCCTGTTTCAAATTGATAGCTTCAGCGCTGTCTTCCAAAGAGTTTCAATTTGACAATACGACATAAGCCTTTTGCTGTGTTTTGACGTGAGTTGCGAAAGCAGGCAGGGACAGTCCGATTTGAACAAGAAATACGCAACAGATACCAGCTGAACAACATTTGGTGAACAACTTATAGAAATTAGAACACGACAAGAGAACATGAGCGTGTTCCACTGTAGTCGTGTCAGCCACTCACCGAGACACGAGAAACTTCGATTTTTCGCTTGAATTCTGGTTTTGCTTCTTGATATGTCACAGATCTATCTGCTGCTACCTTGGTTTCGCTAAATAGCTGTGATTCCCATTTACTGTTCGACAGGTCCGCATTCTTTTGTTCCTTTTTGGTGGGAACGTCCTCCGACATTGAGCTAAAAAAGAAATACAAGTCAGAACTTTCTTAAAATAACATTCCTGCTACCTTAAAAGAGCGCTCGGTGCTTGCAAGCCCGCCGTAGAGGGCATGAAACCGTAAGGACATTAATACAGGGTCAAGAAAAATGTTGCATCAAGATGATTACCCGGAGGCTCTCTCCCATCCTTTCATCCCAATGAAAGCGAGGTGCCCAAGCATTGAATACAAACTAAGTTTCGGGATCTCGAAGAATGAGTCGACAACAACCACCGCTGCTTGAAGACCTGGCCCTTTACAAAGTTTCGGTCACATGGACTCGATCAGATTTAGACAGAAAGAGTCGATACTGCCACTGGTCATAAGTAAAGGGGATACATCTTCACTGCCAATCAATCATCGAATATCTATTTCAACGTGCGATGCAGCAACAGTAGTTCAAGCAAACGCGGTGCCCTGCTTTTCATATTTTATCCGTTCCGAACGTTTTCCACTAGAAATAGCAGTGGCGCGTCACGACGACCGTCAGCATTGATTAGTGATGTGAGCTTTCAGGAGGGCGCAAAGAATACAAAAACAGTGGTTGCTGGGGATCTTCAACAGACCTATGGTGAGTGACAGCAGACAGGAACAATTACTGGCGACAGTTTGCTTCTACATAGTTGCAACTGGCCTCGCTAAACATGCAGGAAACGTTACTAACAAAAAGCAAGTAAGGCACATTGCGCACGCCACTGCAATCGTACACACACAGAATTGATAGTGATACGCCCTGCTGTCCAAACACACTCAATCACCATAATTCACACTTACGTGTCTGCGTAAAGTGCAACGCAATGCAGGCGCGCAGTTTATCGGCAAAAGAAACAACAAAGGCAAACCCCACAAGAGCACCTGAAATAAGAAACAGCTTCTGATTGGGCCACCGGCTGATCGGCCGGTCTCTCCTTTTTCGCCCCGTCGCTTTTGTGCGCAGCCTTTTTCAGCGAAGCGGACCGCGACCGGGAGCGCGACGACAGGACTCGCTTTTGTTCCGGCGAACCGGACCTGGACCGCGATCGCGAGTACGACGAGCGCCGTTCGGCAGAATAGGAACGCTCTCGCGATCTCGAACGCGAGTACGATCTCGACCTTGACCTGCGCACACAAGGCACGACGTACTTCAGATGTCGGGTATGCGACAGGCACCAAAATGACTTACCAACTCGACTCGGGAATGTTCCTTTTCCGCTGAGACATTCGGTCATTTGTCCCATAATATTAGTAAAACCCGCCGCAACAGTATTCACTAGTCTACCTTTTCGGACATTATGACCGAAATGACCTAGTTTTTTCGATCATTGAAAAAATAGTCCATGACCGAAAAACTAAACCCGGCTCGGAAGACGCAAAACGCGCTGGTGCTGCTCGAAACACAGTGTACAGAAAAACGTCAGCAGAACACCAGCCTAGCAACATACGATTCTGAGAACCATCTCCAAGCAAAATAACAAAGGGAGTTTATTTTCATCAGCTGATGATGAGGACCTTGTAGTGTCAGCTAGCAAATGCAAAAGCTCACCTAGGACCATGAAACGTTCGACAATACCACGGGCTTCGCGACAACGCTGGTGCGAACAATGGCCATGAGAAAGGTTGCACTATGTTCAAAACGGATACTGTGCTACAGTTTCGGCGAAAAGTCGGTCAGCTTTTGCTGGAATGCTACAAGACCACGAAAAACAGCAGTAATTGCGCGGTCATAGGACCTGTTCGCTGAAGGCTCCACCCCAGAGTTTTCAACTATCAGCAAAATATACTTCCGTGTTGTTTACATACACTTTGCTACAGACTTGCTGTTGCAGTGTTGTTTGCCATAGCGAGGCACAAGTTATTCATAGAAACTCGTGACCGAAACTTAGTTGCATGTAGCTCAAAGTAATCTTCCTAATCAGCTTTTCTTTAGGAAACAACAAAGCTTTCGTGAAATTCTAACAAAATCTACTTCCTCGTCTGCGTTGGATGGGTTCGCGAAAACTCGTTCCTTGTGCTGTGGTCCCCGCTAACTGTTTCACAACTGCTCGTTGGCACAGCGCTTTGCGCTCGACCGGCGTTAGCGAAAGTCCACGCCATATACGTGAAACAGCAATTCAGGGATAAGCCCAAGCGGCATAAAAAATTTATGGAAGTGGCCGAAAAGATGCACGTTGGTGAAATATTGTTGGACTCGGACGATCATTTGATGGCAAACAGTATCTACTAGCGATGAAAGAAAGACAAGAAAATGAACACAAACACTTTAACTCCTGATGCACGAACTATGACAAAGTCAGTTTTACCTGATCAGCCTTCCTTGGGCTGGTATTAAAACAAGACAGCGTGCAACGAATAGTCAGTTGCTATGAAATGCACCGCACCTGGAATGTGAGTAACGCTTCGTGTAATCCCGTCGTTTCGGAATGTATCGATTGTAGTTGGGTCGGAAGTAGCCTCTCCCACGGTTCTGCCACCTGGCAAAGCGGTCGGTGATTGCAAACATTTCGAGGCACTCGTTACCCAGCAATACCCACGCTGAAACGCGCACCGATTCCACCGCAAATGCGATTTTTTTGTGTGAACGACATGGCACACTTGAGTCAGACATCAAAGCAGGTTTTTCACATTTAAAAACAGCAACCCTTATTTGCAGATAATAAAAAACGTTGAGTTTGTCGGAAACAGTCAGCTGTTTTCGAATTCCCGTTACCTTCACCTTCTATTCTTGCCAATATTTCAGACAGACAATAAATATTTCATCTTTGCACAGATTTAACAACAGGTTAGGTCACGCATCGTTGCACCAAGGACACTAAATGTAACACATGACATTTGGCACAGAACATCAGAGCCTGCAGCCAAAAAGTTTAATCATCATTGGTCCAGTTCCTGCAGCAACTCAACCAGATGTATTCTATAAGCGGCAAAAACAAACGAGCATTATCTATTTCAATAACATGAAGTAGAAAGCTGAACAAAGAAACAAAGCAGAACTATCAACAAAACAAACTTCCAATGAATTCAGAAGTTATACCTGAAGACAGAAACCAGAACAACCTACATGAGCATTACCTTCCTCGTTGATTTCCATAATTATTATAACCCTGGAACCGATTGTTGTACTGACGGTGGCCCCAGTTGCTTTGATTGAAAGCCATTCTTGACTCACCAGGGGCACGGAATCTCATTTTGGTCCAATTTGCAGTTCTCAGGTTGGCTCCACTTTCAGTCCTTATGGGACTCAAAGATATTGACTTTCTCCTGAAACAACACAAAAATCTTTACCATTTCAAAGCACTTGTTGATCAACATGCTCTAGGCATTTCTACAACCATTATCTTCTCAGCCTACCAAAAGCATTTTAGATTTTGGTTGTAGTTTGCAGGTATAGTTAATACTCCAAGTTGCCGAATACTTCACAAACTTCACCAAAAATCCATGTTTACTATTTGCAGTAAAAAGCTTTACATACCAACAAAATTTGTTAAGTCGTGTTATACAACTCAACTCAACTGAACCCACTTTAAAAATATGTGGGACCATTTAGCAGTTATAACTTACAGCATTTGTGATGAATCTCGTCATAAATGGTAAGGTTGCTCAGATATACATTAGATCAGGGGTTCCCAAACTTTCCCCATCCGTGTACCCCTTCAGCATTTCGATAGATGAGTGTGTACCCCTAAACATGGGCACCAGAGGGATTTTTTCCAGGAAGGGGACAATAGCGGATTTTCTAAGGGTGGGCCAAAAATATTTTTGCAGGGGTGGCCAAAAGTGGCAAAATTACGTTTTCACCACTTGAAACTAAGAAAACCTTTTTTTGCAATAATTCATGGGAAAATGTCAAATTTCAAAATCTTGGTGCGGCCTTGGCCTCCACTTCCGAAGCCCATGCCCCTGAAACTTCTTATGATAAATAGGCTGAGGAAGACAACAAAAATATATTTACCAAGAAGCATGCAATGATTTTTGAAAATAATATTTAATTATTTTTATTTTAATATTTTAATCTTTAAACCAGACATGAAGTCCATAGAGCACAAGCATGCACTATCTGCACCACACAGATTGATAATAACAGACACAGAACATTTTGTATCGGCGATGGTGGTAGGACCACAGGAATACCGAGACTTGTTCGCTAACTTGTAACACTTCGTACAACACTACATTACAGACACTTCCTCAACATAGTTGTTGGCTAAGTCGTAACACTTGGTGCAGCACTACATCCAGAGTTGGACGTGAAAATCGCATATAAGAAATAGAGTCCAACCTGACTAAGTCCTGATGAAGCACGAATGGTTTGTGGCCTGCACACATCCCCAAACTAACACTGTAACGTCCGGGCACTCAGTCACAAAGTAAAATACGGTTGCAGAGTTCAAATAATGACTAATACTGGTTTAAACAATCTGACTGCAGCAAAGCGCGCAACCATACATTGTTGACTCTTTGCATCGTTCAAGAAACAGATACACATTTTTTCAATACAGTCTCAAAGGTAGGAATGTTACATTGAACTTGATAACTACTAACACTCGCTCACCACGGCAGGTTGTACAGAGCCCTGCAACCAAAGTTAGAGGCCGCACGCAATCAGGGGATATATGCCTTTCTGAAATCACACCAATAATTAAGATGCATACATGGACCTACAGAAGGAAGGAATGAGTGCATTTTTCACTGCGTTCAAACATTGGGAAAAAGAAGCTCGCAGCTTGTTCACTGCTTCATATTGATATCACATTTGTCTTTGACTGTCTTTGTCATCTGAGAGCTCAATATCTAATACAATCCCCAAATATTTGTAGTAGAAAACATATTTTACTTGTAGTACACCCAGTGTCAGCAATGGAATGGCCGTGCTTTTTGCACTCTTAGCCTTAAACATCATATACAGACAGTTTTGCTGCAGTTGAACATAATTTCATGCAATCCTGCATCAGCCTGACACACATCTAATATACTTTGCAACCCATGTACACTTGGATAAAACACACAAATGTCATCCACAAACGTCAAGTGGTTCAACAAGATTTCACCAATATAATACCCAGCTTTAATGTTGTTTGGTTCAAGAGATAAATCATCTAAATATACAGCAAAAAAGTGTGGACGCAACACTCCCCCTGGTCTAACCCCATTAGTAACATGAAATAGTTCAGACAAATTCATATATATAATTTGAAATGAATAATGTATAAACAAATTTTTTTCTTCTCTTGCTAACCTTAAATGTACCCTTTCAGATAGGGAAATGTATCACTAGGGGTACATGTACCCCAGTTTGGGAGCCCCTGCATTAGATAATGACAATATGACCTAGTAGGCATAGTGTGAACTCATTTATAGGTCTTTGTGGCATGCTCAAGCCACAGAATGGCCATTGGCCATTTGGCCAAAAACATGAGCAGTGGATAATCACATTTGAATTTGAACTATAACTATGAACCACTTGGTGATGCAATGTAGCTGTCCCAACAACTCCTGACAAGCAATGGAAAATATCTTTAAGTACAAAATGCAACATAAAATAGATGTCTGCAGCCAGTTATACTTAGTCATTATGGATACTTACACAAAGTCGGCTGAGTAGAATTCACTGAGATGGCTTATTTTAGAAGGGTGCACATTTTTTGTGCACATCTCACTGATATGGCACAGTTAAACAAAATCACCTTTTTATCCAATTCGGAATTTTTGTGCCAAACTGAGAACTTTACACATTGCATCAAAAATTGGCAAACATTCTTCCATGCTTGAAAAAATGACACATCTCTCACAAAAATCAAGGACAAACTTTATTATAAATTGCAGAATGTCATGTGGAAATCAGGCATCACTAGCTGAACCTAGCTTGAACAGCAGCACTAGCAAAAAAATTTTCATGGCAATTGATTTGTTTTGAACGCTTGCCACCATCAAAAGAATTGCAGAAATCCCAAAGTATTTTTCATTTGGCAATATAACACACATTTTTATAATAATAATAAAAAATCATTAACTGCCAAAAGACAGTGTCAAACCATATTTAATCAAAAGCACATTACCTTTGGTTGGGATAGTACTGGTTTCTTGGACTTGGGGAGCGAGACATTTTTTTCACAAAAAAGTAGACTTCCAAGCATAAATCTCACTTGAAACACTGCTAATGATAGGACAGCTTCCTAATTGCTTGTTGTAAATATAAAACAATAAAAAATTAGTAAATTTTGAAGACATGCAACAGCCATTACCAATAAATAAATTCCTTGTTCTCACACAGCACTCTTTTCAAAGATTTGTTTATTCAACCACCAAATAAAATTAACACCTTTGGAGCTGGCCAAGTTACGCTATAAGGTATAATTTGCCCATATTCCCCAAGTCTTTGCAACTCCATAACTCACCAGCCGATTGTGCTAGAGAGCTGTTCAAACCCTCGAAAGACTCGGCAAGTCTTCTAGTTCGCAATGAAAAAATGTTTTTGGTTTTGGGTTTCAGGTTTTTTGTGGGTGACATCATAAATGGGGGAAGCCTTTGGGCATTTTGACTCAGGTTACTTGGCCCTGGGCTCAATCACTAGATGGACGTATTTTGCTAAAGTTTTTATTGGAAACTAGGCTAAAATCCAAGTCTTTTGAGCCTTTGATCAGGTTTCTAGCATTTCTGGTTCAACAGTTATGGCCAAAAAAACGAAATCAATGATTTTACAAAAATTGGTAATTTTACCCCGAGACATTTCATGGTTAACCAAGTTTTATAATTTTTCTAAACTACTGTCACTCTGAACTAAGACTGTTCCATCAGCAAAAGGTATGATTTTCATAATTCAGTGGAGTTAGGCAAGTCACTTGTAAATAGCATAAAGAAGAATGGGTCTTAAATCTGGTCTTGGGAGAGCCTACAATTGTTTTCTACGGATGGTTTAGTAGATGTTTGGTGGTACAGAACTTGAAGATGGCATGAAGTAAGAGATTCATGCCAAAGCTTTTTGTCTGACACTCTTCAAGGGACATTGTCAGAATGGAGTGGAGATACAACCGAACAGAAAAGCAGAGTTCTCATTGGTTGTTGGTTGCACATCTCAGCACTTAGAAGAGTGAATTAAACAACACATTCCAAAGTTGCTTGCCAATCCTCCCACTCTACACATCCGTCAAAGCCTTCCTCGCCCAGGCAAGGCCACCAGTCCCCACAATTTCACAAATCTGCCATTGGTCAACATCTTCTTGACAACGCCCAATGCGCCTCACACTAAAATCAAAACAAGTTCTCTGTTCTTGCTCGCATTCCATTTCATCTCTCCGCCCTAAAAGCGACTTTCATCAAATCTCTGAATCCCCTTCTCTGTAAATAGAAGAATATGTTTACTCCTTGAAGATCTCCTAAACCTCTTAAACTTATTCCATTGGCTAATTGTTTCAACCAATGAGAACTCTTCTTTCCTGTTTATAAACCAGTTCGGTTGTATCTCCATTCCATTCTGACAATGTCCCTTGAAGAGTGTCAGACGAAAAGCTTTGGGATGGATGGTTTAGTCTTTTCCCTGTTATTGTAGGTGACTCAACAAGTTGTTTGGCAAAATAATAATTAAGTCTTACGTGGTTCTTATATGATCTAAATCAGGGGTTCCCAACCTTTCTCTCACCATGTATCCCTTCAGTATTTTGACAGATGAGCACATACCCCTAAAATTTCTAATGACAAAAAGGCTGAGCAAAATAACAAAAATCCACTTGACTTTTAATAGAACTTCCACATTTTTATAAAGATTAAGGTTTATTCCATTTTTATGTCTCAACATTACATATATTGTTGCAGATATATAATAAATGTACCCCTTCACATAGGCAAATATACCCCTAGGTATACATGTACCCCAGGTTGAGGGCGCCTGATCTACATCATAAGGATTAGGTAAAGAACAAAAGAATACAAAAATCCTGAAATGTAGCATGCCACAGGGTAGGTGTCAGTATGTGTAGTCAAAAAGAAGAGTGAACACAAAAGCAAGAACTAATTAAAGCATCAACAAGCAAAATTATTGCAATATTTATTTAGTTGTGGATGTTATATTTTTCTTTCATCCATTTAAGCTTTCAAGCTAGAAAACTGAGATGGAGTTGACAAGTAAACTTTCAAACTTTCAGACATTTTTCCTCAAAATTGAAGACAATTATAGGAAGTTTTGCACACAAATGTATGGCTTGGGAGGTCAAAGCAAAAATGTTCAATTGTATCTTGCGCCAGATAGAAATGCAAAATAACAGCTAAGATAAAACTACTTTCAGGATTGTTGTACAGTTCATCAATTCGGAGAAAAGAAAAGAATTTGTAACAGGCATTGCACAGACATTTTCAAACTATACTTAGGTCGTGCAGCGTGGTCTGGCCATGCCTTATTTCATAGGTTGTGAAGCTGTGTCTAGCCTAAAGCTATTTGTGGCTTTTAATTTTTCTTTTGGCCAAAACTTACAAACAACATGAGCTACACAAAAATCTGAGACATGAGAAAAATAACTGTGTACCACCTCAAATAATGTTATTTATATACTTCTGTGATATCACTGTGACATATTACAACGAATTATAATATGCCAATNATATAAAATGGAAATCACACATGTTTCAAAGCGTGATATTCATGAAAGCACGATATCATGCACATGAAACCCCACATCCAGTAAAGTCGAGTATCACAATGTTCAGTGACGATTTTAAGGGGGGGCCTGGGTGGGCCATGGCTGCCCCAGATTTTTGCTTGGCCACCCCAGTTTTTTCTTAATTTCCCATTTAAGTTCATTTGCTTGACATATTTAGTAGACAACTTTTGGCTAGCAATATTTTAAATGATAATTTAGAAACCCTCCAGCCTGCATTCAATATTTCCCAAATGCATGATAAGCTGTGTTGTTTTTTTGATGGTCGGGTAACTAGAGTTGTTTATGACACACCAGTGGTTGCTCGGATCCTGTGTGAAATTCAGTCAGACTGTGGTCGTGGACCTTGTGGTGTTAAAGAATTCATTTTGAAACTAAGAAACAGTCACAAAAATGGGAAGATTGATCTTTTGTGCATTTCAGTGTGAGATGGAGCTGGATTATATTAGCAGAATGTTGCTTGTCCCACTAGAAAAAGGTTTGTGAAAGCATTAAGAATTGGTTTCAGTAAATTTTGCTGAATTTATCTTGACTGTTGTATTGCGTTCTGCTGCCTTGTGTATACAACTTCTAAACATCTTACGTAAGTGGTTAGTGACTACAGTTTTAACTCTTCCCATATGTCCTGCAACCTTATAAGAATTTTGTACAGATTTTATGTATTGATTCAGAAGCAATTATTTTGCGTATTTCAGCTCTTTGGCCTGGACTTGAAAGAATTTACAAATCATATTCATTTTGTGAAATTGATTTAAAAAACTTTGGCAAAAAATTTGCTTTGGAAGGGGTCGAAGCTGTCTATATCGCTCGAAAATTTTGTTTCATTTATAGCTACTTAAAAAGCTGCGTTTGTTTTCTGCTGGTAGCTGTAACTCTTCCCGTAACCAGCGCTTCATGCGAGAGAAGTTTTTTAAAATTGACTAGTGAAAATATTTCCCAGAAATTCCATGACCAGTAAAAGATTGGGTAACACTGATCTACTTCATATTGAAAGGTACTAGCTGAAAAACAGATTTAGATGAGTTTGTTGATGAATTTGACAGTCGACATGATAAATAATCAAAGTTATATTGAGGTAATGATGATATAAAATTCAAGCGTAGGCTGTGCAGGGATCTTTGTGAGAATTATATTGCTCATTGTCTATTTGTCTGAATCTCTTACGATTTAGAGGTAGTGTGTGTTTCGCTTGTGACAAAATGGTCATAGCCCATTAATGCCTAATGCACCCTATCAGGGTGCATAAATTTTCGAAGTATTTCTGAACTTTCTGCAATCAACATTGTTTCATTGTCATGATGACACAAAGTGCTCTTGTATAGACTTAAATAGAATGTAAACCAAACAGCATTTGCACACCTGTCTGTTGAAAAAGCTAGCTTGATGAGAATAGCATGCACTAGCAAATATGGAAATTTCAAAGACCATAGTTCGTGGGTGATGGTTAAAATGCATTCCTGATGTTTTTTTACAAAACTGGTAGGATAGCATGTGTGTTCTTTTGGTTAATATGCAACAATTTTTCATCAACAATTTTGCATATGTAACTCACATGCCATGTAAGTGGCCATTTTGTTGTGCGCCCTACTAGGGTGCAGTAGGCACGAACTGGTACATCTACATGTTGCAACTATAGCATTTACTGCTTTTGCTTTGGGCACATAACTGGGTGGGATTTACCACTCGTGAACTCCTACAAATGATAGAGAATTTTCTTTCCATTGACAATTACTTGACACTCCCAATGACGACCAACAATTAGATGAAGACAGCGACCCTGAAATAACTGCAGATGAAATCGCCTTTCAAGTCCTCGGCTTCTGGACAATGCAGAATATACTATAAACTTAGGAAAGAAAATTATTAATAGTATGAGTTTGAAAATGTTGAGCACTGTCCTGACAATTCTAACATTGTTTGAGATGGACGTAGCTTTTGGGTTATCCAATACGTCCTGTCGCCACAGGGGGCTTTGGTGGGCTTAGCCCTCACAAACAAAGCTCCGAGACCGCCAAACTGAAATATGAACATTATAAATCAGTGGAGTTATTATCAAATATTATAATGTCAAGCTTCCGTGCACAAACGTAAAGCCCCCCTATTGAAGACTTTCTGGTGACGGTTCTGCATAGAATCTGAGGGGATCGATTGCTAATTGTCAGTCATGAGCTCCAAGGAGCTGGAAAAGCCAAGGGGTTTATGATAAATGTACAGACAAAGGTGTGAAACTAACTGCATTCGGTAACAAATGAGATGCGTTTGAGTAGCATCACGCACATCATGAGCTTCTCCAACAATCGCTGTGCCATTCTATAACAGGAAAGATAATGCTTACGTGCTGGTTCAACAACCCTTGCTGATAAACAAATGCAAGAAATCAAGGGGCGTGTAGATGGTTGTGACCAAAATATGAGTTACTACAGAATCTCTACGAAGCAAGAAATGGTGGTTGGCTGTGTTCAGTTGGTTTCACAATATAGTGATGCAACCTGTGTGTCTCCTCTGCCGTCATCAAGCAGGAAAAGATCCACTATCCTGCAATATGCTGTCGTTAGCAGAGAAGTTGTGCAAGAGCTGGTGTGTATCAAACAACAGTGGAGCCAGCCCAAAACTTTGAAGGTGGGGGCAAAATGTTTGATTTTAGGCGAGAAACAGCATTTGGTTTGGGATACCACCAATCAAGGCACAAAGTAACTAGATATGCTAAAAAATTTGGAGGAACATGGCTCCCTGGGACCTCCTGGCTATGCCTATGGTTTCAAAATCACCTTTCAGCAAGAGGAACTTGTTTTGTGTTCAATTTCACACTTGACTATGAAGCATTGCACTAGCAATCAGTGTATATTTGCAACATACGAACACGCAGGCTTTCGTGCCTGCTGCACCCTATTAGGGTGCATATGTGTCCTCGCCCATATTAAGAAAAACAGACAAAAAATTTTGGATTTATTGGCATTTATACACTACTTGCTGCAAAACAACAACATAATAATTGAAAACTCCACAATAGTCAAAATTTGGGCTTTAATGAGATGAATCAACGCAGGGTTGAAAAGTCAACTTTTGAGAATCAGAGGAAAATTCAGCGTGAATAATAAAATGAACGACTTCGTTGGGAATATTCTGCAAAATAAATTTTATGCCTGCTGTTACATCTTGCTATCAGGTACATGCCCTAACCCCGATACACACCTATTTGCAGCGCTTCTATGTTACCTAGGTGCAACTGGTGCCGAAACCTCGCTACTGTTAACTGCATTGAATAATCCTCACCCTATCCACGCTGCACACTCATAATAGTAGTTGCATAACAGTGTTATGGTTACACCACAATCAGAAAATGTCCATAAGCTACTACAGAAATGGATTAGTCAGCAGTCACCAATCCGTTGGAAGGAGGTATATTTTTTCTGTGCTTTGCAGTAAGAATATTTTGATGAAACTAGTTAGCTATCAACAGCCTACTTGTCTCTGTGCCAAGATGGAATTCGTGGTTGGAATAATTTTGCTTTAATGTGAAATTGTATTCACTTTCGTGGAGCTGATTTTCGTTCAGGTGGGGCCGACACAATTGTGCACAGAAAATCGAAAATGGTGTTTCCACTTAGAAGTGCAGTGTTGTGGAAGTTGCATGGTTAGCACAGAATTTGACATAGCAGTTCACGTGTGTGATTGCATCTGCAGTGGTGTTTAGGTGTCTCTAGTGAATAATAACGCTAGCTCATATTAAAACGATATTCACAAGCCTAAGTTGAGTTTGATAGGGTAATCTTAACACCTTAACCTTCAAAACAATGAAAAATCACCATGCAAGATAGACATCTATGTTGGCCCCCTTACTTTTTCCTTGGCCCTGCAGTGGCCCCCCCACTTTTTTAATTCTAGAATCGCCACTGACGGTGTTGGCTATGTTTCCTGCACAATTTGCACCTTTGTTGACTTTTTTGGGCTGTAGCAAGAATAAGGGCTATATTGTGCACGTAGACATCGGAGACCTTGTGGCAATGAACTCTGGACTACAGACATACTTGGTTGACTGTTCTCACCATCTTACACATTTCCTCGATGATCTCCAGTTGAAAAGAATGCAGCGATAAATGGTCCTGCTTATCAAGCTGACACTTGTAAAGAATTTTGCATTACACATGGTCAATTCCATCAAGTAAAAAAATCTTGTTGGTCCACTTCATTGTTTTCTATGTACAAGGATAATAAGCTATCATTTGATTAATGCAATCAATGCCTGCCATGTACTTGTTATAATCGATAACACATTTGGGTTTTGTGACTTCCTTTTTTGAGCGCTGCCCTTCACTTTTTTATAAACTTTGGCAGTCGAACTATCGTGCTTTGTAGATATCCTTTTTATCATCTGTTTACCATCCAAGATAAGACATAACCTTACCATTGTCTTGGGCTACCACTTCATTCTTCTTCATATTTCCAGGTTTACTTAACTCAAGGGTTCACCTCTATTTGCTCCAAGGGTCCCCACAGTGTAATTTTTTTTATCAAGCAACCACTCACTCAGCTCAATAGAATTATACAGGTTTTCCATGAACAAACTTTGGTAGACCCCTCCCTAAGCATCTGTCAGTGGGAAGCCATTGAATGGTTTCCTACATAGTTTTTTTCCTTGTGATATATGCCCAGGTTCCAGCAATGGCCTGTCCTAGAATCAGCTAAAATACATGATTTAACACTGCACTTCACAGGTTTGTCTTTCATATAACCACTGAAGAACAGCCTTCCCCTCCACTTCAACATCCCTTCATCAATTCCACCAATGAGTACATTTCTTTCCATTTTTCTGCTAGCAAATCCAGCACAGGTCACACTTTGTACAGGGCATCACTTCACTGTTGTTGAAGTGGAGGTTCAATCAGTTGAAATTGATGTCTTGTCATACACATCCCAAAAAATGGAGTGTAAAAACAACTGTCCGTTGACCAATATATCTGCTGGTGATCTTTCATATTGACCAAGCCCATAAGCCACACAAGACCTAGATAAATGTTCATTTCTTTGACAGGAACAGGAATCCATTTTTTTAGTCAGGACTTTGGTTTCAACACCTTTCCACCAGTAATCTGTGCAGCATAGCGGTTTGTTTCTGTGACCAAATGTTGAATGAGATCATCAGAAAAAGAAGCTTGAAATAATCATATGATGATTTCCTATTGCCAACAACTACTGCAGCAGTTGATCCTTCTTGTCTAGCAAACATACCAAGTTGAGGTTGTCGAGTTGCAGGGCCCCAAATGTAACTTGCTCTAAGAGCTCTTAACGCCACTGCTGTTACTGGTGGTGAAGCTTGTGGATTTGCAACTATAACCATACATCAGCATTAATGCAACTGTCTGTCACCATTGCTTGATCATCATCGCTCGGTATAAATCTCCATTGCTTTCAACCTCTACATCATCTTAAGCTGGAACCACAACACATTCAATATCTGCCAGCTTGGTTGCTGTATGCACTGAACAGTTCATCACCATTTTCACCACATTCATCAAAGTCATTGATCAGGTTGTCCTCTGCATCTGAGAACTCATTCGTCACTAATTCTGCAGCATGCTCAGCACTCATTCCGGTCATTTTGGAACCTAGAAAGCAACTGCATTTACCTGAAATACCAAAATATTAACCTGGCTGCAACACAAGCAAGCTGGAAATCAATGTAAAATGTGGCCAAGAGCATTGCATTATGAATGACAAACAATATGTATTGGCACAAACTGCTCTTCTGCCATTCTTTACATGCTCAGAGTTGTACTTTGAAATCTCGCATGAGTCACTTTTCTTGCGTCTCTGTGGACCACCACAACTCACCAGCCAATTGAGCTAGATAGCTGTTCATTCTTCAAGCCCTCTAATGATGAAAGAAATCGTCTACTTTAGACTTTTTAAAATTGGAAAATTTTGAATTTGTTTTTTTTTTGTGGGTGGTCATAATAGGGGGATGTTTCGGTATTTTTGGCCCAGGTTATCAGGTCCTGGGCGCCAACACCAAGAGCCAATTTTTGACGTAAGGTTTTAGTGGAAACTAAGCTATAACACGAGTCTTTAGAGCCCTTGATTGGCTTTATGGTGGTTCTAGTTCTTTACTGTGAGAAGCAACTAACATGCAACAATTGGTCAGATTTTCACATGGGTCAGCAATTTTGCTTGCTACTGTTTTTAGTCCTTCCTAAGCAAAAACTGGATATGGTCATTAAGACACTGCCAAGACAGAAACCAACTAACGCTAACCATAGAGTGGTTTGCGAGCAACTTCCATGATTGAGTTACCCAAGCATTGTTTGACACAAGCAGCCGGCTAGCCATAGCCAGGAACTGCTGACCAATATACTGGCCAATGCTTAAGGGGCTGAAAGTTATGAAGCTTGGTCAACAATCATGATAAAGCAGTTCACTAGATCTACCATTAATGAAATTTACTCCTGCTACAGTACAATTCCAACATTTCTTGAAGGTAGTGTTTAAACAAGTATCTGGTTTTCACCTTGGAAAAACTAAAAACATGCATCTTCTATCTGGTTTTGTGATAGATATACTGTAAAACTGAGTTGGAGACATTCACGCCACCATCAATGTGGTCAAATGGGAGGTAACTAGTGTTGCTTAGGGGTTGTTGATTCGAATCACACCTTGATTGTATTGGATTTTTTGAAAGTGCACAAAACACTTTTCATGTTCTCACACAGATTGTATATTGAAAGCTTTGGAATCTCTACTGCTGTACATTCTGAAAACAAAGTGACTATTTCACCAGAAAACGGTTTCACAAGTGCAATTTTTATGCGATGAGTGCTAGAAAACAGTTCCCAAAGTGTGCAAATGAAGCTTTGGTGACTGGAAGACAGTCACTGAAGTGTGAGAATGCTACTCAGCAGACATGGGGCGATTACAGCACAAATTCAGTCGTTTACGATTACTTGCCACATGCTCGATTATGATTACGATTATGAATAAATAAAATTACAATGTAATCAACTACGATTACATTAGAAGTAATCACAATTATATTTGTCTTAAATGTTAACACCTTGGCGTCTGGGTGGTTTGGGCGATTTTCGCAAAAAAACAGCAGTTTTCGGTTGCCTTACCAACGCCCTAGCTCCTCCGCCGATTGCGCTAGAGCGCTGTTCAACGGCTCAAACGGGTCGGCCAGTCTAGTAGATTGCACTCGAAAAAAATTTTTGCCTGGGGTGTGCGGGTTTTTTGTGAGTGACGTCATAAGTGAAGTAGTTTTAAGGTCATTTTGGCTCATGTTGCCTGACCTAGGGCCCAACCACTAGGCCAAAGTGTTTCGCTGAAGTTTTCATTGGAAACTAGACTCAAGTCCGAGTCTT
>JGI24159J19872_10000954_pt1 | contig 29814 bp, 19 predicted proteins | sample Ectturendosymbi4_FD_19872 | JGI IMG/M metagenome (IMG submission 19872)
CAATTCTCACACTGCTGTGATGAAAATTGAAATTTTCTTGTTTAGCAGTCAATCTTGATCCGCAGTAAGGCCGCATAAGAAATGGTAGCATTGGATATGCAGCATCACCCACTAACATCAAGGGAATGTTTACATTGTTGATTTGAATAATCCCCTGAGAAAAAAAACACTTCAAATAAGCTACAAATGAAATTTACACTGTCAGAAATGAGCTTTAAAATACACCTTTACCTGAGGAAGATTGGCAACATTTTTGTACAAATTAGAGGCACGCAACACAGACGCATCATGCACACTCCCAGGCATTTTAACAGATATATCCCTGAAACTAACAAAAGTGCAAGGTAATAAGTAGGATACAATTTTGCAATAATCCATTTCAGATTAGCATCATCTTACCGATATTGGTGATCCACAACTGCTTGTAAGACTAGTGAAGGAAACATTTTCCTGTTAATATAATCTCTCATGCCTTCTCTAGGTGGCTTGATGTGGATATGACACCCATCAATGGCTCCAAAAACTTGTGGGAAACCTGTTCTTTGGTGGTTGGCATTGGCAATACCTTGAGCTTCAGAAGAATTTGGCAATGATATAAATTGCTTTAATTTCTTGAACAAGGCACCACAGAACCTACACAAGAAAGGAAATGATTTGTTCTGTATTGGGGAATTAAGAGTCAACTGAAAATTTCAAAGCTGCTTTAACGGCCCATATGATTGTTTTGCATTCCAATAGATTTGAAGCAAGACTTTATAGGCCAAAAAATCATTTAGTACACCTTTTACATTAAGGATTTGGTGTAAGTTCATTAACATAGCCCAAGCAGTACTACCTGTGCAAGCAATTGTGAACTGAACTTTTGTGAATACCAAACACATTGCCAACAACTCTGTACTCAGCAGCTGATGCTAACTTGTACAAAGCAACAGCTATTCGTTTTTCCACTGGTATTGGTTCTCTGACACAGCATGCATCTGAAAACTGTAAACATAGACTATTTACTGGATCATAGTAGTGTACATTAAATATGGATGTAAATGGAGATATCCTTTATAGTTTGGCTTTTAGTTTATTGATGTCCACATTTTAAGGAGATTACAAAAACTCCCAGAGGAGCTCAACAAGATTAGGTGTTGAAAGAAAAATGTTGAATATAATCATTTCTTATTTGTCAATATAGTGCTATTGGGCATTTAACAATATAAAGGTTTGGGATGCATTTAAATGTTTGAGATCACTTTCGCAGCAATCCATCTTTGCAAAATATTAAATTGTAGTACACTTTTAATGTGAACCAGTATTGCACAATTAACCTTAAAGTATGTTTTAATTATGACAAATCCAACCTGGTTTTAATTCATCACCCAGCAGCAACAGCAAACGTTGAAATGTTGCTCTTCTCATCCTGAAGTGATACAACCAATCAGAGTCATCAAAGTTTGATGCAATTGTGTCCCATCAGTCACCCAAAATAGTTTTTCATAGAAGGACAAAAAGTATGTCTTGACAAAAGTGACCGCTGCGAAAGCTATATTTCGATGTCACATAAACGTGAGAGGCCGAGTAACAGTACAACTATAACGGTAACACTAATTAACACCTTACCTCTTCAACATCCAAAATATCCTTGTCCTCCTCAAGCGTGGTGTCGCGGCTAACCTAGTAGCTGTCAACAAAAGCCTCTCATTCTCCTGCAATGCAGTAAACATCACTGCACGTCTCTTGTGGATAGACTTCAGTATATGCAACATAGCCTCCTTATGCAGCACGATCCATTTTTCACGGAGTGTGGCCAACTTGAAGAGAACCACGCACAGCAGCAATCGCGAAATTTCTACACTGGTACACATGTCTTTAGATTCCATACAACGTTTTGCACACAAGCCTGCACAGCTGATGTTTCCCGAAGCGTCGTCACACGTGAGTGATTTGTAAACATGTAAACCGAACGGTACGATGACGTCAGAACCGATTGTCTCGTTTCTGCGGACGGCCGCTTGACATGTAAACGTAGTAATTGAAGACGCTGTTCATAGGATGCAAGCACCAAGCAATGCCAAATCCTCAAAAAACAAACGTTTGATCTAGCAGCTTCCAATAGTGACACTCTCGCCTACTCGGGTGTGATTGTCTGCCCTATCCGTTTCCGTATAGTCTATGAAAACGAGTGGTGACAGCACACATCCTTGTCAAAGTCGAGTATTCACGGTTACAGGGTTGCGATTAACTCAGCCGACAAGGACACAAACTTCTGAGCAGAAATGTCCTGCCTTGACGTCCAGTAACAAACGACCGTCAATACCGTCCTCATGCAACACTCATCAAAGCTTTTCACGAGGGTCTCTGTCGAATGCTTCTTCGAGCTCGACAAAACATGTCTATATATCTTTGGAATGCATTCAATATTTCTCAAAAATTTTCTGGGTCGTGAAAAATCCCCAGGGACGTACCTCGGTAGACAAGGAGGGAATATAATGCGAAAACTTCTGACTTCACGCCATGTCCGCATGCACAGAGTGATATTCAACATATCAAATACGCTGAGAAAACGGATGATTAGGACGCAGGGTTTAGTATTAAGGTAAGTGCGTCGGGTTAAGGTTTGAGTTAGGGTTAGAAAAATCAAAAGAAAGAGGTCTAAGTCTAAGTTCAATATTTTTCAGTGGTTATAGTTATTCCCGTACTGTAGCTTGTTGTGGGTATCTGACCTCTAAACAAAAAGTTTTAATTTGCACAGCACACATTAAAAATGTAATCGCCAAACTTTATTCCTTCACTCTGACAAGCAAAATTCTTGACAAACAATAATAGGTCAGAAATTTCGCTTGACACCAGGCGCCGAAAAGTCCCAACAATGTCGCAAGTAGGCTACTTCCTTCAATACAGTAAATTCGTTCCCGAAAGACCTGAGATTCGAACATAGGGGCTCCACACTTGTTCTTTCCCCGGGCGCCATCTAACCCAGGTACGCCCTTGTGTCGCCCTTCTAGTGAATGGGAATGATAATCCAGTTTGGCAATCCTTCAGTTCTTTTCCAGAACACCAAGCCACTTGACACACACGCGTCAGCCAAGGAATTCCTCAATTCAATATGCCTTGAACATTTAAAATCGGATTTCGTCGCAACCTTCAGACTTCCTGGCCTTCAGTGTTACAGATAAGAACACTTCAGTTGCTGTGATGATATTTTCCTCCTTTGAATGTATTCCTGTGTGTCCGATGGTATGATCGTGACTGAGTTCAAAAGGTCTTTGAAAAACTCTTTCCATCTGCCCAGGATGTCTCCTCATTTCTGCGTGAACTCCGTTTTGGACATTGATGGATCTAGCAATATTTGAATTTTTGCCGCGGAGACGTCGGATGGTTTGCCAGAACACTTTGTTGTTTGCCAGTCATTGATATTCAGTATATGCCCGAATTTCTCACACGATTGCATTTTTGGACTTTTTCACAGTGAGCACTTCGGATTTTTACGCCTCAGCGTATCGCGAATTCAAAGATGGTTCGGCTTTGTTCTGAAAACATGCCTTACAGGCTACTTTCTTTGCGCGAACAGCATCTCCACCAAAGGGTGACGTTTGTGTCATTATTTGTCACACGGTATCGTTTCAGGCCACATCAGGGGTGTAACGAGGAGGGGCAAAGGGGCGCAATTCCCCGGGCGCCAAGTCACTATGGGGCGCCAAATCACTACGGGGGGCGCCGAATGGTTGCGGGAGGCGCCGAAAAGTCCCAACAATGTCATAAGTACTTGCCTCCATACAGTAGCCTACATTTGCTTCCGAAACACCTCAGTTTCGAACATGGGGGCGCTAAACTTGCTTCTTGCCCCGGGCGCTATCTAAAGCCGTTACACCCCTGGGCCACATACCCGAGCAGCAGATGCAGCTAAAACTGCCACTCTACCTTTTATTTCGCTGTGCATTCCGGGAGCTCTCGTAAAACGGATGGTACGCTGTCTAGAAAGATTTTCTTACATCTTTGTCACCTGGGCCCCTCTCTGTATTTGCTAGGACCTCCTAGTCCTGCACGTTGGTGTACTGAAACTATGCAACAACCAGTGAGTGACCGTTGGCGTGGAAGGTGCAAAGTGGGGATCGTCACTTGTAAACAGCTGATGGGGGAGACTGCCTCAAGTTTTTCGAACGGCCCTGCATGAAGCCCGAACGTGGTCCTTGTTGGTGCGCGTGACGACCGATGCGCAATGGGTTTGATTAATTTTGCAGCGTGCATTCCCTGGTAATAACTGCTCAAATTATACCGTTGGACAAACCGGTCAGCGCCATTTGCACAGCAGCTTTTGCAATATCAGGGATTAATGAGACATATTTTCATATAACACAATATTTAGCTATAAAGGAAGCTGTATGTAGGAATGATTGGTACAATCTCATGATCTGCAGGAAACAAATCGTCATAACATTGACCAAGCCTAATTAAACTTGACTCTGTACAAACCTACTACACACAGTGGCGACCTCGACACTTTGCAAATGAAAGATTTTGCGGTGAATTTTCTATTTTTGTTTAAAAAGCACAACGAATCATTTCTGTCATAATATTCTGCAGTGAATATTTCCATGAAATCATCCGCATCCTCTAGATGTCGCCCTTCCATCCCTTATATTTCATTCTCTGTATGATATTTTGCTAGCGTACGTCTTTGCGGTTTGGAAACATGCCTAGGGCGTTGTTAAACTACCTGCCTACGCTTCGGTACACGTAGAGGCAGAGTTTGGGTCGTCACTGACGTCAAGTTAGTGAGCGCCAAACAAGGTTGTTTTTGTATTAGTATTGGTCGATGCGCTGAAAGGTGTAAAAGTAACCAATGCATCGCACTTTGCTACTGATAGTGTACTTGCGAACAAAGTATAGATTTGAGTGAGCGAAAAGCCTTAGAACATTTTAAAGACAATATTCTTGACAAACCTGCTTGTTCCATGAGCACACATGAAAAATAACGAAATGGTATTAGGAAGTGCAGTAGATTCAAGAGAAATTTAGGTAACTCAATAGCAGAGGAGCCCTCAGGATCTTACTAGTTTAGCATTGACACCACATCTTTAAACAGTTAACAGACAGGAAGCACATAGCGTATCAATGGCGCACGTGCCATATAGTAAAATAACATGATGATTTTATTATGGTATAGTGTTTGTTATGATATCAGTTGTACACGTGTTACACGCCTTGTCACACTCATATCAGAAAACCATTGAGTAAGTCTTGTGCTCGCCATAAAATAATGGCAGTTTCCCGAAGCTCTGCATGCCACAGTAGTATTTCATGCTTTTTAGAAAATGGTAGAAAAAGCACTGCAAATAGAAAAAAGTGGAATGATAAATAATGTATCATGCCAGACAATTAACTTTCTGCTTGGTGATATTTATATAATGACCAGATATTTACTGAGCAGAATTGCAGATACATGCTTTTTCAAGTTTTCATTTCCAGTGTATGTTACTGCAAGTGTGTGCAGACATATTATTTCGTTTTTCTTCGCACAATTATAGTAACATACATTAGAAATGAACATTAAAAAAGTTGCATCTGTACTGGTGTTCAATAAATATATGTTTGTTATATAAATATCACGCGTATATCTTTGCTTGTGTGCCATCAACGGGTGTGTCCCTTGTTAGCTCCGTGTAGGTGGATGAGCTGTAATTCGTTGAGTGTGGGTGTGAAGACATTAAGCATTAAATGTAAGTGCCAACACACTACGATGCTGAGATTAACAGCAGTCGAAATTTCGAACTAATTAAGAACAATCATCGCTAAAGGAATTGTAGATCTAAAAAAAGTTCTGTTCCCGAGAAAGCGTTATGGTAAGCGCTGGCACAATCTTACAGTTAACCATCTCAGACAATTTCTTTTGCAGCTTATTCATTCACATTTAAGAAGCATATTGGGACTGATAGATGAATTGTCTAATTTCAACCTTTAAAGTGATGCAAAACATTTCTGTGCATTTTCTCTGGACCGAATCGTGTATATGACTATAACTTTGCTTTATTGCTGAATATGGATTAGATTTTTCTCAATAAATTTTTTTCTCGAAAATTTGTTTTCAGGTTTAAAAAACTTGTCTCGTCGAATCAGGGCTATTGCTCATGATCGGCGAAAAGATGAAAAAGATTATACTTTTAACAATCTGCTCGATTCTTCTACTTTTTACTACATTTTCCACTGTAAAGGCCTTGTCAAGTAAGAATATAGTTCAAGTTCAAAGCAAATTCTTATTTTCAAGACCCTGTAAACTTTCTTCTGTATACGGTTTTCAAGAAGGCAAGATTTCAGTTTATGACATACTTCATTTGCACCTGGATCGAACACAGTGTATTCGTTCTACCTGTTGTAAAAATAAAATATAGAAAAAAACGCTATTAAAAATGGAGAAGATTTGAGATTCAAGCCAATCCATCGCGTTTCACGCTGACTACAAATGTATTCCTTTTTCGTCAACCGCATATTAAGCCATTGTTTAGAATGCACCAATTAAGTTTCCAACACAGGTGTTAGCCTTCTGAAATTATTTGTATAAGACATGAATAGTTAGTTTTAAACGCGTATTTTTGCACAATATACTGTAGTTACAACTACGAAAAATTTACATTTATTTCAAGCAAAGTAAGAAGATATCGACAACGTTTAAACATGTATTTCCAAAACAAACTGCAGTATGACACTTAATTTTCATTGCGAAGTCAGCTTATCAACAAGCTCAACTGCAATCTTTGATTTTAGGAGGAAAACCTATAAGCAAATTTACACTTGGACACACTGCGATTTAAAAATGTTCGGTAGCCGGTGAAAAAATGCAACAATTATTCAGTAGGGGGTTGAGAGGTTGCGTCAGTGTTTTGGCATTCCATAAAGATTTTTTGTGTTTATAAATAGACTTTATCCAACTTGAAAGATTATGGCTGTTGTTGGGGCTCCAAAAATATGTATTTACAACTGTGACAACGAGAAAGAGTATAAAGCAAGCCCATAACGGCAAAACATATGAAGAACGATTGTTGAAGCGATTAAAAAAATTTCGTTTTTCTTCAAAAATGTCACGCTTATTAGTTATTTGGATAACTTTATGAAATTACAACAGTATGATGATAAAGACAATAACTGTTTGATCATGCAGGGACGTGCAAAATCGGAGGAAGGTATTATCGACATGGACAAACTACCGTCGATCTCATGGACAACGGCCTTTTGTACAGATGTACTTGCTTCGTTTCCCAAAACGGAAGAAGCAGAAGATACTGCAATGAATCACGTGAGACACTCAACCTCACTTAGCGTCTGCACCGACAGCAGTTAAACAAAACACCCATGGACGTCGGAAGGGGGGTCAGGGGGGACCAAGGCCACCCCCTCTGTTTTGAAATTATTAGCAAAAAAAGGTTGTTCTTTCAATTTCGAGGGTTAAAAACCAAATCCACCGCTTTTGGTCCCCCCCTGGGAAATATTTTGGGAAAATCCCCTACTGGCCCTCCCCTGGAAAAAATCCTTCCGACGCCATAAACACCTGCAAGCTTATAAACGTGTCGCACATTAAGATTTGGTTGTAGATAACAAAGGAGTGTAAAGGACCAAATACTAGTTATATTTAAACTAAGCGGAATTTCTGTTGTATGTGAGTGAGAAAGTTTGACATTTCGTTGGCTTCTTGACTTCATACACTGTTGGAAAGTGAAAACTTTAAGTGAAGGAAGAATAGGAAGGAACAAACGCATTCCTTCATTTTCACACCCGCTTTTCCTCACGTGGGGGTTACGAGGGCAGCCCTCTCTAGAGGTCTCGAAATACGTCACGGTGCTCAGTATCCTCTCATAGTTCTGCTGGTTCCACACCAAGACAGGACCAAGCAAGGTCGGATGCGCAATCACTCCACCTGACCCTTGGCCGACTTATCGGCCGCTTTCCCATGAGTGTAACTGTAGGGTTCTTGGTAATGCGGAACCGACTGTACGTGTCGTCGGTCGATTACGATTGCACAGACATCCCTGCTAGTTGAGGCGTCAACCTAGGTGTTGCAGGAGCACAGGTCAGTCTCTCAACTACGCGACCTGACATCTTGAAGTTGCCAAGCCAAAGCAAGGCGAATTAAAAGGCTCTCACCACTTTGACCGTTAATAAAATCCAGTAGCAATCAAAGTTGATTGCCTCTTTCGATTATCTTTAGACATACAACAAAACCTCCAATACACTTTAATGTGAAGTCAGAACAACGCAACGATAAATGGCTCGGTGCAGATTAACGATTCAGTGCAGACTAACGGTAAACAAGAGCGTTGAACGTTCACATGCGCAACAGGAAATAGCGACCAAGGGCGGTAATGTAGGTTTGCAAACTATCGTGTCAAGTAATATACTGCAGCAGCAGGTGGGGAGTTCACGATCTCCACTTGCGGATAGCGTATGGGGGAGGGCTTTATTTTAAGGCTGTCGAGAATTTTTCGAACGGCCAGTCTGCATGAAGCCCGAACGCGGTCCTTGTTGGCGCTCGTGACCACCGACGCGCGATTGTATGCATTAATTTTGCGCATTTCCTGGCAGTAATTGCCCAAACTATACCATTGAACAAACCGTTCGCGCCATTTCTTCAACAACTTTTGTTGAATCAGGGGGTACCACGGGAAGGCTTTACTGGGTACATATTGGCGTAGGTAAGGTCTTGCATTGAGTCTACTGAAAGCACAAACTCGCAGAAATAAATACGTTGAAAAAAGGTAGGCTATGTTTTGAGGCTATCGCTTTTCTTCTAAACAACAGTATTTTCAAGAAAATACCAAAACTGTGAAGCTGGTCCGATTTGTTCTTTCATATGGTCAATCGTTGATTTTGATAATTCTCGGGCGTTCTGTTCCACACGTAATTGTTAAGCACCGAGATGATAGTTTGTAAAGACTTTCCAATTTAAGCCACATCATCGTGACTACAACTTTGTGTTTTCTTCAGGAGAGGATGCTCAGATGCTGATTGCTGACACATCAAGAATACAAAAAGTTTTGCTTGGAGCACCCAAAGGTTTTTTGAAAGATTACATTCATGTAAGTGAATGTCAAAAAAACGAAAATAGGAACATGTGACAAATTGCAAAATATTCCTTAGTAATGTCTGTGTCTTAAGCTTGCCTCACAACATTGAAATAAGAAAAAATTTAACCTTTCCGAGCGGAATAATCTACTTTCCATGCCATAACAAAGTCACTTGTTCTTTGCAGGGTTTACGGGGAATTGCCGTAGCGGTTGATGTGGATTATAAAAGAAACTACGTGTTTTGGACTGATGTTAGCAGTAAAGGCAAAGGCATTTACAGAGCAAGTTTATCCGATATTGGACGAATTACTAAAATTATTTCAAAAGGTCAAGTATTATTAATTTACTTATAACTCTATTACAACTCTCAGTTATTCTGCAAGAAATTAAAACAATTAAAGTAGTACTTTTATCATATCAAATAAAACAGCAGACCTAGAAATCTTTTCAATNCCATCTCTTTTCATAATGTATCAGGCAAGACTTGTGGGCACTTTAAATTATCACAAGTTGGATTTAAATTTNAGCTTGATGATGAACGAACTCGCCTTAATTTCGCGATAGTCCTTACTGGTGAGGGTTATCTTTCTTACGCTGGAGTAACGCAAACCCAAGTTCATGAAGGTTTCAAGACCGCGTTTTATACAAATTTTCAAAAAATCAACCGTTCGTTGATATCACTGACCAGTTTGCTTTTCTTTTGTGTTTCGTCACAATTTTCTGCACGACGAAGCATGGGATCTTCAGCGAGATTACCCAAAAAACGCACAAATGTAGATCAAATACATAGTTTAACAATGTGCATTGTTCTTGTAGAGAAAACCGAGACTTAGAAAAAATTCTCTGTCATGCAAGTTAAAAAAGATTTGAGAGATTATACTTAATTAACTACAACTAAAACACTTTTGGTTGGGCGGTTCCGGGGTCTTAACAGCTATACAAAAATACCATATTCTATTCATCAGAAATATATGAACCCAATGGATTGGCTGTTGATTGGTTGTCAAACCATATATACTGGACGGATGCTCAGCTCGGTTCAATTTTTGTTGCTAATTACAACGGAGAAAATAGAGCTCGATTGATTGGAGGACTTTCAGAACCTCGGAGTATTGCCCTGTTACCAAGAGAGGGGTAGGATATCTTTCCTGTTACTTTGCCTTAAAAATGATTCTGTTCTAATTGGATAATAACAGCTCTTTTTCCAACAAATAAATCATCTACAAAATAGCATATGTTGGAGCTTTTTTCGTTAATGTGGTGGTAGGAGATCAAAACAAAAATCTGAGTTGAACTTTTTGCGCAGGCTGATGTTTTGGAGCGACCAAACGAAAGGCACTATAGAACGTGCTGCTATGGACGGGAGTAGACATCGAATCATCGTCGCTGATTTGGTTTGGCCGAACGAAGTTGCATTGGATCGCCATATGAGGTTTGTACTGTTGTTCTACTCACTACACATTCCTTTATTCCTTTTCACAACACAAGAAAAGAATATTATTAAACTTTGAAAACTATTTGAATTGAGAATGTTTAAACAACCGTTGGCAAAATGGAAGAAGGAACAATTCCTAAACTCAGTTTGCATGGCAATTTACCTGGTGTAGATAAAGCGGTTTTAAAAAGCTATCTCTGCTTTTCTTATCGAAAATGAGTTCAAACCTCTCAAAAGTTTAGTTTATTGAAGTTTTTAGACGTATTGTTTCATAGCATGATACACCATAAAGTATTTTTTAACTGCACGACCTTTTCATAGAAGCAGATCGTATTTCATATTTTATAAAAAATATCGACATTCAACAATCCCAGGGTTGGAAGGTCGGAGAGATACAACCCATTAAATTGTTTCTTAAGAAAAAAAATGTATTGAAATATATACACCCGTGCAGAGATAAAATGAGTCAGCTCTGCAGATCACANTTTCCGTTTAATTCCGAAAATTCAAAGTTTGGCGTCCTTAACAAATCTTGCTGATGTTCTGCATCTTCGATTCAACGCCAGCTAGCTTTGTTGCCAGTTTCCTTTCCACAAACCGTTTGAGCTATTTTTAATTGAACCGAGAATTAAAGCCGAATCCATGTTTCTTGCTGGATGCTTGTGCTTCTTTTCGACATTTAAATTTTCAAGACTTTAGAGATCAGCTGCAACTTCTGTCCAATTGCTTCTTGAACAGCACAACAAGGTCGTTTGTAATCAGCGTTGAAAATATTTTACAGGCGCATATACTGGCTGGACGGATCGAGGAAAACCATAGAGAGTTGCGATTTTAATGGAAACTCGTACACTACGATTTATGACTTCACCCTGACTTTTGACTCTCCAGGATTCGGTTTAGCATATTATAAACAACGCCTATATTTTGGGTAAGACACAGTACCGGCATCCCGCATGTATTGCACGAGATGTGAGATACAATATGCAATCAACCGGTTCAATGTCTTGGTCTACTTCGATATTTCGTAAATTGTTATGTGTGCTTAATCGTCGAAACTTTTATTTTTGAATTATCTGAGGCAAGAGCACGTCATACAAGCAACCAATGGTGAAGGAACCTTTTTCAAAGTGGGGAACACAAGTGCATGTCAAAAAACTATGGAAAATTGTTGTAGCTTGAATTCGCAACTGTAACGTCACAAGCATTAAAATATGACATTATTAACTTTTGTCACCATGTTCAAGCAATCTTATAAACTGTTTTATAAGCACTAAACGACCCCTATCTATGCTTCACTGACTTGAGAACATCAACGTAACTAGTAAAAGTGGAGGGGCCAGACCCCCTAGAAAAGAGTGTGGGCCGAGGCCCATGCGGCCCCCGGTTCCGCCACCCTGCAACCAACATCAGTGACATGTTTACAAAAACTTGCTAAAAATATGATCCTCTTTTGAGGTCGAAAAAGTCGTTTCTTTAACTTCGGTATTTGAGGGAAGGACTTTTTCCTTTCACTTTTTATGAAAACTTCAAATATAGTTTGAGTTAATATTAAAGCCAGCAATGACATTTTTCTGAGTGGCAAATAAAACATGCTGTTCACTTTTTTGCAGCGTGTGGAACAAACATGCGATTTACTCAGTGACCAGTCTCGGCCAGCATTTGCATCCGACCGTGAAGAGGATGGGCTCGAAGCCAATGGGAATAGCTATCGTGAACACTTTACTCCAAACTCACAGCAGAAGTAAGTGTTGAAGGGAAGGCATGCGTGGAGCTTTTGCGTGTGAACATTTTTTTAATATTTTCAACAATTTCGAAAGTAAGGAAGTAATTCAAACAACAATTTTTACTTAGAATAGGGAGCAAGGGCGTTTTCTCCCGTCTACTTGCGATTGCAGAAATGACTCGACGTTTTATGTTGCGCTGTTGTAGGTAGCTCTATGTACTGTAGAGAATTCATCTGATGCAACCACCTAGTAGAGAAGGTGGTCGAGTGAAGTTTATGACGTTTTGAAACAAAGAAGACGAAAAGTAGGATCACAAACAGACCAATCAACCATTATGTCCGTGGAAATAATGTCGTAGAAAATATCCCTTGCAAAATACACTATCTCAGAAACTCAAACAGTTTTTAAAGTGTGAATTGCATGCATATTGTAGAAATGTATTGGGTTAAATTATGTACATCGCGGAATTGCAGTAGTACAGGCAATTTTATACACACAAAGGTTGTTAAGATTCAGAAACAGTCTATTTATTCTATATTCTATTCGCCTGTAAAAGTCTATTTCAAGCTTTATTCTTCGCTGCGATCAACGCCACAATCCAAAAATAGTTATAGTTAACGCAATGAAAATAGCTGTAAAAACGTTTCTGTGCTTATGTCAGTAACCAACATTTGCTGGAAGAAGCAGAGACACTGCAGTCACCTGTGTTTGCCAGTATCTTCAGAAGAATACCGATGCTCATGCCCTTCCGGCACTGGGCTAGTCCTGGGTGACGATGGACGAAACTGCGTTAGTAAGTTTACGCTTATCATGACTTGGCAAATTTTGTCTTATTCAAATGATTCAGCAATCTTGCACATACAAAGAAACAAGATACTTGTCTGCTTGTGCGTCCTTGTTTCACTTGCACAGTAATTCTAATAAGCTAACATCGATTGTTTCTTTTGCGACTGCTAAAATACTCTAAAAATTTGGGTTAGTTTTGCAAATGACCTTTTTCGGAGGAATCCTAAGATTGATGGATAATTCTCCAGCCAGCAGCTTGTTACTTGTCACGTGCTCTGTGTTTGCGCACTTGACAAAGACAAATGCACAAATGACAATTACAATTCTTTGATCTGTTTGATGCTTGATTGAACTGTTGAAACAGGTTCGAGTATTTTATTAGCCGTACAAGAAGCGGTTGCACGACTGATGCGAGAAACGAACGAGTTCAGCGGGAGGGGAGTTGATAAATTTGGTTTCGCATGAATGTCGTTCCACGTGGCAAAGATTTTTTTATGCAAAAACGCCCCGTTGCGACTGAAATGTTGCCCAATACAAACACTCTTCTGACTGTGCGTTGACTCTTTAGTTCCAGATAAATTCCTGCTCTACACATCCCTGGAAGACGGCACCGTGATGCAAGTCTCGATGAACAGCGGCGCTTCGAAAATACCTACAATGTTCGCCCAATCACATCGACCATCGGCAGTGGACTTTGACCCAATTGACAAAGTGAATTAATCTCGTTTCCAAATAGCAATTTCAATCAACATAAACGTTTCCATGAGAATATTCAGTCCTGAACACGATATTATTTTGAAACCCCTTGATGCATCTTGCATATTACGTGTGCAAAGATCTTCAAGCAAAAAATTACAAAACACTGCATTTAGCTGCATTTCAAAAATGAAGTCCAAGTAAAATTAACCAAAAATCTGCAGCATGAACGTAGCAAAAGCAAAACAATTTTAAAAAAGGCAAATCACCTCGATTTGAGTTTATGTCTTTTTTGTATTTGAACAGGCATTACTTTTTTTGTAAACGACATTGGTGTGCTGTAAGAGATCAACTGAAAAAGTGGTGTGCAAAAACCGAGTTGATTTACAAGACGCGCCATGTTTTCGGACAGATGGTGTACTGGAGCGATGTTGCAATGAACGCCATATATCGCAAACCCATGAATGAGTCGCCTACAGAAGTGTACTTGCAAGACGGGATTGGCACTGTTGACGGTTAGTTTCTACAAATTGTTCATTTACTCATAGCGAGGTTCATATGCAAAGCAGTTTGAACTTTCAGAATATAAAAGCAGCGCTTTATTTTCATGTGAACCGCGCGGCTTGTTTTTTTGTTGATTAGAAAACGCCAGTGATGGCAGGCTAGGCCTGGAATGATCACCAGTTTATTTCTACCATAGTAGAAAAGAGATGACCGCAGTATAAGCCAGAAGAAGACGAATAAATATAAACGAGATAAACACAGAAGAATCCATGAAAAGAGAACGCGCAAAGCGCAACTGATATGCAAAATAAGGAAATAAATGGATGATACTGTTTACGGGCACACATGAACGAAAAACAAAAAGCTAGAGTGAGTAATTACTAATTTCTATTTAAAACAGCGGGTGTTTAGAGAAAAACAAACAAGTCCACTTCAAAAGCAGTACAGGTAAATCACTGAGTAAATCGAGATGCCCGAATGAAAGTATTTGAAAATGAAATGACAGTTTCATCTACCTACAAGAATCTTTTGAAGCCTCGACAGTAGGAATTGGCGTGAGGTTTAGGTGGAAGGACATTCAAAGAATATATGTTGGTCGGTCTTAACAAAACCGCATTGGCACTATCGATTGTCGTGGACATCGATATTCAGTTTACTGAGGCCCAAGCGAAACATGCACAAGATTGCAGTTGTGTGAGTGTCACCACCGTGAAATGCCAAACGTCGTTGATCTTGTTGGAGAACGTAAATTCTTTAAAACGGAATTAACGAGAACATGAAGCCAAAACCACAGCAGGCAGTGAATTCCAAAGTTTTGACCCTTTGTGAAAAAATGAATTATGTACGGATTGAGTTTTACATGAAGGCAGCTGCACAGTGAGAGGAAAACACGATGAACAGTTGAAAAGATTTTTGAAAAAAAACAAGGCATAGAGAAAAAAGGGCAGGGTCCACAAAGTGTGCTGCGACAAAAGCAATAAAGATGTGGAACTGACGAAGGAGATGTAATAGGAGTGAGACTTAAGTCGTCAAGATATTCCAATGGGATCTGGTTCTGAGGGATGAGGCATCAAACGATTTTGCAGCAGAAGTATGAAATCTCTCAAGAAGACTGCTGTCTGCAATAGAACAGTTAACGTGAATAATATCTATGCCATGCAGCTGCTTTAATCTAAGTTAATCGAAAGCGCTTTCGTATATCAACTACATTTTTGAAAATGTGGTCAGAGGGTCAGAGCCTTCTTCAAATCATTTTCAAGCTTACGCGCCGACTCAAAGCGGCCTGAAATGTTGTCGCGGCCAATGCGTAACGTAAAGCACTGCTGTGTATATTCTTAGGCTCGTTATCTACAAGCGTGAGTTGTAGAAGTCGCCTCAAGGCACTGTAGCACGACCGGTGACGCGAACCGGTCCGATCAGTCTTGATATTCGTGTCGTCGTCGGAAAGCTGATCAATTTGTTGTCGTCTTTGAAGAAACATCCAGCAGTCGACTCATCGCTCGCGTCCACTTGGCCTGAGCGATAATTAAATCAAATTGCTGTCTTGTGAAAATAACCAGCCATGAAACACTTAACGCTTGATCCACTAACGTCACTGTACACTGACTTAAGCAAAACAATAATCGTAATTCTCTATAGATTGGAATCTGGGCTGGCTCAGGCTTGGTTCTCAGCCTATAGCTTGATCCACATGCGGAGATCAATGGTTTTGACTGCAACAACTTCATCTCAACTAGTTCTGGATTTATATTGAGCCACATTTAACTGTCAATGGCTCAGTAAATTTAAATCTAACTATCAATAATAATATTGTAATAATCAACTTCAGCTGTTGGAATGGTGCATTACTTGTCTCACACTAGATCAAACGTGTTTGCCAAGTGTTAGAACACGCTGCATGCATCATCGCAGAAAAAAGACGCACCATCCTTTCTCAATGTTTATTCCTAAATATCTTTTTCCAACAAAATTTTTTCCGATGAAGAAAGTAAAACGCCTCATTAGACAGCGTACAAGGACATAACGTAATGGACATTTTGTCGCAGGTTTGTGTGTGGATTGGGTGAACAGGTATCTCTACTTTACTAATGTTGGAATGCACCGTGGAAACGTTCCTTTTCATCGCTTGGAAATGATAGATCTTCGCAACAAGAACAAACGGAAAATCATCACTTGGTCTGTGTTAAGCAAACCGAGAGATGTGGTGATCGACAACGTATCAGGGTGAGAATAAGATGTGACGAGCATTTTTTGATTTATAAAAAAGGTCATTGTGACTGATTCACAAAAAACAATTGCGGAAAGGTTTTTAATTGTTTTAAACAAAGCGTTTTTCAAACTTTTTTTGCACACATTGCAAATTTAAAAAGCTGTACTACAGGCTACTCAAAAACCAGTAACGGCTACTGAGAAACTGTTGTCACCAATCTCAACTTTTCTTCTTATTTTAAATAGCAGTTTTCTGAAAAATGCAACTAAGGAAGTAGTGATCTGTCGATTCCCTTCTTAACTCTCATAAATAAGTTAAACTTTATTTAAGTCTTACAAAAACTTCCAGTCTTAAAACACTTTCAACTCCGCTTTAGTCAAGTTTTTTTGGAAATCAAAACAAAGCTCTCCAGACATATTTAAAATCTCATGATTTTTTAGTTGGTGGAAACGAAGTGTTGTTGCATGTGGCAGATGTAGTTCGTGTGTTGTGTTATGTGGTTCATGTGCTGTTCTATGCGGAAGATGTGTTTTATACATGGCAGTTGTGAGCTTCTGAGCATTTAAGAATAAATTTTTGACATGGAGAATATTGCAACGGTTTTCACAAATGAAAGTGTAAGAGAATGAAAATTTTGTCACAGAAAAGAAGGGTATGACTCTTAAAACATTTACATTTTTCAAAAATGTTTGGTGCGACGGACAACAGGTAATTTGAAAAAACTCTGTAGTTTTTCAGCAAATCAACGATTTTTCAAAACTTGCAAAACATCCGGCATTTTCAGCATTCCGTAACTGACCAAAATGTTAGCATCATATTTTTGATGTGATTGTTTTATTCGCTATAACAGTTTAAAAAGTTTCGAAAGTCACTCATTTCATTCAAGCTGTGTATGTTACGTCTTTATTTAATCAAAAATAATTTTCTTGTTTTCATCACAAACAATTAATCAGTGCAAGTCAAAAATATGAAACTGTTAGAAAGTTGCGTATGGATGCGTCATCGAAGACCTGCGTTATCTCGACAAGATAAAAACATGCGAAAGTTTCCGGCGATTTTTACCTCATCTCAAACTTGGCGCAATCTCTCACAAAGAAAAATTCTTGCAGCTTCCTGTACGTGTCGGATTGGGGAGCAGAGCCTAAAATAATTCGACTGGACTTGGACGGACGAAATCCGAGAACCCTTCCCGTTAAAGTCGAAAATCCGAACGGATTAGCTTATCACAACAAATATTTGTACATCACCGACTCTCACCGGCGAAACGCGATCGTCCAGGCAAACGGTACCATCGTTTACAGAGATACCCCGAAACTCATACGATACGACACAATCATGGAACAAAAGTTAAAACTTGAAACCAGTCCAGTTGAAATGGAAGTAAGTTTCGGGTATCTCTTGCTTTTATTCGTGTCTATAACTGCTTATTTTTATTCCTTTCCGTACCTAACTTAGCTCGTTTTTTGACCTCTGTATCTCTTTCTTTTTTTATTCTCTTCACACTTTTTAATCCATTTGTTTTAATTCCTATCTATAACTGCAACTATATGCTCTTTTCATTCCTGTCTGTAACTATGCTCCAAAGCATCGACTTAAAACAGGCCACGCAGTAGTAATCCCAGCAATTTCAAGACCTGCCGGAAAAGGATGGGTTGAAGAGTTTTTGCATATTTTAATTTGGTCTGTAGCAGAATGAATAAGATTTCAGGACTGAGGATGCGTAATTCTACGTGAAATCGATTTCCTATTAAAAATTTGCCAATCGATTTCTTGCTTATCCCCATTGTGGTGAATACTTACTTTTCCTATTGATGATCTTGCCACTCCCCACGGACCGCATGGCCTGACGGTGCTGGACGATGAGACAATTGAAAGGCTGCTCAACACCTGCCCCGAGATCTAGTGTGGCCAAGCAGTGGTTTCAAAAACTCGCTCAAAAAAAGAAGATCTTGCTACTTGCTGACATATCCTAGTCTTCCTCTCAAGCTGCGATATAGCAAACCATAAGCTATTCTACTTGTATATATGATTTGCGTATTCTACGCTAACTACAGTACACTGACAAAAGAACTGCAATGTGGTGAATTTGTCTTTAGACTTAATTTAAATCACACTTTCCCGAATTACCATGTTTTCCCAAGTTGACCAGCAAACTAAAACCGTTCGACTGACAATATCACTACAAGTCAAGTTTCAAGCTAGAGAGGTATATTTGTCCCGTACCTTAAGTATGGGGTTGGCTCCTACTTACCACTGGCGGTAACTGCTCTTAGGGCAAGCCACTTTCCACTTCAGAGGTGAGCTAGTTGTGAAATTAGTTCATGATTCTCAGCTAATCAAGCGTTTCGGGTGAATTTACCGGTCTGCGCCCTTCACACTTTATGTTGTTTTCAAATGAAGTTGCCGTTCGGGATTTCTATGAGCAACGACAACCTGTACTTCACTGACTGGGAGCTTGGCGGGATATACACTATGCCAGTTGGCGGGAATGTCGCAACAGATCTGATTGTTGGGGTTAAGCGCCCAACTGGCGTGAAATACGCCACGCTTCGCGCTTCAAACTCAAGTAAGTCATATAAAGTTGGCTCTTCTTAAATCTGTAAGTGGTGTGAAAAAATGAGTTATTTTGCTGTTAAGCTGCATGACTCTCTTCCAAACCAATGACCCTTTGATCTAACGACTGGTTCCCACCCTAGAAACAAATGCCAAAATACCAGCCCAATTTATTTGCTTGGTCGTTTAATTTTGCTTGTTGGACAAGGATCTTTAGGCCTAGAATTATATTGTATCGCATTTTACAAAAACGTTTCAGACCTTAATTGCGGAAAATGAGCAACCACATGTTGCTTCTGCATGTCAATACGTTTCGTTTGTTGTTCTGCAGTTGTGCCACCTGCATTGGCAAAATACTTTTTTTATTCATAAGCGCTTCCTGCGACTTTCAATAAAACCTTCATGTGGTGACGTCATTTCATGTGAAATAAGTGCAAAAACACTATGCTGATGTGGATTTTTTGTTGCTTAGTTGTTTTTCTGCTTTTTTGATGAGTAAAGGAGATATAAGAAAGAATGAAACTCGAACATGTAGATCATGTCTTAAGAGTCAGATTTGGATGCGTTTATGAGTTCACTTTTTTGTCTTTTATTAGCTCCATTTTGAAGAAAACAAAATATACTTCTTGTGCTGTCATTGCATTTGACAATCAGCTTCTCGAAAAATAAACCTATACAAAAAATAAATAAAAAGAAGCATCTCCTTTTCCAGCAGCCGCAATGGAACGTGTCGCTGTTCGAGAGGACTGAACACCATCTGCAAAACTTACTAATTTATATTTTTCAGCTACCAACGCATGCAAGACGAAACCCAGGTGCAACGACATATGCGTTTCAGCTGACGAGACGGATTTTACCTGCCTGTGCTCAGATCAAAGTGGAAGAACCAAGTCTGACAACAACAACGGAAACTGCGTTTGTATGCTTAATTCCTGTCGTGTTTAAACAATCTTTCTTTGCCAGTGAATAAATAGAAAGGTTGTTGAAAACACCTTGCTAGTGTAAACAGAACATTGTCTTGCCAACAATATAGCTAGAACGTTGTTTAAAAGGCATCATTTGTCGTGACGAAAGAAACGAAAATATACTTTTCCTTCAGTTGGAACTGTTGAGCACTTTTTGTTGAAAGATAAATTTTACTTGACAATCAGTCCAATATTTCCGGACCGCCAACAAACTTTTAAATACTTAAAAGTATGAACTACTGTACTTTTCAAAAATGTTTCAAGTTTTTTGTAAATGTTCAGTGTATGGTCATGTTGAGTGATGCTGCATGCTTTATTGAGTTTTAAGGGTTATTTTGTTTCTATTGATTCATGTTGGTGCACAGATTTGTTGAATATTATGGAAATCGTTCGAAACATTTTTGGAAAAATTGCCTTGTTGCAGCACCTGATTCGTTTGTTCTTGTGGCTGATGGCAATCGGATTGTAATGAAAAGCCTGGTGCCTCCTGATCGCGATGCAACGCACTACTACCCGGTTATTGAGACGTATGATCCATTGGCTGAAATTGTTGCGGTGACCTTTGACCCGGTCAACAGATATGTGTATTGGGTCGACAATGGAAGGCAACAGCTGAACAGTCGCCAACTGGATGTGACTGGAAAAGCTGTCATTCGTACAATCTACAATAATCTTGGTACGTTCGTTAAAAAAATATTCAGGACATTTTTAAAACTACAGGTTTAGAAACAGGATTTTTAAATGCTTTTTGTTCGATCTATCTATAGTAGGGGTGGAGAACCTACGCCCGCGGGCCAAATGCGGCCCGAGTGAACATTTGCTATGGCCCGCATCAGAATTTTCCTTACCCAATTTAGAGTACAAGATTGCGCAAAAAGCAAGCTCCATGATAAAAAGTTACTTAGACAGCAAGCCAGAAGCCTCTAACCCTTAAGATAGTACGTCATACAGTCTCTACCCTCGTAGTAAGATAAAGGTAGAATTTTAGGATGAAATTAATTGTTATTTGCGGCCCCCCCAGCGATAATCCACGATTTATGCGACCCGTGATAGTAAATAGGTTCCCCACCTCTGGTCTATAGTTTATGGACGATAGCACCATTTTTTCCAATTTTAGTATCAACAACATTTTATCAAAACCAAGCCATGAGAATTAGTTTTTTTTTGGCCTAGCTAGATAAACTTGTATAGGCTTACTCCAAACTGGTTACACTAAAATCAAAAGTCAGTAAATGAGGCTTCTAATATTCACTTGTAAAACTCACAAAGCAACAAAAACGCAAAAAAAATTCCAGCCACCAGAACGTCTGAGATCACGTAGTAGATTTCAGCTGAAAAGTTTTCTATGAAGCTAACGTTTTTTAACTCCACGTTCATCTCGGCGAATAGCTTTAAAAACTAGATATTTAGACTGCATTTGCCTTTATATGGCTGGATGAAAAATGCTGTAAGTGCTTCAGGTTTTATTTACCTGATTCCCAATGCTTGTTCAAACCCACTGGCATAGGGTCGCACAGAAAAAGCAACACACATTCCTAAATTTTATTTTAGTTAAAAATATGAAATATATACATTTGCCAACTTTTGCAAAAATATCAAATATGCAAAAGTCGCTTCCCTGAAAACATATATGAAATACTGCACGAAATAACTCTTTTCATTTCTGAAAACAGGTTTCAGATTTTTAGGCCACAGATTATATCCCGGAAGAAATTGAAAAAATGTCAGCATATATTATCATATATTATAGACGTTCGAAAATGAAAGAGTTTACTGCTACAATAAACCGTCCAGCTTCCAATCAGCCATAACTGTATCGTATGTTGTGCAACAGGCGATCAAATCATGCATTGTTGTAATGACCAGCCTGAAAGTATTCGAGCATTTCAAGTTTCATTCAACACTTGGGGTTTCCCCTGCTCGGTCCCATGTCAAATTTCAAATCGACAACCTACAGCCACTGCTGCAACACCAACCACCTTTTTGACAAAATGCATTTTGGATTTTATCAAATGAAAACAAACAATATCGCTGCCGGTGAAACAAACATGCTTCCCCAAAACAAGCAAACCATGAATGTCTTCGCAAATGTTATAAAACATCTCGTTTAACAAATTGCTAAAAAATTTAGACCGGACGTGAAAGTGTTAAATTTCGATGTTTTCACATTTTGTCGAACAAGATCATTTCGATCTTGAACCAGCCAGCTGGTGCAGTTGGTTGCACCCGCACCACCAAAGCTGGTAGCCTTGGTTCGGCCAGGCCATACCGATTCCCGGCCAGGCCGTGCCGAAGACTTGAAAAGCGGTGCTTGTGACTTGTCCAACCCTCGTACTCGGCGTTAATGGGACAGTGCAAGAAAACGATTCACGCGCGGTGCTGCCACAGACTCGCCACCAGTGAAGCATTCACAGCGAAAGTAGCAGCGTGGCCACGGCTCAAAAAGTTAACTGGATTGCGATGTTTTTTGTTTCTACCGCCATGAACTGTATGTGCTAATTCTCGACGAACCTAATCTATTGTTTATACTTGAAAGCAAACAAATTTCGTGACTACAACTGCCAGTTTCCGATAATAAATGAACTTGTTAGCTCCACCGCACGGATGGTTTAAAATTAACAAGAGATGACGTACATTTTCTAACGTTTTCACACCCCACCTACAGATGAATATCGAACGAGAAATTTTTTTGGAAACCTTCTGCATTTCCAAACTTCTAAATTGGTTTTCTTAACCCATTATGGTTAAATGATATCGTCTTTTGCTAACAGGTCAAGTGGATGGTCTTGAACTAGATCCAATAAATCGCCTGCTTTACTGGACAGACGTGAAGAAAGGCACCATAGAGGTCTTGCATTTAAGCTCTAACCTTCACTCAACTGTTCTCAGAGGCCTTGACAAGCCAAGAGCTTTAGTCCTCAACTCTCAAGACGGGTAAGAACTTCGTTAACGCCAAAGAGTCTTTCATTTTTGTGCAAACTTTTTCAACTTTCCTTATTCAAAAGGCAAAATCAAGAATTTTCGCTGATGCTTGCGATTACTCTAGAAAAAAAATCACAGATTGATTCAGTAATAACAAGAGGAATGCGATTGAACGCTGAACGTAATCCTGTGGGAAGTCGTTGAACTTTTTATATTCACGATCGACTGTTGAGACGAGGAAATTATTCTGTGATGTTTTATTCCGGAGTACAACATAAGACCCTGGTGGCTTCATCAACTCTTGTCTACAAAAAATCCAAACAGTCTTACATTTGGATGCAAGAAGTGTATAAAGTTTTGTACTGTGAGAACAATGCTTGTTGTTACTTCAGTGTCAAACACATAGAAGGAATATTTGCCACAGCAAAGACTAAGCATTTCTCTGTTTCTTGGTCCAGAATGATGTACTGGACAGAATGGGGCAAGAACCCTATGATCATGGGGGCCAAAATGAATGGACAAGATTTTCGCCCCCTTTTGCAAAGCAATCTCAAATGGCCAAACGGATTGTTGTACGACGAAAAGAGCAAGAAGTTGTTTTTCGCTGATGGCGGAACGCTCAGTATTCAGTCTATTTCATCTGGACGTATGGTTTTCATGTTTTTTTAAAGCACTTTGTAAGAAAGATAGCACCTTATGTTTTCTGAAACGCCTAGTTAAGTTGATTTTAAAAGATGTTGATAATTAATTAACTAAATGAGATCACGGTACTTTTTCAAACCTTAGCTTATCTAAACTTTGTGTAACAAGTCCATGGAAAAGACATGCAAACGCAGTGAAGAAACTATAGCCCGTGCAATAAAAGATCATATTGTTCTCATGAAAATCTTTTGAACTTTGCAATACTTGCCTGAGATTTTAGACAGTACCGTGAAAAACTGTTTTATCTTTGCAGGAAATCCAAAACTATTGGATTTCATAGACGTGAACGGATTTGCTGGTCACTTATATGGTTTGGATAAAGACGTAAGAAGCGATGCACTCATTCTTACCGATTGGAAGAACAGGACCGTTCTGCGTTTGACAAAATACGAAACCTTTGAAGACAAAAGAGAAATTCTGATGAAAGATATGAATCGCCCATCCCAGGTTCACGTTCAAAACGTTTATACTCACTCAGGTAGGAAAAGTAACATGCGACGTCATATCAGTATTCCATCAGATTTTTCAGCTCTGTTTTATTATATCCCTCTGGAGCATCTCCATTCGTCAGCAAAGTCCATCTCCGCTTGCTTGCGTCAGGGGATACTCTTAGCGGTTTTCGTAGTGGATGCAGTGTTGGTGGCAAACTGATAGCAGGACCTTTTCCTTTTCATCAGACTGTGTTTTTGAAAAAGTTTATTAAGTTGCTCCTTCGAGTTACTGTAGCAGAACGATTTCAAATCTTGCAAAAAGAAAAAATTCAGAATGCTTTTCGTGTAGAAAAAACTAACTCTTACATACTTTTCTTATCTTTCAAACAACTTGTGCAGACTAGAGGCACGCAAAATTCTGAAGCTTTGTTTATTGTTTCGTCAGTTTATTCAAAAGGCAGTTTGCTATCTACAGTGCTCGATAGTTGGAATGCACTGACACTTTCAAATCGACCGTAAAACATCTATTGTGAAACGTGCTACATCGTATTTTTTAAAAATTGTACTTTGCAGTTTTGTACGAAGCGAAATTGGAAGTGGTCACAGTTTTCTTTGACGCTCATAAAAATTCTTTCAGTTTGTGAACATAAAACATAGGTCAACGTTCTTACGTTCATTCAGCTTTACAGAAGCAACCACTGAACGCATAAGCTTTATGAAATATCTGCAATCATTCCCTTGCGTGCCGTTAAGTGCAAATGCTGTAGTTGGGATCATCACCATTGATGGCCACTCCATTTCACAGGTCATGTCGGGCCATGCCAGCCGCTGCTGCACCAGTGCAGTCACCTTTGTATCCCGGATAAAACCAACTACGCCTGTCTTTGTCCGGACAAACTCGTGCTAGCAAACGATTTACGCACGTGTGTTACAGGTAACTGGTGTTCTCTGTTGTGCACCTTGTTTTCCATTCAGGCCATTTAAGGCTCAGAAGCATTGTGTTACTCGTATGCAGCAAGCCATTGGCGGTGAGTTGTGATTTAACGCAGATACTCAGTCTTTCTTGAGAGTGCCAATTTAAATTAATTATTGTTTATACCAGGGGTTCCCAACCTTTCTTTGACCATGTACCCTTTCAGCATTTCGACAGATGAGCATGTACCCCTAGAATTTCCTATGACAAGAAAACTGAGTGAAGTAACAAAAACTAACTGAGTATTTGATGGAACCTTCATATTTTAGAATATTTGTAAATTAATCATACATAAATATATTTTTTTCTTCTATTACTAACCTTAAATGTACCCCTTCAGATAGACAAATGTACCCCTACATGTGCATGTACCTCAAACTGGGAACCCCTGATCTATACATAGACAAAGGCGGTTGAAAATTGCCTTATTTAGGCGTTGCAACGCAAAATTCTTACTTAAATACCTCAACACCTCTATTGCACGGTTCGGTGGCAAACGTTCTGGCTTTAGATCTATAAGGAATCACCGCAAACATGCAGCTATTTGTTCTAAAATTGCATTTGCTGTGTTGGTTTGAAACTATCCCACTCACTAATCCTCTTCTTTGTGATGTAGGGGAGCGAGCTGCGATTTTCACCAGTCCAGCGCCCACAACAACCACCTTACCCACTACAATAAGCAGTTCAACTGCTCCATGGGCTGTCAAGCTAACAACACGACCTGCGCAGGTAATATATTCCACTGTGCATGTTGCTTCCAGACGTCATTGTGAGGTATTTGACCAATTGTTTGCATATTCTTTAATGTCACGTCGGAGATTCAAACTAACGATATTGGTGAAAAGATTTTCTCTTTTGAAACGTTTGAAAGTTCATCATAATGCATGCCTTTTCTCAACATCGTTTTCTGACAGCACATTTGGGAGAGCTGGTGTGTTGTGCTGCAGTATGTCTTGTGATAGTCTATAGTTTATCCTTTGTGATCCAAACCGTATGGCAAAATTGTCATAAATTCTTGCTGCTGCATACTAGATATCAAATCAGCCCAATACTCCTGAGATAAGAAAGAAGTCATTTACTGTTTTACAGGCGGCTCACTTTCAGGTAATAATTGCAGCCTTCATTTTTAGAATGAGCTGTAACTCACTGGAAAAACTGCAACCAATTCAATAACTTTCACCCAGGCCTTTATGCTCAAAACCAACACAACCTTGGTATTCCTCTCTGGATGTTTAGGTTTTCGTAAAATAAAAATAATTATCCGAAAAAACAAATTTTTAATAAATATTAAGATGACCTTTTCGTAAAATCATTATGGAAAATCGATATTACGCTGATTTCTCTCATAGAAATGTCTAAAAACGCTCTTGTAGTGTCAAGGGCCGGAATGAACAGCATAATAGGCAAAAATGTGTAGCGCGATGGGTTTTTTTGCAGCGTGCAAGCAAATAAAAGCATCATATTTTCAAACGAAGACCGCATGCATCTGTGGGTGTTCTGCTGGTCAAGCCATTCTCTGTTGAGCTGGTTTTAATCTATGCACCAACCTCTGTGTAAAACCAGACTCTGATTGTAATTTTTTGAGGATTCAGTTGAGCACGTGATTTCAATTACTGAAGTTCTTCAAATCTAAAATGACAACGATTTACAGTTCTATTTGAGTAAGAGCTGATGATGCCCACGTAGTAGGCGAATTATATACTCTGCAAGATCTTATTGTCTGATCCTTACCTGTGAAAGGATTCCTTCCGGTAGATAGCAATTTGCAGTACATCACATTCATTCCACGTGCGAGGGTGTTTTACCTACTCATAGAAGTACAATAACGACGTTACCTGTCAGTGGTACTAAGAACTCGGTAAATAAATATTTCACATTATTCACTTATGGCAGTACGAACAGAGCCGAGAGCCTAGTAGATCCATATGAGCCTCATCGAGTATACTGTCGCATTTGAAGTGCTAATCTCTGAGCAGCTGAAATGCGGAAAACTTTATCAAATCGAAGGTAATGGTGAATAAAGTTACAAGCATTTCTGGGAGAGAGACACAAAAAAACATGTTAGGCGTAAGTCGCGTTTTTAATCACAGTTTTGTTACTTGATTGGAAAAATTAAAATTTATGAATTTTTGTTTTGTACTTTCGGCGAAAATCATCGAAAATCGCCAAACAACAAAAAACTTTAATTTTTGTCCAAATGCTACAAAATGAAAGTTAGATTTTATGCAAGTATTTTGAAGTATGTGAGTTTTCGCACATACGAGTAAAGCATGGACGCCTTGCGAAAACGTATTAGTTAGAACGACTAAACAAAAAGCAGCGATTAGAATGACGTCACATTTTCAATTGAAACCCTTGTTTTTTTACTATGTCGGGTCCAAAGTTCAAAACTTTCCTGCAACGTCTTTCTAGTCCAGCATTACCTCGACCCAACTTTGAATTGAAGCAAAAGCATAGATCTTGCAACGATAAAAACAACAAAAATACATTTTGAGGATGAGGTCTTTTCAACTTCTTATGGCAAAATCTATTCGACATGTTTTGCTTCACAGTCAATGATTATTGTATTTTCAGGTTGAAACAACGGAGCAAATCTTTGAAACCAATGCGACAGTTACTGATTTGATTACTATCACCAACAGCACTATTGCAGTTGAGACGACTCCACAATCAGCGGCAATTTCTTTCACGACCGCAGCTTCAGTGTCTAGCACAGCAGGTAAAGCTGGAGCTTTGTAAATGGAGCGTCATTTTCTCATGACCTCTTGAGAATGCTTTTCACGTGGAAACGACAAACTGCAACTTTTCACTTTGTAATGTCGTTGCTATACTTACTAAATTTGTTTCATTAGCGGAAATAGGGCGGTATAGCTTTCGTAGCAAGTTGTTTGGAATTCATTGTCAAAAACTGCAAATTAGGCTTTTTCTTCCATATGCGTAAACAGCGCATTTTGCAGGTTGGTTGCCTTGAGATGATAATCGCATGAGTCGAAAAAACGCACTAAGTTCGTTTAATTGTAAAAATGGGACTTTTCGACAACCTAAGGCGGTTTGGGACATTTTCTCGTTTCTAAGCTTCAATTCCTCTTTTACAACTGATTGAGATAATGCAAGTTCGCCTGGAGACGGTACTGGAAAAATATCGTGTCAAGCTCAAGTGCAAACCTGGATCATTTACAATCGAGAAGACTTCTTTTTCTGCTTCTCCGCTGCTTTAGTCGCTTTTCAGCTGATTTTAATATTTTTTCTATTTTTAGCTGTTTTAGGCGAACCTCGGTTTACAAACTGCGACCAGCAAGCAACTTATCAAGTGCCTCTGCCCAAAGACAAAGCTTTTGTTGCGGTGACCCCGACCTTGCTCAAGCTACAGGCCGTGGACGGCGATGAAAACCCGATCAACGTAACCGTCGTAGATAACTACGAAAAAACAATTCCTTTCCTTCCAGTACGCGCAGGATGGGAAGTGGTTCATTTTCGAGCATTTGATCGAAACGGTCATCAAGCATCATGCGCCATATCACTGAATGTCACAGGTAGTTAAAGTGCTCTTTCACCATTTTCTATGGAGGTTTGCAACGACAAAGGCTTGTGTGTAAAGTACTTCATGATACTACTGGAAAGTTATGATCACGAACGCAGCTTCGAATGAAGATTGTCAAACCGTTGTTTTTAACTGTCCTGTAATTAGCACTTCTGTTTTCTTCACCGAACATATCCGACCAACGCGTCCCAATCCAGGCCCGTAGCCGTGTTTCAAGGTTTGGAAGGGCAAAATACATTTTCGGGCGGCAAGATTTTTTTTTTAGTTTATGTTTGAAACAAATTTTTCTGGGCACAAAAACATTTGGGGTGCACTGCCCCAGAATTCCCCCTGTGGCTACGGGCCTGTCCCAATCCTCACAGAAACAGTTGCTGATCCAGCTTGGAAATTGTGGCCGTTATTTTCTCTTACGCTGAATTGCACTTCCTCAATTGGAGCGTCTGGCCAGCAAGCATACTCTTTCCTTGGCTTTCAACTCATTCTGGAAAAACATACACTGTAACAGGGCTGCACAACCATTTCGCTATTGACGGACGCATTGCGTTTATTTTTATCATTTACGACTGCCAGTCAGTTCAAGTTGTTCTTATGAATTACAATTAGGAATAGAATCTATCCGATTATATCCCATTCACTCGTGCCTATAAGTATAATGAGATGTCAAACATTTTATGAATGAATTTATTGAAGCACAATTCCACACGTGTATTTGGCCGCCATTTTACTAATTATCCGCAGACAGTAGACAAAGAGCTTTTAATGCACGTCCAACATACAAATTGCACATGCACGGCCGAAAAAATTTTTATCGAGGCCGCAGGATGTGCACCCCTTAACTGAAATGTTGCAGCCCATCGACTGCAACCTCGAAAAAAACGTTAAACCTGAATCTTACCTTGAGCAGGGAGATGCAAATAAATCAGCACTCAACCTCAGGTTGTTTCTTTCAGAAACAGTACATAATTTTTCGGGTGTTCTGAAAACATGTAGTTTACTATAATAAAGCTATAGTTCCATACAGACTCCGAGAGAGGGGACAAAACAAGCCGGACAGTTACGTTGAATTCACGATAGTTTGGCAATAAGTTGTGATTCTTGGAAGTAGTTGCTGTGCAAGGTGTTTCACAAAAAAACGCTCAGACTCTTTTGTTTTTGTTCTGGTGCTGCAGACGAAACTCCTCCCCGGTCAGTCGAATGTCCACAGGACATCTTCGTCGAAACCTACTCTGGAAAATCAGTGTTTGTTAAGTGGAAATTTCCCAAGTTTGAAGATAACTCTAAAATGCAGCTGAATATCACGAACAACTACGAACCGGGATTCTTCGACAG